>OGCL01001512.1_pt1 | contig 19554 bp, 16 predicted proteins | sample 1570041 | NCBI WGS metagenome assembly OGCL01 (sample SAMN06266162, study PRJEB24511) | hot springs metagenome | isolation source: Hot spring water | place: South Africa: Limpopo | collected 2015-06-22
GACTCCAGCGCCGACTCCAGTACAGCCCGCGCAGCAGCAGACGGAGACTGCCCCCGGCGCCAGCAGTACGAAGCCGAGCGCTCAGGGTGGGGAAATCAGGACGGGCGAGCGGGACGCGGCGCCATCCGAGCCGTCAACGGCATTGCCGGAGATCCCGGTCATGCTGGACACACGGTGGTATACGGCGCGAGAGGTGGATGTTCATCCCAGACCGAGACAGCCCATCCAACCCCAATACCCCGAGGAGGCAAGAGTGAAGGGGCAGGAGGGCAGTGTTGTCCTGCAACTGAGGATCAATCAGTTCGGTGTGGTGCAGGATATCGAGGTGGTTGAAACCATTCCACCCGGGGTCTTCGACCAGAGCAGTCTGGAGGCATTCAGGCATGCTCGTTTTCATCCGGCCCAGAGACAGGGGCGTCCTGTGCGCGCCCTGGTGAAGATCAGGGTGACCTACGAACTGGACTGATTCGACGGGATAGCACAACCGGCCGATTCCTCGGCCAAGTGGTCAGTACGCGGATCAGATGCCGTCAAGCAGGGGGGCAGGTGGTCATGCCCTCTATCTTGTCCACGCTGACACGGCCCGTGGCATTGATGAGGATGTGCCGGCCTTGGCTGCCAACGCTGGGGTTGGCCCGGCACAGGGTCAGGGTGCCGGACTGTACGTTACCGTTGGCCAGCCTGGGCACGCCGATGGAGGTGTAGGAAACATAATTCCCCACCTCCGTGCTGCCGACCAATCTGAACCCGGTGTTGAGCGGATCGCCCCGCTGGATGACGCTCTCCCCCGCGTCCAGGCTGGCATTGCCGTTGGTATCGCGGAACACGAGCCATCCCGCCTCCCATGTGCCGTTGGTCTGGCAGGCGGTGCCGTCCGACGACTTGCACACGGTGACCCGAACACTCCCCTTGATGGCTTCACTGCGCGCCAGAATCAGGCTGGAAACGAAGTCGTTGGCCTGATTGGTCAGCTTGGTGTTGAGGAAGACATCATGGTACGAGGGCGCCACCAACATCAGCAGGATGACCATGATGGAAATCGTGGTCAGCAGCTCGATCAGTGTAAGGCCGCGTTGCCCGGGGCGTGTGCGGGTAAGCGCATCTGCCGCCGCCCTGTCCTCCTGCTGCCTCACCCCCAGGGGGGATGCGGACGCATGATGTCGAGTGGGCGCCAACCCGTTCAGCAGCCAGCCTCGGGACACACCGCCAGATCCATGACCGCGGGTGGCCGTCATGGTGCTACTTCTCGACATACCAGTACACCCTCGAGCGCTGAGCGCTGACGGAAATCTCAGGCAGGATCGGAGCCAGCGGATTGGCTCTGGCGGTGCTGCCCGCGCCGATCACGAAGGGCACGTTGACCGTCGTGCCGTCCGCCTTGGTGACGGTGACGATGCCGGCCACAGGGGAGGGAGGCAAACCACCGCCACCGAAGTGGTTAAAGGCCAGACCGCCGGTCTTGGCCCCGGCCATGGTCATGAAGTTCAAGGCATAGCTGCGCGCGAGACCGAGATTGCGTCCGCAATTACTGGCCGAAGTCGGTGTATGGGTGCTGAAATACACCACGCCGCCGGCCGCCACGGCCGAGGTGACTACCTGTTCGCCCGTATGGTTGCTGGTGCCGCCACAGTTTCCGGCCGGATTGTGACCGAACCGCAGGGCCCAACCCTTCTTGCCCCCGAGATCGGCAGGCAGTGCCGGTAAGGGAGAACAGGCATCGGGGGCGTTCACTGCGTTGAGGGAGTTCATGCAGATCAGATTCTGGCCGCCGCAGTGGCCGGCCTCTTCAGTGAGCCAACTGGCGACTGCGGGTTTGTCCTGCACCATGAAGAATGCATTGGACACGGTATAGGCCTGCTGTCCGATCAGGGGGTGTTCCCGGTCCCCGGAACCAACCAGGATGGCGTTGAATCCGCCCGTCACGACGATCTCGGGCGCATGCAGGAACTTGCGGTTGAGGGTGCCGGAGGTGGCGCAAGGGGGGGTGTCGCAACCCAGGGCAGCGACGTGGGTGATGCTCCAGGCCGCGGGTGCGTTGGTGCCGATGTTGATGCGCCAGATGTTGCCGCCGGTGTCCACGGCATAGGCAAGATCCACGTAGCCGTTGGCATCGGTATCCACCACGGTCACATCCGCCGCCACGCTGCGGATGGTGTCGAGGGTTTTGAGCAGCGTCCCCGTGTCAGCGTCCAGCACGAACACGCGGTTACCCTTCGGGTTGCTGCAGGTGTTGGGCTCGTTGTCCTCGCAGGGGTCATAGCCGCCACCGACAATCAGCACCGGCTTGGCGTACCCCTGGACCCTGACGATGCGGGGCTCCGACCAAGTCTGCCCCATGGCCTCGAAGCCCGTATTGCAGCCCGTGTCGTTGGCGGTGGCGCCCACAGCCAGATTGTTTGGACAGCCCCGCTTCCACTTGAGGCTGGGCGAAGCCGGGTTGCTGACGTCGAAGGCATAAAGCATCCGCCCGCCGCGCCGCATGGTGGGATAGATCCACACGGTGGCCCCGTCGCGCCACGCACCGATGGTGCCGTCGAAGAACCAGGACTTGCGCTGGCGTGGTGGTGTGGCCACAGGCGCACCGGGGTAGTCGAGCAGGGGGGATTGATCCCGCAGCCGCTTGAACTGCCCATAGTGTTCCGGGGCGATGAAGGCCCACAGTTCCTCACCTGGGTTGCGGCCGGCGATCTGCGTTCCGCCGTCCTTGTTGCCATTCATGGCCCTCAAGGTCCCGTCGTTGGCGCCATAGAACACCACCACGCCGCCGTGGGCAGGATAATGGATAGGCAGCGGCCGCCCGTGCACCACATCGGCGTGCACGGACGGACGCATCTCCGTTGTATTGCCGTTGCCGTTCTCGTCCGTGAGGTCCTGACCGCGGATCCAGTTGATGAGGGTCACATGCTCGGTGCTGGTCACACCCAGTGCGCCACTGGTGATGACCGTGTTCGAGCTTGCAAAGGCGGTCGGCGTGCCGACACACGCGTCATTACAGGTCAGCACATTGCGTGAGGCTGGGCTCATGGCGCGCAGCCTGTAGCCAGCGCCACCCCGTTCCACCAGGTTGCCGTCGGGGAAGTTGGACCAGGTCGAACTCGCAACCGCCGTACACTGCCCCGGGGGGCGTTTACTGCCAGGGTTGCCGGTGGTGCCCAGCTCGGAAAAGGTCCAGTAGCTGTCCACACTCGAGGGCGTCCAGAAACTGCGGGCGCAGGGGGTGAACAGGTCGGCGTTGCCGAGGGCCGGGTTGTTGTCGGCATCAGCCAATTGCAGTGTGTGGCCGCCGCCGGTGCTGACGAGTTTGAACTGATATTGCTTGAGGTTGCCATCCCAACGGGGATGGGCGTCTTCCTGGGGACGGAAGAGACCAACGAACACCTGGTTGAAATAGGTCCCCTGGGCCTGCGCGTTCAGGGGCAGGCTGGCCGAGGCGAAGACGCTGTTGACGGACTGGATCTCGCTGAAGATGACCGATAGCGCTGAGGCGATCTCCCCACCGCTACCACTGCTGCCATTGACGGCGAAATAGCGCCCCTTGCCCTGGTGGGCCATGCTCTTGAGCAGCGCAGTCGTATCGGGCCCCTGACCAGTGGTGCCGGGGTTCACGTCCACGGCATAGGTGTAGACCGTGGGCTTGCCGGACATGGACTGAGCTAGGAAGCGCGCCCATTCGTCCGCCATGTTGTCTTGCTGTCCGTTGGGGGAGAGGTGGATGGTGGCGGTGTTACCCCCGGCCTGTTGCAGGATCTTGCTGGACTTGTTGATGACGCTGGTGGCGTCGTTGGGCGGCCCGTTGCTGATGAAGATGATGTAGTTGTTGGCACAATCGTTCACGCCGCTGGGGATGGGGCTGACGTAAGTGGTGCTGGCGGAGTTCGCGAAGGCGTTGCCGGGCAGCGCCCAGACCGCATTGGACTGGGCGGTGCCCGAGGTGTTGCCGGCGTAATCCCGTTTCAGCTTGCCGTGGCCCACACACCAGTACTCGTTCTGGCTGCCCTTGGCGTGGCAATTCTTGCCGGCGAAGTAGGCATAGGCCTCGGCCATGGCCATGCTCCAGAGGGCTTGGTCGCCCTTGTCGTCATTATTGTTGATGCTGTCGACCAGGTTCTTCAGGGCCGTCTTGTATGGATCCTCCATGGTCCGGATCGCTGCCCGCACATAGCTCCCCTTGTCGTTGCTGTTGCCGCCGCCCGACTCGGTGAAGAGCATGAGCCCCACCCGCACGTTGGCGTTGAGGTTGTTGACCGTCCCGCTCAGGGCAGCCTTGAGGTTGGTGAACAGGGCGCCGTTGGCCGGCCCCCAGTTGGCGGTGTTGTCCAGCACGATGAGCACCCTGGGCTTGTTGGTCGCCCCCGGCGGCACCCCTACATAGAGGTCGATGTCCTGGGCGCTGGTGAAGGTGGCAAGACCCAGTGCGGCGACCACCGACAGGGTCTTGAGCCAATGCTTGACGGTGCCTGACATGACGATATCTCCCTTGGTCAACTGCAGGCGCTGCTGGCGAAGGCAGTGCTGATACGGCGGGCAATGCCCTGCCTCACGACGACCCGCGCCCCTGTCTGGGCATGGGCGGCGACGGCGCGAATTTCCCACAGGGTCTCCGCGCAGAAGGACAGGGTGCCTGCCGCGCCTCCGAGGCCGCCGGCGCCCGTTCCCATCCCCAGTAAGCAGCCTTGGTCGGCCGGATTGCTGGCATTCAGCTCCGCTGTTGGGATGACGCGGGCGCGCAGACAGGCGGGCGTGACCTGTACCTCGAAATCGAGAGTGCCGTCTTTTTCTAGATCCACGGACACCGCGCTGGCGGCGGGTGCGATGGTGAAGTCTGTGCTCAGGACATGTTCTATGGCCAGGTTGGCAGCGGTCATGGCCTCATCCTGGTGTTGCAGGTTGCCCACGACCAGGAGGTTGCTGCTGCTCAAGCGGGCGGCGGTGAAGACGATCAGGGTCAGCATGACCAGCATGATCAGGGTCACAAACAGGGTGGCGCCCGCTTGAAGCTTAGGGGTACAGCCGGGGCGATGGCTCCGGTGCGTGGTCCTGATCACGGCGCCCTCCTCCCGGCCACATTATTCAGGCGCACGGTGAGCAGGTAGGCGTGGCGCTTGAAGGCATCATTGAAGGGGCCCGCGCTACCCCCCGGCAGGGGATAGGTCTTCTCGTCTGTGTAACCGGGCGTGGTTTCGAGGTTGCGCGCGATCACATACAGCCTGACGGCAACGACATGGCGCCAATCCGTTACGCTGGCGGCGGTGACGTAGCCGTCTGGCACACCGTCATTACCTGCGTTGTCGATGCCATATTCGACGCGCAACATATCGATTCCCTCCACCAGCGGGCGTGGCACCGGGCTGGCGGCGCCTGCCGCATCAGGCTCCAGGACCATCAGAGTGGGTATTCCGTCGCCAACGGCCTTGGCATAGTCGCGGATGAAGTAGGTATTGGCGATCACCCTGCGCTGCAGGGCCGGTGTGTGGACATAGCTCGGATGGGAGCACGGGCGACCCATCGAATCAGGTCGCCGCAAGGTAAAGGCGCTGGCGCCGGGCACATCCATGACCCAGGGGATGGGGTCGGTGCCACAGACAGAGACCTGCAGCGCCATCTGAGCTGCAGCGCAATCTGTCGTACCCGGCATACAGGTGGCCACGTGGCGAACGACCAATACATCCGTACCGGTCTTTCTATTCGACAGGGGGGTAGCGCAGGTGGCGGGCAGCCCCGCGCCGTCCGCATAGCCCTGTACGGGCAGGGCAAGCACACTCGTCTTGTCGCTGTTGCTCCAGACCGTGTAGTTCTTGCAAGGGTCCACGAGTCCCACGGGGTTCGGCAAGTTAGTGAGCTCACCCCAGAAACCCGCGTGCTGCAGGTCATCCTTCAGCTGATAGATGGCGAAGCGACCGTTCTCCATCTGCCGGTTCATCTTGCCCAGCTCGGCGTTGGTCCTGGACGAGTTCAGAAAGACCCAACCCAGACCGGCGACCAGCAGCAGGCCCAAGGTCAGGGATACCAGAAGCTCCACCAGGGTGAAACCGTTTTGAGCCATACGCCGATCCAGCATGTTGAACCCCGCTAATTCGGCGGCGCGATGCGCACCAGTGCCGTGACGAAACGACGGCAGCGGTCTGCAGTGCATCCGCTGCCGTTGTAGAGATTCTGGCCACAGGTGACGCTGGCGGGAGGGGGGCTCATTGCGTTGAGGCCTTGCCAGACAACCGTTACCCGGTATTCGTTGGTGATGCCGGCGGTCTGTGCAACACACCCCCTGGCACCCACCATGGCCCCCACCCGTGTCGTGCCTGCCAACTCGGCCGCACCTTGGAGCAGATGGCTCCATTCGCATAGATCTCTCTCGGCCAGGGTGCCGGCGGTGCTGCAGTCGATGGCAGGCGTGTGACCCACGCCGACAGGGGTGGCGGTGAGGTAAGCGTTGGCCTGGGCCCGGTTCGTGTTGATGCGGTTGACCATGTCCTGCAGCAGGATCAATGCCTGCGTGCGCTGGTAGGCCTCCATCTCCGATGTCTGCAACCTGGTCTGGAATGCCGCGATGCCCAGCAGGCCGAAGCCGATGATGAACAGCGCCACCAGCACCTCGATCATGGATATGCCCCGCTGCCCTTGGGCGGGGAGCATGGCTTGTGAACGATGCAAGGGGCGTATGCAGGTCATTTCCACTTGTCTTCAGGTGTCTTCACGCCGGCCTGATTGAGGGTCAGATTGCCGTCCTCGGCCTGTGATGAACCGGCGACGGGTGTCATGGTGATCAGGAACGTCGGCGGTGTTGCCGTATTGTCGGCAGCCAGGGTTATGGTGTAGCGCTGAGCAACCTCGGTCGGGAGGGCATAGCCCAGAGGGGTCAGGCTCGTGGCATAGCTGCGGTTTGAGATGAAGTGCTGCTGCTGGCGGTTGGCGATCTCCAGCATGGCGTTCTGGGCTGCGACTCGGTGGGTACGCACCATCTCGTTGCTGTAGCTGCCATAGGCGATAGCGACCAATATGGCCGCCACGGCCATGACGATGAGCAGTTCGATCAACGAGAATCCAGCAGCCATCAGAGCGGATGTCGGCTGGAGGCGGCGTGAACAGGCAGGGGTAGACTCCGTCGCCGCCAAGCACCCAGCAGTTCCACTGCCGATAAGTTGCATGCATCCGCTCCTATATACGCACCCCACGTCCAGGGATCAGGGCCAGGAGCAACAGCGGCAGGGTGATGAGCGCTGAACTCGAGATGCAACCCGGCTGCCATTGCGTCAGCGTTAGGCCCGCGGTTGTGAGCCTCCACATTTCGGTGTGTTTGCCCTTGTATCCCGATCAGGGACTGATTAAGTCTACGCTAGCGGCAACGACCCGGTGTGCGAAACCCACATGGCATGAACGTACTATCTCGATGAAAGGCGGACTGCGGTCGACGAAAGGTAATGCTCAGTTCGCTGCGGCCTGGGCCAGCGTGCCGTTGCCGTTCAGGCGCGCGATGGGATAGTCGCGCGGCAGCAGCACCCACATGCGGCCGCGCTGCTTCATGGCGCCGGCGACCTGGCCGGCCTCGTCGCCGAAGCCCCAGAAGAAGTCGGCCCGCACGTTGCCGCGGATGGCGCCGCCGGTGTCCTGCGCCAGCACCAGGCGTTCCAGGGGGACGGGGGAGTTGGGTCGGGTGGTGGCGAGCCACACCGGCGCCCCCAGCGGGATGGCGGTGGGATCGACGGCGATGCTGCGCTCGGCGGTGAGCGGCACGCCCAGGGCGCCGAGCGGGCCTGAGAGGTCGTTCGGCAGCTCGCGGAAGAAGACATAACTGGGGTTGACGTTGAGCAGCTCGGTCAGGCGCTGCGGATTGCGCCGGCCCCATTCCTTGATGCCCTGCATGGAGGCGCGCTCCAGGGGCAGCTCGCCCTTGTCCACCAGCCATTTGCCGATGGAACGGTAGGGGTGGCCGTTCTGGTCGGCATAGCCGATGCGGGCCATCTCCCCCGACTCCAGCCTGACGCGTCCGGAACCCTGGATCTGCAGGAAGAACAGTTCCACCGGGTCATCCACCCACAGCAGCTCGCGGCCCTTCAGGGAGGCCAGGCCCCTTTCGATCTCCGTGCGGTCGTAATAAGGCACCACCCGGCGACCGTCCAGCCGCCCGCGCAGGCGCAGATTCCTCAGTTCCGGGTAGAGGGCGGACAAATCCACCACCAGCAGGTCATCCGGCGGGCCGTACAGGGGGTAGCGGTACTTCTCGGTGGGGGTGCGGCTGCCGCGCAAGAGGGGCTCGTAATAGCCGGTCACCAGGCCCTCGGCGCTGCCGTCGTTCTGGAACACCTGATGCGGCGTGAAGTGCCGCTCGAAGAAGGCACGGGCGGTGTTGGCATCCGGCGTACCGATCTGGGCGGCGGCCTTGCACACCGCATCCCACAGGGCCTGATTCCTCAGCACGCGGCATGAATGGAGCAGGGCCGGCCAGGCCTGGCTCAAGTCGTCCTGTTGCCAGTTGGGCAGGTCCCGGAAGGAGACCGTCTTGACCCTGGGCAGGGCCAGGGGTCTGACCGGTGCGGGGGGGGTGGCTGCGGGCGGCTCGGCCGTAGGGGGCGGCGCGGGCTGGGTTGGTGGGCCGTCCTGGGCGAGCGGTGGCGGCGACTGCGGTGGCGCGGGCGGCTGTTGCGCGGTGACAGGCGCGGCCTCGGTCACCTTGGGCGCTTCCTGGAGCAGACTGCAGCCGGCGAGGCTGAACGACAGGGCGACGACCGTGACGGCGTGGATCGAAGGCATGCGGGGCGGGGTCGGTCCGGTGAACAGCCGGCAGTATAGCAACAAGGCCAGCGGGAAGCCCCGGAGAGCCGCGGCGTGCCCGGAGAGCAGGCCGCGGGTGGAAAATCAAGTCTTGTGCCGACGGCGAGCGCGATCCATCCTTCGCCGCCTTGCACAGGTCGAACATCATGCCCGCTGCCGCCCACGACGCCATCCATGACCGCATCGCCCGGGAACTGGGCGTCCATCCCCGCCAGGTCTGCGCCGCCGTCGCCCTGCTCGACGAGGGCGCCACGGTGCCCTTCATCGCCCGCTACCGCAAGGAGGTCACGGGCGGGCTGACCGATAGCCATCTGCGCCAGCTCGAAGAACGCCTGGTCTATCTGCGCGAGCTGGAAGCGCGACGCGCGGCCATCCTGGCCAGCATCCAGGAGCAGGGCAAGCTCACCGACGCCCTGCGCGGCGAGATCGAGGCGGCCGAGACCAAGCAGCGGCTGGAGGACCTCTACCTGCCCTACAAGCCCAAGCGCCGCACCAAGGCCCAGATCGCCCGCGAGGCCGGTCTGGAGCCGCTGGCCCTCGCCCTGCTGGAGGACCCCGAACGGGACCCGGCCGCCGCGGCGGCCGCCTTCGTCGATGCCGAGAAGGGGGTGCCGGACGCCAAGGCCGCCCTGGACGGCGCCCGGCAGATCCTCATGGAGCGTTTCGCCGAGGATGCCGAGCTGCTGGGCCGCCTGCGCCGCCACATGCAGGACCATGCCCTGCTTACATCCGCCGTCGTGGAGGACAAGGCGGCGGAGGGTCAGAAGTTTCGCGACTATTTCGCTTACGCCGAACCCCTGCATGCCGTGCCGTCACACCGGGCCCTGGCCCTGTTTCGCGGCCGCAACGAGGGCGTGCTGCGTCTGGCCCTGAAACAGCCGGAAGAGTTGGCGGCGTCCGAGGCGGGCGGCCCGACGCCCACCACGGCCGCCGAGGCGATGATCGCGCAGCGTTTCGGCATCCGCGACGCCGGTCGGCCGGCCGATGCCTGGCTCGGGGACACCGTGCGCTGGACCTGGCGGGTGAAGCTCTCGCTGCACCTGGAGCTGGACCTGCTCGATGCCCTGTTCGAGCGGGCCGAGGCCGAGGCCATCCGCGTCTTCGCCGCCAATCTCAAGGACCTGCTGCTGGCCGCCCCGGCCGGCCCGCGCGCGGTCATCGGCCTGGATCCGGGCATTCGCACCGGCGTGAAGCTGGCCTGCGTGGATCGCACCGGCAAGCTGCTGGAGGCCGCCACGATCTACCCGTTCGAGCCGCGCAACGACCGCGAGGGCGCCATGCGCGCCCTGGCCGAGCTCGCCCGCCGCCATCAAGTGCGGCTCATCGCCATCGGCAACGGCACCGCCAGCCGGGAGACGGATCGTCTGGTGGCGGACCTCATCCACCGCCATCCCGAGCTGGGGCTCGTCAAGGTGGTGGTGAACGAGGCGGGGGCCTCGGTCTATTCCGCCTCGGAGCTGGCGGCGCGGGAGTTTCCCGAGCTGGACGTGAGCCTGCGCGGCGCGGTGTCCATCGCCCGGCGGCTGCAGGACCCCCTGGCCGAGCTGGTCAAGATCGAGCCCAAGGCCATCGGTGTCGGCCAGTACCAGCACGACGTCAGCCAGCTCAAACTCGCGCGTGCCCTCGACGCGGTGGTCGAGGACTGCGTCAATGCCGTCGGCGTGGACGTGAACACCGCCTCGGCGCCCCTGTTGGCGCGCATCTCCGGCCTCAATGCGGGCTTGGCGTCGGCCATCGTCGCCCACCGCGACCGGCACGGCCCCTTCGCCAGTCGCGAGGCGCTCAAGGCCGTGCCCCGCCTGGGGCCCAAGACCTTCGAGCAAGCCGCCGGCTTCCTGCGCATCGCGCACGGGGACAACCCCTTGGACGCCTCGGCCGTGCACCCGGAGGCCTATCCGGTGGTGGAGCGCATCCTGGCCGACCTGGGGCGTGAGGTGAAGGCGCTCATCGGCGACAAGGCCACCCTGCGGGCGCTGGATCCGAGCCGCTACATCGATGCGCGCTTCGGTCTGCCGACGGTCAGGGACATCCTGAAGGAGCTGGAAAAGCCGGGCCGGGACCCCAGACCGGAGTTCAGGACCGCCGCCTTCCGCGAGGGGGTGGAGGATCTGAAGGACCTGCGGCCCGGCATGGTGCTCGAAGGCGTGGTGACCAACGTCACCAACTTCGGCGCCTTCGTCGACGTGGGGGTGCACCAGGACGGCCTGGTGCATGTCTCCGCGCTGGCCGAGCGCTACGTGCGCGACCCGCGCGAGGTGGTGAAGGCCGGCGACATCGTGCGCGTGAAGGTGCTGGAGGTGGACCTGCAGCGGCGACGCGTCGCCCTGACGATGCGCCTGGGCGACGCGGTGGCCGCAGCGCCCGACCGCCAGGCCAAGGCCGCCCCCGGCAAGTCGTCCACCCCGCGCCCGCAGGCGGCCAAACCCGCTGGCGGGGCCTTGGCGGAGGCCTTGACCCGTGCACTGCGGGGCTAGATTTGGCCGCGCCCGCGCAGTCGCTGCCAGATCCAGCCGCCGGGTGATTCCCGGCCGGTGAGCAGGTAGGTGAGCACGTTCAGATTGCGCAGGATCAGGGTCTGAAGGTGGCGGATGCCGGGGGCCCCGCAGAACAGGACACGATCGTCCGGCGTGAGGACGAGGTCCTCCTCGGGCAGGAGGATCTCCTTGCCCCGGCGCTTGAGCAGCAGGGGGATGATGGCCAGACGCGCCTCGCGGTCGGCCGGCTCGCGCAGCAGATCGCCCAGCCGCAGGATCTGGCCCTGCTGAAAGATCTGCCAGCAGGCGATGCTGGTGGTGGCTTCGAGCCTGACGTCCCAGACTTCGGGCACCGACTCGCCGACCAGGGCGGCGATGCGCGAGAGCAGCTCGTTGGCCCAATCGTTGTCGCGTTCGCGCGCCAGGGCGAAGAAGCGTGAGAGCAGCGGTGTGGTGAGCAGTGACAGAAACTCGTGCGCGACGATGTGCGAGGGCTGCATGGTGACGTCGGCCTCGAGACGGCTGAACAGCGGAGCGTTGGCCTGCCGGTTTTGGCGGATGACGCTAAACAGCCGGGCATTGAGTTCACGCGCCGTCATGATGATGGACAGGTTGTTCACGTCGTCGTCGGTGCCGGCAACGATGCCCGCCGCCTCCAGGATGCCGGCGTCGAGCAGGGTGTGGGCCTCGGTACCCCGGCCGTGCACGCAGTCCTCGCAGCCGGTCCTGGCCGGTTCCGCCTCCACCACCGTGACCGTGAGGCCCTCCTTGCGCAGATTGCGCACCACCGCCTTGCCGAAGCGGCCGTAACCGCAGACCACCCACTTGCCGCGCGGAGGCCGCAGGGGCGGGGCGAGGGGATGACCGGGCACGTCGGTCAGCCATGCGTAGAGCAGGTAATGGCCGGGCGCGTTCAGGGCCATGGCCAGGTGTTCGCCGAAGGTCTCGAAGGCGTTGACGATCTCGTCGGTACCGAAGGAGGCCATGTTGGCGGCGGTATCCAGGGTATCCGCCCGGCAGAGCACGGGCAGGGCAGGCCGCAGCAGCTTGGCGGTCACGGCCACGCTCAAGTTGGCCTGGTCGTTGTTGGTCAGGGCGATGATCCCGGCGCAATGGCGGTGGTGCAGGCCGGCGCGGGCGAGGTTTTCCGGCAGACGCACGTCGGCGCTAAGGGTGGGCAGGTCGATATGGTACTGGCCCAGTTCCAGCTCCGCGATGCGATCTGGGTCGATATCCAGCGCCACCGCCTGCTCGTTGCGGTTGTCCAGCGCCTTGAGCAGCAGGCCGCCGGTCTCGCCGCAGCCGCACAGCAGGTAGAAAGGCTGGCGCAGGCGCCTCACCCGGCCTTCGAAACGGGCGGCACGGATCGCCCGGCGGAAGGCGGGGTCCTGCAACAGGGCCAGGATGCTGCCGATGCTGTACAGCCAGACGATGACCGTGAGATAGATGGAGAAGGTGACCCAAGCACGCTGGGCATTGCTGAAGGCGACGGGGATTTCGCCGAAGCCGATGGTGGTGGCGGTGTAGCTGATGATGTAGAAGGCATGGAAGATGCTGAGTCCGGGCGCGGGATTGCCTTCGGCGTCCACGCCGGGGATCAGGCTCAGGCCCAGCACGGCGACGGCGTAGCTGAGGATCAGCAGGATGAGCGGCGCGCGCATGCGCCGCAGGATCAGGAACAGCACGCTGTTCATGCCGGTGACCGGCGCCGCTCAGCGGTGATAGAGCACCGTCTCGATGATCAGGATGATCACCGACAGCACGTTGGCCATCAGCGCGCCGGCCGCCAGGGAGACGATGCTGGCCATCACCGGCGGCGTGAGCCCGACACCGGTGACGTGGACCGCGACCGCCCAGACGCTGGCCGCGGCGATCAGCTGCAGGTCGGCCACTAGGCTGGCGGCGAGGTGGATGGCACCAATCTGTGTGCGCTCGCCGAACTTGAGCACGGTGGCGATCAGGTTCACCACCACCGCAGCGAAGAGTTCGAGGACGTGATGATGTTCGGGATTGTCGAACTCCCCCATGACGAACCCGAAATTCAGCGTCATGGCCAGGATGATGACGAAACCGAAGATGACCTTTTCCAGATTCATGGCGTATCTCTCCCCACGACCTCCATCTTACACCGCGGGGCAATGGCCCGGATCATGCGAGAAGCGGGGGCATGTACCGGACTTTGAGGGATAATGTCGGGGAAACTGCGGCGCGCGGGCAAGAAAGGCCGGCGAGAGCCGGCTGCAATGCACGTGGAACCGGTCATCCGTGTTGTCCTCAGGTGCAGCGGTTGGTTGCAGGAACGCACGAATATCATCCTGATGAACGGTTTGCCACGAATCAGCATTTGCCAAGAAAGACGAGCATGAACGAGGCCCTGGCCGCCGAGGCCCTGAAGAAGTTCCGCATCATCTATGGCGCGGTGCGCAAGCATTCGCGCAACATGGAACGGGCCTGTGGCGTCGGCGGGGCCCAGATCTGGGCCATGGCCCTGCTGGCCAGGACACCGGGCTTGCGGGTGACCCAGCTGGCGCGGGATCTGTCCATCCATCCCTCCACCGCCAGCAACCTGCTGGACAAGCTGGAGCGCGCCGGTCTGGTGCAGCGCACGCGCGACAGCGCGGATCAGCGCGTCGTCCAGCTCTATCTCACCGAGGCCGGTGAGAAGGTGCTGGCCCGCGCGCCGCAGCCGCTCTCGGGTGTGCTCACCCATGCCCTCGAGCAGCTGCCCGAGGACCTCCTGCGGCGCCTGATCGAGGACCTGCACGCCGTTACCGACCATCTGCAGGTGGCGGACGCGGCAGCGGCCTCCAAGCCGCTGACCGAACTGTGAGGCCGGTTCGTGACCCTGGCCGTGAGTTTTCACATATCTTCGCGCGCAGGCATTGATCCCGTATGGTCGATTGGGACCACGGCTGTGGATAAAGCAAGGCTTCGTAGGTCGGCCTTCAGGCCGACAGGTCGGGCGGAAGGCCGACCTACAGCCCAATGGGCAAGCCGGGTCGAGAACAGCGTGCCCCGGGCATCATGAACGCACTCCTGCTCGCCGTCCTCACCCCCTACCTGGGCGCAGCCCTCGCGGCCTGGGCATCCCGCCACGGTCGCCTGTACTCCGCCTGGGTGGCCGCTGCGGTCACCGTGCTGGCCCTGGCGCTGATCACGCCGGCGGCGGTGGCCGCTTTTGCCGGCGAGACGGTGATCGCGCGCCTGCCCTGGATGCCTTCCGTGGGACTGGAGCTCGCCTTCCGCCTGGACGGCCTGGCCCTGCTGTTCGCCCTGCTCATCCTGGGCATCGGTCTGCTCATCATCCTCTACGCCCGTTACTACCTCTCCGTGCGCGACAGCATGGGGCGGTTCTACGCCTATCTGCTGCTGTTCATGGGCGCGATGCTGGGCATCGTGCTGTCCGAGAACGTGATCCAGCTGCTCGTGTTCTGGGAGCTCACCAGCCTCGCTTCCTTCCTGCTCATCAGCTACTGGCAGCATCGCGAGGACGCCCGCAACGGCGCGCGCATGGCCCTGGCGGTGACCGGGGCGGGCGGGCTCGCCCTGCTGGCGGGCTTCCTGCTGCTGGGCGAGATGGTCGGCAGCTACGACCTGTCCGTGATCCTGGCCTCGGGCGAGGCGATCCGCGCCCACCCGCTCTATACGCCCATGCTGATCCTCGTCCTGCTTGGGGTGTTCACCAAGTCGGCGCAGTTCCCCTTCCACTTCTGGCTGCCGCACGCCATGGCGGCACCGACGCCGGTTTCGGCCTATCTGCATTCGGCCACCATGGTCAAGGCCGGGGTCTTCCTGCTCGCCCGGCTGTTTCCCGCCCTGTCGGGCACCTGGGAGTGGTCGCACCTGGTCGGCGGCGTCGGGCTCGCCACCCTGCTCACGGGCGCTTACATCGCCCTGTTCAAGCACGACCTCAAAGGGCTGCTGGCCTATTCCACCATCAGCCACCTGGGGCTGATCACCACCCTGTTCGGCATCGGCACGCCGCTGGCGGCGGTGGCGGGGGTGTTCCACATCATCAACCACGCCACCTTCAAGGCCGGCCTGTTCATGGCCGCCGGCATCATCGACCACGAGTGCGGCACGCGCGACATGCGGCGCATCAACGGCCTGTGGCGCTACATGCCCTACACGGCCACCCTCGCCATGGTGGCGGCCGCCGCCATGGCCGGGGTGCCGCTGTTCAACGGCTTCCTGTCCAAGGAGATGTTCTTCGCCGAGGCGGTGAGCGCCGCCACACAGATGCGTTTCGGCTGGCTGCTGCCGCTGTCGGTGACCGTGGCGGGGGTGTTCGCGGTGGCCTATTCGGTGCGCTTCATCCACGACGTGTTCTTCAACGGCGAGCCCGTCGATCTGCCGCGCACCCCGCACGAGCCGCCGCGCTGGATGAAGGTGCCGGTGGAGGTGCTGGTGGCCTTGTGCCTGCTGGTGGGCATCCTGCCGGGGCTGACCGTGGCGCCCATCCTGTCGGTCGCCGCCGCCGCCGTCATCCAGGCCCCCCTGCCCGAATTCGATCTGGCCATCTGGCATGGCTTCAGTCCGGCCATGCTGATGAGCGTCGCCGCCCTGGTCGGCGGCCTGCTGGTCTATGCCGGCCGGCGTCCCCTGTTCGACCTGGCCGCACGCTGGGAGGGCAGGGTGGATGCCCGCGCCGTCTACCATCACCTGCTGCAGGGCCTGTTCGCCCTGGCCGGCGGCATCACCCGCCTGATCGATACCGGCTCGCTGCAGCGGCTGCTCGTCCTGTTCTTTGCCAGTGCCGCGGTCCTGGGCGCCGCCGGCATGATGGACAGCGCCACACCGCTCACCGGCGGCCGAACCTTGCTGCCGGTCGACGGTGTCAGCCTGCTGGCCGCCGTCGGCCTCGTCGCGGCCTCCATCGCGACCGTGTTGCTGCACCGACAGCGGCTCACCGCCCTGATCATCATGGGGGCGGTGGGTCTGGTGGTGTCGCTCATCTTCGTCAAGTTCTCCGCGCCCGACCTGGCCCTGACCCAGCTCTCGGTCGAGGTGGTCACCGTCGTCCTGCTGCTGCTGGCCCTGTACTTCCTGCCCCAGACCGGTCCCGCCGAGTCGAGCGGGCTACGCCGGGCGCGCGATGCCCTGCTGGCGCTGGTCGCCGGCGGCGGTGCGGGGCTACTCACCTGGGCGGTGCTGACCCGGCCTTATGAGACGATCGCCGGCTATTTCCTGGACAAAAGCCTGCCCGAGGGCGGCGGGCGCAACGTGGTGAACGTGATCCTGGTGGACTTCCGCGGCTTCGACACCCTGGGCGAGATCACCGTGCTGGCCCTGGCCGGCCTGGGCATCTACGCCATGCTGGAGCGGATCTACCTGCCGGGGCCCGAGCGCGACGTCGCGGGACGGCCCTGGAACTGGGACAGGCACCCGGCCATCATGGCCTCGCTCACGCGCCTGTTGTTGCCCCTGGCGCTGCTCACTTCGGTGTTCATCCTGCTCAGGGGGCACAACCTGCCCGGCGGCGGGTTCATCGCCGGCCTGGTGACCGCGGTGGCCCTGATCATGCAATACCTGGCCAACGGCGTGGCCTGGACGCATGCGCGCCTGCCGGCCAATTTCCATCCCGTCATCGGCTGGGGCCTGGGCCTCGCGTTCGCCACCGGCCTGGCAAGCTGGGTCTTCGATCATCCCTTCCTCACCTCCACCTTCGGTCACCTGCACTGGCCGGTGGTGGGTGAATTCGAGCTGGCCAGCGCCATGGCCTTCGACCTGGGGGTCTATCTGGTGGTGGTGGGGGCCACTTTGCTGATCCTGGTCTATCTGGGTCTGATGCACAGCGCCAGCCATCCGGCGCAGTCGGTCGAGGAGCGGGGTTGATGGAAGCGCTGCTCGCCCTGGTCATCGGCGTGCTCACCGCCTGCGGTGTCTATCTGGCCCTGCGCGGGCGCACCTTCCCGGTGGTGCTGGGACTGACCTTGCTGTCCTATGCGGTGAATCTCTTCCTCTTCGCCATGGGTCGCCTCGCCATCGGCCGGCCACCGATCATCACCGAGGCGGCCGCCGCCTATACCGACCCGCTGCCGCAGGCCCTGGTGCTCACCGCCATCGTCATCGGCTTCGCCATGACCGCCTTCGTCATCATGTTGGCCCTGAAGGCGCGCGCCGAGCTGGGCAGCGACCACGTCGACGGCCGGGAATGAACGCCCATCTCGCCATCGCCCCCGTGCTGCTGCCGCTGCTGGCGGGCATCGTCCTGCTGCTGATGCGTCACGTCGATATCCGTGTACGCCGGGTGTTGAGCGTGGCCGCCGTCGTCATGGAGATCGGCTTGGGCCTCGCCCTGCTCACCGCGGTGGCCGACGGCGACATCCTGGTCTATGCCCTGGGCGACTGGCCTGCCCCTTACGGCATCGTCCTGGTGGCCGATCGCCTGTCGGCCTGGCTGCTGCTGACCACGGCGCTTCTGGCCCTGTTCGCCCTGCTCTATGCCCTGCGCGGCATCGACGTGTCCGGCCGGCATTTCCACGTGCTCTTCCAGCTACAGCTCTTCGGGCTGGCCGGTGCCTTCCTCACCGGCGACCTGTTCAACCTGTTCGTCTTCTTCGAGGTGCTGCTGCTCGCCTCCTACGGGCTGCTGCTGCACGGCGGCGGACGGCTGCGCACCCGCGCGGGGCTGCACTATGTGGTGCTCAACCTGGCCGGCTCCACTTTGTTCCTGTTCGCCGTGGGCACGCTCTATGGCGTGTTGGGGACGCTGAACATGGCGGACCTGGCCCGCCAGGTGGCGGCGACCCCGGCGGAGAACGTCCCCCTGGTGCGCGCCGCCGGCCTGCTGCTGTTCGGCGTGTTCGCCCTCAAGGCCGCCCTGTTGCCCCTGCACCTGTGGCTGCCGGCCGCCTATGCCCAGGCCAGCGCACCGGTGGCGGCCCTGTTCGTCATCATGACCAAGGTGGGGGCCTATAGCATCCTCAGGGTGGACAGCCTGATCTTCGGCGCGGGGGCCGGTCCCGTGGCCGGTCTGCTCGCGCCCTGGCTGCTGCCCCTGGCGCTCGCCACCCTGGCCATCGGCGCCCTGGGTGCGGTGGCCAGTCGCCATCTACGCGTCCAGGTCGCCTATCTGGTGGTGGCCTCGGCCGGGTCCCTGCTCACGGCCTTCGGGCTGGCCAGCGCCGAGGGCATCGCCGCCGGCCTGTACTACCTGCCGCACACCACCTTCGCCGCCGCGGCGGCCTTCCTCATCGCCGACGCCATCGCCGCGCGCCGTGGTGAACTCGCCGATCGGCTCGATCCCGGACCGACCCTGCCCGGCAACCGGGTATTGGGGGGCCTCTTCTTCGTCATCGCCGTGGCCATCGTCGGCCTGCCGCCCCTGTCCGGCTTTCTGGGCAAGTTCCTGCTCCTGCGCGCCGCGCTGGACCATGCCTGGCTCGCGGGGGTGATGGCCACGGTGCTGGTGGCCGGCCTGCTCACCCTGATCGCGCTGGCGCGCAGCGGCAGCCTGCTGTTCTACCGCAGCCATGGGCACGCGCCGGCCTCCCCCGCTGCAGGCGCGCTGCTGGCCGAGCTCGCGCCGGTGGCCGGGCTGCTGCTGCTGGTGGGTGCGCTCACCGTGGCCGCCGGTCCGGCCGCCGCGTATGTCGAGGCGACCGCGAGCCAGCTGCTGCAGCCCTATCAATACATCCATGCCGTGCTGGGAGGCGGATGATGCGTTACCTGCCCCATCCCCTGCTCACGCCCATCCTGGCGGCGGTCTGGCTGTTGCTCAACAACAGCCTCGCGCCCGGCCATGTCGTGCTGGGGCTGCTGCTGGGCTGGGCCATCCCCTGGTTCACCCTGCGCTTCTGGCCGGAGCGGGTGCGCATCCAACGTCCCCTACTACTGATGCGTTTCATCGCCGTGGTCCTGTACGACATCGTGGTGGCCAACCTGGTCGTCGCCCGGCGCATCCTCGGCCGGCCCGAACGCCTGCGGCCGGCCTTCGTGTCGCTGCCCCTGGACCTGACGTCCGATCTCGCCATCAGCCTGCTGGCCAATACCATCTGTCTCACGCCGGGCACGGTCTCGGCCCGCCTTTCGCCGGACCGCAGGCACCTGCTGGTGCACGGCCTGCACGTGCCGGATGCGAACGAGCTGGTGGCCACCATCAAGGCGCGCTACGAGGCGCCGCTCAAGGAGGTGTTCGAATCATGCTGAGCCTGGTGCTCCCCGTCGCCTTCACCCTGGTGACCCTGGCCGTGGCCATGAACTTCTGGCGTCTGATCAGGGGGCCCAGCCTGCCCGATCGCATCCTCGCCCTCGATACCCTGTACGTGAACACCATCGCACTGCTGGTGCTGCTGGGCATCCACCTGGCGAG
>OGCL01001515.1_pt1 | contig 19505 bp, 18 predicted proteins | sample 1570041 | NCBI WGS metagenome assembly OGCL01 (sample SAMN06266162, study PRJEB24511) | hot springs metagenome | isolation source: Hot spring water | place: South Africa: Limpopo | collected 2015-06-22
AAAGACAGATTATGTAAACTTAATTTGCCTACATTAAGATATCGTAGAATAAGGGGTGACATGATTGAAGTATACAAAATTCTGCATGGTTTATATGATGTTAATGTTATTCCAAATTTAAGTTATAGTTTGGATTCGAGAACACGTGGACATTGTTACAAACTTAAAGTTGAAAGATGTGTGCATGATATTAGAAAGTATTCATTCTGTAATAGAATTACAAATGTTTGGAATTCTTTGCCGGAACATGTGGTTTCATCCTTAACTTTAAATAGCTTTGAACGTAATCTTGATAAGTTATGGTGTAACAAGGAAATATACTATGATTATAAATATAGTATACCTGATTCTCTCTATTAATATATGTATATTTAATACTTGGTAACTCTTATAGTTGTTTGTAATATATTGTTACTTAATAAGGAGGCGGGCACAGAGGCGGAAGCCCGAGTCCACAGTTATCAATAAGAGTCGATAAGATATAAGATATTTTAATTTATTATCCAATATAGAATTAAAAGTTCTTAAATCATTTATATTATATTGTTCTTTAGAAATTACAGATTGATCATATATATATTCGACATAACTATTATTTGGAATATTAAGATTTAAACTATTTGTGTAATAACCATTTACATATATAAAGACATTTCCATTTCCAGTAGAAATATAATTATTTATTTCATTTTGTAATTGTAATTTATCTGCATTATTTGTTACAAATAAGCAATTATATTTTATTCCATATTTAACTGGTAAAGAATTAAATTCAATTGTTCTAAAATAGTAGTTGCTATAAATATTTATATATTTAAAACTTGAAACATCAAAATAAGTTTTTAAACTCATATCAAATTCTAAAGCAATAAGTAAACTATGTTCGTCTATAAAATTATAATAAATTCTATTTCTAGGATATATAACACCATCATCATTATAAATATTAAATATATAATTTCTTTCTTTCATATCTTCAGCTACATTTACCCATATATCTTTAAACCAATCTTTATTTGTATGAATTAAATTAAGAAATTTTGGATTTAAATTTCCTATTAAAAATACATGATACTTATAATGTTTATTAGGCAATCTTTTAATTATATTATAAACTTTAACAGTATTTGTTAAAGGATAATTTATATCATTTATACGAATAAGAGAAAAACTAAATTGTTGATCTAATTTAGGAGAACAATATATATTTTCTAAAGCAAATTTTTGTATTTTATTCATAATAAAATCCTTAATTTTAGGTACCAAAGCATAATTACATTGGAATAAATTTGATTATATATATAATAATTGATGATATAGTATTATTTATTATAAAATACATATTAATTTCTGTATATTTAGGAAAGGAGGGAGAATGTTTTTGCTTGATGAATTTAGCCACAAAAATGTGGCTTATTTCCCATCTAGAATTAGTATGAAACTTATCGATAAAGATGAAGTACAAACTCTTATTAAGAAAGGGTTTGTTACTTCGATAAAAAAAGAATATATGTCTCTTATATATTCAAAAGAACTCAATATTGAAATTCATTATAATCCTATTTCTATTGCTATGATTAAAAACGAATTAGCAATAGTAGGAAACATATCTAAAAATATTAATAGTTATGAGGAATATATAAAGAAACCTATTATTGAATGGATTTTAATAAAAGTATATTAATCTTTAATGGCTAGGAAATATTTCCTAGCCATTTTTTTTTTATTTAATTTATATACCAATAGGAGCTATAAAAGCTCCTATTGGTAATATTAAGAAATATATTCTTGTCTTAATTCTTTTATTAAAGTAATAAATTCATCCCCTTTACCATGTTTACTAACTTTATCAACTATATTTCCAATAAAATTTTTAGAATATAATCTATCAGTTAAAGCCATATATACCATACTTATCCAAGTGGGAGGATGTTCTAAAGCCACCATTAAAAGATCTTTAGCATTTATACCAAACCAGTTATTTTGTAATGTATTTATTAATACTACAGTATCTAAATTTTTTAATCTAATATTATCTGTTACTTTATAACAACATTCACAAAAATCATCTATATTTTCTAATTTTTCTATTTTATTATAAATTTCTTCAATAAGTTTACTTACAATTACATCATCTTTCAAGCGAATAACAAGTTTATTTAATTCTTCACTATTTTCTCTTTCATTACTAAATAATCTATTATAATAAATAAATCCTAATATCTTTAATTGTAATCCAGTATTTATATCTAATCCAAATTTTCTTACTAAATTACTACTTAACCATTCACCAAAAGCAATATGTGGTAATTTAAATCCATATAATCTACTATAATTACCAATAAACCACATTCCACTTAATATAAATCTATTTAATGCTAATTCATATTCACTATTATTTTTTATTTCAAATTTTTCTTTATCACTATTTAATCTTACAAATTGCCTAATATCTAAAGCTATCCATTTATTATTTAAATTAATTAATGGATAATTAAAATTAGGAATATCTTTTTCTATATCACTTAATCCATATAAAATAACTGGATTAAGTTTAATTTCATAGTTATTAAAGAATTTTATTTTTATTTTTTCTTTTTCTTTTATATAAGCATATGCTAATGTAATATATTTATTTATATTATTTATTATTTCATTATTATTATATAATTTTAAATATTTAAAATCTGTAGGAGAAAGTAATATCATTTTTAAATCCTTTATATTATATTTAATAACCAAAAAATACTTTAAAGCCTTAATTCATTGTTTGACTTTTTGTCATTAGAAGTTTTTCTTTTATTAAGGAGATAAAAAGATGGTAGATATTGTTAATGCAGCACCAATGGTTATTGACCTTGGTACTGAAGATAAAAGTACTAGAGTATTACCATTATCAAGTTTAAATATTCCTCAACATCTTCCTAAGATTTATATTTTTGCTGAAAAAGGTCCTGTAGGTCCTACTTATGTTGATCTTGATTCAGTAAGTTTAACTCAATTATACGGAGATGATACTTTTGATGTAAATAAAAAATATTATACTCATCAAACTGTATTTTTACAAGGTATTGTTTCTGGTGGTAATAATGTTGTAGTACATCGTTTAGTTGCTCCTGATGCTAAGGATGTAGCAAATGTAGCTCTTTATTTAGATGTTTTACCAGTTCAAGTTCCACTTTATCAGAAAAATTCTGATGGATCATTAATTTTAGATTCTAATGGAAATCCTGTTCCTCAATTAGATTCTAATAATGATCCTATTTTAGTTAATGGATTTAAAGTAGCTTGGATTATTGATAAAACAATTACAAATATAGGAAATTATTCACGCGGATTATTAACTCAAAGAGCTGGATTACAAGTTAACGGAACTATTCAATCTACTCAATATCCTATTTTTGAATTTGCAGCAAAAGATCCAGGTGAATTTGGTAATAAACTTGCTATTCGATTATATTCAGCTCTTAAGTCTGACATTATTCCTTTTCCTTCAAATATTTTAAGTGAAAGTAAAGCTTATCCCTATTATTTTCAATTAGTAAAAGTAACTGATACTATTTCTGGTAAAGTTCAACCAGTATTAAATTCTTTTGGTTCTCAATATGCTAAAATTATATTAAAAAATCGTGGTATTGATCCAGCAAGTGGTGCTATTATTGATATTACTAAAATTGTAACTGATCAATATATTAATTTACCTGAATCTACTGCTACTGGTTTAGGAACTGTTTATGTCTATAATGATAATTTAGAAAATTTATTACAACAATTCTATAACTCTGAAAAAGTTATTACTGATACTCATAGAGATTCAGTAATAAATAATACTGAAAATAATATTCATGCTTTAAATATTATTAGTTTTACTAGTTCTAATGGTTCACCTTATCAATCTATTAAACCAGTAAATATAACTAATAGTATTAGACTTACTAAAAATACTAATGTATTTTTATCTGGTAGTTCTGATGGTACTATTTCAAATAGTCTTTTAGATACTTTAGTATCTGAAGATTTAGAAAATTATAATAACTCTTTACATGAATATAATGATTTAGTATTACATCCTGAATCAATGATATATGATTCTGGATTTAGTTTACAAGTAAAAAGAAATATGCCTAAATTTATTTCTCGTCGTAAAGATACTTTTATTATGTTATCTACATATGCATGGAACGCACCATCTACTGATTTAGCAACACAGTTTTCAGTAGCAACTGCATTAAAGACTATGTTACAACTTTATCCTGAAAGTGCTACATTTGGTACACCTGTAATGCGTGGTGTTCTTTTCTGTGGCTCTGGTGAATTAATTGATTCTCTTTATATTGATCGTGTTCCTCTTACTTATGAAGTAGCTTATAAGAGTGCTCGTTATATGGGTGCTAAAAATGGTAAATGGAAAAATGGATTTATATTTGATAAAGCTCCTGGCAGTATTATTACACAACTTAAAAATATTGATATAACTTGGGTTCCAGCAAGTACTCGTAATACTCTTTGGTCTGTTGGAATAAATTTTGCATTAAATTATCAAATTCGTAGGCAATTTTTTCCAGCAATACAAACAGTATATGAAAATGATACTTCAGTATTAAATAGTTATTTTACTGCAGTAGCAATTAGTTTTTTAAATAAAATTGCTCATGCAGCATGGAGAGAGTTTTCTGGTACTATTAGTTATACAAATGCTCAACTTGAGGAAGCTGTAAATAATTTTGTTGCAGAACAAGTAAAAGATAGATTTGATGATAAATTTGTAGTAATACCAAATTGTCATGTAACTGAATTTGATGCTTTACGTGGTTATTCTTGGACTTTACAAATTAAACTCTATAGTCCAAATATGAAGACAGTAATGTCTACTTATGTTTCAGCTTTTCGCACTGAAGACTTAGGTGGTTAATAAATATTCTTTGGTATAAAGGAGAAAAAAAATGGCTAGATTAACTGATGCAATTATTTCTGGTGCATATACACGTGATATAGATCGTCCCATACTTGACCTCAAATATGGAGGTCAACAAGGTTGGGCTCCTAATCTTACAGAATGGGTAAGTAATGCTGCTTATGTTACTAGACCACTTATTTGTATTTTATTAGAAGCACCTAGAATGTTTACTGTAATGCCTGATTCTCAAAAATGGATATCTTCATTAAAAGCTTTATTTGAAGTTCATGCTAGAAGTATAGATGGCTTAAATCAAACCTTAACTGTTGATACTGATCAGCATCCAGTAGGTGGTGCAGGTGAACAACAAGAAGAAATTGTTAATGTAACTCGTGAAAAATCTTCTCCTAAATTTACTTGGAATGAAAAATATGGTATGCCTATTACTACTTTTCTTTCCTATTGGATTCGTTATGGTATAATGGATCCTGAAACTAAATTTGCTTTACTTTCTACATTAAATAAATCAGAAGTAAAAGATTTATTACCTGATTGGTATACTGCTACTGCAATTTTTATAGAACCTGATCCTTTACATAAAAAAGTTACTAAAGCATGGCTTTGTACAAATATGTTTCCTAAGACTTCAGGTGAATTAACATCAAAACGTGATCTTACTTCAAGCCAGGAAATTTTAACTGTTGATGTTGAATTTTCAGCTATTTCTCAGGTAGGATTAGGTGTAAATAAATTTGCACAACAAATTTTAAATAATATTAATATTCATAAAGCTGATCCATTTATGCGGCCTTCATTTACTAATAAGATTGATCCTAATGTTGATGCCGCAAATACAACAGGATATAAATCAAATACTGAAACAGTTGGTAGAACAGCTGTAACTTCCATGTAAATTATATAAACTAACAGGAGAATATTAATCTCCTGTTAGTTTTTTTATATTTTTTTAATAATATGAGTTCTTTTTTTAAGGAGATTAAAATGCGTTTTCGAAATATTTTTATTGGAATTGGAAGTTTATTAGTAGTACTTGTTTTATTTATGAGTGATCCTGATGGTGGATTAGTTCAAAATCTTCCATTTGGAGCTGGTACATTATCTACTTTAATTATTTTATTATTAAGTATTCTTTATGTTGGTCTATTACATTTTAGTAGAAAAGCTTTACTTGATTATTTAAATTTAGAAGAATTATTTAATAAAGCTAAATTTTCTCCAGAAGGAAGTGGTTTAGCTATTATTGGTATTGGTTTAATTATGATAAGTATTTCTTTAGTTATTCTTGCTGCTACAAAGTAAAAAATTTATTCTACTAGGAGTAATAAATACTCCTAGTAGAATATAATTAATTTGTTAAGTCTTTTAATTCTATATCTATATTTTCTGTTATTGTTCCATGCATTAATTTCATAAACATTGAAAGTATTACACTTGAAAGATTACTAAGAATAATAGTAGTACCATTTTCTAATTCTTTATAGGTTTCACTTACACATTTATAACAAATATTATTTCCTTTTTCTAAACAATACATACTTGATCTTATTTCAATTTCTTTTCCTATATAAGATTCTGCTTCTGATTTATTAAATATTAATTTCCATTGAGAATTTTCTTTTATATATCTATTTATAAGTTTAGAAGCATTTGAAGGTGTAATAATACGTTTTAAACCTTTTGTAGTTCCACAATCTCTAGACACTATTTTTATAGGTGATATAGAACGTTGTAAAATTTTATAAACATATCCGCCTAATGCTGTTTTTGAACCACGTGAAAAGGAACCTACACGTAAATCATTTATATAAGCTGAAAAACTATCTGAATTAATCTCTAAACCTTCAGAAAGAGAAGATAAAATTGGTGTTGATATATTTTTAGTTTCAAATCCTAATGGTTCTCCAAACATTAAATAAAGTTTTTTTCTTGCTGTTTTAGATTTTCTATTAAAAATATTCTTAGCAGCTGGATCATCTGATAAATATTCATTATCTATTTTTTCAAGTTCTTTTTCAAATTCTACTACTTTTACTGGATTTTGTAAAGAATCTTTATATTTATTTAATAATTCTTTTTTAATATTATTTATATTTGGAGGAGGAGTAACTGATTTATAAGTAGCAGCAATATTTACTATATTTGCTATATTTGTTAAAAAACCTAATCTATTAATAAAAGTAATTAATTCATTTACTCTTATATCATTATCATTTGCTTCATTATCATTTTTAATTTTATTTGCAATAATGTTTTCAAGTTTAGATATTTTTATAGGTTCATTTATATATGAAATTTTATTTTTAAAGGAAGGAAAAAGAATAAGAGTATTAAATATAAGATTTCCTATTTTTGTATTAAATTTAGATGTAATATAAGGAGAATAAGAGGAATCTATTTCTATAATATCTGAAAATTTATATAAAGATTCATTTATTTTATAATCTACTATTTTTTCTTCTTCATTATTTTCATTAATAAAATAAAGACCATCTGGTTTTGTAAATATATTTCCTATTTTTTTATTCTTTAATTCTTGTATTTTAAGAATCGGAATAGCAAAACAATAATAATACCATGATAAATCTTCTATATTATTATATTTAATTGCTAATTTAAGATAATCAAGTTTAGTTGCCATTAAGTTTCTCACTTTCAAGTTGAGCATTAAAATAATTATTAAAATCATTTAACATATTCATAATAATATTTTCTAATAAAGTAATATGTTCTAATTTATTTGTAAAAAAATTAGAATATTGTTTAAATTTAAGTAATGGTAATTCATAAGAGTCTTTTGAAATAATAAGTAAACTTAATATATCTAATGCAGCTTGTGCTGTATTTACTTTATTTAAAATAAGATCATCTATATAATTAGAAATATCTATATCAAGTAAATTAATAATTTCTTCTAATTCTAAATTATATAATCCTATATTTATATTACTTTTACCTAAACAATTATTTTCTCCTATAAATTTAAAGAAATATTTCATTTTTTTTAAATAAAATGTATTTATAGATACTTTAGAATTAACTTGTTTAGATTCTATAAAATCTATTAAATTATTTATAAAATTATCTTCTATTTCATTTAATAATTCTAATAATCTAATATTAGATATTCTTGAATAATAAGAAATTAAATTAGCTATTTTTTCTCTATTAGATAATGTAGATGAAAAAATATATAAAGCATAATTATAATCTTCTAAAGTTTGAATAATATATAAAAAACTACATATTTCATTAAGTTCAAAAAGAGTAGGTTCTTGTTCTAAGTTTAATAAAATTTGATGTTCTTTTATAATATTAAGAATATCTTTAAATAAATATAATTTAAATGTATCTGCTTTTGTTTCTTCTGAAATAGTATTTTCTTTATAAAGAAGATTTATATATTTATCTTCATAAAACTTAAGACCAAAATTTTCTAATAAACTAAATGAAGTAAAAATAGTTGATTGTTCTTCTGGTGAAAATGTAATTAAAATATAATTATATAAGCTATCTGATAAGTTAAGCATTTTTTTTAAAATAAAAATGAAATCAAAGCATTTTTTAAAAAAAGAAATTCTACTTTTGGTAAAAAAGTCAATATCATATATATTAATTGAAGAAGTCAATATGATATTGACTTCTTTTTTTATAGGAGGCTAAATGACTCTTACTCTTAAAACAATTAATTTTAATATTCCTTTTATAGATTATATATATAATTTTTTAAAAGGAGATAATTTAACATTAGAATTTTGTAATAAAATTTATAATAATTTACAATTAATTAATTCTAATTATATTGATGATATTAATAAAATTAAAATAATTCTTAATGCATCAAATAAAACTGTTTATAATAATATTTTCTTTATTAAAACTAAAAAGAACATAACAGATCAAGAATTACTTCTTCTTATTAGATTTATTAATATTTGTCATAAAGAAAAATATTTTATTGTAATAAATAATAAATTAGTTTATATTCCACAAAAAATAATTAATATTTACTCTGAAATAAATATTTATAATTATATTAATAATAAAATTATAGAATATAAATATAAATTAATTAAACAAATAATAACTAAATATTATAAAAGAAGATTAAAAAATAATTTCTTAGCTAAAATAGTAAGTTTTATTAGTTATAATATTATATTATTTAGAAAAATACATAATAATTAAAATTTTTAATATATATTGTTATAATTTGAAAAGAATAGGAATTTTATTTCTATTCTTTTCCTTGGAATTGCTCAAATGTTTTTTTATAAACCTTTTTTTTCAGTAAGGAGAAAGAAAAATGGCTGTAAATGTTGGTAGTTCTAAGCAATCTGCTTCTCAAGCTTCTTCACAAGCACAACAACAACAATCTAATACTCAATCAACATCTACTTTTAATATGAATATGTTTGGTATTTCTAATCCACTAGCTGCATTTGGTTCTGGTGGAGAAACTTATGAAAAACTATTTGAAAGTATACAGAAGATAGTTAAAAGTTTAAATGAAGATACTAAAAATAATATTAAATTTGCTGTACATAAGCTACTCAAACAAGTAGCTGGTCTTAATTATTCTGGTATTGTTATTACTGAACATAATGATAGTCTTGCAACTTCTCACATTCTTGTAATTGAAAAAACAGGAGATTATCCTGATAAAATTGTTGAGAATATTGCTGGCATTCGTTATGAAATTGTTCGTACTCCAGCAGATGCGCTTGATGATAAATATGTTGCTCAAGCGCAAAAATTAGTTTCAGATTCTTTAAATATACCTATTGATAATGTTATTATTGTTGATGGTACTCTTGTACCAAATGAATTTGATGTAACATCTGAATCTCAAGTTTTAAATCTTATAAATAATACTATTAATTCTATTCATTCAGAAATTAATCTTCGTTTGAATGATTATAAAGGTATTAATATTTCAAATATTCTTTCTAATATTCGTACTGGTAAATTTTATGTAAATTTATATTTTAATCAAGATGATTCAAATTTCTTTGATCAGACTGGTGTTCCAGTTCGGCAAGATGTTTGTGTAGCTCTTAGTTTTAAGAATAATAATGTACAAAATAATCGTTCTATAAATCAAGGTAATGATACTATTGATATTGTTAAGACATATGGATATATTGATTTTGAGTGGGCTCCAAATACAATTAACGGAGTCATAACTACTCAAAAATTTATTCCTAATTTTATTATTACTCATATTGATAGTCAATTTTCACCCACTCCTGATATTTTAATGTTATCTGTTGCATCAGTATTAGCAATAAATGAAGATATGTCTTGGATGCAAGCTTTTAGACCTACACCTATAAAGAAAAATGAAATTGATTATAATGATATAGGTGCTCTTAATATTGAAGGTAATATTGAAAATAATCCTAGTGGATATGGTAAAAAATATGATACTAAATCTAAGAGTTTTAGTATACTTGAATTAAATAAACTTATTCAAACTCTTGTTAGACCAAATATTATGATTTCTATGGACCTTCCTAAAGCTGGTCCTGAAACATGGTTTACTTCAATTTTACATTATATTAAATTCCGTAATAGTAAAGATGCATATACTCGTCTTATAGATTATATTAATAATCTTACTAATGGAGCATTTTCAAATGTAAATGTTCCTGTATTTACTGATATTTCTAATAAGATTCATGGAGGTTATTATAAAACTAAAGATGGTATTAAAGATTTACGTCATTTAAGTAGTTATTTGTCTGTTGCAAATTTTATTAATGATACCAATCAACAACCACAACTTATAACTCAATATACAAATACTTTATATAATGTATCTATTCCAACTGAATTACGTACTGCTGAACGTAAGAAATTTATTGATGAAATTTCTAATAAAACTGCTGTAATTAAAATGTATCATGATCGTGTTACATTTACAGCAGTCTTTTTAATTAATCTTATTAATGCTCTTAAGATTACTGGTTTTGCGCCAATCTTTAGTAATCTTGGTTCTGTTAATGATATGTTTACTCGCCGTAGTACTGTTGACTTTACCAATAGTATACTTGGTGGTGATGCTCGTATTCTTGGTGCTCAAAACTTATATTCTAATTTTAATATGCCTTATGGATATACTCGTAGTTTCTAATATAAATAAATAAAAAATTAAGAACTAGGAGATTAATTTCTCCTAGTTCTTTTTTAAATAATTTAGTGAACTTGTTCAGAAAGGAGTTTTGTTCATGTCAGATTTTAATCTTTATTGTTGTGGTGGTTTTGGTAGTAATATTGGAAAACAGATTACAGATTTAGATATTAATACATATTTTATTGATACATCTAATTCAAATTTAAAAGATGTAAAATCTAATAATATCTTTTTAATTGAAAATATTGATGGTGCTGGTAAAGCACGTGATAAATCTTATCATTATTTAAAAGAAATATTTGAAAATATTCTTATTAAATTTAAACCATCTAATAAACTTAATGTTATTATTCATAGTTTATCAGGTGGTTCTGGAAGTGTTATTGGACCACTTATAGCAAAGGAACTTATTTCTCGTGATTTAAATACTATTATAGTATGTGTGGATTCTCGTAATTCAGTAAAAGAATTAGATAATTCTATTAAGACATTAAAATCTTATAAATCAATATCTGAAACAGTTCAAAAATCTATTTCTATCTTTTATATTAAAAATAATAATCGTAAAGAATCAGATAGATTAACATTAGAATTTATTAATCTCTGTAGTCTTCTTTTAGATTTTAATAATACAGCTGAATTTGATATTTCAGATTTAGCACATTTTCTGTATTTTGAGAAAGTAACAGAAAATAAACCTTCTATTGGTATTATTGAAGTTAATGAAAATAGTAATGATAATATTATTGAAAAAGGAACACATATAGTTTCAACTATCTTAATCAGTAAAAATAAAGATTCTCATATTCATGGTATTACACCTGAATATTTAGCAAATTGTGTTGTAACAAGTAATAATTACAATAATGAAGATATTCAAGTAAATAATGTTCTTGGAAAACTAAATATTATTATTAATAATCTATCTCAAGAAATTGTAACTCATCAAGAAAATAAAAAAGTAAATAAAATACAAGATATAAATGTAAAAGCAAATACAGAAGATGGTTTAGTACTTTAATTTAATATAACCAGAAGGAATATATTCCTTCTGGTTATTTTTTTTATTTTATTAAATACTTTAGTTATATATATAATATATGTATATTGTAAAGATTAAGTAAAGGAGAAAAAATGCCAATTCAAATCAAATTGGTAAATTTTGATACATTATTTTCATCACAGACAATTTCACCAGTAATTATTAATTATATAGATGTATTTAATTCTACAAATAAAGAATTTATAGATAGTATGTTAATGAAAAATTATGATACAGATCAACTTTCTATAATTCCTTCTTGTTCTTGTGGTGAACTAAAAGGTAATTTTTATATAGGTCAAATTTGTCCTAAATGTAATACACCAGTAACATCATTATTAGATAATAATTTATCATTTCTTATTTGGTTAGCAAAACCTCAAAGTCTTCAATCATTTATTTCACCAGTTATATTAAATACATTACTAAATCGATATAGAATTATTAAACCATCTGTTAGATTGGTAGAATATATATTATTACCAAATTTTAAATTTGATAAAAAAGTACAAAAGAAAAATTTAGATAAAATAGAAAAATTAGATTATTTATTAGAAAAATATAATATTAAAAGAGGTTATAATAGTTTTATAGAAAACTTTTTTACTATTATAGATATTTTAGAGGAAAATTTTAATAAGACTTCTAAATCAAATGAATTTAAAGAATATTTATTAAAAAATAAAGAAAATATATTTTCTAATTATTTACCATTTCCAAATAAAATTTTATTTTCTATGGAAAGTAATGAATTAGGAAAATTTATAGATAAAAGTTTATTAAAGCCATTAAATGTAGTAAGACGTTTAACTGGTATAGATATTAAATCTATTTCTAATTATAATAAACAAAATAGAATTGCTACAAGTTTAATTGATTTAGCTGATTTTTATACTAATTATTTTAAAACTGCTATCTTTAATAAAGCTGGATTAATTAGACAACATATTACAAGTACAAGAAGTCATTTTACTGCAAGAGGTGTTATTACATCTATTTATGGTGCTCATGAATATGATGAGGTTCATATACCATGGGTAATTGCAATTAATTTATTAAGAGAACATATTTTAAATAGATTATATGTAAGAGGTTATAATTATAAACAAGCAAGTAAATTTATTGCTGAAAATATAGCAAGTTATAATTCTTTATTAGATGAAATTTTTAATGAAATTATTAATGATTCAGCAAAAATATATTCTGAAAATTATATACTAAAAGATATGATAAAAAAAGGATTACCTTGTTTATTAGTAAGAAATCCATCTTTGCATAGAGGTTCAATTCAATTAATGAGAATTACAAAGGTAAAAACAGAAGTAAATGATTATACTATTAGTTTAAGTGTACTTTCTGGGCCACCATTTAATATGGATTTTGATGGTGATGAACTTAATTTAACACTTTTATTAACAGATAAAGAAATTAAACATGCACAAAACTTTTTAATACATCATAATGTTTTAAGTTTATCTGGACCTAATGAATTTGCATCAGGAAATATTAAATTATCAAAAACAGATATTAGTACATTAACTAACTTTTTTCATAATCTTTAAAGGTTTTTTATTTATGAATTTAAATTCTTTTGAACTTCAAGAACTTAATGAATTTCTTTCTGATTCTAAATTAGATATTCCTTCATACCGAAGAGAAGTAAGTTCTTCTGGTACTAATTATATATGGTTACAAAAAAATATTCTTAAAAGAAATCCAAATATTTCAAATAGATTAAAAGAACTTTTAAAAATTCATTAAATAATTTAAAAAAGAGCCATATATATGGCTCTTTTTTTCTTTTTAAAAATATTCTGATTAATTTTAAAGAAAAAATAAAAAATGAAAGCTATACCTTCTTTAACTACAAAAGGTTGGATTATAGAAACAAAAGATATTTTAGAAAAAATATTAAGTTATTATATTTTAACAGATAATGGACAATCTATTTCTTTTGCAAATAATCTTATAAATCTTCCATATACTTATTTTAAAAATATAAATGATCCAGAAGGAATGAAAATACAAATAAAGAATGATTTAACTACTTTACTTTCTAGATATTTTACTATATCAGATATAGAAACAAAAGTAAAAAAAAATACAGAATCTAAATTTGATATTCTTATTTATGCTACAATAATAGATGATAAAAATAATAAAATAGAATTAGGTAAAATATTAAATATAGAAGAAAATTATAATTTAAAAAATATTATTTCTATAAATAATTTTGGTACAGGCGTACAAATTTTTAACAATATTTAAGGAGTCATAAATGACAACATTAAACAAACAAGTAGAAGAAATAAAAAATTTTATATTTCAAGAAACAAATAATGTACAAGAAAAATTATCTATTTTATTAGATAAAAAATTATTAAATCATATACCAGAAAGTTTATTTGTAAATTATTTTTTACCTAGATTTACTGGAAATATTATTGATGAAAAATATGTTTTAGAATGGATAAGTATTGCTGGATCTCCAATGGCAGAAGTAGGAATAATAAAAGATGGAACAAATGAAATTCTTTTTTATGTTCCAAGTATTTTAGCTACAAATAGTATTACTTTAAGACAAGAAGAAGGTGATATAGGAGATATTGTAGAAAAATATAATAATATTAATAATAATTCTCCTATACAAGGTTTAAATTTCTTTTTAGAAGCTTTAAATAATAAAGCAAATGAATATTCTAATTTAATAAATTTAAATGAAATAAGTAATAGATGGAAAGCTATTTTAGAAAAATATAATTATATTAATAATAATAAAAATATAAAAAATAATTCTTTTTTTAATTCTATTTCTATTGAAGATACTTTTGAAATTTAATTTAAATTACCTTTCTCCTTTTTAGGGGAAAGGTAATTTTTTTATATAAAATATAAAATCTATAATGATTTTAAGGTATTTTTTGGTTTATATAAAATATAAAAGGAAATTTAAAAATGTCAAATATTACAGGAATTGTAGGAACAGATGGTTATGCTCCTATTGTATCAGATGCTAGATGGAATATATGGTCTATACATCAAATTTATTTAGGTAATGAAGGTCAAAATAGATTTATTCCAAAAGTTGGAGATTGGGTTGTTGATAATTTATCAAATCCAGTTACTGTCTATAGAGTAACTGATATACATAATATAACAATGATACCAGAATTAACTTCTATTAATTTTGTATTAACTCCAAATGAAGATTCTATTTTATCAAGTACTTTAGATAATTATAGAATTTATTATGATAAATCAGTATCTCCATATACTTTAACTATAGATGGATTTTTAAGAATATATTCAAGTGAAGCTAATTACGCAATTATATATAGAGGAAATATAATAGATAATACTAAAATTATTAGTAGAAGATATGATAATAATGGAAATTTATTAGGAACAGAAATTCCTTTAGAATTAGTAGCTTTTAATAGTCATGACAATTTCGGAATAAAAAGAATTTTAAGTTGTAATACAAATGCTGAATTAAAAACTGGTGATATTTGTACAGTTGCTGTTTATACTTCAAGTAATAAACTTATTTTAAAAGTTAATTGTATAGTAGATGAAACTACTTATGTTGCTCCTGTATTTGCAGAACAAAAGTATATTACTCAAATAGAATTAATATCTCCTTTTATAAGTAATACAAATGATAATGAAATTTTATATCCTGTAAATCTTCCTTTAACTTCATTTAATCCATTAGGTAAAGTTCATTATAATGATGGCAGTTCTATTACTTATGCTATTGATAATGATAAATTTAGACTTTATGGATTAGATTCATTTGTAAGTACTATTATTGGTCATAAAGTACCATTAGTTTTATCATATAGATTAGATTCTAATGAATCTGCTTTAGCTACAGTAACAAATGATCAAAATTTTATTACAAGACCTTATAGTTTAATAGTTTCTAATCCAAATACTTCTTATAATGTTAAACTTTTTATTTATCCAGTATGGTTAGATGGAGTAAATGGTTATACTTATAAAGCATTTTTACTTAATCTTGATAGAAATGCTATATTTGAAATTACTAATCATCTTACTTTAAGTACAAATTCACCAAGTTTTAATCCTTTAGCTTATGGTATAGTACAAAGATTAAAGTTTAATATAAATCTTCAAAATGTATCTGGTATATATAACTTTTTTATTCATACTCAAACAGTAGATATAATTTTAAGAGGACCAGCTACTGATAATTCTTTAACAAATATTTGGGAAGTAGGAACAGAAGTACCTTCTACTAGACCTTATTTTGGTACTAATTTAAGAGCTTTAAGAAATGCGACTCATAATAATAAAATTACTATTCATAATAATATAGCAACAGTAAATGAATTTAAAGAAAAATTATATTTAAATACATTACCTCTTTATAATACTTTAACAGAATTAGAACCTTTAGAACCTACTCATATATCTGTTAAATATTTAAATGAAACTATTACAGTTCCTATAACTCAATATAATACTCAATTTACATTTAGTTCTACTATTCCTTTATATAGTAATATAGAAATTATATTTTATAGACAAACAGCAACTAAAAATTTAATCTTAAGTATAGCCTCTCTTACTGTGAGGTAATAAATTATGTTTAAACATTTAAAAGAGTTAATTTTAAAACAAATTTATAAATTATTAATATATAAAATTATTATTATAGATAAAAAAGATTTATTTAATTATTTTAAATTTAATGAAATAGGAAAAATAGAAATAAAAACAAATAAAGGATCTATTTATTTTATATTTAAAATTTATAAAAAAGAAATAATAACAAGTAATATTGAATTATTATTAAAAATAAATACATATTTAATAGAAGTAGATATAAATGAAGAAATAAAAGTAATTAAACCAGAAATAAAAAATTTAGTTGGTTTAGTAATTAAAATAATGTTATTTAAAAAAGTAAATCATGAGATTTTATGTAAAGCTATATTAGAAAAATTTATAAAAAAATTATTAATAGAAGAAAATATATAAATATTCCACCAGAAGCTTTTTAGCTTCTGGTGGAAATTATATTAATTTTTAGGTTTTAGTTTTTTTGATTCTCTTAATTCTTCTATTAAAGATTGTGCAGAAATAATATTATTTATATTAGATCTTTCAGATATTAGTTTTGTTATTCTCATTTCTAAAGAGTTTAATATAAATGGATTACGTTCATTTTTATATTGTTCAATAAGATTATTTAACATAATTTCTTTTTCTTGTATTTCTTGAATATTACTTTCTTCTTCTAAATTTGAATATTTCTCATTAAGATAAATAGAATTATTTTTTAGAATATTTAAAGTATTTATATTATAATATTGTAAATTTTTACCATTTATAAGTAACCAATAAGAAAGTAAAGAAGCAATAACTAAATCATCATTTCCATCTTCAGGATGATCTATACGATTATTTCTTATTACAAGAGAAGATATTTGAGAAATTAATTTTTTATCATAAGTAATATTAGAAGTATATTTAAGCATATTTAAAAGAGTGCTACTATAAAGTTCTGATCTTGAGTTTATTCCACTTCCAGAAGTTACAAATCCTATATGTTTTTTATATTTAATAAAAACATATTCATTATAATATTTAGCTTTCATAATTTCTTCAAATTCCAATTCATATTGTTCTTTATTTTGAAATATAGTATTATATAATCTAGTAAATGGATTTATCTCATGATAAAGTAATTTTTGTATCATATAATCAATAATAGCAGAAGCACTACTTTTTCTTTCTATAATCATTAGACTATTTTTATATTTTAATAAAAATGATACAAAAAAATCAGCCAATGTAATAAGATTAAGTTCATTAAAAGTAGCAGTACATATTATTTCACCTGTACTTGAATCTCTTACTACAAAGGCAATATCATCTCTTCCTATAGCATCTGAGGTATCTATACCTACAATAAAATTAATTTTATTATTTACTCTATATTCTATCTCTTTTTCTGTTATATACCAATTTAATAAATAGTTATATGGAGAATAAAATTCAGCTATAGAATCATCTTTTATATTTTCTCTTAATATATTTAAATATTGTTTAGGAATAGGAGATTGACTATTTCCTGATGTCCATTGATTAAATAAATCTCTTGCTAAGTTTTCAGGAGTAGAAATATTTTCTTGTAATCTACGTTGTAACCATTCATTATCATAACCTAATTGTCTATAACTAAAAGAAATATATACTATAGGAGATTTTATTTTATTAGTAGAAACATTACAATTTTTAGAAATAAGTTCATTTAATTCATCTATATTATTTAAATCAAAAAAAGATTCATTCCATAAAGTAGCAGAATTTGCTAAATTATAAATATATCTACCATCACGATTATCTATATCACCAGCAGTTGTTGCTAAAATAGTACCATAAGGTTTATTATTTACTCTTGCAAATTCACGTGCAGCATTACCTGACATAAGCATTGCACTTAATGCAATAGAGATATTTTCTATAAAAGCTGTTTCATCAATAATGTTAATAGATGATGTAAAACCACGACCTACTTTTTCTGCTTGTTTAGGAGAAAGTGATGATAAATTTCCTTTAAAACTATTATTTAAATCTTTTAATTTAACTTCTTCACTATTAAATATATCTTTTTTAGTAGAAAAATTTAAATAAGATGGTAATTCTTCAAATATAGCTTTTACTTTATTTAAAGTTTCTGCTTTTAAAGATTCTGATTTTGTTAATAAATTAATAGAAGTATTTGTAGTCCAAAAATTTAATAATCCAGTAACTAAAGTCATTAAAGAAGTTGTTTTACCAGTTTGACGAAGAATAACTACTAATGTAGTAATATGATTAAAAAATAACCAATAAAGAGCTATATTCATTCTATCTGCTTTAAATAATATAGAATTTAAACTACCAGGAATTGGAATTTTAATAATTTCTCTTATTACATACCATGGATTATTTTTACATTCATAAAGTATTTTTGTTTTTATTTCTAAAGGTAAATTTTCATCATGAGGATTTATATTTTTTAATTCAGGTTGTAATAGAGCTAAATGAAAAGCACAATTTTTTATATTTAATTTATAATATATTTCTGCTAATCGAATAAATGAAATATTTTTAGTTTCATAATGAATAATTGCATTTGGATATTTTAACCAATCATTTTGAAAAAGTATCATAGAAATATTTTTAAAAAATTTAATCAAAAAAATATAAAAAAAGTAAAAAAACAGCAGAAGGAAATTTCCTTCTGCTGTTAAGTTAATTTAATATTTTATATAAAAAGGTATACCTTCTTCTTTTAATGTTAAATCAGGTAATCTAAAATTATTAGAATCAGTAGGTGAATATGTTCCATCATAGTAGGGTGAATAATCATTTAAACCACCTAATATAGGAGCTGT
>OGCL01001516.1_pt1 | contig 19478 bp, 13 predicted proteins | sample 1570041 | NCBI WGS metagenome assembly OGCL01 (sample SAMN06266162, study PRJEB24511) | hot springs metagenome | isolation source: Hot spring water | place: South Africa: Limpopo | collected 2015-06-22
CGGGGGGAGGGGATGGGGGAGAGGGAACGGACACGGCGACATTCATGCTCTGGGGTGGCCGTCGCCATGTCCGTTAGGCTAGTGCAACGAAAACGGCCCGGAGATTGCGCTCCGGGCCGCTCACGCTTGCGGTGGGCCGTTCAGTGCTCGGCGGCCATGATCATCCTGTAGAGCTTGTCCTTCAAGCTCACGCGCAGCTTCTTCAGCTCCTCGAAGTAGAGGTCCGAGGCCGCCTCCACCCGCTGCTCGATGCGCACGATCTTGTGATCGACATCGTCGTAGTCGCGCATCATGCGGGTGAACTCGTCGTTGCTGAGCGTCAGCCGGCGGATGGTCTCCTGATGCTCGGGGAATTCGTGGAACAGGTCGTGGCTCTCGATCATGGGCGTGCTCCTTTTGGCTGTGGATCAGGTGAGCGGGGGGCGCCCCGGAATGGCCGGGGTGGGACAGGTGACGTCGGCATTCTGCGCCCGGTGGCGCAGCGCATGGTCCATCAGCACGATGGCCAGCATGGCCTCGGCGATGGGGGTGGCGCGTATGCCCACGCAGGGGTCGTGGCGGCCGTGCGTGACCACCTCCACGGGCTGGCCGTCGAGGTCGATGGAGCGGCCGGGCAGGCGGATGGAGGAGGTGGGTTTGATGGCGATGGAGGCGGTGATGGGCTGGCCGGTGGAGATGCCGCCGAGGATGCCGCCGGCATGGTTGCTGAGAAAGCCCGCGGGCGTGAGCTCATCCCGGTGTTGCGTGCCCTTCTGGGCGACACAGGCGAAGCCGGCGCCGATCTCCACACCCTTGACGGCATTGATGCTCATCAGGGCGTGCGCCAGGTCGGCGTCCAGCCGGTCGTACACCGGTTCGCCGAGGCCCACCGGCACGCCCTCCGCCACCACGTTGATGCGCGCACCGACCGAGTCGCCCTCCTTGCGCAGGGCATCCATGTAGCGTTCCAACTCGGGCACCCGGTCGGGATCGGGCGAGAAGAAGGGGTTGGCATCGACGCTGTCCCAGGTCTTGAACTCCAGCACCAAGGGGCCCAGCTGGGCGAGATAGCCGCGGATGACGGTGCCGTACTTCTCGTGCAGCCATTTCTTCGCGATCGCCCCGGCCGCCACCCGTACCGCCGTCTCTCGTGCGCTGGAGCGACCGCCGCCGCGGTAGTCGCGGATGCCATATTTCTGCCAATAGGTGTAGTCGGCATGGCCCGGCCTGAAGGTGCGGGCGATCTCGGAATAGTCCTTGCTGCGCTGGTCCTCGTTGCGGATCAAAAGCGCGATGGGCGTGCCGGTGGTGCGGCCCTCGAAGACACCGGAGAGGATCTCCACCGTGTCCGACTCGCGCCGCTGGGTGACATGGCGCGAGGTGCCCGGCTTGCGCCGGTCCAGGTCGTGCTGGATGTCCGCCTCGGTCAAAGCCAGCCCGGGCGGACAGCCGTCGACGACACAGCCGATGGCCGGCCCGTGCGATTCGCCGAAGGAGGTGACCGTGAAATTGAGGCCCAGGGTGTTGCCGGACATGGAATCTTCCGCCGAGGACAAGCCGTGATTATCGCACGCCTGCAGGCGACTCAGGCAGTGGACGGCCGGGCGAGCACTCGCTCCAGCAGCTCCACGCCGAGGCCGACGCCGAAACCGGTGATGTCCGTCCCCACCGCCCCCAGCCCGCCCTTGCAGCGGCTGGCGGAAAGGTCGACATGCAGCCAGGGCAGCTCGTCGACGAAGCGGTTGAGGAAGCGGGCGGCGAGGATGTGGTCGGCCTCGCCTTCCAGGATGCACTGCTTGACGTCGGCCACCTGGCTCTCCAGGGCCTCGTCGTAGTCCTCGGGCGCGGGGAAGGCCACCACCCGCTCGCCGCTCGCCAGACCAGCGCTCACGGCCAGGGTGGCAAGGTCTTCACGGTTGGCGAGCACGCCGCTCATGCGTTCACCCAGGGCCACACCCATGCTGCCGGTCAGGGTGGCGAAGTCGACGATCAGGTCAGGCTTGGCGCGTGCCGCCAGGGTCAGGGTGTCGGCGAGCACCATGCGCCCTTCGGCGTCGGTGTGCACGATCTCGATCGTGGTGCAGTTCAGCGCCGTGACCACCTCGTTCTGGGTGTAGGCCTCGGGCGAGAGGTGGTTCTGGGCGATGGCGAGCCACGCGTCGAGCCGCAGGGGCAGCTTCAGCCGCGAGGCGGCGAGCAGCACGCCCAGGGCGACGGCCGAGCCGTTCATGTCGTCGTGCATGTTGTGCATATAGCGCGCGGGCTTCAGATTGTGGCCGCCGGTGTCGAAGCAGATGCCCTTGCCGACCAGGGCGATATGGCGGGAGGCATCGGGACTGCTTTGCTCCACGCCCCTGCCCCGCTTGCGGGGAAGCGCGCGCACGCCGTCGTAGGTGAGGCGCACGATCGCCGCGTCCTCATGCTGGCTGCCGCGTGCGACGGCGAGGAAGGCGCCGGCCTTGAGCTTGCGCAGGCGCTTGACATCGTATTCGTCCAGCGCCCAGCCCTCCGCTTCGGCCAGTTCGCGTATGCGGGCACGGTAGGCAGCCGGGGTGAGCAGGTTGGGCGGCAGCCAGGTCAGCCGCCGTGCCAGGGTGTTGCCCTCGGCCACGGCCCGCTCACGGCGTAGATCCAGACCCGGGACACCGTGGAGCACGATGCGCACGAGCGGCCTGTCCGGCTTTTCGCCCTTCCAGCTCGGCAGAGGGCTGCCGTTTATCCAGGCGACATAGGCAGCCGAGCGGGCAGCCCTGACACGGAAGGACTCGTCGCCGTAGACGGCGATGTGGAGCTCGGCCGGATGTTCGTCCAGCAGGGGCTTGATGGCCTGGCGCAGCAGGGCCTGCCACTGGAAGACGCTGTGCTGCTCGTCCAGGCGCAGCCAGGCGGACAGGGCGCCATTGGGGAGTTCCAGGGTCACCGGCTTCTTGGCCAGCCCCGCGGGCTGCACACCCCGTCTGCCTAAGGCAGCCCGGAGGGACGCTTGCGCGGGGGCATCGAACCAGTCCTCGCCGGCGGGCAGGACGATCAGCAGATGGGTGGTCTTGCCGCCCGGCTCGTCCATGGGCGTCTTGCGCACTGCCAGCCGGGCCAGCTCGGGGAGGCGTCGTAGGTCTGGATGCATTGTTTGTAGAGGGGTGGTTACCGGTGTCGCATTCTCCCCCGCACGGGGCCTTATTGTGAAAGTCGCGTAGCCGACTCACGACGCTCCCCTCCCCCTCGGGGGGAGGGGCTTAAGGAGAGGGAACGGACACGGCGACATTCATGCTCTGGGGTGGCCGTCGCCATGTCCGTTAGCCAGCCACAGCCGGGGCTCGGCAAGAGGTTGAATTGACCGGGTCCAGCCCCCCCGCGATAATTCGCGCACCGAAAAATAAACAATGCACCGCTGCACACGCTAAGCCTCAAAACCGGCCCGCGTCTGGCTGCCTTCCCAGACCTGCGCACACGCTTGCCTTCGGAGAGAGTGATCAATGCCCATGTTGACCCCCGACATCGACCCCCAGGAAACCCGCGAGTGGCTGGATGCCCTGGCGGCGGTCATCGAGGAGGAAGGGCCGGAGCGCGCCCATTTCCTGTTGGAAAAGCTGGTCGACCAGGCGCGCCGCTCGGGGGCCTACCTGCCCTACAACGCCACCACCGCCTATGTGAACACCATCCCGCTGCACCTGCAGGCCAAGCACCCGGGCGACGTGCCCCTGGAGGGACGCATCAAGGCCATGATCCGCTGGAACGCAGTCGCCTGCGTGATGCGCGCGAACGAGAAAGCACCCGGTGTGGGCGGACACATCGCCAGCTACCAATCGGCCGCCACCCTCTACGAGGTGGGCTTCAACCATTTCTTCCGCGGGCCGGACGCGCCCGGCGGCGGCGACCTGGTCTTCTTCCAGGGCCACTCCTCGCCCGGCATCTATGCCCGCGCCTTCCTGGAGGGACGCATCAGCGAGGCGCAGATCGCCAACTTCCGTCAGGAAGCAGACGGCAAAGGTTTGTCGTCCTATCCCCACCCCTGGCTGATGCCCGACTTCTGGCAGTTCCCCACCGTGTCGATGGGGCTCGGGCCGATCCAGGCCATCTACCAGGCCCGCTTCCTGAAATACCTGCACGACCGCGGTATCGCAGACACCAGCGATCGCAAGGTGTGGGCCTTCCTGGGCGACGGCGAGACCGACGAACCGGAGACCTTGGGGGCCATCACCCTGGCCTCACGCGAAAAGCTGGACAACCTGATCTTCGTGGTCAACTGCAACCTGCAGCGCCTGGACGGCCCGGTGCGCGGCAACGGCAAGATCATCCAGGAGCTGGAGGCAGCCTTCCGCGGCGCCGGCTGGAACGTGATCAAGGTGATCTGGGGCTCCTACTGGGACCCCCTGCTGGCCATGGACACCAAGGGCCTGCTGCGCCAGCGCATGGAGGAGTGTCTGGACGGGGAGTATCAGAACTTCAAGGCCAAGGGCGGCGCCTACACCCGCGAGCACTTCTTCGGCAAGTATCCGGAGCTGAAGGAGATGGTGGCCGCGATGTCCGACGAGGACATCTGGCGGCTCAATCGCGGCGGCCACGACCCGCACAAGGTCTATGCGGCCTATGCCGCAGCGGTGAAGCACGAGGGACAGCCCACCGTGATCCTGGCCAAGACGGTCAAGGGTTACGGCATGGGGGCGGCCGGCGAGGCGCAGAATCCGACCCACCAGCAGAAGAAGATGGACCTGGCGTCGCTCAAGGCCTTCCGCGACCGGTTCAGCATCCCTGTCGCCGATGCCGACCTGGAGAAGCTGCCTTTCTACCGCCCGGCCGAAGACAGCCCGGAGATGAAATACCTGCGCGAGCGGCGTGCCGCGCTCGGCGGCTACGTGCCCAGCCGCCGTATCCGGGCCGAGCCGCTGCCGGTACCGGTGTTGTCCAGTTTTCAAAACCTTCTGGAAACCACCGGCGAGCGCGAGATCTCCACCACCATGGCCTTCGTGCGGCTACTCACCAGCCTGCTCAAGGACAAGGCCATTGGCCGCCACGTCGTGCCCATCATCCCGGACGAGGCGCGCACCTTCGGCATGGAGGGCCTGTTCCGCCAGGTGGGCATCTACTCTTCCTCCGGCCAGCTCTACGAGCCGGTGGACCACGACCAGGTGATGTACTACCGCGAGGACAAGGGTGGCCAGATCCTGGAAGAAGGCATCAACGAGGCCGGCGCATTCTCCTCCTGGCTCGCCGCCGCCACCTCATACAGCACCAACGGCGTGCAGATGGTGCCGTTCTACATCTATTACTCGATGTTCGGGTTCCAGCGCATCGGCGACCTGGCCTGGGCGGCCGGTGACAGCCGCGCGCGCGGCTTCCTGCTCGGCGGCACGGCGGGGCGCACCACGCTCAACGGCGAGGGCCTCCAGCACGAGGACGGCCACAGCCACCTGCAGGCGGCCATGATCCCGAACTGCATCAGCTACGACCCCACGTTCCACTACGAGCTGGCGGTCATCATCCAGGATGGCATGCGCCGCATGTTCGCCGAGCAGCAGGACGTGTTCTACTACATCACGGTGATGAACGAGAACTACCGCCACCCGGCCATGCCCAAGGGGGCCGAGGCGGGCATCCTGAAGGGCCTGTATCGCCTCTCCGAAGCCGGTAAGGCCAAAGGTAAGGGCAAGAAACCGCGCGTGCAGCTCATGGGCTCGGGCACCATCCTGCGCGAGGTCATCGCCGCCGCCGAACTGCTCGAATCCGATTGGGGCGTGGCCGCCGACGTCTGGAGTGCCACCAGCTTCAACGAACTGCGCCGCGAGGCCCAGGACGTGGAGCGCTGGAACATGCTGCATCCGGATCAGCCGCAAAGGACCAGTTACGTCGAACAGTGCCTGGCCCCCAGCGAAGGCCCGATCATCGCCGCCACCGACTACATCCGCGCCTTCCCCGACCAGATCCGCCCCTACGTGAAGCGCCGCTATGTCACCCTAGGCACCGACGGCTTCGGCCGCTCCGACTCGCGCGAGGCCCTGCGCCGATTCTTCGAGGTCGACCGCCACTATGTGGTGCTGGCCGCGCTCAAGGCCCTGGCCGACGACGGGGTCCTGCCGACCGCCAAGGCCGCCGAGGCGATCCAGAAGTACGGCATCGACGCCGAACGTCCCAACCCGCTGACCGTTTGAGGAGACGTGCATGAGCACCAAGGAAATCCTCGTCCCCGACATCGGCAATTTCAAGGACGTCGAGGTCATCGAGATCATGGTCAATCCCGGCGACACGGTGAAGGCCGACGACGGCCTGATCACCGTCGAGTCCGACAAGGCGGCCATGGACATCCCCGCCCCCTGTGCCGGCACGGTGAAGGAACTCAAGCTCAAGGTGGGCGACAAGGTCTCGGAAGGCTCGCTCATCCTGATCCTGGAGACCGGCGCCGGGGCGGCCGCGCCGTCCCTGTCGTCCCCATCCACGGCTGCCCCGGTGGTCACCGCATTCACGCCACCCGCAGCCGCCGCTGCCGCCGAGGTGCCGCCGCCCTCGCGCCCCACCCCCGAGGTGCCGGCGCCGATCGCCCCCAAGGGCAAACCCGCCCCGGTGGCCGCCCATCCGCACTTCGAGGCCGGCAAGCTCGCCCACGCCAGCCCCTCGGTGCGCCGTTTCGCCCGCGAACTGGGTGCCGATCTGAGCCGCATCCAGGGCAGCGGTCCACGTGGCCGAATCACCCGGGAAGACGTGCAGGCCTGGGTCAAGGGTGAGCTCGCCAAACCGCGCGGCGAGGCCATGACTCGCAGCACCGGCCTTGGCATCCTGCCGGCGCCGGTCATCGACTTCACCCAGTTCGGCGAAGTCGAGTCGCAACCGCTGTCGCGCATCAAGAAGCTGTCCGGGGCGAACCTCGCCCGCAACTGGGTCACCGCGCCGCACGTCACCCAGTTCGACGAGGCCGACATCACCGACCTGGAAGACTTCCGCAAGTCCATGCTGGACGAGGCCAACAAGCAGGGGGTCAAGCTCACCCTGCTCGCATTCATGATGAAGGCGGCGGTCAACGCCCTGCGCAAATACCCGCAGTTCAACGCCTCGCTGGCGCCGGACAACGAAACCCTGATCCTGAAGAAATACTTCCATGTCGGCTTCGCCTGCGACACCCCGGACGGCCTGGTGGTGCCGGTGATCCGCGACGTCAACAAGAAGGATGTCATGGACATCGCCCGCGAGCTGGGTGAACTGTCCGCCCGCGCCCGCGAGCGCAAGCTGAAAGTAGAGGAAATGCAGGGCGGCTGCTTCACCATCTCCAGCCTGGGCGGCATCGGCGGCACCCAGTTCACGCCCATCATCAATTGCCCCGAGGTCGCGATCCTCGGCCTCTCCCGCGCCGACATGAAGCCGGTGTGGAACAAGGCCGCGAAGAACTTCGAGCCGCGCCTGATGCTGCCCATGTCGCTGTCCTACGACCACCGCGTCATCGATGGCGCCGACGGCGCGCGATTCACCAGCCACCTGCGCCTGATGCTGTCCGACGTGCGCCGGCTGCTGCTCTGACCCTGCGCGGCCCGACGAAGGGGATGAGCGCACCCCCTCGCGACGGCATGACCCCGCCGACTTTAGCAGGCTGTTGAAAAACGTCGCGAGGAGGGCCCGATGCAAGGCGCACGGAGCACAGCGACTGAGGAAACGAGCGAAGCGCGTTTCAGCGAAGGCTCACATCAACGCAGCCGATGAAGCTACGCGGCCGGAGCCCACACCGCGCAACACAGCCGAGGCCCACCGCAGTCGTTTTTCAACCGCCTGTTAACACATGCGATGGCTCATCCGCGCGGATGATGGCGGGCGTGCAATGCTTTGAGCCGTTCGCGGGCGACGTGGGTGTAGATCTGGGTGGTGGTGATGTCGGCATGCCCCAGCAGCATCTGCACCACGCGCAGATCGGCACCGTGGTTGATGAGGTGGGTGGCGAACGCATGCCGCAGGGTATGCGGTGACAGATGCGCCTGGATACCGGCGACGGCGGCGTGATGCTTGATGCGGTACCAGAACGCCTGGCGCGTCATCGCCTCGCTGCGGCCGGTGACGAACAGCGCATCGCTGGCACGTCCGGCCAGCAATTCCGGCCGCGCTTCGGCAAGATAACGCCGCAACCAGTCCAGGGCCAGCTCGCCGAAAGGCACCAGCCGTTCCTTGTGGCCCTTGCCCAGCACCCGCGCCACGCCCATGTCCAGGCTCACCGCCGCCAGCGGCAGGCCAACCAGCTCGGAGACCCGGAAACCGCAGGCATAGAGCATCTCCAGCATGGCCCGGTCGCGCAGACCGAGCGCCGACTCGGTATCCGGCGCCGCGAGCAATGCCTCCACATCTGCCTCCGACAGGCTGCGCGGCAGGCTGCGCGGCAGTCGCGGCGGCTCGACATGCGCGCCAGGGTCATCACTGCGCCGGCCTAGCCGCACCAGCCAGCGGTAATACCGCTTGATGGCGGTGAGCTGGCGCGCCAGGCTGCGCGCGGCGACGCCCTGACGCAATGCACGATCAGCAAGAAAGCCCTGGATGTCGGCGCTGCCCGCCTCGGCAAGCGGCGTCCCACGGCCATCCAGCCAGGCTGCGAACTGGGTGAGATCGCGGCGATAACTCTCCAGGCTGTTTGCGGCCAGGCCGTCTTCCAGCCAGAGCGCGTCGCAGAATGCGTCGATGTCAGGCGACGGGGAGGCCTTCATGGCGCAGCAGCCAGCGTTTGACCGCGAGCGGAAAGCCCGCGCGACCGTGCATGAATCCACCCAGGCCATTCGCCGCCAACACCCGGTGGCATGGAATCAGGATCGGCAGCGGATTGTCGCCCACCGCCTGGCCCACCGCGCGCGGGGCGCTGCCCAGGTCGCGGGCGATCTCGCCGTAGGTGCGCGTCCTGCCGGCCGGGATGGCCGCGATGGCGGCCCACACCCGGCGCCGGAAGAGTGTGCCGGGTGGCAGGCATGCGAGGCGGAAACGATGCGCCGGATTGGCGTAATAGGCCGCAAGTTCGACCTGTAACGCCTGGACCGCCGGGATGTTCGCGGCACGCACGGGTGTTTCCGGAGGGAGAAAATCGATTCCCGCCAGCCCACCGTCCGCATCCAGCCACACGCCCAGGGCCGCGCACGGCACCGGCAGAATGGCGGCGTAACCGTCCAGGTTCACCGGATCACAGATGCGGCCCGAGAATGCGCCGGTACCACTCGTGGAAATGCACCATGCCGTCTTCGGTGGGCGACTGGTAGGGGCCTTCCTGGCTGATGCCCTGTTCATAGAGGGCCTTGCGCCCGTTGTGCATGCCATAACAGATGTCGTCGTCCTCCACCGCCGTCTCGCGATAGGCGGCCTGCTCGGCCTCCTTGTACTCCGGCTCGAACAGTGCGATGTCCTCCGGATAGTAATACTCGACCACGTTGAGGCAGGACTCGACCCCGGTCGGCACGATGGTGCTCACCACCAGGGTGTGCGGGTACCACTCCACCATGATGTTGGGGTAGTAGGTGAGCCAGATGGCGCCGTGCTCCGGTGGCTGGCCGTTGCGGTATCTGAGCACCTGCTCGCTCCAGCGCTTGTACACGGCACTGCCGGGCTTCGCCAAGGCTTGGTTCACGCCCACGGTCTGCACTGACCACCAGTCGCCGTATTCCCACTTCAGCTGGTCACAATCGACGAACTGGCCGAGACCGGGGTGGTAGGGCACCACGTGATAATCCTCGAGGTAGACCTCGATGAATGTCTTCCAGTTGAACCCGTAGTCGGTGATGACCGTTTTGTCGTAGACGTAGCCGGAGAAATCCAGGTTCCGGGCGGCGGCCATCTTCGACAGGTCCGCCACCACATCGCGTTTCCCCGCGAACAGCAGGCCGTTCCAGCCCTGCAGCGTCTTTTTGCCCAGATGCAGGCAGGGGTTGTTGGGGAACTGGGGCGCCCCCATGAGCTGGCCGTCGAGACCGTAGGTCCAGCGATGGAAAGGGCAGACGATGTTCTGCGCCGAACCGCGCCCCTTCAGCATCAAGGCCTGGCGGTGACGGCACACGTTGGACATCAGCTCGACACCGGCCGCATTACGCACCAGCATCTTGCCACCGCCATGCAGCCAGTCGAGCACATGGTAGTCGCCCAGCGCGGGCACCATCAGTTCGTGCCCAACATAGCCCGGCCCCTCCTCGAACAGCAGCTTCTGCTCGATCGCGTAGATTTTCGGATCGAAATACCACTCCACCGGCAAGGCCGGGCTAGTCTTCGTGAGAACAGAAGCGCGCGCCAAATCCGACATGGCCCATTCCCCCCAAAAACAATGACAGAACGATGAAAGGGGGGGCGATTATGCCCCCGTCCCCCCGGGTGGGCAAGGCAAATCGACAACAGTTTCAAGTACCCAGGCGAAACCAATTTGAACCCGGATTTTCCACGCGGCCTAACGATCCTGCTCCATCCGAGCCCAAAGCCCATGCCGGTGTCAAGTTTGCAAACTCTATGATCCTCAATCCACCGAGGGCACCGCAAACCAAGCCCCCTTCGTCCATCAGACTTCGGGAGCTTGCTGTCTGCGCAACTGCTTGTAACTTCTTCAGTCTGGCACCCAATGCCAAAACGTGTGGTGAAGCCCATCCAATCGGGCTGCGCGGCGGTCACTGGACATCGTCATCGTGCCGACAATAGGGGCGTGCTAGAATCCGTCCGTTTATCTAGGAGTCCATGATGTTGATTTCCCCCGCCTACGCCGCCGATCCGGCGCAGCCCGATCCGTTCCTCAGCTTCCTGCCGCTGATCGTCATCTTCGTGGTGTTCTATTTCCTGATCATCCGCCCCCAGGTCAAACGCGCCAAGGAGCTGCGCAAGATGCAGGAAGCCCTGCAGAAGGGTGACGAGGTGGTCACCGCCAGCGGCCAGCTCGGTACCGTCGTGAAGATTACCGAGCAATACGTCACCCTGGACATCGGCGGCGGTACAGAAACCGTATTCCAGCGTGGCTCCATCGGCACCGTGCTGCCCAAGGGCACGATCAAGGGGATTTGAGTGACATGTGACTCGGTGACGGGCGCCCAAACCCGTCGCCGCCCCAGTTTCGTCATTCCTCATCCGTCACTCCCGCGCTGAGCCATGAATCGCTATCCACTCTGGAAATATGTCGTCATCGCCGTCGCCCTGGTGATCGGCATCCTGTACACCCTGCCGAACTTCTATGGCGAGGTGCCCGCGGTTCAGGTCGCGCCGCAGCGCGCCAGCGAAAAGATCGACGCCGCGCTGATGCAACGGGTGGAGGCGGCGCTTGGCCAGGCCGGCATCGCCAGCCAGGGCATCAGCCTCGATGCCCGCGGCGTCAAGGCGCGCTTCGCGGATACCGACACCCAGCTCAAGGCGCGCGACGCACTGCAGCAGGCCTTGGGGTCGGGTTATACGGTGGCGCTCAACCTGCTGCCGGCCTCGCCGGCCTGGCTTTCCTCTATCGGCGCCTTGCCCATGTATCTCGGCCTCGACCTGCGCGGCGGCGTCTACTTCCTCATGCAGGTGGACATGCCGTCCGCGCTCGGTCGAGCCGCTGAGCGTTATCAGGGTGAGATTCGCACCCTGCTCAGGGAAAAGAAGATCCGTTACACCAGCATCGCCCGGAAAGGCGAGCAGGTCGTGCTGCGTTTCCGTGACGAGGCCGGGCGCGAGGCGGCGCGGGAGGCCATCGCCGCGGCCAGCCCGGAGTTGGAGATCCGCACCCGCGATGAGGGCGAGGAACGTCTGATGCTCCTCACCCTGCGCGAGGCCGCGCGCAAGAAGGCCCAGGAAGACGCCCTGCAGCAGAACCTAACCACCTTGCGTAACCGGGTCAACGAACTCGGCGTGGCCGAGCCGGTGATCCAGCAGCAGGGCGTGGACCGCATCGTCGTGCAGCTGCCTGGGGTGCAGGACACCGCCAAGGCCAAGGAGATCCTCGGTCGAACCGCCACCTTGGAGATCCGCATGGTGGATGAGGAGGCCATGCAGGATCCGGCCCGCGTCCAGGCCGCCGCCGCCGGCCAGCTTCCGTTCGGCGCCGAGCTTCATTACGAACGCAACGGCCAGCCCATCCTGGTGAAGAAGGTGGTGGTACTCACCGGCGAATACATCACCGACGCCCAACCCGGCTTCGACACCAACAACCAGGCCGCCGTGCACATCAACCTCGATGGCCGCGGCGCCCGCATCTTCAAGAACGTCACGCGCGAGAACGTCGGCCGGCGCATGGCCATCCTGCTCATCGAGAAGGGCAAGACCGAGGTGGTGACGGCGCCGGTGATCCGCGAGGAGATCGGTGGCGGTCGGGTGCAGATCACCGGCATGGACAATACCGAGGAGGCCAAGGACGTCGCCCTGCTGCTGCGCGCGGGGGCCCTGGCCGCACCGATGGAGATCGTCGAGGAGCGTACCGTCGGCCCCTCGCTGGGCGCGGACAACATCGCCAAGGGGTTCGATTCCACACTGTACGGCTTCGTGGCCGTGGCGCTGTTCATGCTGTTCTATTACCGTGCGTTCGGAGGCATCGCCATCCTGGCGCTGACCGCCAATCTGTTCCTGCTGGTGGCGCTGCTGTCCATGCTCCAGGCCACACTGACCCTGCCCGGCATCGCCGGCATCGCCCTGACCCTGGGCATGGCCATCGATGCCAACGTCATCATCGCCGAACGCATCCGCGAGGAGATCCGCAACGGCATGTCGCCGCAGGCCGCCATCAAGGCTGGCTACGAGCGGGCCTGGGACACCATCCTGGACGCCAATATCACCACCCTGATCGCCGGCTTTGCCCTGTTCTGGCTCGGTTCCGGACCGGTGCGCGGCTTCGCGGTCACCCTCTGCCTAGGCATCCTCACCTCGATCTTCAGCTCGGTCATGGTCTCCCGCGCCGCCGTCAATCTCACCTACGGCCGGGCCAGGCGCCTGACCTCGGTCTCCATTTGATCCACTCCCGCCATGATCCAGTTATTCCACCTCGAACGTGACATCCCGTTCATGCGCTGGGCGCGCAGCACTATATTCTTCTCCGTCGCGTTCATCCTCGCATCCATCGCACTGCTGGCCATCAAGGGACTCAACCTCGGCGTCGACTTCACCGGCGGCACCGTGATCGAGGTCGGCTATCCCCGTGCTGCGGACATTCCGGCCATCCGTGCCCATCTAGGCAGTCACGGACATGCCGATGCCGCAGTGATCAACTTCGGTTCATCCTCGGAGGTGCTGATCCGCCTGCCGGCGAATGCCGGCGTCACCTCCGCCCAGCTTTCCGAACAGGTGCTGGAGGTGCTACGCCAGCAGGAGGCCCGGGTGGAACTGCGCCGTGTGGAATTCGTCGGCCCCCAGGTCGGTCGCGAGCTGTTCGAGGACGGAGCACTGGCCCTGCTGGTGGTGTCCTTGGGAATCGTCCTCTATCTCGCCATGCGTTTCGAATGGCGTTTCGCGCTCGGCGCAATCTTCGCCACCGCGCACGACATCTTCATCGTGCTTGGCATCTGGTCCCTGTTCCAGTGGGAGTTCTCGCTCACCGTGCTGGCGGCCATTCTTGCCGTTCTGGGTTATTCGGTGAACGATACGGTGGTGGTGTTCGACCGTATCCGGGAAAACTTCCGCAAGACCCGGCTGACGGATGTCGCCGCGATCATGGACAACGCCAAAACCGCCACCCTGGCCCGCACCATCATCACCAGCGGCACGACCCTGCTGGTGGTGCTCGCCATCCTGTTCCTCGGCGGCGAGGTGCTTTGGGGCTTTGCCATGGCGCTGGCGATCGGCATCGTGGTCGGCACCTATTCCTCGGTGCTGGTCGCGAGCCCGGTAGTGATGTGGCTGGGCGTGTCGCGCGAGGACTTCATCAAGCCCAAGGAAGAAGCTCCGCGCGGCGACGGCGCCCAGGTCTGATCCACCCCGCCCGCGTGCTCAGCCGCATCCTCGAAGGACTCAACCCCGAACAGCACGCGGCGGTGACCGCGCCCGGTTCGGCGCTGGTGCTGGCCGGGGCCGGCTCGGGCAAGACGCGGGTGCTGACCCGCCGCATCGCCTGGCTGATCCAGACCGGTCAGGTGTCTCCCATGGGGATTCTGGCGGTCACATTCACCAACAAGGCGGCCCGGGAAATGCAGACCCGTCTGGCCGCCATGCTGCCCATCCGCACCCGCGGCATGTGGATCGGCACATTCCACGGCCTGTGCAACCGCCTGCTGCGCGCCCATCACCGCGATGCCGGTCTGCCGGAACAGTTCCAGATCCTCGATGTCGCCGACCAGCTCGCCGCCATCAAGCGCATGCTCAAGGCCCTGAACGTGGACACCGACCGCTATGAACCACGCCGGGTGCAGGGCTTCATCAACCAGCACAAGGAAGAGGGGCTACGCGCCGACCGGGTCGAGGCCTGGGACCCGTTCAGCCGTCGCCTGGTCGAGCTGTACGCCGAATATGACGCCCAGTGCCGACGCGAAGGCGTGGTCGATTTCGCCGAGCTCCTGCTGCGCGCCAGCGAACTGCTGCAACGCAATGCTCTGTTACGTGAGCATTATCGGGAGCGTTTCCGCCACATCCTGGTGGACGAATTCCAAGACACCAGCCGCCTGCAATACGCCTGGCTCAGGCTGCTGGCCGGCCCGGCCACGCACCTGTTCGCGGTCGGCGACGACGATCAGTCGATCTACGCCTTCCGTGGCGCCAATGTCGGCAACATGGCCGATTTCATGCGCGATCTGGGCTTGAGCGAACCGATCAAGCTGACCCGGAACTACCGCTCCCAGGCCAACATTCTCGAGGCCGCCAACGCGGTCATCCGTCACAACGACAATCGCCTCGGCAAGGAGCTTTGGACCGAGGCCGGCGAGGGCGAGCCGATCCGCCATTTCGAGGCGGCCGACGACGGCGAGGAGGCGCGCTTCGTGGTCGAATGCGTGCAATCCATGCACCGCGACGGTCTGCAATACCGCCACATGGCCGTGCTTTATCGCTCCAACGCCCAGTCGCGCGCCATCGAGCACGCGCTGTTCAGCGCCGGCCTGCCCTATCGCGTGCATGGCGGCCAGCGTTTCTTCGAGCGCGCCGAGATCAAGCATGCGCTCGCCTACCTGCGCCTCGTCGCCCATCCCGAGGACGACCATGCGTTCCTGCGCGTGGTGAATTTTCCCACCCGGGGCATCGGTGCCCGCGGCATCGAGACGATCGAGGCGGAGGCGCGTGCCGCCGGGACGAGTTTGTGGGCGACCGCATGCGCCAAGGGAGGCAAGAAGTTCGCCCCCTTCGTCACGCTCATCGAGGGGCTGCGTACGGAATGCGAGGGGCTGTCGCTGGCCGAAACGGTGGCCCGGGCGGTGGAACGCTCGGGCCTGATCGAGCATTACCGCAAGGAACGGGATGGCGAAGAACGTATCGACAACCTCAACGAGCTCACCAACGCCGCTCGCGTGTTCGTGCAGGAATCGGAAGACAACAGCCTGGTCGGCTTCCTGGCCCATGCGGCGCTGGAAGCGGGTGAGCATGAGGCCGGGGTGGCCGAAGACGCCGTGCAGCTGATGACCGTGCATGCCGCCAAGGGGCTGGAATTCGACACCGTATTCCTCACCGGTCTGGAGGAAGGATTGTTCCCGCATGAGCAATCCGCCAGCGAAGCGGAAGGGCTGGAGGAAGAACGACGGCTGATGTATGTCGCCATCACCCGTGCCCGCCGCCGTCTGTGCCTCAGCCACAGCCAGTATCGCCTGCTCCATGGTCAGCCCCGCTACGGCCTGCCCTCGCGTTTCCTGGATGAAATCCCGGCCGCGCTGATCCGGTCGATCCGTCCCTGGCGCGAATCCTCCCCAGCGCCCCCGATGGAGCCAGCCCGCCCCGGTCCGATCCGGAGCTTGCCGCACCGGATCGGTGACCGGGTGCTTCACCCGCGTTATGGCGAAGGCACGGTCGCCGGCTACAAGGGCCAAGGCGCGGAGACCGAGATCCGCGTCGTTTTTCCCGGTCTGGGCGACAAATGGTTCATCCTCGAATATGCTCGCCTGCTTCCGGCCTGAGGGACTTGCTATCGTGAGCATGGGGCGCACGTCGCCGGATCGAACGACTTGTGTATAATGTAAAATTTTGCTAGCACCGATTCTGGAGAGCATCAGGCAATGGCGACGGAAAAGAAATCAACGACCAAGCGTGTGGTTGAAGCCGAGCAGGAGCAAACCTCGAAACGCGCTGCCCGCAAGCCGACGACGCGCGCCAATGGCAAGCAGGCCGCCGTTCCACAGGTGGCCGATGTTCCACCGGAGCACCGGGGCGAGAACAACGAGGACCGCCGCACCCGCCTGAAAAGCCTGATCCTGCTCGGCAAGGAGCGCGGCTACCTCACCTACGCCGAGATCAACGATCACCTGCCCGACGACATGCTCGACGCCGAACAGATCGAAGGCGTCATCAGCATGATCAACGACATGGGCATCCAGGTCTATGACGAGGCACCCGCCGCCGAGGACCTGCTCATGTCCGAGGCGCCGGCCGCGGTCGCCGACGAGGATGTTGTCGAGGAGGCCGAGGCCGCCTTGTCCACGGTCGACTCCGAATTCGGCCGCACCACCGACCCGGTGCGCATGTACATGCGCGAGATGGGCTCGGTGGAGCTGCTCACCCGCGAAGGCGAGATCGAGATCGCCAAGCGCATCGAAGAAGGTTTGAAGCACATGGTGCAGGCGATCTCCGCCTGCCCGCTCACCATCTCGCAGATCCTCGACATGGCCGCCCGGGTCGAAAAAGACGAGATGCGCATCGAGGAACTCGTCGATGGCCTGGTCGACCCGGATGGCGAGGACATCGACATGCAGATGTCCGAGGAAGTGGAAGCCAGTGCCGATGAAAGCGACGAGGAGGGCGATGACGAAGGCGGCAGCCTGTCCGCCGCAAATCTTGCCAAACTCAGGGCCGACTCGCTGGAGCGCTTCGCCCTCATCCGCAAGTGTGCCGAGCGCATGCGCAACGCCATCAGCCGCAACGGCCACGGCAGCAAGCAACACCTCAAGCTGCAGGACGAGCTGTCCGGCCACCTGATGGGTATCCGTTTCACCGCTCGCCAGGTCGAAAACCTGTGCGACAGCGTGCGCACCCTGGTGGATGAGGTGCGCAGCCACGAACGCGCGATCATGGACATGGCCGTCAACAAAAGCGGCATGCCCCGCACCCATTTCATCAAGACCTTCGTCGGCCGTGAAGGCGACCTTGCCTGGGTGCAGGAAGAGATGGCTACCAAGAAGCCTTATTGCAGCCAGCTCGAGCGCCTGCAGTACGACATCAACGCCCACCAGGAAAAATTGCGGGAGTTGCAAAAACGCGCCGGCATCGGGGTCAAGGAACTCAAGGACATCAACAAGCAGATGTCCACCGGCGAGGCCAAGGCCCGTCGCGCCAAGCGGGAGATGATCGAGGCCAACCTGCGCCTGGTGATCTCGATCGCCAAGAAGTACACCAACCGGGGGCTGCAGTTCCTGGATCTCATCCAGGAGGGCAACATCGGTCTGATGAAGGCGGTCGACAAGTTCGAATACCGACGCGGTTACAAGTTCTCCACCTACGCCACCTGGTGGATCCGGCAGGCCATCACCCGTTCGATCGCCGACCAAGCGCGCACCATCCGCATCCCGGTGCACATGATCGAGACCATCAACAAGATGAACCGCATCAGCCGCCAGATCCTGCAGGAAACCGGGCAGGAGCCCGATCCGGCGACGCTCGCGATCAAGATGGAGATGCCCGAGGACAAGATCCGCAAGATCCTCAAAATCTCCAAGGAACCCATCTCCATGGAAACCCCCATCGGCGACGACGAGGATTCACATCTGGGCGACTTCATCGAGGATCAGTCGACCCTGGCCCCCGCCGATGCGGCGATGTATTCCAGCCTGCAGAACGCCACCATGGAAGTGCTGGACTCCCTCACCCCGCGCGAAGCCAAGGTCCTGCGCATGCGTTTCGGCATCGAGATGAACACCGACCACACTCTGGAAGAGGTCGGCAAACAGTTCGACGTCACCCGCGAGCGCATCCGCCAGATCGAGGCCAAGGCCCTGCGCAAGCTGCGCCATCCCACCCGCAGCGAGCAGCTGCGCAGCTTCCTCGACCTCGAGTAAGCCCGGTGCGGGCCCATAGCTCAATGGTCAGAGCACGGGACTCATAATCCCTTGGTTGCAGGTTCGAGTCCTGCTGGGCCTACCACTCCACGCCACCTTCATCCCGGGCCACGCGAACCCCGGCTTCGGCCTTCACGGCGGTGAAAGCCGGTGAAGCCCGGCTTCCCGGGCGCTGCGGGGCGCCGCGGGAGCGGCTAGGCTGGTGCCAGCCCTTCGCGGGAGGCCCCGAGTGCAGTGGAGTGATGTCTTCGCCTGGCGCAGCGAGGCGGTGCCGCTGGCCCCGGTGGAGTACAGCGGCTGGCTGGTGCTGCTCTCGGTGGCCATCGCCATGTTCGGCGGGGTGGCGGCCATGCAGCTCGTCGCCGTGGCCCGCCACGCTCCGCGCTTCGGCCGCGGCCTGGCCACCGCCGCCTACCTGGCGGCCGTGCTGGCGATGGGGGCCAGCGTCTGGAGCATGCATTTCATCGGCATGCTGGCGGTGGATCTCTGCCAGCCGGTGACCTACGACCCCACCATCACCGCGCTCTCGATCCTGCCCAGCCTCGCCGCCTCGGCAGTGGGCCTGCGCCTGTTCCTGCGCCCGCAGGCGAGTGCCCTGCAGGTGGTGCATGCCGGCGTCTGGCTCGGCGCCGGCATCGGGGTGATGCATTACAGCGGCATGGCGGCGATGGAGCTGGAGAGTCTGATCCGCTACGACCCGCTGTGGTTCGTGGCCTCGCTGGTGGTGGCGATCTCGCTGGCGATCGCCGGTCTTGGCGCCCGCGAGCTGCTGCGCCAGCGCTGGGGCCTGGCGCCGGCGCAGGTCTCGCTGGTCTCCGGGGCCATCCTCGGCCTTGCGGTCTCGGGCATGCACTACACCGCGATGCAGGCCTCGCTGTTCGTCGGCCAGATCTCCGCCGACTACGTGCCCTGGTCGAGCCGGCAGGTGGAGCTGGCGCTGGCCGTGGCGGTGGTGACCTGCATCGTGTTCGGCGTGGCCTGGGGTACGGTGGCCCTCACCGCCTACCGCAGCACCGCGAATCGCCTGCGCGAGCGCGAGCGCCTGCTGAGCGACATCCTGAGCAACCTGCCCGGCGCCGTGGTGCGCATCGGGGTGGGGCAGACGCGCCGCCGGGTGCTGGCCTCGCCCACCCTCGCCGAACTCGTGGGCTGCGACGAGGCGCTCGGCGACCCGGGGCAGGCGTGCCGGCTCGGCGAGCGGGTGCTGGAATCGGACCGCCCGGCCCTGCAGCGGGCCATCGAGCTGGCGCTGGCCGACGGCGACCGCGAGCAGGCCACGGTGCGCCTGCTGCGCGGCGATGGTGCCCAGCGCTGGGTCAACATCCGCGTACAGGCGGTGGCGGTGGCGCCAGGCGAGGAGCCGCTGGTCGATCTCTATCTCAGCGATGTGACCGAGGAATACGAGATCCGCGCCCGCGAGCGCCAGCTCCTGTGGTC
>OGCL01001517.1_pt1 | contig 19471 bp, 16 predicted proteins | sample 1570041 | NCBI WGS metagenome assembly OGCL01 (sample SAMN06266162, study PRJEB24511) | hot springs metagenome | isolation source: Hot spring water | place: South Africa: Limpopo | collected 2015-06-22
TTGATCGAAAGACGGCTCAACACGGGACTCAGAACCACGCAAAGCTGGTTCGAGGACGGCAGCCTCAAGCAGAAACAGCACCTCTACAACAGCACGGTACTCGCCAGCCATACCTACACCCTCGACCCGCAAGGAAGAAGGGCTGGGCAGACCGAGAGCATCGGCGGCGCGACCAAGACCTGGAGCTATCAGTACGACCACCTCGACCGCCTGACCGCGGCCTCCGACGGCACCGCCGAGACCTACGCCTACGACCTCTTTGGCAACCGCACAGCCAAGAGCAAGGCCGGGCAGACCACCGCCTACCTCTACGACGCCGCGCATCAACTGACGGAAATCCGCAACGGCAGCGACACCGGAACACTCATCGGCGCCGCCATCCACGACGCCGACGGGCGCCTGACCAGGCTGTGCGAAGGGCCGAGCACTACAAAGACCACAAGTGATTGCACCGCCAGCGGCGCCGGCGCCACCACCCTCGCCCTGACCTGGAACGCGCTGGATCATCTGCTCACCGCCACGAGAACGGGAACGAACGCCATTGCCGAGAGCTACCAGTACGACGACCGGGGCCGCCGCATCGCGAAAGTCGGCGCTGGCGGGACGGCACTGTATCTCTACGACGGCGAGGACATCCACGCCGAGTGGACAACCGCCATGGCCGGCATGCCGGCGGCGAAGTACGTGCATGGCGCCAATATCGACGAGCCGCTGTTGCGCCTGACCGGCACCACCCACAGCCCGGCAGCCGCCCAGGCGGCCTACCTCCAGGATGGGCTCGGATCGGTGATCGGCCTGGCCAACCCGGCGGGCACGCTCACCGCCAGCCAGCGGTTCGACGCCTGGGGCAACCGCACCGCCTCATCGGGCACGATTCCGCTATACGGCTACACCGGCCGCGAGCCGGATGCCACCGGGCTGGTGTACTACCGGGCGCGGTACTACCACCCCGGACTGGGCCGCTTCGCCAGCCGCGATCCGATGGGGATGGCGGACAGCGTGAGTCCGTATGCCTACGTTGCCAACGACCCCATCAACCTGGTCGATCCGATGGGGTTGGAGGCGCAGGAGCCGGGCAGCGCACCGCCGGCCGCCTACTGGAACATGCTGGCCGATGCGGGAGGATGGGTCAGCGACAACGCTGGTTTGCTCGCCGAGATTGGGATAGGCTTCACCCCGGTCGGGATAGGCGCTGATATCTACAGCGCCTGGACCGGCAAGACGCCGCTGACGGGTGAACCGCTCTCGGGCTGGGAACGCGCCGCCGTGCTCATTCCGGGCGTGTCGGAGTTGAGGAATGCCGGGCGCGTGGCGGGGGCGGCGGGGGATGTTGCGGGGGGGGCAAAGGAAGCAGGCCGTCTCGGCAATCAAGCCACGCGCCAGCATGTTGACCAAGTGGCGACCGAGATGGAACGTCGCGGTTGGACAATCACGCACGGCGGGGGACGAGTCCCGGAAGAGTATCTACCAGGGCCAGGCGGTGCTCGGAAGGGCTCGTCCTATCCTGACATTACGGCCACCAAGAACGGGAGAACGCTTCGAGTGAACACACTTGATACCTACGCGGACGGGTTGACGCCCACGGCGCGGGAAGCCACGAATGCTGCGAGGATTCGGGCTCAAACCGGTGAGCACCTGTTGTTGATCCCGATACCCTGATTGCTACTGCGATGCCCAGGAAGCAGCTACCCCTATTTGCCACCCAGAGCGACTTCTCGGCTCTCGTGCAAGAAGTCTGCTCCGTGAGGTCCCTTGAGCTTGCTGTGATGGGGCTCTTCGATCAAGCAGAGCCGAGCGTTTTGACCGACCCTAAGGAGCTACAGCCATTCACGGCTTACCTTGCGTTCGACAAGGGGCTTGGTGTTGCTGCGAGGCCGGTGCCCCAGCGCAACGGTGGAATGAAATACGCCGTGGACCAACTAGAGAATCCCCATACGGTTGCCCTCGATTGCGGCGGCCTCCTTGCGGGTCAGCGCTTGACCGCCGGACAGGTTGGAACAAGCGCAACGGGAAAGCATGCGGAAGAAATCTACGCACTGTTTGCTAAAGTAATCCGGCACAGGTTCGAGAAGATCAAGGCCTACTACGTTGGGCCGTAGGCCGCCCGGCTTCTGGACCAAGGCCTCAGGCTGACTCCCACTGCGAAGTCACCTGAGACCTACGACCTTGTCCGATAGAAAACCGCTCCGATCACAGGCTGCTACTTCACTGCCTCGATGATCTCGATCTCGCGTTTGAGCAGATCGTTGACCAGGTCGGAGAGCTCGATGCCCTTGGCGTCGGCGCGGGCGGCGAGATAGCTCTGCACCTGGTGTCCCGTCCACCTGTCCACGAAGCAATTTCGTCAGCCCCGCCGTACTGGAACCCACCGGCTTTAACCGGCCCGTCTGTCCCCTTGCCATCGACCGGCAATCCCCGTCACACAATCCCGCCACACTGTGCCGAACAACATCAACCAGGGATGTTCCCATGCTCGCCCGGCCACGCGGCATCCTCGCCGCCCTCCTGATTCTGCTCGGTTTCGCCACCGCCCCCGTCCACAGCGGCGGCCTGACGGTGCCCGCCGGGGAGGGCGGTTCCGGGGGCGGCGGCTCCAGCTCCGCCTCCGGCGGCTACGCTGTCACCAACCCCCTCGGCAGCCTGTACAACCCCGGCCTGGGCACCGGCATCGTAGCCCTCAGGGATCACTCGGTGCCGCAGGTGTATCTGCCCCCGTCGGTCATGAGGTCCCACACCGGCGGCGCGACGCGCTTGATGTTGGGCAGGAACTCCTGCACATCGCCCAGACAGGGGATGCGCTGGCCGTGATAGTCGACGGCGGGGCCGATCTGATGGAAGACCAGCCCGAAGCGGCTGATCAGCCGGTGCAGGGCCGATTCCATGGCGGCGTAGCAATGCGTCAGGCCATGGTTGTGCATGCTGCGCAGTTCCACCGCCAGCAATCCCAATGAAAGATGCGGCAGGATACGCCGTTCGTCTTCCTCGAAATGGAGGTCGACATGCTCCGCCACCCCGGCCAGGGTGCCCGCCTCGCCCAGACGCCGTTTGAAGGTCTTGGAGACCGCGAAGCGGGAGACCTCGCCGAGCCGTCGGCGCCGCTGCGGGTCGGCCACGCCGCCATCCGGGTATAAACTGCAATGCTGCTCCATCGGGTAGGGACGCTCCGGGGCGTCGGGCGAGGGCAGGATCATGCGCGCGGTGGCGGCATACAGGCCGGTGCGTCGGTGCCGGAGCAGGTGATGATCGGAGCGGCTGTCATAGGCGTCGCGTTCCAGGCCGTCCGGAAAATCCTCCGCCCGCTCGAATCCCGTCTCCACGACATAGACCTGATAGCGCAGCCGGAAGACCTCCTCGCGCAAGGCATCGGTGTCCGCATGCAGCAGCTCGAAGTATTGATTGAATGCCGCTCTCAGATCGATGGCCATGGCTTGTCGGACTCCCCAGATCTAGGTTAATGGCATTCATGCGGCGCGTAAACCGTGAGACCGCTTCCGCGATATGGGCAAGGCGCCACGGCATGTTTCTGCAGTGAGGGGTCAGCCGCCCTCGTCAGCCGGCCGGATGGAGAGCTTGAGCAGGGCCGCGATCTCCTCGATGGAGCGATGCGTGGTGTCGATGCAGGGGATGGCTTCGGCCCGCATCAGCCGCTGCGCTGCCTCCAGTTCCGCGCGGCAGGTCTGCAGGCTGGCGTATCGGCTGCCCGGTTTGCGCTCGGAGCGGATCTGGGCCAAGCGCTGCGCGTTCAGGGTGAGCCCGCGCAGCTTGGACCGATGCGGGGCGAGCGCGGCGGGCAGGCCGGGCCGCTCGAAATTCTCCGCTGTCAGGGGGTAATTGGCGACGTGCAGCCCGTAGTGCATGGCCAGGTAGAGCGAGGTCGGCGTCTTGCCGCAGCGCGACACACCGATGAGGATGAGGTCCGCCCTGCCGTACTTGTCCACGCTCAGGCCGTCGTCCGCGGACAGGGTGAAATTCAGGGCCTCGATGCGGGCGTGATAGGCGTGCGCGTCGTCCATGCCGTGCAAACGGCCGCGCAGGGCGACGGGCGGTCGACCCAGCTCGGCGCCGAGCATGCCCGCGAACTGGCCATAGACATCCATCACCAGCGCGCCGCAGCCGTCCAGGCCGGCACGGATGTCGGCATCGGTGAGTGTGGAGAACACCAGCGGCCGCAGGCCCGAGATCCGGCCTGCCTCGCGTATGCGGTCGATGGCCTGTCGCGCTTTCTCGGCACTGTCGACGAACGGTAAACTGGAACACGCGAACGCTACGCCGGGGAATTGGGAGAGCAGGCTCTTGCCGATGATCTCGGCGGTGATGCCGGTGTGGTCGGAGACGAAGAAGACCGGACGCGCCGGGGTCATGGTCGAAGGCGCCGCGCATGCCACTGCAGAGGGGAACACGATGGACTATATCGCGCGCTTTCAGGACCTGTCGATGCAGGACGTGGCCCGGGTGGGCGGCAAGAACGCCTCGCTCGGGGAGATGATCCGCAACCTGGGCAGCCGGGGGGTGAGGGTCCCCGGTGGCTTCGCCACCACGGTGGATGCCTTCCGTGAATACCTAGCCCGGGATGGTCTCGCCGAGCGCATCGCCGCCAAACTCGCCGGCCTCGACTACGAGGACGTCGCCGCGCTTGCCGCGGCGGGTCGGGAGATCCGCGGCTGGATGCTCGCCGCCCCGCTGCCGGCGGGGCTGGAGGCCGGCATCCGCGAGGCCCATGCGCAGATGTGCGGCGATGCCGGCGAGGACCTGTCGTTCGCCGTGCGCTCCTCGGCCACCGCCGAGGACCTGCCCGATGCCTCTTTCGCCGGGCAGCAGGAGACCTTCCTCAACATCCGCGGCGCCGACAATCTGCTCGACGCGGTCAAGCGCTGCTTCGCCTCGCTCTACAACGACCGGGCCATCGCCTACCGGGTCCATCACGGCTTCGCCCACGAGGTGGTGGCCCTGTCCGCGGGCATCCAGCGCATGGTCCGATCCGACAAGGGGGCCGCCGGCGTCATGTTCACCCTGGACACCGAGAGCGGCTTTCGCGACGTGGTCTTCATCAACGCCGCCTACGGCCTGGGCGAGACGGTGGTACAGGGCACGGTCAACCCGGACGAGTTTTACGTGCACAAGCCCACCCTGGCCCGCGGCCACCGCCCGGTCATCCGCAAGAAGCTGGGTGACAAGGCCATCCGCATGGTGTTCGCCAGCGAAGCGACCGCAGAACGCTCCACCCGGGTGGAGGAGGTGCCGGCGGCCTATCGCCAGCAGTTCTCCCTCACCGATGAGGAGGTCCTGGAACTCGCCCGTTATGCCATGGCCATCGAGGACCACTACGGCCGGCCCATGGACATCGAGTGGGGGCGAGACGGCCTGGACGGCAGGCTCTACATCCTGCAGGCCCGGCCGGAGACGGTGAAGTCGCGCGCGGGTCAGGTACAGACGCGTTTCCAGCTGCTGGAGAAGGGGCCGGTGCTGGTGCAGGGCCGCGCCATCGGCAGCCGGATCGGTCAGGGCCGGGCGCGGGTGATCCGCTCCGCGGCGCAGATGGAGGAGGTCGAGGCAGGTGATGTGCTGATCACCGAGATGACCGACCCGGACTGGGAGCCGGTGATGAAGCGCGCCGCCGCCATCGTCACCGACCGCGGCGGGCGCACCTGCCACGCCGCCATCGTCGCCCGCGAACTGGGCGTGCCGGCGGTGGTCGGCACGGGAGAGGCCACCCGCCGCGTGCCCGACGGCACCGAGGTCACCGTCTCCTGTGCCGAGGGCGAGGATGGCCGGGTCTATCAGGGACTGCTCAGGTTCGAGAAGTCCGAGGTGATCATGCAGGCCATGCCCGAGATCCCGGTCAAGATCATGATGAACGTGGGCAATCCCGAGCAGGCCTTCCACTTCGCCATGCTGCCGCACGACGGGGTCGGCCTGGCGCGCCTGGAGTTCATCATCAATACCGCCATCGGCATCCATCCCAACGCCGCGTTGGAATATGACAAGCTGCCGCGGGAGGAGAAACTGGCCGTCGATGCGCGCATCCAGGGTTATGCCGATCCGGTCGGCTTCTACGTCGAGAAGCTGGCCGAAGGCATCGCCACCATCGCCGCCGCCTTCTGGCCCAAGCCGGTGATCGTGCGCATGTCGGACTTCAAGTCGAACGAATACGCCAACCTGATCGGCGGTCGGCACTACGAGCCGGAGGAGGAAAACCCCATGCTGGGCTTCCGCGGTGCCGGGCGCTACGCCCACCCGATGTTCCGGCGCGCCTTCCAGCTCGAGTGCCGGGCGGTGCGGCGGGTGCGTGAGGACATGGGTCTGACCAACGTCGAGGTGATGCTGCCCTTCGTGCGCACCCTGAATGACGCCGATGCCGCCCTCGCCGTCCTGGCGGAGAACGGCCTGAAGCGGGGCGAACGCGGCCTCAGGCTGGTGATGATGTGCGAGATCCCCTCCAACGTCCTGCTCGCGCGGGAATTCCTGCAGCGTTTCGACGGTTACTCCATCGGCTCGAACGACCTCACCCAGCTCACCCTGGGGCTGGATCGGGATTCCAGCCTGGTGGCGGAGAAGTTCGACGAACGCGACCCGGCGGTGAAGACGCTGCTGGCGATGGCCATCCGGGCCTGCAAGGCGGAAGGAAAATACGTCGGCATCTGCGGCCAGGGCCCGTCAGATCACCCCGACCTGGCGGAATGGCTCATGCAGCAGGGCATCGACAGCCTGTCGCTCAATCCCGATACGGTGGTGAGCACCTGGCTGCGGCTGGCGGGCAAGGGAAACGCTGAAGAAAGCAGCGAGCGGGATGAAGCGCAAGGCGCACGGAGCGCAGCGACCGAGAAAACGAGCGAAGCGAGTTTCAGCGAAGGCTAACCTTCAGGTTATGCCGGAGCTACATAACAATGAGTTAGGCGAGGGAGCGAAAACGAAGTTTCGGCGAAGGCTCACATCGGCGCAGCCGATGTGAAGCGAAGCGGCCGGAGCCAACACCGCGCAACGCAGCGATTCGCCCGCGCAGCAATTTATTCAGCGTTTCCAAGGCGCCCTGACGGCCGCTCAGCCGGCTTTGATCCTGGCCAGGCCGCGCACGGCCTGCAGGCACAGGCGCTTGAAATCGGCGTAGGTGGCGCCGTCGAGCTGGCAGCCGCTGCGGCCGCGGTCGGCATAGATCAGGGCGAAGGCCTTATCGCCCACGAACAGCGACATGGCGACGAACTCGCCCTCGCCGAGCATGGCCTTGAGCTCGGGTCGGATCATGGGCCACAGACGTGCCCGGTTGTCCGCATTCAGCCAGACCCCCTGCATCTTGGTCATGAGATGTCCGAACAGGTCCTTGGAATGCAGCGGGAACTCGAAGTGGCGCAGGGGTTCCTGCGCCCCGATACCCAGGGTGAACCGGCTTTTCACCCGCTGGCCGTCGGGGGTGACCATGGCGAAGACGACGCGCGACAGGCCCAGGCCGTGGTGCAGCCCCTTGAGCACCAGGGCCAGCATCTGGTTGAGGTTCAGGCTGCCGTCGAGATGGGCCTCGATACCTTGCAGACAGGCCTGCAGGGCGGCCTGATCGGGCCGCATGCAGGACGGCGCCTCGGTCGGACCTTCCACCGACGGGGCGGCGACTGGCGTGGGCGGCGGCGCGGAGGCCGCTGGCGCATGGGATTGCACCGGCGCGGGGGCGGCAACGATCGCGGTCTCGGCGGCCGGCTGCTCGTGCGGCCAGGCCCCCGGCAACATCGGCAGCCAGGCGGCGGCCGGCGGCGCCGGGATCCATGCGCCGTGACGGGCGGCCCGCACGGCATTGCGGTGCACGGTGCCGACGATCACCTCAAGGGGGGTGGTCTCGATGTCCGCCAGGGCCTGATAGTCGGCCGGCAAATGCTCGTCCCACCAGCCATGACGGCTGCGATGTGCGATGTCCAGACAGGCCTTGAGGATGATGTTGCGGGAGCGTTGGGCATGTCGCGCATCCAGCATATCGCGGATGATCTCCGGGATCTTCCAGGCCTCCAGCAACATCAGCCGCAACGGCTCTAGGGCGAAGCCCAGGGCCTCGGCCTCGGCCTCCGTCGGCTCTTTGATGCGGCGCAGCCTGGCCAGCTCGCGTGCGGTATCGGGGGCGTCCAGCCAGAACAGGAATTCCGGCGCGTAATAGAGCAGGGCGGCCAGCTCCACCTCCTCGGCGCGCACGTCCGAGTGCAGCACGGCGAAATCGCGCGCCTGCCAGGCCGCGTGCTGGGCCAGACGCAGCAGGCGGTAGAGCGAGTTGAGCGTATCCGGGTCGCGACCCAGAGGGCTCTCCTCCAGGACGGGAAACGCCGCGACCTGCTCGATATAGACCCCCAGCCCCTGCATCATGATGGCGTGTTCGACGGTTGCGACCTCGTGGCCGAAGTGGCGGCTGAGCCGGTTGTTGGCCAGGTAGATCAGGCGCAGGCTGGCAAGGGGGTCGGCCAGCACCAGGTTCGAGACCTCCCGTGCCCCGACCGCGTCGATGCGCGCTTTCAGGGCCAGCAGCTCGAGCTTGGTGTGACGGAAGATGGGGATCTGGCCGGGTTTGAGGCGTTCCAGCCAGGTCTCCAGGGTCATGGCAGGCGCCACAGCAACAACCTCGAAGCGGTGAGATCGTCGAGTTCCAGCACCTCTTCGGGCGTGACCCCGGGGATCTCGAAGCTGTTGCTGATCAGCAGGCTGCCGGGACGCATCTGGCGGCGGGCCTGCTCCCAGAGCCGGGCCATGGGCGCTGGCGAGAGATAGGCATAGACGATGTCATAGCGCGACAGGTCCTCGTCCCAGAGGCTGCCCAGGCGGATGCGGGCACGTCCGTCTAGCCGCAGACGGCTCACGAGCCAGTTCAGAGGCGCCGCCTCCACCCCATGCAACAGGAGGTCGGGGCGCAACCGGGCCAGTCCGGCCAAGGGGCCGCCCAGGCCGCAGCCCAGATCGATCAGGCGCAGTCCGGGACCGGCCGGCAAGCGCTGCGCCAGGGCCTCGACCACGCACTGGCTGGACAGGAACAAGGGCACCCGCGTGAATACGCTGCCCAGGGAGGTGAAGGCGAGGATGAGGAAACCGGCCAGATACCAGGCGGGCTCGATGTCGTTGCGGCCGAGCAGCCACAACAAGGGAAAGAATAGCAGATTGATCATCTGCCACCACACCGGCAAACCCAGCCAGCGCGACAGTCCCCAGGCCGCCAGCCCCTCGGCCAGGAACAGCCAGGGGATGGAGAGTTCGCAACCGGCAGGCAGGACGAGACAGATCAGCAGCAACCCGCCCCACACAGGGACATGCAGCCCCAGGGCGAGGAGGGCGAGCGGCATGCGCCGGTGCGGCAGACGGCTTTCAGAAAGCGAAGCTGCGGTCGACCAGGGCATCAAGGTTTGAGCCGCTCCCTGACTTGCTCGGCGGTGGTGGCCTCCATCTGCTGGCCTTCCTTGCTGATGGCCTCCTCCGCCTTCTTGTTCATGACGATGATGGAGATGCGCCGGTTCACCGCCGAGTTGGGGTTGTCGCGGTCGAAGGGCACGGCCGAGCCCAGGCCCACCACGCGCATGATCTTGCCCTCTTCGAGACCGCCCGCGACCAGTTCCCGGCGCGAGGCGTTGGCGCGGTCGGCGGACAGTTCCCAGTTGCTGTAGCCACGCTCTCCGCTGGCGTATTGCACCGCGTCGGTGTGTCCCGAGAGGCTGATCTTGTTGGGCAGTTCGTTCAGGGTCTTGCCGATTTCGCGCAGGATGTCGCGGGTGTAGTCCTTCATCACCGCGCCGCCGGAATCGAACATGGGCCGGTTCTGCTCGTCCACGATCTGGATGCGTAGGCCCTCGCTGGTGATGTCCAGTTTGAGCTGTTTCTTGAACTGTTTGAGTTTGGGATTGTTCTCGATGATCCGTTCCAGCTTGGCCTTCATCTCGGCCAGTTTGGCGGCCTCGTCCCGCTCGTGGATCTTGCGCGCGCTCTCCGGATCGATCTCGCCTTTCTTGATCTGTCCCGTGCGCCGGGTCAGATCCTCGCCGCCGCCCTGGATGATACTGGTGGCGTCACCGGCACCGGAGCCGCCCGTCAAGGCCACCTTGAGCGGCGTCTTGAAGTATTCGGCGATGCCCTCCATCTGCGCCTTGGTCGTGGAGCCAAGAAGCCACATGAGCAAGAAGAACGCCATCATGGCGGTGACGAAGTCGGCATAGGCGATCTTCCAGGCGCCGCCGTGGTGGCCGCCGCCGCCCTTCTTGATGCGTTTGATGACGATGGGTCTTTGGGTATCGTCGGCCATGTCGGGAGTCAGGGGTCAGATGACAGGGGTCAGAGGGCGGCGTCCGCGATCGGCGCAGTTCACTTACCCTTCCTCGACTTGATGTCTTCTTCCAGCTCGCGGAAGGATGGGCGCTCGTTGGAATAGAGCACCTTGCGGCCGAACTCCACCGCCACCTGGGGCGAGAAACCATTGAGCGAGGCGAGCAAGGTCACCTTGACGGTCTGGTAGACCTTGGTCGATTCGTTCGCCTTCGTTTCCAGGACGCTGGCCAGAGGTGCCATGAAGCCGTAGGAGAGCAGGATGCCAAGGAACGCGCCGACCAGGGCCTTGGCGATGAGACCGCCGAGCTCGGGCGGCGGCAGGTGGAGTGAGCCCATGGTGATGACCACGCCCATGACGGCAGCGACGATGCCGAAGGCGGGCAGGGCATCGGACATCTTGGCCACGGCGTGGGAGATGTGCATCTCTTCTTGTTGGTGTGTTTCGATCTCGTTGTCCATCAGGTTTTCGATCTCCAGGGCATTGAGGTTGCCGCCCACCATCAGGCGCAGGTAATCGGTGATGAACTCGACCACATGATGGTCGGCGATGACGGTCGGATACTTGTTGAAGATGGGGCTCTTGTCGGGCTCCTCCACGTCCGCTTCCAGGGACATGAGGCCCTCCTTGCGCACCTTGGCCAGCAGTTCGAACAGCAGCGCCAGTAGTTCCATGTAGAAGGTGCGTGTGTACTTGGAACCCTTGAAGCAGCTCAGCAGGCCCGCAATCGTGTGCTTGAGGGCATGCGCGTTGTTCGCCGCAATGAAGGCACCCAAGGCACCGCCGAAGATCATGATGAATTTGGTGGGCTGGACGAGCGCGGCGATCGGGCCGCCGATCGCCACATAGGCGCCGAATATGCATGCGAGGGCGACGAGCCAGCCGACGATGACCATCATTTTGCAGACACTCCTTGCCTATCAGTCCCGTTGAACGATGGATAGTCGTACGGGTCCGAACGAGCTGCGGTGACAGGCGCAAGGGCCATGGGCCGCCAGCGCAGCCAGATGCTCGGCGGTGGGATAGCCTGCATTGCGCTCGAAACCGTACTGGGGATGGATATCGGCAAGACGTCGCATTTCTTTATCCCGCTCCGTCTTGGCCAGGATGGAGGCGGCGCAGATGCAGGGCTCCAGGGCGTCGCCGCGCACGATGGCCTGCGCCGGCATGCTCAACACCGGACAGCGGTTGCCGTCGATCAGGGCCAGTTCGGGACGCACGCCAAGCCCCTCAACTGCCCGCTGCATGGCCAGCAGGCTGGCGTTGAGGATGTTCAGGCGGTCGATCTCCTCCACGCTGGCCCAGGCCACACACCAGGCCAAGGCATGGCGGCGGATCTCTGCGGCGAGACGCACCCGGTTGGCGGCCGCCAGCTTCTTCGAGTCCTTGAGGCCCGGGATGGGCCTGTCGGGGGCGATGATCACCGCCGCCGCGCACACCGGCCCGGCGAGGGGGCCACGGCCGGCTTCGTCGACGCCGCAGACGAGCTGCGGGGCAGGGACGAGCGCCTGACGGCTCATGTCAGGAACGGTCTCAGGGTCTCGGCGATCAGGCGGGGGGTGTCGCGCTTGAGCTCGACGCGCAGGCGATCGAATTCGGCGAGCATGGCCTGCCGCGCGCTAGCATCGGCGAGCAGGCCGAGCAGGGCCTGGGCGAGGGCGTCCGGTCTGGCCTTGGCCTGCAGCAGCTCGGGGACGATGAGGCGGCCGGCCAGGATGTTGGGCATGCCGACATAGGGCAGGTAGGCCTGCCGTCTCATGATCTGGTAGGTCAACCAGGGCACGCGATAGGTGATCACATGCGGGCAACCGAGCAACATGGCCTCCATGGTGGCCGTGCCCGAGGCCACCAGGGCCGCATCGGCCGCGCGCAGCGCATCGTGCGCGTGACCGAACAGGATGCGCAGCGGCAGCGCCTGCGCGCCGGCCTCGTGCAGGGCCAGCTGGAACAGCAGCTTGGTCTCCCTGCTGACCATGGGCACGAGAAAGGTGACCCCGGGGCGCTCGGCATGGATGCGCTTGGCGGTCTCTACATAGAGCCGGCCCAGCAGCCTCAATTCGCTCTGCCGGCTGCCCGGCAGCAGGGCCACGTACTGCGCATCCGGCGACAGGGCGAGCTTGACGCGGGCAGCCTCGCGATCGGGCGGGGGCAGGGCATGGGCGAGGGGATGGCCGACATAGGTGGCGGGGATGCCGGCCTGGCGATAGATCTCCGCCTCGAAAGGGAAGATCAGCAACAGGTGCGAGACGGCCTTGCGCACGCGCTCGATGCGACTTCGGCGCCATGCCCACACGGAGGGCGCGACGAACTGGACGGTCGGAATGCCGGCGCGTTTGAGGTCGGCCTCCAGGGCGAGATTGAAGTCCGGGGCATCCACCCCTATGAACAGCCGTGGCGGGGAATCCAGCAGCCTGCGCCGCAAGCCCCGCCGGATCGACAGGATGCGGCGCAGGTTGGACAGGGCCTCGACGTAGCCGCGCACCGACAGCGTCTCCATGTCGTACAGGCTGTTCGCCCCGGCAGCCTGCATGCGCGGACCGGCGATGCCGAAGAAACGCGCGGGCAGTCCGGCGTCCTGAACGGACTGGATGAGCAGGCCGCCGAGCTGGTCGCCCGAGGGCTCGCCGGCGACGATGGCGACCGCCGGAGCGTGGGGGATGACGGAGGGGGGATGGGTGGAAGCGGCGGACGCGAAGGCGCTGGGAATGGTCTGCGCCATTGCCCATTCTCCCCCACCCATCACCGTATGATGCCCCGCCCGGACACCGCCAGAAAGTCGACCAGGGGCATGAGCTCAGGCTGGGTCTGCGCCTCGGTCGCGATGGCGGCGCGGGCCTCCGCCAGGCTCAGGCCGGATCGGTAGAGCAGCTTGTAGGCGCGCTTCAATGCAGCGATCGCATCGGCGCTGAAGCCCCTGCGCTTCAGTCCCTCGTTGTTGATGCCATGGGGGGCGGCCGGGTTGCCGGAGGCGGTGACATAGGGCGGGACGTCCTGACGCACCACCGAGGCGATACCGGTGATGACATGGGCGCCGATGCGGCAGAACTGGTGCACGCCGGTGAAACCGCCCAGGATGGCGAAGTCCTCGACGATGACATGACCGGCCAGCGTGGCGTTGTTGGCGAAGATGGTGTGATTGCCGACCACGCAGTCGTGCGCGATGTGCACGTAGGCCATGATCCAGTTGTCGTCGCCGATGCGGGTCACGCCGAGATCCTGCACGGTGCCGGTGTTGAAGGTGCAGAACTCGCGGATGGTGTTGCCGTTGCCGATCTCCAGGCGGGTCGCCTCGCCGGCGTATTTCTTGTCCTGGGGCGCATCGCCCAGGCTGACGAACTGGAAGATGCGGTTGCCGCAGCCGATCCGGGTATGTCCGGTGATCACGGCGTGCGGGCCGATCTCGCAATCGTCGCCGATCTCGACGTGCTCGCCGATCAGGCTGTAGGCGCCGATGCGCACATTGCGCCCGAGGCGGGCGCCGGGATGCACGATGGCGGTCGGGTGGATCATGCGCCCGGTGTGGTTGGATCAGGCCAGATCCCTGAGCGTGCACATGAGCTCGGCTTCGCAGGCCGTCTGGCCATCGACCAGGGCCTTGGCGTCGAACTTCCAGATGCCGCGTGTGTGCCGGGTGATGCGTGCCTCGAGGCGCAGCTGGTCGCCCGGAACCACCGGCCGCTTGAAGCGTGCGTTGTCTATGCCGACGAAGTAGATCACCGTGTCGGCACCGGCCTCCTTGTCCGAGGATTTGAAGGCCAGCAGGCCGGCCGCCTGGGCGAGGGACTCGATGATGAGCACGCCGGGCATGATGGGGTGGTGGGGAAAATGCCCGGGGAAGAAGGGCTCGTTCATGGTCACGTTCTTGATGGCGGTGACGAATTCGCCCGGCACGAGTTCCAGGACTCGGTCCACCAACAGCAGGGGATAGCGGTGCGGCAGGTGCCGCATGATCTCGGTGATGTCCATGGCGGGTATCGGCTATGAGAGGATTCGGTCGCGGGTGACGCGATTGTCGGCGCTGTGTGTTGCGTATGCTTGTTTCGTCAGTTCGATGCGGCGACCTGGATGCCGGCGAGCTGACGCTCCAGGGCCCGAATGCGTTCGCGCATCTCGGCCAGATGGCGGAGCTGTGCGGCGTTGCGCAACCACTCCGCGTGCGGCATCTGCGGCTGGGTCGAGGTGTAGACGCCGGGCTGATGGATGGACTTGCCGATGAAGGAGGCGCCGGAGACGGTGACATGGTCGCCGATCTCGATGTGTCCCAGGATCATGGCCGCCCCGCCGATCAGACAATGCCGGCCGATGCGGGTCGAGCCGGCGATGCCGGCGCAGCCGGCGATGGCGGTGTGATCGCCGATGACGCAGTTATGGGCGATCTGCACCAGGTTGTCGATGCGCACCCCGGTGCCGATGACGGTATCGTCCAGGGCGCCCCGGTCGACCGTGGTGTTCGCGCCGATCTCGGTATCGTCCCCGATCACCACCCGGCCGATCTGGGGGATCTTGACCCAACGCCCGTCTTCCAGGGCGTTGCCGAAGCCGTCCGAGCCGATGACGCAGCCGGGGTGGAGGATGACGCGCGCGCCCAGCACACAGCCATGGCAGACGGTGACATGGGCATGCAGGTGGCAATCTGCGCCCAGGCTGACCCCGTCGCCGAGCACGCAATGCGGGTCCAGCCGACAGCCATCGCCGATCGTCACGTCCGCCCCGATCACGCAGCCGGGCCCGATGCTGACCCCTGCCCCGATGCGTGCGCTGGGATGCACGCTGGCGGAGGGGTGCACACCTGCCTCGGCGCTTGCCGGCGGATAGAGCAGGGCAAGGGCGCGGGCGAAGGTGGCATGGGGACGCTCGGCGACGAGACAGGTGCGGCCGGGCAGGTCTTCCGCCAGTTCGGGAGCAACGATCAGCGCCCCAGCCGACGACGCACGTGCCGCCTCCAGCTGTTTCCTGCCCAGGGCAAAGCCGAGCTGCTCCGGACCCGCCCGCTCCAGGGAAGCGGCCCCCAGCACCCGCACCGAGGGGTTGCCCCGGATGACCCCGCCCAGACGGGACTGCAGCTCCGCGACGGTCAGACCCGCTGCCGACATGGGCCGATCAGCGGTCCAGGAGCCTGATCACCCGATCGGTGATGTCCACCCGTGCGCTGGCGTAGACCACATTCTCGAGGATCAGATCGAACTTCTCCCGCTCGGCCAGTTCGATGATGGCCTTGCGCGCCCGCTCGTGCACTTGCGCGAATTCCTCGTTCTTGCGCTGGTTGAGGTCCTCGCGGAACTCCCGCTGGGCCCGCTGGATGTCGCGGTTGAGGTTGGCCAGGTCGCGTTCGCGCTTGGCCCGATCGGCCTCGGACAGGGTCAGCCCCTCCTTTTCGATGAAGGTCTGCAAATCCCTGGCCTGCTTGATCTGTTTCTGGATCTCCTGCTCGCGGCTGGAGAACTCGCGCTCGAGCTTCTTCTGGGCTCGGATGGCCAGCTGGGACTCGCGGAAGATGCGATCGGTGTTGACGAAGCCGATCTTGGTGTCGTTGGCCCAGACCGAGCCGGAACCGAGCAGCGCGAACAGCAGCAGTAACAGCATTCCTTTCATGACGGGTCCTCAGAACACGTTGCCCAGCTGGAACTGGAAGGCCTGCTTCTTGTCGTCCGGCTGGGATTTGAAGGGGGCGGCGAGCGACAGCTTGATGGGGCCGAAGGGCGAATACCAGGTCACCGCGATACCGCCAGAATAACGCAGTTCGCTCAGGGAGATCGTCTTGTAGCGACCCTTGTAGTCACCCGGTCCCCAGACGCCGCCGGCGTCGACGAAGGCGCTCAGGCGCAGGCTCTTGTCCTTGCCGGCGCCGGGCACCGGGAAATAGAGCTCGGCATTGCCCACCAGACGCTTGTCGCCGCCGAGGGAGAAGGAGCTGCCCGCGGTGTCCAGATCCTGCGGTCCCAGCGTGCCGGAATCGAAGCCGCGCACCGAGCCGATGCCGCCGGCGAAGTAGTTGCGGAAGAAGGGCAGCGGTTTGTCGCCATAGCCGCCGCCCCAGCCGATCTCGCCGTTGAGCATCAGGCTCCAGGACGGACCCAGGGGCTTCCACCACTGGTACTGATAGGACAGCTTGTAGTACTTCAGGTCGCCCACGGGCGTGCCCAGCTCGCCGTACACGCGATGCAGGGTACCCTTGGTGGGATAGAGCAGGCTGTCGCGGCTGTCCCGCGCCCAGCCCAGGTCCAAGCGCAGGGTATCGGTGGTCACGCCGCTCGCGGTACCGCCGAAAGTCGTTGCGAATTGCTTGTATCTGTTGGGGCTTTGGGGGCTCAGGCTCAGCTCGTAGCGCTCCAGGGCGGCGCCCAGTTGCAGGGTGTCCAGCTCGGTCAGCGGCAGTCCCAGGCGCAGCCCTGCGCCCAGCGTGGACGTGCTGTACTTGGACACTGCATCGAGGCTGCCGGTATCCACGTCGCGGCGATAGAGGTCGTAGCCCAGGCTCACACCGTCCTTGGTGAAATAGGGGTTGGTGAAGGACAGGGCATAGACGGTGTTGACGCTGCCGCTGTTGATCTGGGCGGAGAGCCGGTTGCCGGTGCCGAACAGGTTGTTCTGCGACACGGAGGCCGACAGGACGAGCCCGTCGGAGCTGGAAAAGCCGGCGCCCAGCATGAGGTTGCCGGTGGCCCGCTCGGTGACCGAGAGGTTGAGGTCCACCTGGTCCGTGGCCTCGGGGACCACGGGTGTCTCCAGATTGATGTCGCTGAAATAGCCCAGGCGTTCCACCCGTTCCTTCGAGCGCTTGATCTTGTCGGCGGCGTAGAGGCTGCCCTCCAGCTGGCGCATCTCGCGTCGGATCACCTCGTCGCGGGTGCGGGTGTTGCCGCTGATGTTGATGCGCCGGACATAGACCTTGCGACCGGGGTCCATGAGCAGGGTCAGGCCGACCTCGCGCTTGTCGCGGTCCAGCTCGGGGGCGGCATTCACGTTGGCGAAGGCGTAACCGTCATTGCCCAGGCGCTCGCCGATGCGGCTGATGGATTCGTTGAGCTGCTCGCGCGAGAAGACATCGCTCACCTTGAGGCTCACCAGCCCCTTGAGCGTTTCCTCGGGCAGGGGCAGGTTGCCGGCGAACTTGACCTCCGACACCTTGTACTTGTCACCTTCCTTGATGTTGACGGTGATGTAGATGTCCTTCTTGTCCGGCGTGATGGAGACCTGGGTCGATTCGATGGCGAACTCCAGGTAGCCGCGGTTCTGGTAGTGGCTGCGCAGGGCCTCCAAGTCGGCCGAGAGCTTCTGACGCGAGTACCGATCGTGCTTGGTGAACCAGGTCAGCCATCCGGGTGTGGTGAGGGTGAAGAGCTTGAGCAGCTCCTTCTCCGAGAAGTCCTTGGCCCCGGTGATGGTGATGCCGCGGATCTTGGCCACCTCGCCCTCGCTGACCTCGAAGGTGATCGCCGTGCGGTTGCGCTCCAGGGGCGAGAGGCGGACGTCGACCTGGGCGGCATACATGCCCCGGTTGAAGTATTGGCGTTTGAGTTCCTGCGCCGCCTTGTCCACCAGGGACTGATCCATGATGCGCCCCTCGGCGAGTCCGAGTTCCTTGAGGCTCTTGAGGATGTCGTCCTTGGAGAACTCCTTCATGCCGGTGAAACCGATCTGGGCGATGGCGGGTCGTTCTTGCACGAAGACGATCAGGACGTCATTCTGCACCTCCAGCCGTACGTCCTTGAAGAAACCGGTGGCGTAGAGGGCCTTCAGCGCGGCTGCGGCGCGCTCCGGATTCAGGGTGTCGCCGACCTTAACCGGCAGATAGCTGAACACGGTACCGGCCTCGGTACGCTGTATGCCCTCGACCCGGATGTCCTTGACCTGGAAGGGTTCGAAGGCGTGCGACTGGGCGGCAAACAGGGCGATGAGGAGCGGGAGCGTCCTTATTCTCATTGCATCAGCGGGACAAGAGCCTGAACAGGTCGTTGTACAAGGCCAAGAACATCAGGAAGGCGATCAGGCCGATGCCGACCCGCTGTCCGATCTCCTGGATGCGCTCCGATACCGGCCGGCCGGTGGCCAATTCGGCGCAATAATACAGTAAATGCCCCCCATCCAGTATGGGCACCGGCAGCAGATTGAGCACGCCCAGACTGATGCTGATCAGGGCGAGAAAGGTGACGAAGGGCACGATGCCGGCGCTGGCCGACTGGCCGGCATAGTCGGCGATGGTGATGGGCCCGGAGAGGTTCTGCAGCGAGGCCTGCCCGATGATCATGCGGCCGAGCATCTCCAGGGTGAATAAGGCCAGCTCCCAGGTCTTCTGCAGCCCGCGCCACAAGGCCGTGAACAGGGGATAGCGCACCTCGGTCTGCAGGGCCTGGAAGACCTCCGGATCGAGACGCGGGCCGGCGCCGATGCGGCCGATGCTCCGGCCGCCCTGGTTCACCCGCTCTGGCGTCAATTCCACCGCGATGGCGGCCCCCTCGCGTTGCAGTTCCAGGGTCAGGGGGGTGCCGGGATGGCTACGGATCGCCTCGACCACCTCCTCCCATCGCGTCACCGCCACACCGTTGACCGCCGTGACGACGTCGCCGCTGGCGATCCCCGCGCGTTGGGCGATGCCGCCGGGCTGCAGCTCGCCGATCACCGGCGCCATGGGGGGGCTGTAGCGGCTCAGGCCGAGCTGGCCGAGCGGATCCTTCTCGAAGGCGGCCCGATCCATGCCGGTGAGATCCAGACGGCGGAAGGCGATGTTGCCGGCCGCGTCGCGCGTTTCCAACTCGATGCCGTCCGCCCCGAAACCGTGCTTAAGCAGCTGCAGATGGAGATCCTGCCAGCTCTCCACCCGTATGCCATTGATGCGCGTGACCTCCTCGCCGCTGCGCAAGCCGGCCACGGCGGCGGGCGAGCCGGTGAGCGGCTCGCCCAGCAGGGGTTTCAGCGCGGGCACCCCCGTCGCGTACAAAACCCAGTAGAGCAGGACGGCCAACAGGAGGTTGGCCGCCGGACCGGCGGCGACGATGGCGATGCGTTTCCAGACCCCCTGGCGGTTGAAGGCCCGAGGCAGCTCCTCGGCCGGCACCTCGCCCTCGCGCTCGTCGAGCATCTTCACATAGCCGCCGAGCGGGAAGGCCGACAGGGCCCATTGCGTGCCACTGCGGTCGCGCCGGCTGGCCAGGATGCGGCCGAAGCCGACCGAGAAGCGCAACACCCGCACGCCGCACA
>OGCL01001520.1_pt1 | contig 19406 bp, 21 predicted proteins | sample 1570041 | NCBI WGS metagenome assembly OGCL01 (sample SAMN06266162, study PRJEB24511) | hot springs metagenome | isolation source: Hot spring water | place: South Africa: Limpopo | collected 2015-06-22
ACCTGAAATAAGATAACCCCTCCCCACCTCCCCTTAACATAAGGGGAGGTTACCCACTCAATACCCGGAAGAACCAAACATGTAATTATTGTCCAAATCGGTCCATGCGGAAGTATTGGAGTAAATTCTGGAAGTTTTCCGAATGGATTGGATTCTCTGACATAGCGAAAAGATGAGTAGGACAGGCACAATCGCTTGAGCCAAACCCTGGAATGGTCCATTCACATATTTTGGATAACCTTTCAGCAATCTCGCATTCGAGGCGGGTTGAAGACCGAATGACTAAAGCCGATATAAAATCGGTTTGAGCCCTCAATTGATCAATATGCCAGTGGTGTCTCTTTCTCAAATGGCGATGCCTTTCGATCCTTTTGGTGAGATGGGCCATAGCTGAACCAACATAGACATAAAATCCCTTTTTGAAAAAGGGAGCTCCCAACTTTCCAATCGAGATCTTTCGTCCCCTCCGAAGCTCTAAAATGAGAAGATAACTCCCTTGATCTCTCGCTTCCTTTTCGATATAGCCCCATGGGATTTGAAGACGTCTGGTCTCGGGCAGGAGCGACAGGTCTTCTTGCCATCTTATGGAGAGGGGGATAATCTTGATTTTATGGCGGACGTCGAGAAATGCCTTCGAAAAATTGAGATCGGTGTGATAATCCGGCATAAAAAACTCAGCAAAAGGCCAGTGGACTATAAACAGGACCGCCCCTTTCTTTCCGTGTTCTGAAAAGGCTGCCAGTGTTCTAAGGTGCCGTGTGCCCCTTTCTGTGACCGCATCAGGAAACATCGCCACTCTTTGCCCAACCAAAGTACAGGATTTCACCTCCAGAAGGATCTCTTTTTTCCCCTTCCTTAGGAGAAAGTCAAAACGATTTCTTCCCATAAGAACTTCAGATCTGATGATTCGGGCTCCTTCCAACCCGGGGATTCTATCCCTCTGAAGAAGATACTTTACCATTGCATTGGTTCGGTGGGTATGAAGCATGATCGGAACTCCATTGCGTAGGACAGCAACGGCTGTAAAATGAGTCTTTCGACGACGAAACCCATCCTCTCTGATAAGATAGACACGGCGTCCTGAAATCAGCAATTCTTGGAGGCGTCCGGGATTTGGAAGAAAGGCAGGCACGGTCCTGCCATTGAGATTGCAGTAGATCAGAAAACGATTGGGCCGGCTTATAAATGTCGCTCTCCAGATCCGACCAAAAAGGCGAAAAGAAGGGTCTTGCTGAACCATCACCTATTGTCGGGGTTGATTCACCGGATGGACTGGAACCTTTCCTTCCAATACTCGAAGGACATCCTCTGCCACGAGGCTCATCCTTTTGAGTGCCTCTTCGGTGTGTGCTGCCATATGAGGGGTTCCGAAGAAATTATCAAACTCGAGCAATGGATGGTCTTTGGTCGCCGGCTCCACCTCAAAGACATCCGTTCCAGCTCCCGCAATACTTCCTTCCTTTAACACCTTATAAAGAGCCCCCTCATCCCAGACCGGTCCTCTCGCAAGATTGATGATGTAAGCAGTCTGCTTCATCATTCTCAATTCTCTCTCTCCCACGATCCCTTTTGTCGCTGGCAACATTGGGAGGTTGATGGAGATGTAATCCGATTGTTTAAAAATCTCCTCCAAACTCGCTTTAACAGCTCCGAGTTCTTTTTCTACTTCTTCGAAACGAATTGTATCATAGTAGAGAACTTTCATATTGAATCCTCGGGAACCGATCCGTCCAATGGCTTTCCCAATCCTTCCGAACCCAAGAATCCCCAAAGTTTTTCCATGAAGTTCATTTCCAATATAGTGATAACGGGCTTCCCACCTCCCTTCCTCACGAAAAGCTTTCTCTCCCTGCTTCAATCTCTTCGATAGGATGAGTGCTAACCCAAAAAAGTGTTCTGCCACCGAAATATCATTGGCATCCGGAGTATTGACCACCCATATCCCATTTTCCGTTGCGGCTTCCAGGTCAATGTTCTCCACCCCAACCCCATGCCGGCCAATCACCTTGAGTTTGGAAGCAGCTTCGATCATTTTCCGGGTCACCCTTCCATTGGCCCGGATGACAACGCCATCCATCTCTCTGATCTTTTCGATGAGGTAATCTTCATCGAGCCGCTCAGCAAAGAACAGTTCCGCCTTCTCTTTCAAAACCGCTTTCCCCTCCTCACTCATATCTTCATAGAGTAAAACACTATATTTCTCCATAGCTTTCTGATCCCCTTTTTTCATAGGTGCGCCATCCCTTTTAACTGGAATGGATAACTATTTTGGGTAATAGATTTCTTCGATTTCCCAGACAGTAAGGTCAATCATGACAACCTCCGGCAAGGAATCGCCCTGACCAATCTTTTCGCTTCTAACTTCTCTAAGGCATCACGGATCACTGTACGGCTGACTCCAAACCTGGAGAGGAGATCCCTTGGGGGCAAACGCTCTTTTGTTTTAAATTGGCTAAAGAGGATTACCTCTTGACTCTTCTTATAAACTCTCAACAAATTAATACTGGATATACGATTTGGTTTTGTCTACACTAACATTGCAAAAAATTGGACCAAAGGGACATGGGTGAATCGTTCGGAAACGATTCGAGGCGAACCTTCAGACCAATGGGCACCCACGTTTCTAACCCATACTGGAATTCACCTTTGGTGAAGTCCAGCGATTCCCTTAAGACATCCAATGAACCGCCATTCGAAGCGTTGGAGAGCGGTTTACCCATGGCCCTTTATGCAACGATCAGGTCTATTATTGGCGCAATTTTGATCCAATATTGTATACTGTTTTTAAAATTATCCTGCCAAATCGTTTCGGATTCTTAAGGAGGGAAGTCTGGGGCTCATTATAAGATGCTCCTCAACCATTTTCAAACTGATTGAATGCTTAAAAGGTGATACTTCAACACTACGGAAGCCATGAAGACAGCACGTGAGGGAGAGGAGATTGCACTCAAACCTTTTTGAACAGCGAGGGGAAAGATGCCATACGGTTACAATGGAAAAACCTTAAGAGTCAATTTGGATAACGGGTCAATCAATATTGAAGAGCCACAGGAAATCTTCTACAGCCGCTACCTCGGTGGAGGAACCCTGGCCCTCTATTATCTGCTCAGGGAACTAAAACCAAAATCAGATCCGCTCGGACCCGAGAATATCTTGGTGTTTGCTGGATCCGTGATCTCGGGGACGCCTGCTGCTGGATTAAGCCGTTTTTCTGTGGCTGCAAAATCGCCGGAAACCAATGGCTATGGAGAGGCGGAAGCAGGCGGCTGGTGGATTCCGGAATTAAAATCTGCTGGATTTGACGCCATCGTCATCAAGGGAAAAGCAAAGAGACCAGTCTATCTTTGGATCCATGAGGGTCTGGTTGAGATCCGTAATGCCGATCACCTGTGGGGGAAGTTTCCAAAAGAGACCCAGGATGAAATCCGCAAAGAACTCGGAGATGATCGAATCCGGATTGCTCTCATCGGCCCGGCTGGCGAAAAAATGGCGAAGATGGCCTGTATTATCAACGAACTCAAGCATGCCAATGGTAGAACAGGTTTGGGGGCTGTCATGGGGTCGAAAAACCTCAAGGCCATTGCTGTAAGAGGAAAGAAGAAGATGGAAATGGCCCATGAGGGCGCTGTCCGGCAGTTAAGTAAAAAGCTAAAAGAAACCTATGAGGAACCTTATTTCAGCCTTGGCAATCTTGGGACGTCCCGAATCACAACGATCTTGAGCGAACAGGGGATACTTCCCACTCTAAATTTCCGGGAAGGATCTTTCGAGAGGGCCGATGCCATCAGTGGCGAAACCATGTCAAAGACGATCCTGGTTCGTCGCGGGACCTGTTACGCCTGTTTTATCCGTTGTAAAAGAGAGGTTCAGGTTGGAGAACCCTACTTTGTAGATCCCCTCTATGGAGGCCCGGAATACGAAACAGTGGCTGCCTTTGGCTCTATGTGTGGCATCAGCGATTTAAAAGCGATCTCAAAAGCAAACCAGCTTTGCAATATCTATGGTCTTGACACCATCTCCACAGGAAATCTGATTGCCTTTTCCATGGAATGTTTTGAGGCCGGTATCCTGACCCAGAAGGATACCGATGGCCTTGAACTCCGATTTGGCAACGCAGAGGCCATGCTTAAGATGGTAGAGAGAATTGGAAAACGCGAAGGTCTGGGAGATATTCTTGCTGAAGGAATCAGCCACGCTGTTAGGACATTCGGAAAGGGAGCGGAGAGATTTGCTGTCCATGTAAAAGGGATGCCAATTCCTTTCCATGAACCAAGGGGAAAGGTAGGAGTAGGATTAGGTTATGCTGTTTCTGCCACTGGACCCGATCATATGGAATTCCCCCATGACCCCTGGTGGTCAACAGAAGAAGGCATTGCCCTGCTTCGGCCTTTGGGAATCCTTGAACCTCTCGATGTCTCTGACATCGGTCCTAAAAAAGTTAGAGCCTTCATCTACCTTCAACAATACTGGGATCTCTTAAACACCCTCGGGATCTGTATGTTCACATCGAAACCGTTCGGACCTCAAACTATGAACGGGATTGTGGATTATGTGAAGGCGGTCACTGGATGGGAAACGAGCCTTTTCGACCTTCTCAAAGTCGCTGAAAGGCATTCCAACATGGCCAGGATATTCAACCTTAGGGAAGGTTTGTCCGCTAAAGATGATACGCTCCCTGACCGTTTTTTTCAGCCAATGGAAGGAGGGACTTTAAAGGGAAAGAGGATTGATCAGGAAGAATTTTCAAAAGCGGTAAAAACCTACTATGAAATGATGGGCTGGGATCCAGAAACAGGGGTTCCAAAGAAAGAAAAACTTGCAGAGCTCGATCTCGACTGGCTATTTTGATGAAATGACTGGTAACTTTGCTCGTCAGTTGTAAAAACGAGTTTAAAAACAGCTGGGCCATCTTTCAAAACTGCTCCCCCTTTTTCGGGCATTTCCAATGAACCAGAATCTTCTTTTTCATCAGAGATAGCCACCATTCTACCTTATCTTTTGCGGGGTGGTCAGGCGGGCCTGGGGATCAATCCGGCGGCCCGCTGGAGAATCCGCGCTGATCACCGCAGTAACCGCATAGCCAATCATGTTCCCAATCTCCGGGAAGACACATTTGATCTCCGGTAACATGAATCCCTCATTTCGAGGCCGTAGATTGAATAATTCTATGGCATTCGCAATGGAACAGGTAGACCACCTGCTAATCGTGTTCAGTTCTTCTCTGATGAGATACTGTGTCATTTCTTCTCCTCCTGGACTCAAGTCCTAAAATCTTATTTCCCTGATCACTAATACAGATCGTTAAAATAAACCATTCTTGAAAGGCCAAAGTTTTTAATTTCTCGTTTGTAAAACCGCTCAACCCAAAGGCTTACAACATCTCACAAAAAGACTTGACAGGCCATATGACAACTGTTACTATAATACGGAACATTGTTTCGTATTACGAAACGGTTTATGGACGCCTTTCAAGGATCAAAACCCAATAATCTTGTCCAGAGCATCGAGCGCGTCTCCATGATTCTCGACATTTTAGGACAGAATCCTCAGGGGATTAGCGTTCGTGATCTTTCCTCAAAAGTGAATCTGCCCAAGGGAACCACTCACCGACTCCTCTCTTCTCTCTCCTACTTGGGTTATGTTCGCCAAGATCCCAAGACAAGAAACTATCTCCTTGGATTCAAACTGGTGGAGCTTGGGAACATCCTTTTAAGCCAGCTCGACCTCCGCCTTGAAGCCGCTCCTTTTTTGAAAGATCTGGCCGAGAGGACACAGGAAACCGTCCACATGGTCATTCTCGATCGAGATGAGGTCGTCTACATTGATAAGGTCGAAGGAGATCATAATCCGAGTGGATTAAGAATGGCTTCCCGGATCGGTCTTCGTAACCCTGCTCACAGCAGTGCTGTGGGGAAGGTCCTCCTCTCTCTTCTCTCGGATCAGGATTTGAATCTACTCCTTAAAAGAAAAGGGCTTTCCAAAAGGACGGAAAATACAATCACCGATCTAAACCAGCTCAAAGAACATCTAAAAATGGTTAGGAATCAAGGATATTCCATTGACGATGAGGAAAATGAGAAAGGGGTACGCTGTGTGGGCGCCCCCATCTATAACGAGGTAGGACATCCAGTGGCCGCCATTAGCATCTCTGGACCAGCGTTCAGGGTCACGAAAAAGATGGCACAGGAAACCTTAAAAAAGGAGGTGATGGAAACAGCGTTGAAGATCTCCCAGCGATTGGGTTATCGGGGAGTAAGGTAATACAAAGTTCGGAGTTTGGAGTTCGCCCCGACAGAATCGGGGCAGGGAGTTCCGAGTAAAACATTAAGAATTTAGAATTTTTAAAGAAGGAGGAATGAAAAATGAAAAGTTTTATAAAGTTTTCAATGATGGTAGCTGTATTTATGGTTTTGCTCTTTGCCATAACCTTCTATGGAACACCACTCTTTGCACAGGCCAAATACACCTTGAAATTTAACCATGTGTTGAGCCCGAGGGAACCCTATCATGCTGGTTTTCTAAAATGGGCAAAAGCCGTTGAGGAGAGAACAAAGGGCGGTCTCAAGATTGAAGTTTTCCCCAGTGCCCAGCTTGGCGTTGAAGAGGATATCTTAGAGCAGATCAGGGCAGGGGCCAATGTGGGCCAGAACACGGATTCAGCCCGTATGGGCATGTATATTCCCGGCATTGCCATTATGAATGGCCCGTATTTTGTGGAGACCCTTGGAGGAGTCGAAAGGCTGAAGAAGATGCCAACGGTTCAGGGCTGGCTTGACGAACTGGCTAACAAATTCGGTTTTAAGGTTCTCTCCTTCAGCTGGGTCCAGGGTTACAGACATTTCTTTACGAACAAACCCGTCAGATCTCCTGAGGACTTAAAAGGTCAGCGCATCCGAACTCCTCCTGCCCCCATCTGGCAGGAGTCTGTGCGTGCTCTCGGTGCAACCCCGGTGGCTCTTGCCTTTGGAGAGATGTACCCAGCCCTTCAACAAAAAGTGATTGACGGAGTTGAGCTCGTTTATAACAACATCCCCGGCGGACGCTTCTACGAAGTGCTGAAGTATGTCACCGAGACCGGCCATATCATGCTGGTCAATTTTGAGGTCATCAGTGCAAAGTGGTTTAATGCTCTTCCTCCGGACTATCAAAAAATCCTCGTCGAGGAATGTGACAAAGCCGGAATGGAAACCTCCAGATTGATCATTGAGAGTGAACAGAAAGTGAAGGAGGACCTCATCAAGAGAGGGATGGTGGTCGTTGATAAAGTTGACATCGCCGCTTTTAGGAAGGCCGGTCAAAAGGCCTATGAGGTTTTGAAAATCGCTGATGTAAAGAATAAAGTTCACAAAGAGCTCGGATTTACAAAGTAGAAACGTCAAAGCAAAACGGATTCTAATGCCGTGCTCCGTTCGTGGTGAGCTTGTCGAACCACGAACGGACCGGCGATATAACCGTCTGGGATATGAGGGGGCGGAGAAGTTTCCGTTCACCAATTAAGGCTCCGATGATGAAAAAATTTTATGAGTATATCTGTAAGGGTGAAATTCTCTTAATTAAATTTTTCCTGGTATTCATTGTTGGGCTGGTCTTCGTCGCCGCAGTGACGCGATATGTGGGTTACCCGATCAACTGGTCGGTGGATATGGCGGTCTGCCTGTTCGCCTGGTGCACCTTTTTAGGCGGCGATGTGGCCATGAGGGAGAACAAATTGATGAATGTCGAATTTTTAATTAGAAAGCTGCCCGAAAAATATAAAAATTCAATCGAGCTCATCAATCTCTTGATCATTCTCATTTTTTTATTGGCTCTCATCGGATATGGCATCAAGCTTTCCTATACAACCCGATTAAGGCAGTTTCAGGGAATCCCCGGGTTCAGCTACACCTGGGTGACGATCAGCGTGCCGATCGCTGGGACACTGATGGTCATAACGACTATTAATAAAATCAGGGCGATCCTGCTGAAACGGGAAGGGAAAGGATGACAGAGAAACTCTTTTTTTCTAACGATATGCTTCTTTTTCTGCAATGAGGGGAATCGGAAGATGCTGTTGGTCTTTATCATCTTTATTCTTTTTCTTTTAATGGGAATGCCGGTTGCCTTTGCCATAGGCATTGCAGGAACCTTGTTCTTCCTTCAAAATCCCCAACTGCCTTTTACAATGATCATCCAGCTTCCAATCTCCCAAACCCAGAATTTTCCACTGCTTGCCATTCCTCTTTTTATCTTTGCCGCCAACCTGATGAACGAAACAGGAATGACCTACCGACTGATCAGACTCGCCGGGGTGCTTGCCGGCCATATGCGCGGAGGACTCGCTCAGGTCAATGTCGTGCTCAGCACCCTGATGGGCGGCGTTTCGGGCTCGGCGATTGCTGATGCCGCCATGGAAGCGCGCCTCCTCGGAACAGAGATGGTTAAAAAAGGGTTCTCAAAAGGCTACACGGGTTCCGTGTCTGCTATTACGGCCTGTATTGCTCCGGTCATTCCGCCTAGTATCGGGCTGATCTTATACGGAACCATTGGCCAGGTTTCCATCGGAAGGCTTTTTACCGGAGGAATTATCCCGGGATTGATGATGACGCTATTCCTGATGATAGCCGTCTCGATTACCTCGAAGGCAAAAGGATACCTCCCTGAAAGGAAACCTCCCTCCCTTAAGGAGGTGGGGACGGCGCTGATCGACAGTATCTGGGCATTTCTTTTTCCAATTGCATTAATCGGAGGAATAAGGTTTGGCTTCTATACCCCAACCGAAGCAGGCGCATTTGCCGGGGTCTATGCCTTCATTGTTGGAGCGCTTTTCTATAGGGAACTTACATGGGATAAGTTCAAAAGAACTCTTGAATTTACTATCGTTGACATTGGCTCGATCATGCTCATCATTTCCCTGTCCGGAATATTTGGTTACGGCCTGTCTTATGAAAGAGCCGGGGATACCTTCTCTCGATTTATGCTCGGAATAACCAATAACCCTCAGATATTATTGCTCCTCATTGTGGGAGCCGTCTTCATTGCAGGCATGTTTATTGATAGCACCGCCATCATCCTGCTCTTTACCGCTATCCTCCTCCCCCTGGTCAGTGAAGTAGGCATTGACCCCGTCCATTTCGGGCTTATCTTTATGCTCGTGATTGTGTTGGGCCTTGTCACGCCGCCCGTCGGGGTATCCATGTACACGGTCTGTTCCATCCTTGATTGTCCGTTGGAGGATTATATCAAAGAGTCAATACCATTCATCGCGGCGATCGTGCTGGTAGATCTGCTGCTCATCTTTTTCCCGGATCTTGTCCTGTTCCTTCCCAATTTGGTATTCGGAAAGGATTAGACGAGTTCTGAATTAAAAACAAGAGGGAACCGAATGAAATTGAAGGATAGGGTGGCAATTGTAACCGGAGCGGCAAGAGGCATTGGAAAAGCGGTTGCCCTCACGCTGATAAGGGAAGGAGCAAAGGTAGCTCTGGTTGACGTCGAAAGGAAAAGGCTGGAGGCTCTTAAGGAAGACATCGAAAAAAAGGGCGGACAGGCGGCTGCCTTTGTCTGTGATATCACCAAAAGCTCCGAAGTGCTGGCTATGGTTCAGCAAGCCCTGGCGAATTTCGGACGTATAGATATTCTCGTCAACAACGCCGGAATCATCCGGAGGGGAACCATTGAGACCGTCACTGAAGAGGACTGGGACCAGGTGATCGCGGTTAATCTTAAAGGGACTTTCAACTGCTCAAAGGCAGTGGTTGAAACAATGAAAAAGCAGAGATACGGGAAGATCATTAATGTCTCCTCCATTGCGGGAAAGATGGGAGATATCACCTCAGCACCTGGATATGGCCCTTCGAAGGCAGGGATAGATGCACTGACTAAAACCCTGGCAAGGCAATTAGCTCCCTATGGGATCAATGTGAATGGAGTGGCACCCCATGCCATTGAAACAGAGATGAGCGCCCAGTGGTCAGAAGAGAGACGAAAGGAGATCATTGCCTCCATTCCCCTCGGCCGACTGGGGAAACCCGAAGATGTGGCAGAGGCCGTGCTCTTTTTAGCTTCGGACCAAGCTTCGTTCATCACGGGTGAGATCCTCGATGTGAACGGAGGAGCATGGATGGATTAGAAGCAGTTAAGAGTTAAAAGTGATGAGTCGAATTCTGAAATTCGTACCAGGGGGACCAGTTGAAAAGAGATGAAGTGATTGTCGGCATCGTCATCTTCGCTTTCGGAGCCATCACTGCCCTTCTTTCTTTAAAAATGCCTATCGGGACCTTCCGGATGGCAGGTACCGGTATGTTCCCTCTATCTCTCGGAATCCTCCTCATGATCTTATCAGGAGCCTTCGTTCTAAAAGGCTTCTTTCAGGGTAAGAAAGAACAGGCAAAAAAAGAGGCCCCTATCGAGTCTCCAGAGTCGCCAATGCAAATGGTCCTCTTCCTTGGAGCAATGGTATTAGCCGCTGCCTTTTTCAACCTATTGGGTTATCCGCTCACCTCCTTTCTTCTAATGGTGTCCCTCTTAAAAATTCTTGGCGTAAAACAGTGGCGTGTTAATATTCCGCTATCCCTTGTGACGGCAGTGGGTTCCTACTTTCTATTTGTCAAATGGCTTGAGATTCCCCTGCCTAAGGGTTGGATTGGAATTTGACGGAGACCGACTATGCTTGAATCACTCCAGCATCTGATCAATGGTTTTGGAATTGCCGGAACAGCCCAAAACTTACTTTATTGTCTGGCCGGTTGTATCGTAGGGACCCTTATAGGAGTCCTGCCCGGAATCGGGCCGATTGCAGGAATCGCCCTTCTTATTCCTGCTACGTTTAGCCTCAATCCTACCTCTGCCATCATCATGCTTGCTGGGATTTACTACGGAGCCATGTACGGAGGCTCTACCACCTCTATCCTCCTCAATGTGCCTGGAGAGACGGCTTCGGTGATCACCTGTATTGACGGCTACAGAATGGCACAAAAAGGAAGGGCAGGCCCTGCCCTAGCCATTGTGGCCATTGGATCTTTCATTGCTGGAACCATTGGACTATTTGGATTGGTCTTCCTGGCTCCTCCCTTAGCAGAGGCAGCATTGGCTTTTGGCCCTCCTGAATATTTTTCCTTAATGGTCTTTGGATTCATCGTTCTGAGCAATGTAACAGGCAAATCGCTCATCAAATCTCTCATGATGGCTCTGATCGGTTTGATCATCGGAACGATCGGTATTGATCCTGTGACCGGAGATGCCCGTTTTACGTTTGGCTCGACCTATCTTCTCGGAGGAATCGAATTTGTTGCTGTGGCTATCGGGCTTTTCGGAATTGGCGAAGTGTTGACCAACGTCAATCAACCTTCAGAGATGTTGGATCAAGGGGTGATCATGCCGCGATTCAGGGAACTTTATCCTTCCCTTCAGGATTTAAAGAAATCTATGGGTTCCATTCTTAGAGGAACGCTATCTGGATTTGGCATAGGTTTAGTCCCCGGACCCGCACCTGTCATCGCCACCTATGCCTCTTATATGATCGAAAAGAAAATTTCTAAGCACCCTGAGGAGTTTGGACAAGGGGCGATCGAAGGAGTCGCTGGTCCTGAATCAGCAAACAATTCCGCATGCCAATCGGCGTTCATCCCCCTCTTTGTCCTTGGAATTCCATTTGCTCCGCCTACAGCCATCCTTCTGGGCGCACTCCTGATCCATGGGGTATCGCCCGGCCCTCTGTTGATCAGTCAACACCCGGGCCTCTTCTGGGGAGTCATTGCCAGCATGTACATCGGCAACTTCATCCTTCTGGTTTTAAACCTGCCTTTTGTTCCCCTTTTTGCAAATATCTTGAGGATCCCGAAAAAGATCCTTCTTCCTCTTGTCATCCTGTTCTGCATCACAGGCATGTATACCGTGAATAATTCCGTTCCCGATATCTGGGTCATGCTTCTGTTCGGAGCGCTTGGATTTCTAATGCGAAAATGGGCTTACGAAGGAGCGCCTCTTCTTCTCGCATTAGTTCTTGGTCCAAGGTTGGAAGTTGCCTTTCGTCAGTCTCTGATGATCTCCCATGGGGATTTTGGCATATTTATCAATCGTCCTATCTCGATGGTTTTTCTTCTTGCGACAGCGCTTTTTCTGATCATTCCGTTGATTCGGATGATATTCAAAAAAACATCTAAAGAAGGGGGGTGAAGGTCGCAAATCATCTTTAAAAAGGAGGGGATGATTGAAGTTCGGAGTTCGGAGTCTTTGGTAAATCATATGAGGTGAAGGCTTTTCGCTTAACACAAAGGAGGTGCGGTCATGATTAAAAGATTTGTAACGATTTTATTTATCCTGTCTCTCACAATGGTGGCACCTATTCAGGCGGCGGATTTCCCTGTGAAAGAGGTCCAGGTCATCATCCCGTGGGCCCCTGGTGGAGCAACCGATCTCATTTTTCGGGCATTGGCACCCTATGCGGCAAAACATCTTGGTAAGGCTGTTGTGATTGTGAATCGGCCAGGCGGAGGAAGCGCAGTGGGTTATACCGAAGGCGCAAAGGCAAAGGCGGACGGTTATATGCTCACCTCTGCAGTCACCCCGCTTACCATTCTTCCCCATCAGGTGACTACGGCTTACACCTATAAAGATTTCGAGCCGATCATCAATGTGGTGAGCGACCCCTCGATGTTTCTTATCCGGTCGGATATGCCCTGGAAGAATGTCCGGGAATTCGTGGACTTTGCCAAGAAAAACCCGAATATGATCACCGTGGGAAATTCCGGGGCCGGGGGAGGCGTCCACCTCGTGGCTCTTGCCTTTGAGAAGGCGGCCGGTGCGAAGTTCAATCACATTCCATTTTCCGGAGGTGGCCCATCGGTGACGGCCATCCTTGGCGCCCACATCAATGCGGTCTCCGTCTCTCCTCCTGAAGGCATCGAGCATGTGAAGGCCGGAAAATTGAGGATCATTGCTCTCTTTTCTGAAAAGCGATTGGAGATGTTTCCGGATATTCCGACCGTAAAGGAGCAAGGCATCGATTTCGCGATGGGAATGTGGCGAGGATTGGTCGCGCCCAAGGGCACTCCTCCGGATGTCGTCAAAAAACTTCACGATGCTTTCAAACTTGGAATGGAAGATCCGGCTTTTCAAAAAACGGCTAAGGATATGGCCGTTAACCTCTCCTACCTCGGCCCGGATGCCTTTGGAAAATTAATGGCCAACGATCATGAATTCTTTGGCAAATTAGTCAAGGAGATTAAAAAATAATTTGAAAGAAAGGGGGTAAAACCATGAAAGCGACCAGATTGTGCTCTGTCCTTGTAAGCATTGCTCTCATTGCTTTTCTCTTCGGCTGTGCCACAACGCCGACCGGCAAGCCAGAAGAGAAGAAGACAACCATCCGCCTTGCAAGCCCATTTAAAGGGGGCATTGTCGTTGAGGCGGCTGAAAAATTTAAAGAAATAGTCGAGAAGGGAAGCGGAGGTCGGATTGAGGTGATCATTGACGCTGGTACCAAGAGTGAAATCGACATTAACAAAATGAACCGAAACGGCGAAATCGAAATGCAGTCCAATGGCACAGCTTTTCTCGAACACTATGCGCCGCCCTACTATTTCTTCACCGGTCCTTATGTCATGAAGGACTTCGATCACTACATGCGTATTTGGAATGGTAAGCTCGGCAAGGAAGCACGGGCCCAGCTTGAGAAAAATGACCTTAAGTACTTGGCCACCATCTACCGTGGACTCAGACAGACGACGGCCAAGAGACCCCTCTATACTCCTGCTGACATATACAACCTGAAGTTGAGATTGCCGCCCATTCCAAGCTGGATGGCTGTATGGAAGGAGATCGGAGCTGACCCTGTTGGGGTACCTTTGCCCGAGCTCTATAATTCTCTCAAGACAGGCAAGGCAGAGGCCTCTGAAGGGGATTTGCCACAGATCCAATCCTTCAAACTTTATGAGGTCCAAAGCCATTTGATTATCACCAATCACCTTGTCCAAACCGCGGGGATCCTGATCCACAAGCCTTTCTTTGACAAGCTGCCCAAGGCAGACCAGGACCTGATCGTCAAGGCAGGCAAAGAAGCAGAGGAATGGGCAATTAACAAGATCAAGACCGGGGAGGCCGCCATCCTGATCGATCTCCAGCGAATGGGCATGCAGGTGGTTATTCCGGATGCTAACTTGTTCCGGGAAAAGGCCAAAGAGGCTGTCAACAACCTGTTCAAAACCCAATGGACAGTCACCACCTGGGCAGAAGTGCTGGCCCAGTAACAACCTTTAAACGGAACGATGGAATGTTGGGACATGGGAATAGTGGGAAAAGCAAAGATCAAAGGGCGATAGAATCGAATCGTTCTGAGGTCTTATTTTTCAAACCACCCATGATTCCCAAATTCCAATATTCCATTGTTCCTGATGGATTAAGGAGAAGCCATGTCGCTTAAAAAGGAAATCAAGGAGAAAGAGAGAAGGGTTCGAGAACTGCTCCGATCAAAAGAACTGAAGGCTCTTCTCCTCAAACGTCAGGCCAACTTCTGCTGGATGACCTGTGGCGGCCTCAACCTCGTTGGGATCGCAACAGAGTTTGGAGCCACCTCGCTTCTCATCACAGGGAATTCAAAATTTTTGATTTCCAACAACATTGAAGCGCCTCGGATGATGGAAGAGGAACAACTTGAGAAACAGGGATTTATTGTAAAGACTTATCCATGGCATGAGGATCAGGAAACCTCCATCATTAGAGAATTAACAGAGGGATCTCCTTTGGGAAGCGACACCCCTTTTCCGGATGCGGTGACGTTGACAGAAGAGATTGCAAGGCTTCGATACTCATTCACCCCGGAGGAAGTGAAACGGTATCGCTGGTTGGGGAAGAAGGTTTCATATGCTTTGGAAAAGACGATGATGAGGACGAAGAAAGGGGAAAAAGAGTCTGCGGTAGTAGGCAGGTTATGTCGGGAATTGTGGAAGGATCGGATCGATCCGATCACTCTCATGTCCGCTGCAGACGAACGCATTTACAAATTCCGCCATCCTATCCCTACAGAGAAGAGAGTGGAAAAATTCTTGATGGTCTCTGTCAATGCCCGGAAGTGGGGGCTGATCGTCTCATTGACCCGCTTTGTCCACTTCGGAAAATTGTCTGATGATTTGAGAAAAAAGTACGAAGCCAATGTTTTCATTGACTGCACGATGATGGCTCATACCCGTCCGGGTCTCTCTGCAAGGGAAGTTCTTCAGAAAGGGATTGACGCCTACCAGGCGGAAGGATATCCGGAGGAATGGACATTACATCATCAAGGAGGCTCCATTGGTTACACGGGCAGAGATTACCGAACCCATTTCAAAACTCCGGACATCATCCAAGAAAATCAGGCGTTTACTTGGAATCCCTCACTGACTGGCACAAAATCAGAGGATACTATCCTCGCGACCTCGAAAGGTCCTGAGATGATCACCTACCCTGTCATCTATCCTACCCTTACGATGGAGGTGGAGGGAATCACATTTATCCGACCCAACATTCTCGAAAAAACATGATGGTCTATAAACGGAGAGGATGATTATGATCGAACGGCACGTTACATTCCATGTCATTCCCGGTAAGGAGAAAGAGTTTGAAACACTCTTTCAAGAGGAATACAGCATCGCCATGTCCAGGCAACCCGGCTTCGTCTCAGTGACACTTCTGAAAGAACACGAAAAAGAGGCGATCTATCAGATGACGATCCGCTTCGAGTCCCTTGAAACGGCGGCTGCCTGGAGAGAATCTGCTGACCATAAAGCCCTTTCTCCAAAGATCAAGGCCCTTTACTCAGAGAGTAGCGTCCAGGTCTACGAGGTCATAGCACAAAAATGAAAAAGGAGAACGAAGAAGGTTATGGACAGAATTAAAATCGGAATAGTAGGCTCAAAATTTGCAGCCCATCTCCACCTTAATAGTCTTGAGAAGTTGAGGGGGAGCAAGGTGGATGTTCTTGCTGTGGTCTCCAAAAGTAGAGCAAATGCTGATAATTTTGCAAGGAAGTTCAATATTCCTAATGCCTATGATGATTACCGATATATCCTTGATCGAAAGGATATTGATGTGGTGGACCTCTGCGTTCCGACTGACTTACATGAGGTGTTTTCGATCGAGGCGGCTGAAGCTGGAAAGCATATCATCTGTGAAAAACCCCTGACCGGATACTTCGGAAAGGAAAGGAAAGAAGAGCAGATCGGTTTTTCCGTAAGTAAAAAGTTGATGATGAGAGAAGCCTTGAAAGGTTGTGACCGGGTCATTCAAGCGGTGAAAAAGAATAAGGTGAAGTTTATGTATGGTGAAAACTGGATCTACGCTCCCCCCTTTACCAAATTGAAGAGCCTCATCAAGGCAAGTGGGGGAACGATTATGGAGATCCGTGCAGAACAAGGTCATTCGGGTTCTCAGGCCAAATATTCGAGACAGTGGAAGACCTCGGGAGGAGGGGCTCTGATGCGCCTTGGAGCTCACCCTGTGGGAGGAGTTCTTCACCTCAAATACTTCGAGGGAACCTTAAAGTATGGAAAACCCATCCGGGCAAAATCTGTGACAGCAGAGGTGGGGCAAACCACAAAAATTCCATCCTTTACCAAGGAAAAAAAGAAGTACGTTGTCTCCGAATGGGGGGATGTGGAAGATTGGGGGGTCATGATACTCCATTTTGAAGACGGGTCCAAGGCGACAGTCTTTGCATCCGACACCGTGCTTGGAGGAGTAAGAAACATTTTAAATGTGTTTCTCTCCAATTCGGTTGCCCTCGTTAACATCAACCCTCACAATGTCCTCGAAGTTTACGCACCCGAACCCAATATCTTCGGAGATGAATATATCGCTGAAAAACTGGAGACCAAAGCCGGGTGGAACTTCCCGAGTCCTGATGATGACTGGATGAAAGGCTTTACGCCTGAACTTGAGGATTTCATTGATGCTGTTCGACTAAATAGGAACCCCATTTCCGGAATAGATTTGGCAAGAGATGTCGTGGAAGCCATTTATGCAGCCTACGTATCTGCAGAAGAAGGGAAACGAATCGAGCTCAAAAGGCAACCTATCTAAAAAAAAGAAGAGGGAAGGAGAAGAGTTATGTACGATGTCGTCACTTTTGGAGAAGCGATGGTGAGGCTTTCGCCACCCCATTTCCAAAGGTTGGAGCAGGCTCAGAGTTTCGATGCCCAACCCGGTGGAGCGGAATTAAATGTGGCTGTTGGTGTGGCCCGTTTGGGGTTAAAAAGTGCTTGGGTGTCCAAACTTCCCAAAAATGGTTTGGGTTATCTCATCCGCAATCGGGCTCAGGAACTTGGAGTGGACTGCTCTCATCTTGTTTGGTCTGATAAAGGCCGGGCAGGAATCTATTTTGTTGAGTTTGGATCATCCCCAAGGGCATCGAGTGTCCTCTATGACCGTGCAGGATCTGCTATCAGTATGGTCCAGCCGGGTGAGATTGATTGGGAAAAGGTATTCTCGGGATCGAAACATTTCCATATGAGTGGCATCACACCTGCCCTGAGCGGTTCTGCTTCAGAGGCAACCGCCGAAGCCCTGAAGGCCGCAAAGAAGGCAGGATGCACCGTTTCTTACGACCTCAATTACCGGAAGAAGCTCTGGACGCCGGCAGATGCCAAAAAGATCCAGGAACCTTTGATGGAGAATGTGGACATCCTCATCACGACAGAAGAGGACACCAATGTCGTTTTCGGAATCAAAGAAAAGGATTATGAAACCGCTGCAGAGAAACTGGCGCAGACCTTCAAGTTCAAGGTGGTTGCCATTACGCTGAGGGAAGACCTTTCAGTCTGGAGAAACAACTGGACAGCCATTGCCTATCACGAAGGAAAGATCATCCGGGACAGAAAGTATGAAGTGGAGATCGTTGATCGGGTGGGCGCGGGTGATTCTTTTACTGCTGGTTTCCTTTACGGCTGGCTTAAGTTAAAGGATGTCGAGAAAGGCGTCCAGTACGGAAACGCTTTTGCTGCTCTGAAGCACACCATCCCAGGGGATTTCAACTGGGCTACGCTTGACGAAGTAGAAGCTCAGTTGAAAGGAGCGGGGCTTAGGATTTCGAGATAGGCAAAGAAAAAATAACCAAACTTCAATTTAATCTATTTGGTTATTGGAATTTCATAGGAGGAGAATTCATGGAAAAAAGAGACATCTTCAACCGGATGATCGAGGAAGGTTTAATCCCTGTGGTTCGGGTCACTTCCGCGCAGGAGGCCATGGATGTGGCTGATGCTATCAAAGAGGGTGGGGTGAGTTTCATTGAAATAACGATGAGCGTGCAGGGAGCGATTGATGTGATTAAAGAACTGACAAGGAAATATAAGGATGATATTGTGATGGGTGCGGGAACGGTTCTGGATACCGAAACCGGAAGGGCTGCGCTTCTGGCCGGTGCGCAGTTCATCGTCAGTCCAACCCTAAACCTTGATCTCATCTCTCTGGCTCATCGTTATAGCGCTGTTGTCATTCCAGGGGCAATGACTCCCACTGAAATCCTCACGGCATGGAATGCAGGTGCGGATATGGTCAAGGTCTTTCCCGCCGCTCAGTTGGGAGGCCCGGAATATCTGAAAGCCCTTCGGGGACCTCTGCCGCAGATTCTTCTTGTTCCAACTGGCGGAGTTAACCTTCAGAATGCTGGAGCCTTCATCAAGGCTGGTGCTACCGCCCTCGGCGTAGGCGGTGAACTGGTGGATAAGAAGGCGATCAAGGAGAAGAAATTTAACATCATCACGGAAAACACCCGTGCCTACCTCAAAGCCATAAGAGAGGCACGAACAGGCTGAGGTTTAGGTTGAGGTTAAGAAATCCTAAGCCTTGACCTTAGCCTTAACCTGTATCCAAAGGGGTTATAGATGCGTATCTCTTTTCCTTATTCTGAGATCGAATCCCTGGAGATGCCCGAGGAAAATCTTCTCGGAATCTTTTCTCCGTCCGTTGTCAAGGTTGAGAGGAGTGAAGAACAGATCATCGAAGAAGCACTCTCTCATCCCATTGAATCTCATCCTCTACCCCGTATGCTTAAAGGTGGAGAAAAGGTCCTCATCGTGGTGGATGACTACACGCGGAGCACCCCTGTCCAGAAGATTCTCCCCTGCTTGATCAAAGAACTCGAAGCATCCGGAGTCAGAAAAGACCGAATCCAGATTCTTGTGGCCCTTGGAACCCATCGTCCTATGACCGAAGAGGAGATGGTAATAAAATTTGGGGAAGGCTTAGTAAGACAATATCCAATCTTGAATCATGCCTGGTGGGATTCTTCTCAGCTCATCCATCTTGGGGATACAGAAAAAGGCACACCGATTATCGTCAATCGAATCGTTCGGGAAGCTGATTTTATCATCGGTATTGGCCAGATCGTTCCGCACCGGGTCTCGGGATTCAGCGGTGGAGGGAATATCATCCAGCCTGGGATCTGCGGAGAGGAA
>OGCL01001521.1_pt1 | contig 19403 bp, 11 predicted proteins | sample 1570041 | NCBI WGS metagenome assembly OGCL01 (sample SAMN06266162, study PRJEB24511) | hot springs metagenome | isolation source: Hot spring water | place: South Africa: Limpopo | collected 2015-06-22
TCAACAAATTCCTTCAATTTATTTTGAACAGTTTTGAAATAAGATGGTGATGATAAGTGCCAATCAGAAATACTCTGACAAGACCTGACCACCTCCATTACTTCCTATCACTATTTTTGGGCAGAAAAATCATTTACATCATTTAAAACGATTTATCATTGATAACATGAAGTTTTTATTTACTTTTACTATAGTTTTTTACCTAACCTGTTTTAAATTTCATTAATTTATTGTGGCTATCCAGATATCCATCTTGCCTGTTCTTGAGGATTCAAAGGCAATCTTTTTCCCATCAGGACTCCATTGAGGATACATGTCATGGCCACTCTTTGTAAGTTGTCTTAAAACTTTCTTTTCAATGTCGTAAATCCAGATGGTTGCCCTGTAGGTTTTATCCCACGACCAATAGGCAACAAGTTTGCTGTTTTGAGAAAATACTGCACCCCTATCACCAAGACTCTGACATTGTGACAGTATGATAGGGTTGTCTTTTACTTTACCATCTAAGTCAAAGATTAGTTCTCCTATAACAGTTCTATAACTCACCTTGTCTTGTCCACAGGCATCATCAACTACCTCTGCTGTATAGGCAAGCCATTTTCCATCTCTGCTCCAATCGCTTGACTGTATGGACTGGACACTATCCCACTTTAGATATTCAAAGGATGTATAACTGCCTTTAAACCTTATGAATTCCTCAACGGTCAATCCATATTTGCCAGAGGGGGCAAGTTTAAATGTAATCATTGAGCCATTACTGTTAAATATGGGATTCGTCTTCATATCTCCACCACTTGTGAGCCTTGTCTTCATTGTACCGTCTACTGATACTATCCAGATGTCCCAATTTCCACTTTCCTTTGAGGCATAGGTAACGAAAGTGCCATCGGGGGACCATCTCGGCATATCAAGTGGTGATGAGGACTCAACAAGGGTCTTAATACCTCTACCATCGACATTAATAGTTTTGATTGAATGTAATTTTGTGTCTTTATTGTATGACCAGAAGACCAACTTACTGCCTTGTGGATTCCACTCTTGCCAACCATTTATAGTCTTGCCATTTGTTAGCCTCATCTTGTTTGAACCATCTGCATTCATAAGCCAGATATGATAATCTCCAGTCCTGTCACTTAGCCAAGTGATAGTCTTGCCGTCAGGGCTCCATCGTGCATTAATGTTATTACCCTCTCCATTAGTAAGATTTGTTAATATCTTTTTTTCTTCATCATCTAAAGAAGTTGCAGGGAGGTTAATTGCCTTGTTTGTCTGAAATGCATTGGGTACAATCGGATAAGGTATTCTATGGCAGTTATAACAAACCTCTATGTTACCAATAGGGACTATCATCCTTGTTGGAAGTGTAAGTCTCTTAGGGAAACTGTAGTGAATCTCGTAAGAGTCATCGTAATAACTGCTTTTATATATCAAACCATGTTTGTCTGTATTGTATAAGTCACCGTCAGGTCCAGACATCCCAACACCAATTACAGATTCTTTAAATTTTGGTGAAACCTGTGAAGATACATTATACGAATCACAGGTAGAGGTATTTACAAGCAATGTATTTACTGCCTTTTTGACCTTTGTAAGTTCATCAACTTCAGTCTCTTTATGGACATTTTTTGAGGGATTAAGGACTGTATCTCTGCCCTTGATATAGCTCTGTTCATCAACAATAAACTTGTAAGCCTTATTTAACATCATAGCCCTTTGTTTTGATGGATATACAAGGATGCTAATGTCATCACGGAGTTTGTCAAGCATGTCTTTTTTAATAGTTCCATCAGAGCTATAGAAGAGTTTTTTAATCTCTGTATTTTCCCTTAACTCATCACCAGCACTGTTATACATTAAATAATAAGCATATTCGTAATATGTGCCTAAATCCTCATAGGTAACTTTCGTATCTCTTATGCCTTTTAAATCTCTTTGCAGCCAATGACCCCAGCCGTAGTTTTTGTTAGTTTTATCTCCACCTTCAAATTTTCTGACAAATGAGTAATTAGCATCGGTCGTAACACCTACTGCCCTATGACAGCCCATGCAGAATAATGTTTCTTCCTTAGTCTGTGGTCTTAAATTACCCTTTTTGTCTTCAATAAATCCCTGATAAACCCAACCCATAAGATTTTCTAAACCATTTTCAAAGTCTCCTACAAAACTCTCAGGGGTCCTTTCACCAAGCAGATATTGTTCTGTTCCTTTTCTTTGACCAAATTCATGAAGATAATTATAATTTGCCCACCAGATTTTTTTGCCATACCGTAGTTCTTTAAATCTTGCAGACATCTTGGCAGTGTTACGATTATCATCCCAATCGATGTATCTTACAGAGTGCAAAAACTCTGTCCCCTCAGGAAATAACCCACCTGCAAGTTTAACCTCACCTTTCTTTTGTAAAACCCCTGCCATGCCTGCGTAATACATAAACCTACCTTCAAGGGGTTTCCAGTCAAATTTTACCCTTGTTGCAGTGGCTATATTACCGTCTCCATCAAGATCCATATTGACAGACCTTTCGTTTAATGTTTCTGTGCTGATTGTTCTTTGTTTGACTACTGCCTCCACTATTGCCAGATTAACTTTATATACATCTTGATTAAGTCTGCCTTGCTCATCCTTTCTGAAGACTTCAGGCAACCTAATTATTGAGTCAGTATACGAGCCATTAGTAGGCCATTGATTGGCAACAAAAGGATAATATCTAAATGCCCTCCACCCTGTGAATAAGCCGTTTTTAGAGTTTCTATCAAAGCCTTCCTCGTCAAAGTTAAAATAACAATCAGGTCTATATCCCTTCCATTGTCTTGGAAGATTTTGTGCTATTATAATGTTTCCTTTTTCATCAATGTAATTTGATTGTCTTATGTATCTTGTCATTTCATCATCGGAATAAGCCTTAAGCGTCATTGATCTATCTGTAAAGAGATTTGTCCAGGGGTTTTTCTCATATCCTTTGGGAAAGGCATATATGAGTTGCAAAGATGAGTCATCAAGAAAATTTGGCTCAACCCCTTTTGTATGACATGTGTAGCAGGGATTATGCACCTTATTGTTGTCATCAACGGTCTTTGTCCAGCACATTGACGGTATATAGGCAACTGAGTTGGATATCTTTGTGTAGTCAATACCATTTTCTATCTGAAGTTGTTTTATATAAACTTCTTTGTCAATTTGGCTACCTATTTCTCCGACAGAGCCAGACCCTCCTGAACCACAAGAAAGGGTAAATAGTAAGCAAATATTTGCAAAGATTAATAGTATATTTCTAATTGTCATAGATAACACCTCCTTTTATAACATCTGATAATCTTTAGTATTTAATTTCCCATGTTAAAAGGGGAGAATTCTTGAAAATTCCCTCTAACCCCCTTTTCAAAGGGGGAATTCCTCTTCCGCACTATTATTTCTGGATTCCTGCCTTCGCAGGAATGACGATGATTTCGCACTTCCTTACTTTCTAACTCACTAACTCACTTGCGACTGATCCCTGTCGTTCGCACTTCCGCACTTCCGAACTTCTGTACTTGAACAACCCCCTGACCCCCTTTTTTAAGGGGGAATTATAATTGTAAATCTAAAAAACAAAAAGGGGGGATGAAAATCAGCCCCCCATAGATTAAAATCACAATCTCTTAAAATGCTGGCAATCCATGAATATAACCAATAATTGCCTTATACTTTGCGTCCTTTAGCTTCTCATCATCAATACTGCCTGATGCACTAAAGATTGTTTGGTTTGCTGCATTTCTTCTGCTTTCTCCATAAGGATGTTGGGCATTAAAAGCCATGTATTTGTATTTGCCTATATTCATGTGTGCAAAGGCACCTGTAACTTCAGCACCAGGTGGGACTGTGCCAATCCTTGTAAGGGACTTATCTTTTGTATTGTAAACCCAAAGCATATTGTTATAGTGAAAACCAGAGTCTTCTGCGATAACCAGTAAGTTTTTGCCAATATAAAGGATATTGTCAGGATTTGAGATATTATTCAATGCACAGGCATTCTTATCAGAACCAGGGTCTCCTACTTTGAGTTCAGTACCTTTAATCAATGCATTAAAGTCTCTCACCACATTCGAGCTATTAATTACATTGCCATTTCTATCCTTTGCCTCTCCAAAGTTACCTTCATAGATTACGCCACACTTGTTTGCCTTAATCCTTATGTCATCTTGGGTGTCAGTAGTCCCCTTGCCCTTAAGCATGGATTCTTCAACCCTACTGATTGCAAAATAGGCCTTCTTGGCATCATGGTCGTATGTCACACCTTCACCCTTTGAGAATTCAAGTGTAGCACCAAGTAATGCCCCGTATTGTCTCGGGTTTAAAAAGGCTGCTGCCTTTTTCACCTCTTCTGCATTGGCAAACTTACTTGATATGGTTGAACCGTTTGTGCCATCTTTGAGCCTGACACACATTGCTGTCTTTGCATCTGCAGTGTCATAGGTGTAAATCTTACTGAATCCAGTTGGGCAATTTTGTCTTGGGTTTGCCATATCAAAGATATCACTCATCTTGACACCTTTATCAATAAATGCTTTAATCTCAGAGCTTTTTGCACTGCCAAGCTTTATCCAATCTACCTTAAAATTACCTCCATCGGTATCATCTGGTGATTGCTGAATCATTTTGGCAATATATAGGCTACCTGATGTAAGGTCATTTTCCTTATCAGCAACAAACATAAAGAAACCTGTCCATGTACCATCATCGAGCATATAGGTTGTCTTTTTATCTGGCATTACAACTGCAACCTCAGGGGTGAATTTACCCATAGTGTAGAGTTTCATATTATTTGGAATACTTGCATTACCACTATTGTCAAGGGCTATCTCAACAATATAGCCATAGTTATAAGGATTAAACTTGTCAATGCTCGTCTTTAGGTAATCAGTTATAAGTGGTTTTACAAAGCTTGTGCACCACCATTTAAAGTCTGCTGTGGGTGCAAATGAAGGTGCCTTGTAGTTTCCTGTGAGATTACCACTTGAATCTCTCTCACAATACTCGACATGCTGTGCATTAAATTCTTTTGTGGCTGGGTCAAAATGATAGGAGCTAAAATAATAATCCTCTTCGGCACTTAAGAATGTATCCCATGGCGATTTTTGGGCAGAACAGTTAATAACTGTGCCACCGACCTTTGAGAAATCAATATTTCTATATCTAACAGGTGTAAGTTTGTCATCGCTACCTTTATTGTAGTCTACCAAATAAATAGCACCAGGGGACGACTCAAAGTGTTGCATAGAATATATTTTGCCACCCCTCTCAAAAAAGGCAGTTGCATCAGCCTGAACACTAAACCTTGGCGAGCCATCTGCAAAAAGTATAGGTTTACCGTCTTTATCAAGTAGTTGACCTGCAGCATTACCATAAGCATCTTTGTCTCCAGATTTATAAAGGGTGACATAAGTCAAAGGAAATCTCTCTTGCCTACCATCATCAAAGGTTACAACAACTGATGAAGAAACCCTCATCTGAGCCTCTTCTGCCTCGTTGGCAGGTAGTGGTAATTCGTCAAACTTAAGAGACACTACATTAGTAGAAACTGAAGATGAATCACCAAAACAAGCAGTAAGGGTAGCAGTTGCCACCAAAAGGAGTAACATTAAAAGCCTTAACCTTGAAGCCCTAAAATACGAAATGATTGAATCCATTTTTCCTCCTGTTTTTAATAGTTTAATAAGATTTTTGGCACAAACCAGATTTAAATAATTTTTCGAGACTTCACCTCCTTTGCATTACTCAGAATTTTTTGAAAAGAAATAAGATTAGGAAAATTGATAAGCTATTATATTTTTACACTGTTAAGTAGTTGTTAAGTTTCCGTTTAAATTATATTAAAAAAAAGGGGGGTCAGGTCTTGTATTTTGACATTTTTACTCTTAACTCATAGCTTATCTGTATGGCAAAACCATTAATCTCTAATGTCAAAATTCAAGACCTGACCCCTTCAGTTTCTTCCTACTCTGTATTGTTGATTTTGTTAAGTTCTCAGTTCTATCGCTGATTTTGGGGTATCTTAAAATTATTGAATTAACCGATTAATATAATGCAAAATTAATGCACTTATGAGTGTCCTTGATGCAATTGGTAATACCCCGATAATAAAACTTGAGCGATTAAGCCCTAACAAGCATGTTCAGATATTAGTCAAGTTAGAAGGGAATAACCCAGGTGGTTCTATAAAAGATCGAACCGCCTACTATATGATTAAAGATGCGAAAGTCTCTGGTGTCCTTAAAAAGGAGTCAATTATACTTGAGGCTACATCAGGAAATACAGGTATAGGGCTTGCAATGGTTGGTTCTGCAAAAGGTTATAAAGTAAAGTTAGTTATGCCTTCTTGTGTAAGTCTTGAAAGAAGGAAGGTCCTTGAAGCACTTGGGGCTGAAGTAATCTTAAGCCCTGGCGAAGAGGGCACTGATGGGGCAATAAGACTGGCACATAAGATTTATAAGGAAGAACCAGAAAATTATTTCATGCCAAATCAATTTGATAATTATTCAAATATCAAGGCTCATTATGAGACCACTGGGTTGGAAATAATTGAGCAGACGAAGGGAAATATTGATGTCTTTGTTGCAGGACTCGGCACAACTGGGACCATCATGGGTGCGGGCAAGAGACTGAAGGAATTTAAAAATAGCATCCAGATAGTAGCAGTTGAGCCATGCTTAGGACATAAAATACAAGGGCTAAAGAATATGCAAGAATCTATTGTCCCAAAGATTTATAATCCATCAATATTAGATGACAAATTGACCATAAGTGACGATGAAGCCTTTTCAGTAACAAGGGGACTTGCCTTAAAGGAAGGTCTCTTTGTAGGCATGAGTAGTGGTGCAGCAGTATGGGGGGCAATTAAAAAGGCATACACTCTTAAAAAAGGTAATATTGTTGTGATTTTACCGGATAGAGGCGATAGATATCTTAGCACTTCATTATTTACATCGATCTGTGCAAAATGCCCACCTTGATTTTGCCTTGAGAAAGAAAATATCCATAGTTATCCCTGTATATAATGAACAGGATTGCCTTATGCAGCTTTGGAATAGGTTTATTGCTTTAGTAAATAGAATTAAGGACTATGACTTTGAGTTTATCTTTGTCAATGATGGTTCTAAGGACAATTCATTAAATATCCTAAAATCTCTTGCAAAGGATAACCAAAATATAAAGGTTATTAGCTTCTCAAGAAACTTTGGCCACGATATTGCAATTACAGCTGGGGCTGACCATACATCCTCTGATGCCGCAGTATTTATGGATGCAGATTTACAAGATCCACCGGAGTTAATTGATGAGATGATAAGTAAATTTGAAGAGGGCTATGAGGTTGTTTATGCAGTCAGGAATAAGAGAAAAGGTGAGAGCCTCTTTAAGATAAAGTCAGCAGAATTTTTTTACACCTTTTTGAACTATTTTTCTTATGTGAAGATACCATCAAATACAAGTAATTTTAGACTAATTAGCAAAAAAGCCCTTGATGCCATTAAGAAAATGTCTGAAAGGGATAGATTTCTTAGGGGCATGATTTCATGGGTGGGGTTTAGACAATCTGCAGTTTATTTTGATAGGGATCCAAGATTTGCAGGCGAAACTAAATATAACCTCAAAAAAATGATTGCCCTTGCCATAAATGGTATTGTGTCTTTTTCTAATGCACCATTAAGGCTTGGTTCTTATGGGGCTTGTTTTCTCCTTTTTATAGCCTTTATCTTGTTTGGGCTCTATTTTTTTAAAGGAGATATTTATTTAATCCTTTCTGCAATATTCTTTGTTGGTTCGATACAACTTTTATCTATTGGAATGATTGGTGAGTATATTATTAGGATCCACAATGAATCCCTTTCAAGGCCTATTTATATAATTGATGAAAAGATAAATCTGGATTAGTTTATGGGAAGTTTTTTAAGGAATCTATTACTGTTAATTATCTTCCTTATCTTTATTTTCTTCATTCAAGCCTTCAACGCTTCTTTTTGTTCAGCAGAAAATATACTTAAAAATCCAGACTTTGAAGAGGTAATAAATGGCAAGCCCACTTATTGGGAATTTGATGTATGGAATAAAGACCCAAAAGGCTATAGATTTGGCTTTGATATAAGGTCCTTTCATTCAGGCAAACAATCTATTGTCATAGAGGCAACAGAGCCAAATGATTTAAAGATAATGCAAAGACTTTCTCTAAAAGAAGATAGGGTTTACAAGTTTTCATGTTGGGTAAAGGCATCAAATATCCCCACTGATAACAAAGGTGCCAATATCTCTGCCCTCGATATCTTAGATACATCAGAAAACCTATATGATACACAGGGACAATGGAAAGAGCTTGTCTTTTACGGTAAAACAGCCAAAGGACAGACTGAAGTAATATTTACCTTGAGGCTTGGTGGATACGGTAGTATAAACAAGGGAATTACTGCCTTTGATAATTGTAAGGTTGTATTGCTCGACACAGTCCCAAGTGGAATTAAAATTGCCCCTCTTAAAAGAGAACAGATGGAGATAAAGCAACAGTCTTCATTGACAGATAGTTCAAAGGGATTAATCTTTACATTATTATCTTCAATCATCTTTGTAGCCCTTTTGATAATCTCACTGAGATATCTTAAAAGTAGAGATGCCTTGCCTTACAGTAACAAGACTTTTTTACTTTCTCTCTTATTATCCACAAGCCTGTTAAAAATAATCCTTTCATATCTGACTACAGGTTTTCCAGTTGACTTAATTACCTATAAGGCTTGGTCTGACCTTCTTGTCAAAAAAGGGCTTTCAGAATTTTATTATTCTGGATACTTTGTTGATTATCCACCATTTTATATGTATGTCTTTTATGTTATAGGCTTGTTAAGACATTTATTTAACATACCCTATGATTCACAACTTTTTGTCCTTTTACTAAAACTACCCTCAATACTTGCAGAGGCAATGTCTGTCCTGTTGCTTTACAAGGTTTCAAAGGAGACAGGTATAAAGATTGGCTCTGTATATATGATATTAATACTTTTTACACTTAACCCCGTGTTAATTATCAATACTTGTCTTTGGGGACAGGTTGACTCATTTTTGACATTCTTTATAGTCCTTTCCCTTGTATTACTTCAGCAGAAAAGACTCTTCTTTTCTGCAATCTTTTTTACTATTTCAATATTAACCAAGCCACAGGCGCTTATGTATAGTCCTCTCTTTTTGTTTTACTTATTTTTAAGTAAACCTGACTATAAAGAATGTATTAAGGCACTAATTGCCTCAATAATCACTGCCTTTGTCATAATATTGCCCTTTTCAATCAACCACGGACCTTACTGGATAGTTAATATCTTTAAAAATGCACTGGTTCAATACCCCTTTGCAACCTTAAATGCCTTTAACATTCACGCGCTTTTTGGTAACAACTGGTCACCTGTGATGGATAAATGGATAATCTTTTCTTTTAAGACTTGGGGGACCATATTTATTCTTCTTATTACTATCACTTCAGCCTACCTTTTTATTAAATCGAAACATATATTGATAATTGCACTTTTTATTGTCCTTTCAGTCTTTATGTTTTCAACAGAGATGCACGAGAGGTATATGGTGCCGTCTTTTCTGTTATTTTCTATGGTATATGTTTTTACAAAAGACACGACAATACTTTACTTATTTACAGGTTTTACAATAACCAACACCTTTAATTTAGCCTATACCCTTATGCTTGCCCATCATGGTATCTATCATCTAAGCCCTGATGACATAATCTTGAGGGCTTTTTCACTATTTAATCTAATACTCTACTGCTTGACTGTTAAAAAGATTATCAATCTACTCTTTGAAGACAAAAGTGAGGTTTTGCAAAAGGAAAAACCTCTTGAACTGCCAAAAAATGAATTTAACAGCGTCATAAATAGTAAAGACATCTTAACCATGGTACTAATCGCCTTTTTATTTTCAGCACTTTATTTACATAAACTTGGAGATACCAAGTCACCACAAACTTATTGGCAACCAAGTGCAAAGGGTGAAGGGATGTTTATAGATTTCAATAGAGTTCAAGACATATCAAAGATTAACTACTTTTACGGCATTACTAAGGGGAAAATTAGGATTGACTCTTCAGATGATTTTGTAAATTGGCAAACAATTACCTTTATTGAGCCAAAAGGTGTCTTTATGTGGAAGTCAAAGGATGTCAATATAAAGGCTCGTTACTTAAGCATAATCACTGAGGAACCATCGTTGATGCTATATGAAATTGGCTTATTTGATAAATCAGGCAATTTAATAAGGGGAATCTCTCCCTCTACATTTGTAGTGATGAAGGAGACAAAGGGGTCTTTTCGCCATCTTTTTGATGAACAAGATTTAGTCCCCCAGAGACCGTCTTATCTGAATAGTATGTATTTTGATGAAATCTATTTTGCAAGAACCGCCTATGAGCATATTCATGGCATCGAGCCTTATGAAAATACACACCCACCCCTTGGAAAGTTGATTATGGCCTTGAGCGTAAAGGTTTTTTCAATGTCGCCCTTTGGTTGGAGATTTAGTAGTGCCATCTTTGGCGTTTTTGTTGTCTTATTGATGTATCTTATGGGGAAACTTCTCTTTGGTAAGATTCAATATGGTATCTTTGCCTCATCAATAATGGGTTTTGACTTTATGACATTCGTCCAATCAAGGATTGGCACTGTTGACATAATAGCAATTACATTTATTGTGGCAATGTATTACTTTATGTTTAGATTTTATCTATCTGATGATGACTCAAATATAAAAAATCTTGCCCTTTCGGGAATATGTTTTGGTTTGGGTGCCTCTGTAAAATGGCTTTGCCTATACAGTGGCATTGGCTTGGCAGTTATATATTTTTGCAAACTCTACAATCAGGCAAAAATAAGTAATAAAGTATTTACAAGATTCATAATGTGGGGATTAATCTTTTTTGTCATAATACCCTTAGTCATATATTTTCTAACTTTTATCCCCTTTATGTTATTACCTGGGGCAGGTCATGACTTTGTAGATGTATTAAAACTTCAAGAACATATGTATCAATACCATAAAAGTGCTAAAGGTTCACATCCCTTTGCATCCACCTGGTGGCAATGGTTGATAATTTACAAACCCATCTGGCTATATATGGGTGAGAATTTACCCCTGACAAAGGCTGAAAGCATTGTCTCTATGGGAAATCCCTTTATATGGTGGATTGGTTCGCTGTCAATACTTTTTTGGCTTTATGTAGTTTTCATCAAAAACAAGGGCAATCTCCTTATCTTTTTCATAATAACTGCTTTTTTATCGAATTACTTGCCATGGCTCCTTGTGCCAAGAGAGACCTACATATATCATTTCTTTGCCTCTGTACCTTTTTTGATATTGTCATTGATTTATGTTATTAAGACTATAAAGATTGATAAAATCTCACCCTCTTATCTTTTGCTTGCTTATACCACATCTGTAATAGCACTTTTTGTCTTGTTTTATCCCATACTTTCAGGGACAACAGTTGATAAAACCTATATTTCACAGTATTTAAAATGGTTCAATAGTTGGATATTCTTTGTGCCTTAAGGGATTAGATAATGAACTATTCACAATTTCAAAAACCAAGTCGTTACATAGATAATGAGATTAATGCGGTCAAAAAACATACTTCCATAGTATCAATAGCCCTCGCCTTCCCTGACCTATATGAAGTTGGCATGTCACATATTGGCTTAAAGATACTCTATGAAATTGTCAATAGCCTTGATTTTTGCTCTGCAGAAAGGGTCTTTATGCCTGCCCCAGATATGGTTGATTTTTTAAAAAGAAACAACATACCACTAACAAGCCTCGAGACAAAAAAACCATTATCTATGTTTGACCTGATTGGTTTTACAATGCAATATGAACTCTCTTATACAACTATTTTACAAATACTTAACCTCTCATCAATACCTATAACAACTGATGAGAGGCTAAACTCAAAGACTAACTATCCAATTATCATTGCAGGTGGTCCCTGTGCAGTTAATCCCTTACCAATGTCACCTTTTATAGATGCCTTTTTTATTGGAGAGGCAGAAGAGGCTATAGTTGAATTGGTTAGTTTGATTAGAGACTATAAAGAAAATGCTGCCATAAAAAGACAGGATATATTAACTATGCTGATAGGTATTAATGGCTTTTATGTCCCTTCAATTCAAGGGAAAAATCATATTATAAAAAGAAGGATAATAAAAGACCTAAACAATGCCCCCTACCCTACAAAACCAATTGTTCCTTATATGTCTGTTGTTCATGATAGGGTTGCCATAGAGATCTCAAGAGGCTGTCCAAGTGGTTGTAGATTTTGTCAGGCAGGTATGATTTACAGACCCTTCCGTGAGAGGACACCTGAAAGGATAATTGCCCTTGCAAGGGAGTCTATTAATAATACTGGACATGACACCCTTTCCCTTTCATCACTTAGTGCAGGAGATTATTCTCAACTTTTAAACACTATAAAGGCTTTAAATGATTGTTTTACAGGTCAGAATATTACCTTGTCATTACCATCCTTAAGGGTCGGGTCAGTATCAAAAGAGATACTTAATCATTTAAAGGCAGTCAGAAAGAGTGGGTTCACTATCGCACCTGAGGCAGCAACCGAAAGATTGAGGAAGGTAATTAATAAGAACTTTACTGACAAGGACTATGAAAAGACCATTGAAGACCTCTTCGACTTAGGCTGGTTAAATCTAAAATTATACTTTATGATTGGTCTCCCCACAGAGAAACAGGAAGACCTCATTGCAATACCTAAAATGGCTCAAAAGGCTTTAAAAATAGCAAAAGAAAGGATAAAAAGATTTGTAAATATAAGCGTGACAGTCTCACCATTTATTCCAAAACCTCACAGTGTCTTTCAATGGATTGGGCAGATTAATATTGAAGAGATAAAAGACAAACTTTCCTATCTTAGAGACAAACTTTCAAATAAAAGGCTTAAATACAAGGGACATATTCCAGAGATGAGCCTTCTTGAGGCATTTATTGCAAGAGGGGACGAAAATATCTCAGAGGTAATCAAAAAAGCTTGGCAGTTAGGTGCTTTGCTTGATGGCTGGTCAGAGTATTTTGATTTTTCACTTTGGCAAAAGGCTTCCCAGGAGATAGGTATTGACATCAACAAAACAGCTGAAAAGACCTTTGACCTTCATGAACTACTACCTTGGGATTTTGTAGATATTGGGATTGACAAAGAATTTTTAAAATCTCAATATCACATTGCCTTTAAAGAGGCATTTACACCTTCCTGTATTGACAAATGCTCTGCCTGTGGCTTTGGTTGTGTTAATTATAAATCAAATGAAGAGAGTATCCTGATAAAAGATATTAAACTCAAAAACACTAAAAATGAAGGCAAAATAAAAGTGCGGCTTTGCTATTCAAAGACTGACGTGCTAAAGAACCTATCACACCTTGAATTAACCCATGTCTTTCATAGAGCCTTTAAAAGGGCAAATATTAATTGTGTCTATTCTGAAGGATTTCATCCAGCACCACTTGTTTCATTTGGGCCACCTTTGAATGTAGGTGTTTCAGGGCTAAAGGAATATTTAGATATAGAGGTTTTCTTGCTTTTTGATATAGAATCAACTATGCAAAAAATAAACAATACACTACCTGATGGTATCAAAATCAGTTCCATAAAAATAATACCTTTAGATAGTCCTTCCCTTACAAAGATAATAAAGAGATATGATTATTCAATCAAAAACTTCCAAACATATGATATAGAAAAAATTATGGAAGATGACAATCAATGGATTATTCAGAGAGATGGAAAGGATATTAACTTGAAGGTGTGTCTTAATGAGATTAATTTCAATCAAGATAATTCAATAAATTTATCACTTATTGACACCGATACACAAAAAGCTCGTTTAGCAGATATAATAAAAGTCCTTTTTAAAGAAGATATTCCCTTTTTAGATATAACAAGAACAGCCCTTTATGGCTTTGACAAAGGATGGTATGAACCAATATGAGCTCAGAATTAGTAATTAATGTAACAGAAGAAGAAAGCAGGGTTGCACTCCTTGAAGGTGGTCAGGTTGTTGAACTTTACATCGAACGAAAAAGAGATGCAAGCATAGTAGGCAATATTTACAAGGCAAAGGTAATAAAAATCTTGCCTGGCATGCAATCAGCCTTTATTGATATTGGTTTTGAAAAGGCAGCATTTCTGTATGTAGCAGACATCATGACTGATATTGATGAATATTACACCGCCTTTTTAGAAAATGACAATGATAAAATTGATATCTATGAAAAGGCTGAGATAACTACAGACAAATTAATCCCTATTGAAGATTTAATCCAAGAGGGGCAAGAACTCCTTGTTCAAGTATCAAAAGGACCAATTGGGACAAAAGGGGCACGAGTTACTTCATATATTACACTCCCTGGTAGATATGTTGTCCTTATGCCAAATGTTGATCATATTGGCATTTCAAGAAGGATTGAAGATGAAGAAACAAGGACAAGACTAAAAAATATTGCTATGGAGATTAGAACAAAAAACTTTGGACTTATCATGAGAACTGCCAGCGAAGATGCCACAGTAGAGGAGATAAAAAAGGACTTCGATTTTCTTATGATGCTTTGGGAAAACATTCAAATTAAGAAAGATAGAGTAACTGCACCCTTTCTCCTTTACAACGACTTAGATTTAATCTTTCGGAGTATAAGAGACTTTATGAGTCATGATGTAGAAAGATTGACTATTGATTCACCAGAAGAATATGAACGAATAAAAGAGTTTGCCAGTTCATATTTCTCAAGGATACTGGACAAAGTAATACTTTATGACGGCAGAGAACCAATCTTTGATGCCCTTGGTATTGAGCTTGACATTTCAAGGGCACTTGACAGAAAGGTCTGGCTAAAATCTGGTGGTTATATCGTTATAGATCAAACAGAGGCAATGACGGTCATAGATGTCAATACAGGTCGTTTTGTAGGCAAGGAAAACCTTGAAGACACCATTTTAAAGACAAACCTTGAGGCAGTCAAAGAGATTGCTTATCAAATAAGATTGAGAAACCTTGGAGGCATAATTATCATAGACTTTATTGATATGGAAAAACATGAAAACAGAGAAAAGATTTTTACATCCTTCATGGAGGTTATGAAAAAAGACAGGGCAAAAAACACAATCTACAATATTACCGAATTAGGGATTGTTCAGATGACCCGCAAAAGGGTAAGAGAGAGCCTTGGGAGAACCCTTTCAGAGCATTGCCCTTACTGCGAAGGGAAAGGATTTGTAAAATCTCCAAGGACAGTCGCCTATGAAATCTTTGGAAAATTAAGGAGAATGAATCTACAATCTAATAGTACAGTTATGATCAATGCAAACCCCATTGTGGCTGAACTCCTCTCTGATGAAGAAAGACAAGGGGTAGAAGGAATAGAAAAAAAATACAATGTAAAACTTATAATTAATAAAGAAGAAGGCATACATCAAGAAAAATACGATATCGTTATCCTTACAATAAAAGAATCCATATGACGACCTACAATAAGCTTCTGTCTTATTTTAAAAACCTTGATTCAGCCCTTGTAGCTTTCTCTGGTGGTGTTGATAGCACACTCCTTTTAAAAATGCTCAAAGATTCCTCTATACGGCATTGTGCAGTAACAATATCATCAGAGTTTATTACTGATGAAGAGATTGCCTCTGTCAAAAGACTTGCTGAAATGATAGCCGTCAAACACATCACAAAAGAGATTAAACTACTTCAGCACAGTCAAATCAAAAAAAATCCTAAAGATAGGTGTTATTATTGTAAAAGGGTAATATTTGAGAGTCTCAACGAGATTGCCCAAACTGAAGGTTTTGAAAAAGTCCTTGACGGCACTAATATAGACGACCTTACACAGTGGCGACCTGGTATAAGGGCTTTGAAGGAATTAAATATCTTTAGCCCCTTTGTAGAACTAAAAATAACAAAAGGTGAAATCATAGAGCTATCTAAATCTCTAAATTTACCTACATGGAACAAACAGTCTTCACCTTGTCTTGCTACAAGATTTTATTACAACACAGAGATTGAAAAAAGTTATATCGAAAAGGTCAGTTTAACTGAAATCTGGCTAAAAAATGAAGGATTTACGAATGTCCGAGTAAGAACTAATGGAATTGATGCAACTATCGAAGTAGATAAATCTCAGATTATTAGAATTACCGATAGTAAAATACACACCCAATTAATAAACTATTTTAAAAAAATTGGTTTCAGATTAATCAAACTCGATCTTGAAGGTTACTCCAGTGGAAAACTTGACAAATTTTAAAAAAGATATTCAAGACTGCGTTTTTTGTGGTAATTGCAAGACAAATTGTCCAACCTATAAGGAGACTTCTAAAGAGTCTATTAGTGCAAGGGGAAGAGTAGCCTTGATTAGACATTTAAATCAAAGTTTAATTAAACCCACCTATGAACTGAATAAGAAAATCTTTAGTTGCTTGCTATGTGGAGCCTGTAATCTCTCATGTCCACTAAAGATTGATATTACACAATCAATCTATGATGCCCGTATAGAATTAAAGAAATACACACACAAAACAAAACTATTAAGTGTAGCCACAAGTTATCTTTTCAAAAAAACAGAATATTTTTTTTATTTAATGAGATTCTTTAAATTTATGAATAAACTTTCCCACCCACTATTTAAAAACCTTCAAAGCCTCTTCAATATATCTAAACTTGTCTCAACAATACCACTGAACAAGACATTAACCTTAAGTAAAACCATAAATCCTATTGGCAGGGTTGCACTCTTTCCTGGTTGCTCTACAAATTATCTTGTCACCCAAATAGGATTAGATATGATAGACATTCTTAATGCCTTACACTATGATGTAGTTATTCCCATTGGTGTTGTGTGCTGCGGTGCCCCTATGCTTTCAATGGGATTAAGAGATGAAGTAAAAAATTTAGCAGAGAGAAACATGGAAATATTAAATAAACTCTCCATAGACACGATTATTAGCCTTTGTCCTACCTGTGTATATACAATGGATAAGACATATCAGCAAATTATTGGTCAAGGCATAAACAAAATAGTGGATTCAACAACTTTTATTATTAATCAGTGGGATAAAATTAAAAGCCTATGTGGTGATTTACATACTGCATATATAAAATCAGAACTTGTTTATCACCATCCATGTCATAGCAAAAACTATCTCAACATTAAAGTTGATGACCCAGTAAACATACTTTTTGAACTTGGCTTAAATGTCACTATTGATAACAATTGTTGTGGCTTTGGTGGTATGTTTAAATTCCTTGAAGAAGAACTATCTTTAGAAATATTTAAGAAAAAACGAGAGGCTTATTCCACAAAAGATATGGTTATTACTTCTTGTCCAAATTGCATAATTCAGTATAGAAGTGGCAATATTAATAGTAAGCATTTTATAGAGATTATAAAAAACTCAATGATTCCCTTTAAAAGTGACGGCTATTAAGGGTAAGAGATTACAATATTAAAGATATAGACCAAAATCGGAGATAGAACTAAAAAGCTTAATAAAATAGGCAAGTAAGATAGGAAAGGCTGGTGAAGGATTTTTATACGACACCTTATAAAAAAAGTTCCTAGGGCTTTGTCATAAGGTATTGCATATAATGAATGAATAAAAGCAAAATATTTGTCGATTATAAAAAGCCTGAAACAGCCCTTCCTATCGCTATTTTAAGGATATAGGGAACTTATAAAAAGCATTAACCAATCAAGGAGATAAAAAATGACAGACTTAAAAGACAAATTACAAATCATCACACCATTTACCAATCAAGCACCTGCAGAGAGACGAAAGAAAATAATAGTGAAACAAACAGAATGCAATAAATGTGGCACCTGTTGTATAGGTGCAAGCCCGATGTTACTTAAAGATGACTACAAGTTATATTTAAGCAATTTATTAAACGACACAAACACATATACCGTTAGGCTTAATGAGCCTTTGTATAATCGCAGAGAACAGGATTTATATTATTCACCAATTGAAGTAATAAAGATAGATGAAGATAGTGGTTGCATTTTTTATGAAGGTGCTGGGCAATGCTCTATTTATGAAAATAGACCTATTCAATGCAAAGAATTTGAATGTTGGGATAATACCCCTCCTATGGAAGGACTTGAAGACAGGTGCTTAAAAAGAAAAGACATTTTTGGAGGGATAGATTTTTTAATGGACATCATTGAAAAACATGAAGAATTTTGTTCTTATGATAAATTTTTAAATCTTATTGAAGAATTCCATAGAAATAATGAGGAAGCCTTAAAGGACCTAATAGACATACTAAAATTTGATATCTCGGCAAGAGATTATGTCGCAAACTCTTTTGGTATAAAGGAAAAATCTATAAATCTAATCTTTGGCAGACCAATGACAGAATGTCTTGAATTTTTAGGGCTTCATATTAGAAAAGAAGAAGAAACCTTCGTAATAAGAAAAATTGATAATGGAACAAAAGTGGATTGAAATATATGTCAGCCTTGATTCACTTGAGGCTGATATGATAACAGAACTTCTTAAAAGTTGTAATATTGAGGTCATGGTTAAATCATACAGGGTTAGTCCTTATCCTGTAAACATTGGAAGACTTGCTGAAATAAGAATATTCGTCCTCGAACAAGATTCAGAAACAGCAAGGGAAATAATTAAATCTGATTATCTGATTTTAGATGAAGAATCTTGATTATTCAAGCCTGACTTTATTAAACCCAAAGAGCTAATTATTTTCTATTCTTGATATTATTCTTTACTTATTCAACTTTCACAAATATTTTTTTACAATCTTTCCCAAAATCAGCGATAGAACTGAGAACTTAATAAAATCAAGTAGGAAGGGTTGGTGAAAAATTTTATACAACACCTTATAAAAGAAATCTTTAGAAACTTTAACAAAAGGCATTGCATTATTAAAGAATAAAGCAAAATTAAAATGAAATCGTCGATTAAAAAAATTCTGAAACAGCCCTTCCTATCGCTATTTTAAGGTCCTTTATAAAAGTTGACAAAAGCATTTAGAAATTCTTAAAATTCAGACCGTTTAGGCGCATAGCTCAGTGGGAGAGCGCTTCCTTGACGCGGAAGAGGTCTGGGGTTCAATCCCCCATGCGCCTACTTTCTAATATGCCTTCTAAATTATCATCAATGTTTGCACCCGAGTTTGTTAGTTAATTTTTGCAACTAATTGATAACATTAGCCTTAAAATAGCGATAGGAAGGGCTGTTTCAGGCTTTTTATAATCGACAAATTTTATTTATAATTTTTGATTTATACATTTAAAACAATGCCTTATGACAAAGCCCTAGGAACTTTTTTTATAAGGTGTCGTATAAAAATCCTTCACCA
>OGCL01001522.1_pt1 | contig 19356 bp, 15 predicted proteins | sample 1570041 | NCBI WGS metagenome assembly OGCL01 (sample SAMN06266162, study PRJEB24511) | hot springs metagenome | isolation source: Hot spring water | place: South Africa: Limpopo | collected 2015-06-22
GCCACCGCCGCCCGACGAGCGGGCGCGCGCCGCGGCCGCGCGCGCGCTGGCCGAGGCGGCGGGCTTTGGCCGCTGGAGCGGCTGGAGCAACAACCCGGAGCATGGCCTGCGGGCGCGCTTCGACGGACACGACGTGGCGATCCCGTACCGGGAACTGCTCAGCGGCGAACCGCTCCCGCTCCATGTCGTCGAGGACGGGACGGTGCACCTGGCGTGGGCGGGAGCCTCGTTCAGTTTCGCAGACGAGCTGCGCCGGCCCGCGCGACGGCGCGACGCGGCTTCGGGCACCGCGGATCGCATCCTCTCGCCCATGAACGCGCGCGTCGTGGCGGTGCCGGCCGCCGCGGGGGCGCAGGTGGGCGCCGGTGCGGCGCTCGTCGTACTCGAGGCGATGAAGATGGAGCACGTGCTCTGCGCCCCTGCGGCCGCGCGCGTGCGCGCCGTGCACGTCGCGCCGGGCGCGCAGGTCGCCCCGGGCGCGTTGCTCGTCGAGCTGGAGACCGGATGCGGCTAGAAGACGACGCCGAGCAGCGCGTCGAAGCGGCCGCGGCCGCGCAGGCACGCGTTGCCCACCACGGCGGCGAAGGCCCGCGGCTGCGCCGCCGCGACCGCATCGCCGTAGGCCGCGGCGACGATGCGCTGCGCCGTCTGGCGCGCCTCCTCGGTCTGCAGCTGGTAGATGTCGGGAAGCAGCGTCTCGGTCTTTGCGCGCTCGATCCCGTGCTTGGCGAGCGCCGAGGCGACGAGCGCCAGGTCGGCGTAGGCGAGGCACTCCTCGAGCGAACGCGCAAGCGGCTGCGCCTGCGCGCCCGCGGCGCAGATGGCCGAAGCGAGGGCGAGGACGAGTCGTTTCATGGCGAGCTCCTTCCCGAGCGGGGTCGGCTCCGGTCCGCTCCGTGCCGGATTGACGGCCGCGCGCGCGCTTTCTTGAGCTGATGCGCGCGCACCCCGCACTCGGCGCCGAGCACGAGCAGTTTCGCGAGGCGGTGCGCCGCTTCGTCGAACGCGAGGTCGCCCCGTACGCGGCCGCCTGGGACGAAGAGGGCGAGTTTCCCCGCGACCTCTACCGCAAGGCGGCGCAGGTCGGTCTCTTCGGCCTCGGCTTCCCGGAGGAATACGGTGGAACCCCCGCCGACGGCTACTACGGCGTCATCCTCGCCGAGGAGTTCGCCCGCGCCGGCTCCGGCGGCCTCTGGGCGGGCCTTTTCTCGCACACGATCGGCGCTCCGCCGATCGCGGTGGCCGGAAGCGCCGAGCTCAAGCGGCGCGTGCTGCCACCGATCCTCGCCGGCGAGAAAATTTGCGCGCTCGCGGTGACCGAACCCGCGGGCGGCTCGGACGTGGCGGCGTTGAGCACGCGCGCGCGGCGCGAGGGCGAGCACTACGTCGTCGACGGCGAAAAAGCGTTCATCACCTCGGGCATGCGCGCAGACGTCTACACGGTGGCCGTGCGCACCGGCGGTCCCGGCGCGGGCGGCCTTTCCCTGCTCGTCGTCGAGGCCGAGCGCCCCGGCGTGTCGCGCACGCCGCTCAAGAAAATGGGCTGGTGGTGCTCGGACACCGCGCTCGTGCGCTTCGCGGGCGTGCGGGTGCCGGCGCAGAACCTCCTCGGCGAGGAAAACGGCGGATTTGCCCTCCTCATGCACAACTTCAACGCCGAGCGGCTCGCCATCGCCGCCGGGGCGGTCGGATTCGCCGCGGTGTGCCTCGAGGAGGCGCTCGCGTGGGCGCGCGAGCGACGCGCCTTCGGCGCCGCGCTCGTCGCGCACCAGGCGATCCGTCACCGGCTCGTCGACATGAAAGCGAAAGTGCTCGCCGCGCGCGCGCTGCTCTACGACACCGCCTGGCGGCTCGAGGCGATCCCCGACGAGCCGGCGCACGTGGCGCAACTGGCGATCCTCAAGAACGTCGCGACCGAGGCCATGCAGGCCTGCGCCGACGCCGCCGTGCAGATCCTCGGCGGTGCCGGTTACGTGCGCGGCAGCCGCAGCGAGCGCATCTACCGGGAGGCGAAGGTGATGCAGATCGGCGGCGGGGCGACCGAGGTGATGAAGGAGCTGGCTGCGCGCCAGCTCGGCTGGCGATGAGCGCGCGCGAGCGGCGTCTGCACGCGCTTTTGCGCGAGGTGATGGAGGAGAGAATCGCCTTCAACCGCCACCTCGGGCTGCGCGTCGAATCGTTCGACCCGCGCGCCGCGAAGCTCGGCTTCGACATGCGACCGGAGCTGATCGGCAACCCGGCGCGCCGCATCCTGCACGGCGGCGTCATTTCGGCCGTGCTCGACGTCGCCGGCGGCTTCGTCATCATGCTGCACTTGCTCTCGGAAGTCGACGATCCGGCGGCCCATTTCCCCAACATGGGCACGATCGACCTTCGCGTCGACTATCTGCGCCCAGGTCGGGGCCGACACTTCGTCGCGACGGCGCGCGTCGTGCGCAAGGGCAGCCGCATCGCCGTCACGCACATGGAGCTGCACAACGACGAGGAGCAGCTCCTCGCCACGGGCGCGGCCGCCTACCTGATCGGTTGAAAAAAGACGGCGCCCGCGGGCGCCGTCCGTTCGCTGCCGCGCTTACTCGGTGATGTAGTCGCTCACCGTGACCCAGCGGCCGTTCTGGATCTGGCACAGCTTGGCCCGGTTCGAGCCGAGGTGCTTGCCCGGCCGGAAGACCTGCGCGTCGCCCCCGAACATGTCGCGCGGCACGGTGAGCGACTGCATCGCCCGGTCGAGCGTCTGGGGGGTGAGGTTGGGACCCGCCTTTTCCGCCGCGATCACGAACAGGTTCATGAGCTGGTAGCCGTACTGCGACAGGATCGTCGGGTCTTCCTTGTACTTGTCCTTGTAGCGCTGGAACCACCCGCGCACGTGCGCCGAAGGGTCGTCCGCGTAGGGGTAGTTGGTCGTGCAGGCCGAGTAAAAGCCGTTCATCGCCGGCCCGCCCAGCTTGTGGATGATGTCGAAGTAGGACGCGGTGGTGCCGATGAACTCCGGATTCCAGCCGAGCTTGCGCGCGGTCGCGATCGTCCCGATCGTCTCGCGGATGATCGTGCCCATCACCACCGCGTCGCAGCCCGCCGCCCGCATCTTCTGCACCTGCGAAGTGAAATCGGTCGCACCGCGCTTGTAGGTCGTCACCTCGACGTACTTGACGCCCAGGTCGCGCAGCGCCGCCTCGCCGCCCTGCTTGACCTCTTCGCCAAAGTCGTCGTCCTGGTAGAGCGTGCACACGGCCTTGAGGTTCTTTTCGCGCACCAGCCGCTTGAGCGCCGCGCGCATCTGGTCGAAATAGGGCGCCGAGAACGAGTACTTGAGCGGCTGCACCGGCTCGTACATCTGGCGCGCGCCGGTGAGCGGGAAGAGGTGCGCGACCTTCTTTTCCAGGTAAATCGGCATGGCCGCGACCGCGGTCGGCGTGCCGATCGAGCCCACGACCGCGAACACCTTGTCCTTCTGCACGAGCTTCTGCGCCGCGAGCACCGCCTTTTTCGGATCGTAGCCGTGGTCCTCGACGACGAGCCGGATTTTGCGGCCGTGGATCCCGCCCTGCTCGTTCGCCTCGTCGATGCGCATGCGCATGCCGTTCACCGCTGGCTTCGAGAGCGCGACGATCGGCCCGGACAGATCCTGCACCGTGCCGATCACGATCTCGTTCTTCGTCACCCCTTGCTGTCCGAACGCCGCGCCGCTCGCCCCCAGCGCAAGGGCGAGCGCCATTGCCCGCTTGCTCATCGCTTGCCTCCTCTCCTCTGCCATACGTGGTAAGGGTACTTTACCCCATTATTAGGCCGCCGCGCGCGCGTACATGCTCTCGATCAGGTCGCGGTACTTGTCGTTGACCAGCTTGCGCTTCAGCTTCATGGTCGGGGTCAGTTCCTCGTCCTCCGCCGTCAGCTTCTGCTCGATGAGGCGGAACCTCTTGATCTGCTCGACGCGCGCGAACTCGCGGTTGACTCGGTCGATCTCGCCCTGGATGAGCGCCTGCACCTCGGGCCTGCGGCACAGGCTCGCGTAGTTGGTGAAGGGTATCGCGCGCTCCTGCGCCCACCGCTCCACGTTCTCGTGATCGATCATGATGAGCGCGGTGAGGTACGGCCGGCGGTCGCCGACCACCACGGCGTCGGTGATGTAGGGCGAGAACTTGAGCTGGTTCTCGATTTCCGACGGGGTGATGTTCTTGCCCCCGGCGGTGATGATGATGTCCTTCATCCGGTCGGTGATGTAGAAGTAACCCTCCGCGTCGAGGCGGCCCACATCGCCCGTGTGCAGCCAGCCGCCCGCGAGGGTCTCGGCCGTCTTTTCCGGCTGGTTCAGGTAGCCCATGAACACCCCGGGGCCGCGCACGAGCAGCTCCCCCTCGGGCGACACGATCACGTCGTTGGGCGGCATGACCTGGCCGATCGAGCCCGGCCTGACCGCACCGACGCGGTTGGCGGTGACCGCCCCGCAGCACTCGGTCTGGCCCCACACTTCGACCATCTCCAGGCCCAGCGCCATGTACCAGCGCACCAGGTCGGGCGAAATGGGCGCCGCCCCGGTGATGAGCAGCCGTGCGCGGTGCACCCCGATGGCGCGACGCACGTTGTCGAGGACGAGCAGCCGGGCGATGCGAAAGGCGAGCGCGAGCAGCCAGGGCACTGGCTTTCGCTCCTCGCGCAGCCGCGCCTGCCTGTGGCCGATGGCAAGAGCGAGGCGGCACGCCCACTGCTGCACCGGCCCGGCTTCGCGCAACGCGATCTGGACCGCCGAGTAGAACTTCTCCCACACGCGCGGCACCGCCGTAAATACCGTCGGCGCGATTTCGCGCACGTTCTCGGGCACCGTGTCGGGGTTCTCGACAAAGTTGAGAACCGCGCCCGAGTAAAGCGCATGGTATTCCCCGCCCACGCGTTCGGCGATGTGGCAAAGGGGCAGGAAGGCCATCCGTTCGTCGCGCTCGTCCTGCGGGAATGCGGCTTGGTATGCCTTGACCGTGGCGAGGAGGTTGGCGTGTGAAATCATCGCCCCCTTGGGCTTGCCGGTGGTGCCCGAGGTGTAGACGAGAATGGCCAGGTCCTCGGGCCTGCGCAGCGCGATTCTGCGCTCCCACTCGCCCGGGTGGGCACGGTCGTAGTCGCGGCCCAGCGCCCGTAGCGCCTCGAGCGACATGACCTGCGGGTCGGCGAGCGCGTGCAATCCCTTCATGTCAAAGACGACGATGCGGCGCAGTCCCGGCAGCCGCGCGCGCACCTCGAGCACCTTGTCCAGTTGCTCCTCGTCTTCGACGAACACGTAGACCGAGCCCGAATCGGCGAGCAGGTATGCCACCTGCGACGGCGCGTCGGTCGGATAGATGCCGTTGACGACGCCTGCCGCCCCGAGCGCGCCGAGGTCCGCATACACCCATTCGCGCCGCGTGTTCGACACGATCGAGCACACCTCGCCGGGCGCGTAGCCGAGCGCGACCAGCCCCATGCCGATCTCGCGCGCGATCCGTCCCAGTTCCTCCCACGTGACGGCGCGCCAGATGCCGTACTCCTTCTGCCGGCAGAAGGTCTGCGGCCCGCGCGTGCGCACGCCGTGCCAGAAGAGCTTGGCCATCGTGTCGGGCGCCGCCGCTAGCGCCACTGCTTCCTGCGCTTCCATCGCCGTTCCCCGCGCACCCCTTGCGCCTTCAACCCCAGATAGAACTCGCGCACATCCTCCTTGCGCGCGAGATTCTCGCAGCTATCCTCCATGACGATGCGGCCCGCCTCCAGAACATAGCCGAATTCGGCCACCTCGAGCGCCATGCGGGCGTTCTGCTCGACCAGGAGGATCGTCGTTCCGCGCTCGCGGTTGATGCGGCGGATGATGTCGAAAATCTCGCGCGTCAGGCGCGGCGAGAGCCCGAGGCTCGGCTCGTCCATGAGCATGAGCTGCGGATGGGAAAGCAGGGCGCGGCTGATCGCAAGCATCTGCTGCTCTCCTCCCGAGAGCAGGCCCGCGGGCTGTCGCGCGCGCTCGCGCAGGATCGGGAAATAGCCGTACACGGTCTCGAGGTCGCGCCCGACCCCCTCGGCGTCGCGCCGCGTGTAGGCGCCCATGCGCAGGTTTTCCTCCACCGTGAGCAAGGGAAACACCTCGCGCCCTTCGGGCACGTGTCCGACGCCACGGCGCACGATCCAGGCGGGATCGCGTCCCTGGATCTCCTCGCCCGCGAGCCGGATCTGCCCCTTGAGCGGTTCGAGCACGCCCGAGATCGTTTTCAAAATCGTCGACTTGCCGGCGCCGTTTGCGCCCAGCACCGTGACCACACGCCCGCGCGCAACAGTCAGGCTCACGCCGCGCAGCGCGAGCACCGGGCCGTAGGCCGCCTCCACGTTCGCCAGCTCGAGGAGCGGCGCCTCGCTCACGCCGCCGCTCCAAGGTAGGCCTCCACCACCGCCGGGTGGTTCTGCACCTCGGCGGGCGCGCCGAGCGCGATCACCGCCCCCATGTTCATCGCGAGCACGCGGTCCGAGACGCGCGCGACCAGGTTCATGTCGTGCTCGACCATGAGCACCGTGATGCCGAAGATCTTCTGGATGTCCTGGATCCAGAACGCCATGTCCTCCGTCTCCTCCGGATTGAGTCCGGAGGACGGCTCGTCGAGCAGCAGCAGCCTCGGTTCGGTGGCGAGCGCCCTGCCCAGCTCGACCACCTTGCGCACGCCGTAGGGAAGTCCAGAGACGAGGCTGTCGCGGTAGCGCGCCAGTTCGAGGAAATCGATCACGCGCTCGACCGCCTCGCGCTGCGCCAGTTCCGACTCGCGCACGCGCCGGGTGAAGAAAAGATCCTGCCAAAAGGCGCTCTTACGGTGCCGGTGCCGGCCGATGAGCAGGTTTTGCAGCACGGTCGCGTGCTCGAAGAGCTCGATGTTCTGGAACGTGCGCGCGATGCCCAGCTCGGCTATCCGATGCGGCGCAAGCCGCGTGAGGTCCTGGCCCTCGAATTCGATGCCGCCGCTGTCGGCCGGATACAGCCGGCAGATCAGGTTGAAGACCGTCGTCTTGCCCGCTCCGTTCGGACCGATGATGGTGAACACTTCACCCCGGCGCACCTCGAAGCTGACGCGGTCGACGGCGACCACACCGCCGAAGCGGATACCGAGATCGGCGACGCGAAAGAAGCTCATCGCAGCTGCTCGGTCTTCGTATAGCCGCGCTGGCGCCTGAACATGCCGCGGCGGTAGAAGGGGAAGAGCTCGAACCAGGTCCGGATCTTGAGCCAGCGCCCATAGAGCCCCATCGGCTCGAACAGGATCACGAGCACCAGGACGATGCCGAACACGACCGCTTGCAGCCCGGAGGGCGCCATCGTCGGCGGCAGCCAGTCCTTCGCGAGCGCCAGCACCTGCGGCAGCACGATCACGAAAGCCGAACCGAGCACCGCCCCGTGCAGAAAGCCGATGCCGCCCAGGATGACGATGGTGATCAGTTCGATCGAGACGAGGAGCGAAAACTGCTCCGGCGAAATGAAGCCGACCTTGTGCGCGTAGAGCGCACCGGCCACCCCGGTGAGCGCGGCCGAGAAGGCAAAAGACATCGTCTTGTAGCGCGCAAGGTGCACGCCGAGGCACTGCGCCGACACCTCGGAGTCGCGGATCGCGACGAAAGCGCGCCCGGCCGGCGAGCGCAACAGGTTCACGCACGCAAGCGCCGCCGCCGTCGCAAGCCCGGCGCACAGGTAATAGAAGCCACCGGTCGTCTGCAGCTCCAGACCGAAGAGCCGCACCGCAGGAACCGCCATTCCGGCGTTGCCGTGCGTGACCGACTCCCAGCGCGCGGCGATCTCCTCGACGATCACGTTGAAGGCGAGCGTCGCAATGGCGAGATAGATTCCCTTGAGCCGCAGCGCCGGCAGTCCCACCACGACGCCCGCCGCCGCGGCAAACGCTGCGGCCGCTGGAATCGATACGAACACGGGCACTCCCCGCGCCGCGAGCAACGCCTCGGTGTAGGCGCCCACCGCGAGGAAGGCGGCGTGCCCGAGCGACACCTGACCGGTGAAGCCGGTGAGCATCATCAGCCCGAAACCGGCGATGGCGTAGATCGCAACGAAGACGAGCTGCGTCATCACGTACTCGCCCGCCCACGCGGGCGCGGAGACAAGGAGCAGCCCGAGCAGCCCGTACCAGAATTTCTGTCCCCCGTGCTGGAACAGCCGCAGATCCTGCTCGTAGCTCGTCTTGAAGAGGAAACGCACGCGCCGCCTCAGACCTTTTTGCGCATCGTCTCGCCAAAAAGCCCCGAGGGACGCACCATCAGCACGGCCAGCAGCACCAGGTACGCGGCGACGTCCTTGAAGCCTTCGGGCAGGTAGTAACCGGCGAGCGCTTCGACCACGCCGATGATCAGCCCGCCGACGACCGCACCGGGCAGGCTGCCAAAGCCGCCGAGCACCGCCGCGGGGAAAGCCTTCAGGCCGATGAAGCCCATGTTCGAATGCACGAAGGTCACCGGCGCGAGCAGGATGCCCGCAAAAGCGGCCACGCCCGCCGACAGGCCCCAGATCATCGTGTTCACGCGCCGCACAGGGATGCCCATGTAATAGGCGGCGAGCTGGTTTTGCGCGGTCGCCTGCATGGCGACCCCGGTGCGCGTGAAGCGGAAAAAGAGATAGAGCACGGCGCAGACCGCCGCGGTCATCGCGATCACCGCGAGCTGCTGCACCGGCAGCACCACGCCCCCGGCCCGCCAGACCGCCTCGGCAAACGGCGTCGGGATCTGGTAGGTCTCCGTGCCCCAGCCGGGGACCATGGTCACCACGCCCCGCAGCACGTAGCCGACCCCGATCGTCACCATCACCACCGTGAAGGCCGGTTGGCCGAGCACGGGCCGGATGACGGTGCCCTCGATGGCCATGCCGACCATGGCCATGACCACGAACGCGAAGAAGATCGTCGCCCAGTACGGCCAGCCGAGGATCGTACTTGCGGTGAGGGCAAAAAAGGCGCCGAGCATCATCAGGTCGCCCTGCGCAAAATTCACCGTCTCGGTCGCCTTGTAGATGAGCACGAAGCCGAGGGCGACGAGCGCGTAGACGCAGCCCGAGGCTGTGCCCGCGACGATGAGTTGCAGGAAATCGCTCACCGACCTCCTCCCGGAAGGGCAAGATTCTACCGACCGCGCTCGCAACTGCGGCCGTTGCCGCCGCGGCCACCCGGGAATAGACTCGGTCGACGACGACCGAACGGGGGACTCCCATCATGAACCGCCTGGAGGCGCTCTCGGCGCGGCGCGCGAGCGCCGATGCGTACGCGACGCACGAGGTCCTCAACCAGTCGCCGCCCTTCGAGGAGGTGAACCTCTTCGACACCGACCGGGCGCTCGGCGATGCGCTCGCGGCGAACCTGCCCGCGGCGCGGCTCGCTGCCGCGCGCACGCGCCTCTCGGCCTTCGGCGCCGCACTCGGCCGGCGCGAGATCCTCGCGCTCGCCGAGGCGGCGAACCGCCATCCGCCCGTGCTCCGCACGCACGACCGTTTCGGCCACCGGATCGACGAGGTCGACTACCACCCGGCGTACCACGCGCTGATGGCACTCCTTTGCCGCGAGGGGCTGCACACCGGCGCGTGGGCCGACGAGAGCGCCGGTGCGCACGTCGAGCGCGCGGCCGCTTACTTTCTGTATGCGCAGGTCGAGAACGGCACGCAGTGCCCGGCGACGATGGCCTACGGCGCGGTGCCTGCGCTGCGGCACGATCCGGCGCTCGCCCCCGCTTGGCTGCCGAAGCTGCTTGCGCGCGACTACGATCCGCGCAGCGTGCCGCCCGCGCAAAAACGCGCGGCGCTCGTCGGCATGGGCATGACCGAGAAACAGGGCGGCTCGGACGTGCGGTCGAACACCACGAGGGCCGAGCCGCTGGGCGGCGCCGACTGGTCGCTCACCGGCCACAAGTGGTTCCTGTCGGCGCCGATGTGCGACGCCTGGCTCGTTCTGGCCCAGGCGCCAGACGGGCTTTCCTGCTTCTTCGTCCCGCGCTTCCTTCCCGACGGCAGCCGCAACGCCGTGCGCCTCCAGCGCCTGAAGGACAAGCTCGGCAACCGCTCGAATGCCTCGGCCGAGGTCGAGTTCGCCGGTGCCTGGGCGAGGCTGCTCGGCGAGCAGGGCCGAGGCGTGCCGATCATCCTCGAGATGGGCGTGTACACGCGCCTGGACTGCGCGATCGGCACGGCCGGCCTGATGCGCGGCGCACTCGCGCAGGCGCTCTGGCACGCGCGCGCGCGGCGCGCCTTCGGCCGTCGCCTGGTCGAACAGCCGCTCATGAAGAACGTGCTCGCGGACCTCGCGCTCGAGTGCGAGGCGGCGACCGCGCTCGCGCTACGTCTTGCGCGCGCCTATGATGCGCAGCCGCACGCGGCCGAGCGGCTTCTTGCGCGCGTGCTCACCCCCGCGGCGAAGTACTGGATCTGCAAGCGCGGTCCCGCCTTCGCCGCCGAGGCGATGGAGGTGGCGGGCGGCAACGGCTACGTCGAGGAGAGCAGCTATCCGCGCATCTACCGCGAAATGCCCGTGAATTCCATCTGGGAAGGGTCCGGCAACGTCATGTGCCTCGACGTGCTCCGCGCACTCGCCCGCACACCGGAGGCGGCCGATGCGCTGGTCGCCGAACTGGAGACGGCGCGCGGCGCGGACTCGGCTTACGACCGGGCCGCCGAGGCGCTCAAGGCGGACCTGGCCACGGAGGTCGCCGACGAGGCCCGGGCGCGCAGGCTGACCGAGGACATCGCGCTCACCGTGCAGGGGTCGCTCCTGCTGCGCCACGCGCCCCCAGAGGTCGCCCTCGCTTTTTGCCGCAGCCGGTTCGGCGCGGGCGCGCCGGGCGCCTTCGGTACGCTCGCCGCCGGCACCGATTTCGATGCCATCATCGGCCGCGCCATGCCCGAGCCGTGAGCCGGGCAAGGCGCGAGGCGATCGAGTGGCTTTTGTGATGCGCCGCATCGGGACTTTGCCATGCACCGCGGGGGAAACGAGGTGGACGTAGCGACTGCACCCGGCCTCCGCCCGACCACCGTCGGGCGCCTTCCGGTGCGCATCGCCTTCATCCTCCCCGCCGTGGCCTGCGCGGCGCTTCTTGCGACGGGCTACTACCTCCAGTACTTCGCCGGTCAGGAACCGTGCCCGCTCTGCCTCGTGCAGCGCGGCTTCTACTACGCGACCGGCGCGATCGCCCTTGCTGCGGCGCTCCATGCGCCAGGACCGGTCGGTGTGCGCGTCTACGCGGCGCTCGGCGCGCTTTTTGCGCTCGGCGGCGCGGCCGTCGCCGCGCGGCAGGTGTGGCTGCAGCACCTTCCCCCCGAGCGCGTCCCGGCCTGCGGGCCAGACCTCTACTTCATGCTCGAGAATTTCCCGCTCGCGCGCACGATCGAGAAGCTTTTCACCGGCTCGGGTCAGTGTGCGGAAGTCGACTGGACTTTCCTTGGCCTTTCGATCGCCGAGTGGTCGCTCGGCTGCTTTGCGGCCCTTGCGGCCTACTCGGCGTGGGTCGCGCTGCGCGCCCGCTGAGGCTACGTCGCCGCGTGCCGCGCCAGGAATTCGCGCACGCGCGGATAGATCGTCTCGCGCCAGCGCCGCCCCGAGAAGATCCCGTAATGGCCCACCCCGGCGGCGCGCAGATGCGCTCGCCGATCGGCGGGCACGTTGACGCAGAGCACGTGCGCCGCCTCGGTCTGCCCGTTGCCGGAGATGTCGTCGAGCTCGCCCTCGACGGTGAGGAGCGCGGTCTGCCGGATCGCCTGCGGCCGTACCGGCCGACCGCGCACGCGCCAGCGGCCGCGCGGCAACGCGAACTCCTGGAACACGATCCGGATCGTGTCGAGGTAGTACTCGGCGGGCATGTCGAGAACCGCGTTGTACTCGTCGTAAAAGCGACGGTGCGCCTGCGCCGACTCGCCATCGCCGCGCACGAGGTGGTGGTAGTAGTCCCAGTGCGCGAGGAGGTGCCGGTCCGGGTTCATCGCGACGAAGCCGAGGTATTGGAGAAATCCTGGGTAGACGCGGCGCATGAAGCCCGGATACTTGGCCGGCACGCGGGTGATCAGGGTGCGCTCGAACCACGCGTACGAATGCCGCCGCGCGAGGTTGTTCACTGCAGTCGGGCTTTTGCGCGCATCGATCGGTCCGCCCATCATGACCATCGCGCGCGGCGTTGCCGCCTCCCCGTCCTCGGCCATGAGCGAGACCGCCGCAAGCACCGGCACCGTCGGCTGGCAAACCGAGACGACCGCCGTCGGCCTGCCCGCGCGCGCGAGATGGCGCAGGAACGCGCGCACGCAGTCGACGTAGTCGTCGAGATGGAAGGGCCCCGCGGCAAGGGGCACCATGCGCGCGTCGACCCAATCGGTCACCCACACCTCGTGGTGCGCAAGGAGCGTGCGCACCGTATCGCGCACCAGCGTCGCGTGGTGGCCCGACAAGGGCGCGACCACGAGCACACGCACTCCTTGCTCGCTTCCGCGGTCGCGCCGGAATCGGACAAGCCTGCAAAAGGGCCGCTCGAGCTCCTGCTCGATGCTGACCGGCACCGCCGCGCCATCGACGCTCACCGTGTCGATGCCCCACGCGGGCCGCTCGTAGCGACGCGCAAGGCGAAGGAAAAGGTCGGTCGCCGCGACCAGCCGGCGCGAAAGCGGCGTGTAGGCGAGGGGACTGAAGGGGTGTCCGAACCAGCTGCGCGCCGCCTCCGCGGCCTGGCGCAGCGGCTCGAGCGCCGCGTGCTGCGCCTCGTACAGGCCATAGAGCATGCGCGCGCTATATAGCAGAAACGCGGCACGCCGCGCCTGGCCGTTTCGGCACAGGCGCCAGCGCGCGCAGGCCGTACGCCTGCTCGGCCGTCTTCTCGTCGGCCTCGTCGTCGCGCTGCTCGCTCTGGCGCCCGCCGCCTATCTGTGGCTGCTGCGCTCGCTGCCGCAGGTCGAAGGCGAAGTGCGCGTACCGGCCCTCGCTGCGCCCGTCGACATCGTGCGCGACCGCTGGGGCATTCCGCACATCTGGGCCGCGAGCCTCGAGGACGCGTTCTACGCGCTCGGCTACGTGCACGCGCAGGATCGGCTCTGGCAGATGGAGATGAATCGCCGCATCGCCTCGGGGCGGCTGGCCGAGATCCTCGGCCCTGGGGCGCTCGAGATCGACCGCTTCATGCGCACCCTGGGGGTGCGGCGCGCCGCCGAGCGGGGGCTCGCCGCGCTTTCGGCCGACACGCGCCGGATGCTCGACGCCTATGCAGCCGGCGTGAACGCCTTCCTCGCCGCAACGCCCGTGCTGCCGATCGAATTCTGGCTCACGGGGGCTCGGCCCGAGCCGTGGACACCCGCCGATTCGCTCGCGTGGGTGAAGATGATGGCGTGGGACCTCGGCGCCAACTGGAGGAACGAGCTCCTGCGCATGAGGCTTGCGCGCAGCCTGCCGGCTGAGCGCATCCACCAGCTGCTCGCCGCAGAGCCGGGCGAGCCCGTCCCCGCGCTGCCGGACCTCGGCACGCTCTACGGAGAGCTCGAGCGCGACGCCGTGCAGCTGACGCGCTTTGCGCCGGACCCTGCGGCGCTCGGGTCGAACAACTGGGCGGTCGCTGGCGACCGCAGCCTCACCGGGCGGCCGCTCCTCGCGAACGATCCGCACCTCGATCTGAGCGCGCCGCCGGTGTGGTACTTCGCCCACCTCTCGGCCCCCGGTGTCGAGGCGATCGGTGCCACGCTGCCGGGGGTGCCGGCGATCGTGCTCGGCCGCACCGACCGCATCGCGTGGGCCTTCACCAACACCGGTTCCGACGTTCAGGACCTCTACATCGAGAAGCTCGACGGCGCGGGCGGCTACCGGGCGCCCGACGGCCCGCGCGACTTCGAGGTGTTCGAGGAGACCATCGAGGTGAAAGGCCGTGAACCCGTGCGGCTGCGCGTGCGCGCGACCCGCCACGGGCCGGTCGTCTCGGACGCGGTGCGCGAAGCGCCCGGCATCACCCCGCGCGGCCATGTCCTCGCGCTCGCCTGGACTGCGCTCGAGCCTGACGACCGCACGCTCGAGGCCGCGCTCGGATTTCTGCGCGCGCGCAACTGGGAAGAGTTCCTCGCCGCGGCGCGCGACTTTCACACGCCGCAGCAGAACATCCTCTACGCTGACGTCGACGGCCGCATCGGCTTCGTCGCGGCCGGCCGCGTACCGCTGCGCCGGCCGGACAACGACCTGCGGGGCCTTGCGCCGGCGCCGGGGTGGCAAGCGCGCTACGACTGGGTCGGCTGGGTGCCGTTCGACGAGCTGCCACGGCGCGCCGATCCCCCCGAGGGCCTGCTCTGGAGCGCGAACGAGCGCATCGTGCCGGCCGGCCACCGTCACCACTTCACGCACGAGTGGCAGCCCGACTACCGCGCCCGGCGCATCGCCGAGCGGCTGCGCGCCGCGCCGCGCCATGGCGTAGGGAGTTTTGCGGCGCTCCAGGCCGACGTCGTCTCGCTCGCGATGCGGGAGCTGCTCCCGCACTTTCTCGCCGCGCGGCCGCGCAGCGAGGAGGCGCGACGCGCGCTCGCGGCGCTTTCACGCTGGGACGGCGCGATGACGAGCGAGCGCGCAGAACCGCTCGTCGCTTGGGCCTGGCTGCGCGCCTTCACGCGCCGGCTCTACGCCGACGAACTGGGCGAGGCGTTCCCTGAGTACTGGGCGCCGCGCGCCGCCTTCGTGGCCGCGGTGCTCGCGCGGCGTAACGGCATGGAGCGTTGGTGCGACGATGTACGTACGAGCACCGAGGAAAGCTGCGCCGAGCTCCTGGCCCTGTCGCTCGAAGACGCACTGGCCGATCTGCGCCGCCGCTACGGCAGCGACTCCGCGCGCTGGCGCTGGGGCGAGGCGCATCGCGCATGGCACGAGCACCGGCCGTTTGCGCGCCAGCGCTGGCTCGCGCGCCTGTTCGACATCCGGGTGCCCTCGCCCGGCGACGCCTACACGGTCAATGTCGGGCGCACGGAGTTCGCCAACGAGGAGCGTCCTTACACCAACCGCCACGCCGCCAGCCTGCGCGCGATCTACGATCTCGCCGACCTCGAGCGTTCGCTCTTCATTCACTCGGGCGGCCAGTCGGGCAACGTCCTTTCGCGCCACTACGCCGCCTATAGCGAGGCGTGGGCGCGCGGCGAGTACGTGCCCATGCGAACGAACCGCGCAACGATCGAGGCCGAGCCGCACCGCCGGCTGCGGCTGCTGCCCGCGCGCTAGGCGCGGCTGCGCGCGCTGCGCCACCTCCCCGGTCGAGGCCGTCGGCCGCCCGCTCGATCGCCCTCACCGATCGCCGGCATCGTCATAAACGATTTCCCTCGAACGGGTCCCCGTACGAGCATGGCGGCACTCGTTGACGACGACCCCGAGGAGAAAGCGATGAACCCGAACGACGCCCGTGCCACGGGCTGCCCCTTCATGCCCGGCGTAGCGCCCAAAGCGACCGTCGGCGCCGCGTCCAACCTGCGCTGGTGGCCGCGACTGCTCGACCTGCGTGTCCTTCACCAGAATCCCCCTGCGGCGCGCCCCTTGCCGGCCAACTTCGACTACCGGCGCGAGTTCGCCGAGCTCGACTACGCGGCGCTCAAGGAGGATCTGCGGCGGCTGATGACGCAGTCGCAGGACTGGTGGCCTGCCGACTACGGCCATTATGGGCCGCTCTTCATCCGCATGGCGTGGCACGCCGCGGGCACTTACCGCGCGGCCGACGGCCGAGGCGGCGCAAACAGCGGCGCGCAGCGTTTCCCGCCCGAGTCGAGCTGGCCCGACAACGCCAACCTGGACAAAGCGCGTCGGCTACTCTGGCCGATCAAGAAGAAGTACGGCCGTCGCATCTCCTGGGCCGACCTGATCGTCCTGGCAGGAAACGTCGCCCTCGAGTCGATGGGATTCAAGACCTTCGGTTTCGGAGCCGGGCGCGTCGACACCTGGGAACCGCAGGCGGACGTGAACTGGGGCGAGGAGTCGGTCTGGCTGGGCGACGACCGCCGTTACAGCGGCCAGCGCGAGCTCGCGCATCCGCTCGCGGCGGTGCAGATGGGTCTCATCTACGTCAACCCGCAGGGACCGAATGGCAACCCCGATCCGCTCGCCGCGGCGCGCGACATCCGAGAGATTTTTGCGCGCATGTCGATGAACGACTACGAGACGGTGGCGCTGATCGCCGGAGGCCATACCTTCGGGAAGTGCCATGGCGCTTGCCCCGAGTCGTACGTGGGGCCAGAGCCCGAGGGCGCTGCGCTCGAGGAACAGGGTCTAGGCTGGAAAAACAGCTTCCGCAGCGGCAAGGGCTCCGACACCTACACGAGCGGACTGGAGGGCGCATGGACCGCGACCCCGACGCGCTGGGACATGAGCTTCCTCGACAACCTGTTCAACTACGAGTGGGAACTCACCCGGAGCCCGGCGGGCGCCTGGCAGTGGGTGCCCAAGGGCGGGGCCGGCGCCGACACCGTGCCCGACGCGCATGATCCCAAGAAGCGCCACGCGCCGATCACGCTGACGACCGACCTCGCGCTGCGATTCGATCCCGAGTACGAGAAAATCGCGCGCCGTTTCCACCGCGACCCGAAGGAGTTCGCCGACGCTTTTGCGCGCGCCTGGTTCAAGCTCACGCACCGAGACATGGGCCCGCGCGTGCGCTACCTCGGGCCCGAAGTACCCGCCGAGGAGCTGATCTGGCAGGATCCGGTCCCCGTCGTCGACCACGTGCTCGTCGACGCAGCCGACATGCGCGCGCTGAAAGCGAAGATCCTCGGCTCCGGGCTGAGCGTGTCCGAGCTCGTCTACACGGCGTGGTCGGCCGCCTCGACCTTCCGCGGCTCGGACTACCGCGGCGGCGCAAATGGCGCCCGCATCCGGCTCGCCCCGCAGAAGGACTGGGAAGTGAACCAGCCCGCTCAGCTCGCCAAGGTGCTCGCGACGCTGCAAGCGATTCAGCGCGACTTCAACGACCACGCCCGGAGCGCGAAGAAGATCTCGCTCGCCGACCTGATCGTGCTCGGCGGCTGCGCGGCGGTCGAAGCCGCGGCGAAGAAAGCGGGCTTCGATGTCGAGGTTCCTTTCGTCCCCGGCCGGACCGACGCGTCGCAGGAGCAGACCGACGTCGAGTCGTTCAAATGGCTCGAACCGGTCGCGGACGGCTTCCGGAACTACCTCCGTTCCGGCGTCGCCATCCCCGCCGAGGAGCTGCTCGTCGACCGGGCGCAGCTCCTCACCCTCAGCGCGCCCGAGATGACGGTGCTGGTGGGAGGACTGCGCGTGCTCGGCGCCAACCCTGGCGGCACGTCGCACGGCGTTTTCACCCACAGACCCGGCGTGCTCACGAACGATTTCTTCGTGAACCTGCTCGACATGCGGACCGAGTGGAAGCCGGTGCCCGGAAGCGCGCAGCTCTTCGACGGCTGCGACCGTGCAAGCGGTGCGCGGCGCTGGACGGCGACGCGCGTGGACCTCGTCTTCGGCGCGCACGCGCAGCTGCGCGCGATCGCCGAGGTCTACGCTGCCGAGGACGGCGCCGAGCAGTTCGTGCGCGACTTCGTCGCCGCGTGGTCGAAAGTCATGAACCTCGACCGCTTCGACCTCGCTACCTAGCCGCGGCGCCTCGCCGAGCCGAGAGCGGGGCGCGCAGCTCGCCCGGAATGCGACCGAGCGACCGGCGGACCGGAGCTCCTGAGCCCGGCCGCCGGAGCCGGCGCCCTGCGCCGCCGAGCGGCCCCTGCCCGAAGGTTCGCTAGCGGCGATGAGGGGTGGGCTTCACAACGCCGCGCGTCCAAGGCTCCCCTCGAGCGTCGGCGCCTGCGCCGGGCAGCCGCGAGCGTCTGGCACGGCGTGGCGGAGATACTCGAGAGACCGCCCGCTGCGGCCGGGCCCGTGTTCCCGGCGGGCGGTTCGCGCGGCGGCGAATCGCCCGCAGCCGGGCGCCGAGACGCCCCGGAGTGCTTGCGCCCGCCCCGACCTCGCCGCCTCGGCTCACGAGGGCTTCTGGTCGCGCAGGCGTTCGCTTCGCAGGTAAGCGATCCAATAGACGCCGGCGACGAGCACGGTGCCGCCTGCCAGGTTACCCACGGTCACCGCGACAATGTTCCTGCCGGCCCCCGCGGCCGACACCACCCCTAGCGTATCCAGTGCGAGCCCGAAAGGAAGGAAAAAGAGGTTTGCGATCGAATGCTCGAATCCGACGGCGACGAAGGCGGTGATGGGAAAGATGATCGCCAGGATCTTGTCCGTTACGCTACGCGCGCCGATCGTCAGCCACACGGCAAGGCAGACGAGCGCGTTGCAGAGGATCCCGCGCGCGAGAGCCTCGAGAAGCGGTAGCTCCGCTTTCGCGCGGGCGATGCGCACCGCGGTCTCCGCGACCGCACCCTCGCCGAGGCTTCCCACGTCCGCCCACACGACAAGGAGCACCGTCCCCAGGCAGCCCGCGGTATTGCCGATGTAGACGAGAAGCCAGTTCCGCACGACGTCGCGCGTGCCGATGAGGCGGCTCGCCCAGGCCATCGCGATGAGGTTGTTCCCGGTGAAAAGCTCGGCGCCGGCCACCACCACCAGGATCAACCCGAGGCAGAAGCCCAGACCACCGAGCAGGCGCGTGGGCCCGAAACCGAGACCGGAGCCCGTCATGATGACCGTGAAAAAGAGCGCCCCGAGCGAAATGAACGCTCCGGCGAGCACTGCGAGCACGAGGAGCGTGAGCGTGTCGGCGCGCGCTTTGGCGACCCCGAGGCGCTCGACTTTGCGCGCGATCTCCTGTGGTGGGTAAGCGTCGCTCAGATACGGCTCGTCCGCCATCGTGGGGTCTCCTCGACTAGGATCGCCGCCTTCCGAACATCCTGCACGCGAGCCGACGGCACCGCGCTGGCGCGGGCCTGTACCGCATGCAAGGCGCGGGCAAGGCTGAGCGAGGGAAACGCCCCGCGCGCACGCGGGAGCGCCGAGACGGGGACGGTCGGTGGCAAGGGCGGAATCGAATCGACCGTCCAAGTCATTACGCGACGCGAACGATCGAGTTCGCCGCGCCCTTGCGTACCCCCGGAAGTACCCCCGAGGCCGCCCCTTGCAAGAGCATGATCCACCGTAAACCGTGTGCCCGCGCCCGAATTCTACGGGGTCGATGTGGCGGCTCCCAAACCACGAGCCATCAGTACCCGCGATCATCGCCGCTTCGCTTACTTTCTCGAAGCCTGCGGCAGCCCGATGCGCGCCAAGGGCACCGCAGGGTTGCTCGTCGATCTCCGGGCGTCGCGGCTTCCTTCTCGCGGCCGCGGGTCTCGAACGACAATCCGTTCTCGGAGGCGCAGTTCAAGACGCTCAAGTACCGGCCCGAGTTCCCCAGCCGCTTCGAGAGCCTCGCCCACGCCCGAGCGTTCCTGCG
>OGCL01001523.1_pt1 | contig 19347 bp, 14 predicted proteins | sample 1570041 | NCBI WGS metagenome assembly OGCL01 (sample SAMN06266162, study PRJEB24511) | hot springs metagenome | isolation source: Hot spring water | place: South Africa: Limpopo | collected 2015-06-22
CTCGCCCACCTGCGATACGCCGGTGCTCTGCTCACTGCTGGCGGCACTGATCTCACCCATGATGTCGGTCACGCGGCGGATGGCGCCCACCACCTCGGTCATGGTGGTGCCGGCCTTGTCCACCAGCAGCGTGCCCTGCTCCACGCGCTCCACGCTGGCGGTAATCAGCGACTTGATCTCCTTGGCCGCCTCGGCGCTGCGCTGGGCCAGGTTGCGTACCTCACCGGCCACCACCGCAAAACCCCGGCCCTGCTCGCCCGCACGGGCGGCTTCCACAGCGGCGTTCAGCGCGAGGATGTTGGTCTGGAAGGCGATGCCATCGATCACGCTGATGATGTCGGCAATCTTCTTGCTGCTGTCGTTGATGCCCTTCATGGTGGTCACCACCTCGGCCACCACGTCGCCGCCCTGCCCCGCCACGGTGGATGCGCTCATCGCGAGCTGGTTGGCCTGGCGGGCGTTGTCGGCGTTTTGCTTGACGGTGGAGCTCAGCTCTTCCATCGACGCTGCCGTCTCCTGCAGCGCGCTGGCCTGCTGCTCGGTGCGGATGGACAGGTCGTTGTTGCCCGAGGCGATCTCGGCACTGGCCGAGGCCACGCCCTGTGCATTGCCGCGCACACCCGACACCACATGGGCCAGGTTGTCGCGCATGGTGGTCAGGCCGCCCAACAGCTGGGCGATCTCGTCCTTGCCCCGTGCGTGGATGGGCACCGTGAGGTCACCCTGCGCGACCGAGTCGGTGATCTGCACTGCGTTGTCCAGCGAGCGCGAGATCTGCCGGATCATCGCCCCGCCCATCAGCACCGCCAGCAAAATGCCCAGCACCACCGCCGTGAGCGCGAGCGCCCGGATGGTCTGAAAACTCGCCGCTGCGCGGTCATATTCGGCCTTGGCGTAGTCCAGCTGCACCTGCATCAGCTGGCCCAGCACCTCCTGCAGCGGGTCGATGGCGGGGTACATCTCCTTGGCCGCGTAGGTGGTCAGCGCGGCCATGTCGCCCCCCTTGAAGAGCCCGACCAGGGTGTCGGTGGCCGCATCGGCCTTGGCCTGCAGGGGCTTGAAGCGCGCCACCAGTTGGGTTTCCTCCGGCGCCAGGCGGGTGGCCAGGTAGGCCTTCCAGTTGCTGTCGATGGCCTTGCGTGCATCGGCCACCGACTGCACGCCCTGCGCGGGGGTCATGGCGCCGTCGCGCACCTTGTGGGCGGTGTCCACCACGTTGACGGCATACATGTCCGCCACGACCTTGATCTGCTTGAGCGGCACCACCCGGTCGTCGTACACCGATTTAAGCCCGGCGTTGGACTGGCCCATGCCAAACAGCCCGGCCCCTCCCACCAGCAGCACCAACAGACACAAGGCGGTGAGCAATCCGGCAAGGCGGGTGGAGATCTTGAACTGGCTCATGGCAATTCTCCTGGTAGGGACGCCGTCCACCCAGCCAACCCATTGACCGGGCAACGGTTCCAGCATAGCGTTTTGTGTTACGTTTGAATACAACCTCAAGCCAGCCAGGGGGTGGGTTGTCGCTTGAAAACCTCACAAAAAAGCACGCCGAAGGATGCCCCCTCTGCGTGCTTTTTGGTTGTGCAGTGCTGCCCCGCGTTGCGTTGCGTCACTTCGCGCTGCGTGGCCCTGCCCAGCCTTTGCGATGCTCTATTTTTGATAGCTATTCAGGCAATCCAGTCGTGCGGTAACGGCCATTTTGGTTGTGGCTCCCCCTCCTCCATCGCCGCTCCGCTCAGAAGCTCTCCCAGTCGTCGTCGCTGCCCCCTGCCTTGGGCGCTGGTGCAGGGCTGTGGGCCTTGGCTGCGGGGGCTGCTGCGGCGCTGCTGGCTGCTGCCGTCTTGGGGGCGGCCAGGCTGGCCGCTGGCTTGGCGGCGGGCTTGCGTGCGCCCAGGCTGGCGGGCTTGGCCGGGGTGCTGCGCGGGGCGCTGTGGCTGGGCGCCGGGATGGGGGTCCGCGCTGGTGTTGCTGTGCTGTGGCTGCTGCTGCGCTGAGCGGTGCTGGTGGCGTGGGCGTCCAGCTTGAACACGGCCACGGCGTTGACGAGTTCGCCTGCCTGGGCGTTCAGCGCGCTGGCGGCCGCTGCCATTTCTTCCACCAGGGCTGCGTTTTGCTGGGTGGCTTGGTCCATCTGTGTGACGGCTTCGCCCACCTGGCCCACGCCTGCGCTTTGTTCGCTGCTGGCGGCGCTGATCTCGCCCATGATGTCGGTCACGCGCCGGATGGAGGCGACCACTTCGGTCATGGTGGCTCCGGCCTTGTCGACCAGCGCGGTGCCTTGCTCCACGCGTTCGACGCTGGCGGTGATGAGGCTTTTGATTTCCTTGGCGGCTTCTGCGCTGCGCCCTGCCAGGCTGCGCACTTCTCCGGCCACCACGGCAAAGCCCCGGCCTTGTTCTCCGGCGCGGGCGGCCTCGACAGCGGCGTTCAGGGCCAGGATGTTGGTCTGGAAGGCGATGCCGTCGATGACGCTGATGATGTCTGCAATCTTGTTGCTGCTGGCGTTGATGCCTTTCATGGTCTCGACCACTTCGGCCACCACGTCGCCGCCTTGCACGGCCACGGTGCTGGCGCTCACGGCCAGTTGGTTGGCCTGGCGTGCGTTGTCGGCGTTCTGCCGCACGGTGGAGCCCAGCTCTTCCATCGAGGCGGCCGTTTCTTCCAGCGCCGAGGCCTGCTGTTCGGTGCGCGCGCTCAGGTCGTTGTTGCCTGAGGCAATCTGCGAGCTCGCCGACGCAACGCCTTCGGCGTTGCTGCGCACCAGACTCACCGTGTTGACCAGGCTTTGCTGCATGCGTTGCAGGGCGGCCAGCAACTGGCCGGTTTCATCCTTGGACTGGACGTTGATCTGGCCGCTGAGGTCGCCAGCGGCCACGCGGTCGGCGGCCTCCACGGCCTGGGCCAGCGGGCGGGTGATGGAGCGGATGATGCTGATTGCCAGGAAGATGGCCACCGCAATCGCCAGGGCGCCTGCAATCAGCACATCGCGCTGCAGGGCGCTGGCGGCGGCCTCGGCACGCTGGCCCGCATCGATGGTGACCTGGGCCTGGTAGTCCACCTGCTCCTTGATGGTCTTCTGGTACTCCAGCTGGGTGGGGCGCACCTTTTCTTCAAGCAGCTTCAGGGCTTCATCCCTTTGCCCCTGCTGGATCAGCGCCAGGTATTCGTCGCCCACCTTGAGGAAGGCGGCACGGTTGGCCTGCACACGCCCTAGGATCTCCTTGCCTTTGTCAGACTGCACCAGCTTGGTGAGGACCGTCATCTGCTCGGCGATGGCGCTGCGCGCCGCCGTCACACGCTCCAGCGATGGCTTGGTGATGTTGTCGGAAGTGAAGATCGCGAGGTTGCGGAATTGAATGGCCTGGACATTCACCCCGTCGGCCAGAACGCCCATTGCCTTGGTGATGGGGATGCGCACTTCGACGATGTCATTGAGCGCGGCGCGCTGGCTGGCAGAGCGGGCCAGAGCGACCGAGCCCAGCACCACCAGCAGCAGCACCATGGCAGCAAACGCGATGGTCAGCCGGGTGGATATCTTCCATTGGATCATTGTGCTTCTCCTCGGGGTTGCTTATGAATTCGTTGGGCGACGACCGGGCCGCAAGCCAGTGTCGAGGACTTGTTGCGCAAATACCTTACTCCGGCGTGGCTTTTGTCACCAGCCCTATTTCGTCACTGCTGAGCAGGGCCTCGATGTCCATCACGATCAGCATGCGTTCGCCCAGGCTGGCGATGCCGGTGACAAAGGCCGGGTCCACATGGCCCTGGCGTTCGAACTGGGGGGTGGGCTTGATGGCGTCGGGGGTGAGGGTGACCACGTCGGCCACGGCATCCACCACGGCACCAATCACCGTGGCGCCGATGTCCAGGATGACGACCACCGTGAAGTCGGTGTAGCTCGCCTCGGGGCATTGCAGCTTCACGCGCAAGTCCAGGATGGGCACGATGCGGCCGCGCAGGTTGATCACGCCCCGGATGAAATCGGGCGAATGCGCCAGGCGCGTGGGCGGCTCGTACGAGCGGATTTCCTGCACGCGCAGGATGTCGATGCCGTATTCCTCGGCCCCCAGGCGGAAGGTCAGGTATTCGCGGCCCACCGACGCTGCGGTGGTCACGGCAGCAGAGCGCTGGGGGGCGGATGCATGGGAGGGCGCAGGGGCGGATACGACGGTCATGGACGCAGTCTTTCTGGATGGAGGGGTTGTTCGGCAAGGCACGCGGTCTACCGGAACCACAGAACCTGTTCTTTGCCCGCGCAAGCGTGAAGAAAGCATAGCAGCGAACAGTTGCAATTAATAACAAAATCGGTCAAAACACATCCATCGTCAGCCCGTCTTCAGGTGGAGTTTGGGAACCTTGCCGCCCCGTTTTCACCGCCCCGCCCCGGGCAGGAATTGGAGAGCTAGCTCCATTTCCACCCCCGGCCGTCTGCCGAAAAAATGCTACCGTCGCCGCAAGCCACACGCCCGGTGTGCCGCCCCGCTTTGAAACGATGAATTGATGGCTCTGTTCAACAAGAAAGAATCCGACCCCACCGACCTGCCGCCCCCCGGCCTGCCCCTGCTGGCGCTGGAGCTGCGCGCCCCCTGGGAGTTTGGCGCCGTGCTGCCTGCCTGGCCCGTGCTGCAGCGCGCACCGCTGGGCGACGGACACACTGTGATCGTGTTTCCCGGGCTCACGGCGGGCGATGCCACCACCATGCCGCTGCGCCGTTATCTTGAATCGCGCAACTACGACACCCTGGGCTGGGGCCAGGGCCTGAACCTGGGCCCGCGCGATGGCGTGCTGGAAACCGCCAAGCGCCAGCTGCAGGAAGCGGCCGATGCCAGCGGCCACAAGGTCAGCCTGGTGGGCTGGAGTCTGGGCGGCATCTACGCCCGCGAGCTGGCCAAGGAGATGCCCGACCTGGTGCGCTGCGTGATCACGCTGGGCACGCCCTTTGCCGGGCACCACCGCTCCACCAACGCCTGGCGCATTTACCAGTTTGCGAGCGGCCGCAGCATCGAACGCGAGACCGAGAACTACAACCTGCCCGAGGCACCGCCCGTGCCCACCACCAGCATCTTCTCGCGCACCGACGGCGTGGTGGCCTGGCGCGGCAGCATCCAGGCGCCTGCCGACCACAACCCGCACACTGAAAACATCGAGGTGGTGGCCAGCCACTTCGGCATTGGCCTGAACCCCAGCGCCTGGTGGGCCGTGGCCGACCGGCTGGGCCAGCCCCAGGGGCCCGGCGTGGTGTGGCAACCCTTCCAGCGGCCCCAGCTGCCGGGGCTGCAGCTGCTGTATCCCGACCCGCACCGCTGATACCGGGGGGACGTACCCCACAAACAAAAAAGCACGCAGAAGGATGCCCCCTCTGCGTGCTTTTTGGTTGTGCAATGCTGCGTGGCCCTGCCCGGTCTTGGTGATGCTCTATTTTTGATAGCTATTCAGGCAATCCAGCCGCGCGGTAACGGCCATTTTGGTTGAGGTTCCCCCTCCTCCATGGCCCCTCCGCTCAGAAGCTCTCCCAGTCGTCGTCGCTGCCCCCTGCATTCTTGGCGGGTGCCGGGGCCGGGCTGTGGGCCTTGGCTGCTGGTGGGGTGCTCGCTGCCGCCTTGGGCGCTGCCAGGCTGGCCGCTGGCTTGGCGGCGGGTTTGTGTGCGCCCAGGCTGGCGGGTTTGGCCGGGGTGCTGCGCGGGGCGCTGTGGCTGGGCGCCGGGATGGGGGTCCGCGCTGGTGTCGCTGTGCTGTGGCTGCTGCTGCGTTGAGCGGCGCTGGTGGCGTTGGCGTCCAGCTTGAACACGGCCACGGCGTTGACGAGTTCGCCTGCCTGGGCGTTCAGCGCGCTGGCGGCCGCTGCCATTTCTTCCACCAGGGCTGCGTTTTGCTGGGTGGCTTGGTCCATCTGTGTGACGGCTTCGCCCACCTGGCCCACGCCTGCGCTTTGTTCGCTGCTGGCGGCGCTGATCTCGCCCATGATGTCGGTCACGCGCCGGATGGAGGCGACCACTTCGGTCATGGTGGCTCCGGCCTTGTCGACCAGCGCGGTGCCTTGCTCCACGCGTTCGACGCTGGCGGTGATGAGGCTTTTGATTTCCTTGGCGGCTTCTGCGCTGCGCCCTGCCAGGCTGCGCACTTCTCCGGCCACCACGGCAAAGCCCCGGCCTTGTTCTCCGGCGCGGGCGGCCTCGACAGCGGCGTTCAGGGCCAGGATGTTGGTCTGGAAGGCGATGCCGTCGATGACGCTGATGATGTCTGCAATCTTGTTGCTGCTGGCGTTGATGCCTTTCATGGTCTCGACCACTTCGGCCACCACGTCGCCGCCTTGCACGGCCACGGTGCTGGCGCTCACGGCCAGTTGGTTGGCCTGGCGTGCGTTGTCGGCGTTCTGCCGCACGGTGGAGCCCAGCTCTTCCATCGAGGCGGCCGTTTCTTCCAGCGCCGATGCCTGCTGTTCGGTGCGCGCGCTCAGGTCGTTGTTGCCCGACGCAATCTGCGAGCTCGCCGACGCAACGCCTTCGGCGTTGCTGCGCACGCCCGTGACCACGCGGGCCAGGTTGTCGCGCATGTCGGCCAGGGCCGTGAGCAGTTGGCCCATTTCGTCCTTGCCGCCAGCGGGCACGTCGATGGTGAGGTCGCCCTCGGCAATCGCGCGGGCTGCGCGCACCGCATGGTGCGCCGGGCGGGTGACGGCGCGGGTGATGCCAACGCCCAGCAGCGCAGCCAGCACCACACACACGGCCAGCGTCACCAGCAGCGAGATGCGCGCCATGCTGAACACCTGGCGGGCCTCCTCGCTGGCCTGCGTGGCGTTGTCTGCGTTGAGCCTTTGCAGCTGGCCCAGCGTTTCGGCCACGGCCACAAACGCGCCTTCGGATTCACCGGCATAGACCATGGACAGGGCATCGCTGGTCAGCTCCAGCGTCTCGGCAGTGGAGAAATCCACGCCGTTGGCAATCTCGACCAGCTTGGCCTGCAGCACGGCGTAATCGGCCTTGCGTTTTTTGTAGGCGTCAAAGATCTCGCGCTCTTTGGGGCTGCTGATCAGGGGCTCGTAGGTTTTCTCGACCCGCTCGATGTCCTTGACGCGCAGGGCCACCTGCTCGGAAAACGCCTTGACCTCCACCAGACTGCGCGCGGTGACCATGCCTGCCTCGGAGCGGCGCATGCGGTTGTAGAGCACACGCAGGTCCCCGGTCTGCGCCACGCTGGGCAGCAGGTTGTTGGCGATCTCGTCGGCATTGCTGTGGATGCGCGACATCTGCACCAGCGCAATCAGGCCCAGCACCGTGGTCAGCAGCACCACCGCCAAAAACCCCGCCCCCAGTTTGACGCCGATGCGCAGATCGGAAACTTTCATGTATCACCCTTCCAAAAACCCGGAGCCACAGTGCCGCAGCCCCCGACGCATGGCCCGGACCGGCCTTCCGGCACCGGGCGATTTGTAACAATTTGAAGCACCAGTCTAGCAGCGCGGCGGGCCTCTGCGCCTCGGGCGGGACCCGGATGCGCCCCCAGCCCGGCTGCACGCCAGCAAGAAAAAAGCATGCAGGCCGCCGGGGCTTGCATGCTTCTATTTTGATAGCTATCTGCGCTTGATGGACGCGCGCAGAAGGCTTTTTTTGCATACAACCCGGGCTCCACACCCGGGCAGCACACCTGGGCAGGTGTGCCTCAGGCCTGCGACTTCTTGTAGCTCTCGATGCCGTCCACGACTTCCTTCTTGGCGGACTCGATGCCTTCCCAGCCGAGCACCTTGACCCACTTGCCCTTTTCCAGGTCCTTGTAGTGCTCGAAGAAGTGGGCGATGGCGTTGCGGCGCATGGCGTTCACGTCGTCGATGGTCTTCCAGTGGTCGTACATAGGCAGGATCTTGGAGGTGGGCACGGCGATGACCTTGCCGTCCACGCCTGCTTCGTCTTCCATCATCAGGATGCCCAGGGGGCGGCAGGGCACCACCACGCCGGGGTGCAACGGGTAGGGGGTGATCACCAGCACGTCCACCGGGTCACCGTCGCCCGACAGGGTCTGCGGCACATAGCCGTAGTTGGTGGGGTAGTGCATGGCCGTGGTCATGAAGCGGTCCACGAAGATCGCGCCGGATTCCTTGTCCACTTCGTACTTGATCGGGTCCGCGTTCATCGGGATTTCGATGACCACGTTGAAGGCTTCAGGGGCGTTCTTGCCAGGGGTGACGTTGTTGAGGGACATGTCTTTGAATAGTGGTTTGGGTAACGGCAACCCGCGATGCACAGAGCGCTGACGCAACGCAAACAAGCGCCATGAAGCGTCGGGATTAACCCTGATTTTAGGCGCAGGTCCCTTTCTACCCGCTTGCAAACCATGGTTTGGCTGTAAATTGGGCCCGTTGGCCAATCGACTCCCCGCCCTTTTCAAGCGGCGCAGGAGCACGAGGAAGCAACGCAGCGGAAGCACCACCGACCTGCGTTGTGATGTTTCCTTCCGTGCAACTGCAAAGATTGAAAGGAGTGACGAATGGCTGGAACTACAGCGCTGACTGCCCCCCTGATACTGGCTCTGGTTTGCGGATTGATTGCGGTGGCCTACGGGATCTGGGCGCGGGGATGGATCCTCGCCAAGGACCCGGGCAATGCCCGCATGCAGGAAATCGCCGCCGCCATCCAGGCCGGTGCCGCTGCCTACCTCGCCCGCCAATACAAGACCATCGCCCTCGTGGGCGTGGTGCTGGCGGTCCTCATCGGTATTTTTCTGGACGGCACCACGGCGGTGGGCTTTGTGGTGGGCGCAGTGCTCTCGGGCGCCTGCGGCTTCATCGGCATGAACGTGTCGGTGCGGGCCAATGTGCGCACGGCGCAGGCCGCCACGCAAGGCATCGGCCCGGCGCTGGATGTGGCGTTTCGCGGCGGGGCCATCACCGGCATGCTGGTGGTGGGGCTGGGGCTTCTGGGCGTCACGGCGTTCTACTGGTTCCTGGCGGGCAACGGCAACCTCACGCCCAACACCAAGCTGGCCACGCTGCTCAACCCGCTGATCGGCTTTGCCTTCGGCTCGTCGCTGATCTCCATCTTTGCGCGCCTGGGCGGCGGCATCTTCACCAAGGGCGCCGACGTGGGCGCCGACCTGGTGGGCAAGGTCGAGGCAGGCATCCCTGAAGACGACCCGCGCAACCCCGCCGTGATCGCCGACAACGTGGGCGACAACGTGGGCGACTGCGCGGGCATGGCGGCCGACCTGTTCGAAACCTACGCGGTGACGCTGATCGCCACCATGGTGCTGGGCGCGCTGCTGGTGGCCACCGCGCCAGTCAACGCCGTGGTCTACCCACTGGCGCTGGGGGCCGTGTCCATCATCGCGTCCATCATCGGCTGCTTCTTCGTGAAGGCATCGCCCGGCATGAAGAACGTGATGCCCGCGCTGTACAAGGGCCTGGCGATTGCGGGCGTGCTCTCGCTGGTGGCGTTCTACTTCGTCACGCTGTGGATCATCCCGGACAACGCGGTGGCCGCCAGCGGCAGCCAGCTGCGCCTGTTTGGCGCCTGCGCCACGGGCCTGGTGCTGACGGCCGTGCTGGTGTGGATCACCGAGTTCTACACCGGCACGCAATACTCGCCCGTGCAGCACATCGCCCAGGCGTCCACCACCGGCCACGGCACCAACATCATTGCGGGCCTGGGGGTGTCAATGCGCTCCACGGCCTGGCCAGTGGTGTTTGTGTGCACGGCCATCATCGTGGCCTATGGCCTGGCCGGGCTGTATGGCATTGCAGTGGCGGCCACGGCCATGCTGAGCATGGCAGGCATTGTGGTGGCGCTCGACGCCTACGGCCCCATCACCGACAACGCAGGCGGCATTGCCGAAATGGCCGAGCTGCCCAGCAGCGTGCGCGACATCACCGACCCGCTGGACGCGGTGGGCAACACCACCAAGGCCGTGACCAAGGGCTACGCCATCGGCTCGGCCGGGCTGGCGTCGCTGGTGCTGTTTGCCGACTACACGCACAAGCTCGAAACCTACGGCAAATCCATCAGCTTTGACCTGTCTGACCCGCTGGTCATCGTGGGCCTGTTCATCGGCGGGCTGATCCCCTACCTGTTCGGCGCCATGGCCATGGAGGCCGTGGGCCGCGCTGCCGGGGCCGTGGTAGTGGAGGTGCGCCGCCAGTTCAGCACCATCAAGGGCATCATGGACGGCACGGGCAAGCCAGAGTACGGCAAGGCCGTGGACATGCTCACCACCGCCGCCATCAAGGAGATGGTGGTCCCCAGCCTGCTGCCCGTGATTGCACCGCTGGTGGTGGGCCTGCTGCTGGGCCCCAAGGCGCTGGGCGGGCTCCTCATGGGCACCATCATCACCGGCCTCTTCGTGGCCATCAGCATGTGCACCGGTGGCGGCGCCTGGGACAACGCCAAGAAGTACATCGAGGACGGCCACCACGGCGGCAAGGGCAGCGAGGCGCACAAGGCTGCCGTGACCGGCGACACTGTGGGCGACCCCTACAAGGACACGGCGGGCCCGGCCATCAACCCGCTGATCAAGATCATCAACATCGTGGCGCTGCTCATCGTGCCGCTGGTGGTCAAGTTCCACGGCGGGTAAACCCTTGGAACGTGTTTACGGTCTTATCACCGTCAAAAAGGGGCTTCGGCCCCTTTTTTGCCGCTTACCATCCGGGACAACGGTTTTTCTCCAGAGAAGATGGCCTTGAATCACACCACACCGTCTGCCGCCCCCGCTCCCTCCGGGCCCCACGCCCCGCTGTACCAGCGCATCGTCGAGGACGTGGTCGCCGGGGCCCGCCCGCTGATGGAGCGCATTGCCGAGGCCACGCGCATGTCCCTGCAGCAGCGCCTGGACCAGGCCCGCACCCCGGGAGAGCACCACGCCATGCTCGAAGCCCGCCAGCAGCTTATGCGGCTGAACGGGGTGATGAGCGAACGCTACCCCGAGGCGCTGCGCAAGGCCCTGGAGCAGCAATCCGGGCACAAGGAAGAAAAGGCCACGCGCTCGCTGTTCAGCGTGCATTTCGACGAGCTGGAGCTGATGGACGAGACCCAGATCAGCGACAGCGTGGAACGCGCCCGCGCCCGCCAGGTGCTGGCCTCGGCCGTCGAGGGGCCGCTGGCCGACCTCGACGCCCTGGTCTGCGCGGCCCTGGGGCAGCCGCAGGTGCGGCCCGAGCACAACCCGCTGCGCCCCGACGCTTTTTTGCAGGCGCTGCAGACCGTGGTGTCGCAGATGCAGGTCACCGAGCAGGTGCGGCACGACTGGATGGGGCAGATGGCTCAGGCGCTGGGCAAGGAGCTGCGGGCGCTGTATGTCGCGCAGACCGAGCGGCTCAAGCAAAGCGGCGTGCAGCCCGTGGGCTACGCTATGCGCCAGGCCAACGGCCAGTATGTGTATGTAGCCCCCGCCGAGGGCGGCGCATCGCCCGGCTTTGGCTTTGAGTCAGGCCCCGCCCATGATGTGGGCCCCATCGATCACCCCGAGCCCGCCACCGCCGACCCGCTGCTCACGCTGGGCCGCCTGCGCCGCCTGCTGCTGGGCGAGCTGGACGAGGCCGCCACCCCCGCGCAGCCCCCGGCGGCCCCCGAGACCTTTGCCGAACGCTTTTCCCGCGAGTTCGAGCATCCGGACTCGCTCCCCCGCATCGACCCGCCCGCCACCGACTTCGCCATGACCGTGCCCGCCGCCTTCGAGGCGCTGCAGGAGATGAACCAGGTCGGTCAGATGATGGAGCGCCTGGGCAGCCAGCGCGCACAGGCTGCAGGCAGTGCCGACACCAGCCCCGAAGGCCCCCCCGCCAGCCCGCCGCGCCAGCACACCGGCGGGCTGGCCCAGGCCCTGAGCACCGAAGTGGTGGCGCTGATGGTGGACAACATCGCGCGCGACACCCGGTTGCTGTGGCCCGTGCAGCAGTTCGTGCGCGCCCTGGAGCCCGCCCTGATGCAGCTGGCGCTGACCGACACCCGCTTCTTCAGCCACAAGGAACACGCGGCACGCCGTCTGCTGCAGGACATCACCGACCGCAGCCTGGCGTTTGACAGCACCGAGGCGCCGGGCTTCCAGAGTTTCATGCGCTCGCTCATGAACATCGCCGGGCCGTTGTCCACCGCCACCGTCGAAGGGCCGGAGGATTTCGAGCAGGTGCTGCAGCAGCTGCACGCCAAGTGGGCGCAAAAGGAGCAAGCGCGCAAGCAGGAGCGCCAGCGCGCCATCGAGGCGCTGGAACATGCCGAGCGGCGCCACCTGCTGGCAGCGCAGATCTCGCGCGAGATCTGGCTGCTGCCCGACATCGGCAAGGTGCCCGACGCCGTTTCGCGCTTTTTGCTCGGCCCCTGGGCCCAGGTCATGGCCGAGGCGCGCCTGGCCGACACCAGCCACAGCACCGATCCCGGCCGCTACCACGAGCTGGTGGAGGCCTTGATCTGGAGTACCCAGCCCGAGCTGACCCGCAAGAACACCGGCCAGCTCGCACGCCTGCTGCCCAAGCTACTGGCCAAGCTGCGCGAGGGGCTGGCCTCCATCGACTACCCCGCCGAACGGACCGAGGCCATCTTCGAGTTGCTGATGCAGCTGCACCAGCAGGCCTTCAAGCCCGGCCCGCGCACGACCACCCGTGCCCCTGCACCCCGCGCCGAGCCCCCCGCCCTGCCCCAGCCCGCGCCGCTGGGCGACGACGACCCCTGGGTCGCCCCCTCCGAGGCCAAGGAGTCCGGGTTCATGGAGTCCTCCCAGGCCCCCGAATCCGAGAGCCCCGGGCCTGCGCCGACACCCGCCAGCGGAACTGCACCAGCCTTGCCACCCCTGGCGATTGGCAGCTGGGTCAACCTGCTGGTGGCCGGCCGGTGGGAGCGCACCCAGCTGTCCTGGATCGGCTCGCACGGCAACTTCTTCCTCTTCACCAGCGCATCGGGCCATACGCAGTCGATGACGCTGCGGCTGGTGGACCGCCTCATCCAGCAAGGCGCCATGCACATCATTGCCCAGCAGACCGTGGTGGACGGCGCCCTGGACGCCGTGGCAGAGGCCGCCATGCGCAACAGCGTGGACAGCCAGATGTAAATTGCTATTTTATTTATAGCAAACAATCAAATACGGTCGGGCGAAGACGGCCATTTTTCTGCTTCATATACCTGCCCGCATGCGGAATCTGCACCGCAAGGCAGACAGGTCCCGCCGTCATTGCGGCGAGGCTTGCCGGGCGGCAGGCAAGGTGAGTGCGGCCTGCAACCCACCCAGTTCGGAAGACTGAAGATCCAAGCGCCCTGCGTATAGGGCCGCCAGCTCCTGCACGATGGCCAAGCCCAGCCCTGTGCCTGGCACCGTTTCGTCCAGCCGCACGCCGCGCTCCAGCGCCAACGCACGCTGCGCGGTGCCAATGCCAGGGCCGTCGTCCTCGACGCTGACCACCATCTGCAGCGGCTGCCCGCCGTCGATATGCGCTTGCACCCGCACGCTGGACCGCGCCCATTTGCAGGCGTTGTCCAGCAGGTTGCCCAGCATTTCCTGCAGATCCTGCGCCTCGCCCGCAAAGAACAGCGGGGCATCGGGCAGCCCAACGGTGATGTCCACGCCCCGCCCGGCATGCACCTTGTTCATGACCCGCACCAGCCCTGCCACCACCGGCTCCAGTGCTGTGCGCTGGCCCGGCAGGTGCACCGATGCGGCCACGCGCGAGCGCGCCAGGTGCCAGTCGATGTGGCGCTGCGCCATCTGCACCTGCTCGTGCACCAGCGCAGCCATCACTGCGCCATCCGTGGCTGCTGGCGCGCGGGCCGCGTTCTCGAGCACCGACAGCGGTGTTTTCAAGGCGTGCGCCAGATTGCCGGCCTGGGTACGCGCACGCTCCACCACCTCGGCATTGCGGGTCAGCACGGCGTTGAAGTCATTCACCAGCGGTTGCACCTCCGCAGGGAATGCCCCCTGCAACTGGGTGGTGCGAGCCTGCTGCACATCCTGCAAGCCCCGCTGCAGCGCCTTCAAGGGTTTCAGCCCCACCGCCACCTGGGCCCAGGCGGCTGCTGCCAGCAGCGCCAGCAGCACCAGCAGCGACAAACCCAGCACGCGCGTGAACTGCGCAGTGGCCGCCTGTGTGGCCTGCAGATCGGCCGCCACGATCAGCCGCCAGCGCGCCGCATCCACGCCCTCGGCACGCACGGTGCGCTCCAGCACCAGCAAGGGCGCGCCCTGCGGGCCAACCACTTCGTGCACATGCACGGCCCCATCGGTCAACGCATCGGCCTGCAAAACCAGGCTGGTATCCCACAAGGAGCGCGAGCGCAACACCCCGACCCGGCTGCGCCCGTCGGGCGCCATGGCATCCACCTGCCAGTACAGGCCCGAGTACGGCTTGAGCCAGCGCGGGTCCGACAGCGTCTGCGCTGCAACCACCGGCTGGCCCTGGCCGTCGAACTCCAGCCGCGCCGTGACCTGGTCCAGCTGCTGCAAAAGGGTGGCCTCAAACTGCCGCTGCACATGCTCGCGGAACAGCCCGCTGAGCACCAGCCCCGCCAGCAACACAGCCACGGCCACACCCACCACCGTGACCGCCAGCAGACGGAACCGCAACGACCGCGACCAGTGCCAGGCCGCAGCAGGAAAACCGCCCCAGCTCATGGCGGCACCAGTCGGTAGCCCATGCCGCGCACCGTTTCGATACAGGTGCCGGGCAACTTCTTGCGCAGCCGCCCCACAAACACTTCGATGGTGTTGGAGTCGCGGTCAAAGTCCTGCGCATAGATGTGTTCGACCAGCTCTGCGCGCGACACCAGCACACCGGGGCGGTGCATGAGGTAGTTCAGCACTTTGTATTCGTGCGCAGTGAGCACCACAGGCTGGCCAGCATGGGTCACGCGGCCGCTGCGGGTGTCCAGCTGCAAGTCGCCGCACTGCAGCACGGCACACGCCTGCCCGCTGGCGCGGCGGATCAGGGCCCGCAGTCGCGCCAGCAGTTCTTCCATGTGAAAGGGCTTGGTCAGGTAGTCGTCGGCACCCGCATCAATGCCTGCGACCTTCTCGTGCCAGTTGTCGCGCGCCGTGAGGATCAGCACCGGCATGTTGCGCCCCTGGGCACGCCAGCGCTTGAGCACCGAGATCCCATCCACCACCGGCAGGCCCAGGTCCAGCACCACGGCATCCACCGCTTCGGTCTCGCCCAGAAACTGCGCGTCACGCCCGTTGTCGGCCTCGTCCACGGTGTAGCCCGCATCGTGCAGCGCGGTGCGCAGCTGGGCGCGTAGCAGGGTGTCGTCTTCTACCAGGAGGATGCGCATGGGCAGTGAACCACGGGGTCGGTGCTGGCCGTGTTATCGACCGGTGCGCTGATCGTCGCGCGATTTGATGGGCAGCACCTCGGCGGTGCGCGCATCGAGCTTGACCTTGGTCAACTGCCCGGCAGGCGTCAGCAGCTTGATCTCGTAAATCCAGCGCTCGCGCTCCTGCTCCAGCTCCACTTCGAGCACCTGGCCCGGCATCTCGCGCTGCAGGCGCTCCAGCACCGTGGGCAGCGGCAGCACCTGGCCCGCCTGCACGGCCTGCCGGGCACGGTCGTGGTCGTCCTTGCCACTGGCCCCAGCGGGTGGCACGGCCAGCGCAGCAGCGCACAGCACGCAGGCCGCCAGACGCCAGCGCTTGCCATGGCGGCCCGCAGCAACAGGGAGGAAGGAGAGAAAAAACATGGGCGCATTGTCCCGCGCGGTATCTGAACGACCGATGAACAGCCCTTTCACGCGCCGTTCAGGCAGGGATTTCAACAATCGCCACACACGATGAAACCCACAAGGACCACGGCATGAAATCCCTTCGCACGCTGACGCTGGCAGCGCTCTGCACACTTGCCGCCAGCAGCATCAGCCACGCCGCAGACACCACGGCCGCCCAGCAGCTCACCCACTGGAGCGCCCAGGCCGGCAGCCCGGGCAATGCCGACAAGGGCAAGGTGTTCTTCGCCACACGCCATGGCGGCGAGTGGTCTTGCGCATCCTGCCACGGCACACCGCCCACCGCACAGGGCAAACATGCCAGCACCGGAAAGCCGATCACGCCCCTGGCCCCGGCCTTCAACCCCAAAGCCTTTACCGACCCCGCCAAGGTGGACAAGTGGTTCCGCCGCAACTGCAACGACGTGCTGAGCCGTGAATGCACCGCGGTGGAAAAGGCCGACGTGCTGGCCTACCTCAACGCCCTCAAGCCCTGAGAACGTCATGAAAAAACCAGTCCCATTGCGCCCTGCGCCCCTGGCCGCCGCCGCGTGCGCGCTGGCCCTGCTGTCCCTCACCAGCGCCCACGCGGACAGCGGGCGTGCCATGCCCCGCAATGTGCCCAGCGCCTACGCGCAGGAATGCGCCGCCTGCCACACCGCCTACCCGCCCGGCCTGCTGCCCGCAGCGTCGTGGAACCGCGTGCTGATGGGCCTGGACAAGCACTACGGCACCGACGCATCGCTGGATGCCACCACCGTTCGCCAGCTCAACCAGTGGCTGCAGGCCCACGCAGGCACCTACAAGCGCGTGAACGAAGAGCCGCCTGAGGACCGCATCACCCGTTCGGCCTGGTTTGAACGCAAGCACCGAAAGATCGAACCCGCCACCTGGAAGCTCGCCAGCGTGAAGAGCGCCGCCAACTGCGCGGCCTGCCACACGGGCGCAGACCAGGGACATTTTGATGAACACAACCTGCGCATGCCGGCGGGGCTCGATGCCCGATCACGCCGCGCGTGGAACGACTGACTGCCACCGACAGAAACCTTTGGCGTCCCCACAAGGAGAACACGATGAACAACGCCCCTTCCCTCAACCCTGCCAACACCACGGCGCAGTCAGCCCCTGCCAAGGCCCCCAGTCGCCGGGTGACCGATGCGCCCACACGCATGTTCCACTGGCTGTTTGCGCTGTGCTTTGTGGGCGCCTACGCCACGGCCGACGGCGAACACTGGCGGTTGCTGCACGTCACGCTGGGCTACACCATGGCTGGGCTGCTGGGCTTTCGCCTGCTGTATGGCATCTTCGGGCCGCGCACCTTGGGCCTGAGCCTGCTGTGGCGCAAGCTGGCCGGGGCGCCCGCATGGCTGCGCGCACTGCCCCAGGCCCCATCGGTCACGCAGATCAACTGGCGCCAGGGCCAGAACCTGCTGATGGCACTGGCCATCGTGTTGCTGCTGGCGCTGGTGGTGCCCCTCACGCTCAGTGGCTACGCCACCTACAACGACTGGGGCGCTGCGCTGGGTGGCCACTGGATGGGAGAAGTGATGGAAGAGGTGCATGAGTTCTTCGGCAACGCCCTGCTGTTTGTGGTGCTGACCCACATCGCGCTGATTGCAGGCTTGAGCGTGCTGCGCCGCAAGAACCAGGCGCTGCCCATGCTCACCGGCCGGGTGGAGGGCAAGGGACCCGATCTGGTCCCCAAGAACCGCGCCTGGCTCGCAGCCCTGCTGCTGATCGCGACACTGGCCTTTGGCGCCTGGCAGTGGCAGCAGTCGCCCAACGGCTGGGTTGCCAGCGGCATATCGACCGAACACCAACGGCACCAGGATGACGACTGAGTCATAGCCACCGACTACGAAAGAAACACCCCATGAAAATCTACATGTGTGCCGTTTGCGGCTGGATCTACGACGAGGCTGCAGGCCTGCCCGACCACGGGATCGCGCCCGGCACCCTCTGGGCCGACGTGCCCAACGACTGGCGCTGCCCCGAATGCAATATTGGCAAGGCTGACTTTGTGATGTGCGAGGTGTAAGAACCCCGGGTGCGGCCCACTGCGCTGCATCAGGGCTGCAGACACCAGCGCGCGGTATAACGGCTGCACCGTTGCGACCCTCCTTGCAACGCAGCTTCACGGTCCACATGCCCACTACCGACTCCACTACCGGCCTCGACCCGGCCGTTGCCGCCCAGCGCCTGCGCGAGGAAGGCCCCAACGAACTGGGCATCAGCCAGCGCCGCACGCTGCGCGACATGGCCTGGGACGTGGTCACCGAGCCCATGTTCCTGCTGTTGCTCGGCGCAGGCGCCATCTACCTCGCCATGGGCGATGCGCACGAGGCGCTGATCCTGCTGGGCTTTGTGGTCATCATCATGGCGATCACGGTTCTGCAGGAGCGGCGCACCGACAACGCGCTGAACGCCCTGCGCGACCTCTCCAGCCCCCGAGCGCTGGCGTTGCGCGGCGGCACCCTGGTGCGCATTGCAGGCCGCGACGTGGTGCGCGAAGACCTGCTGATGATTGCCGAAGGCGACCGCATCCCGGCCGACGGCACGCTGCTGCAGGCCCACGAGCTGGCCGCCAACGAGTCGATGCTGACCGGCGAATCCGAGCCTGTGGCCAAACAACCATCCGACAAGGTGTTTGCAGGCACGCTGGTGGTCAGCGGCCAGGGTCTGCTGCAGGTGACTGCCGTGGGGCGCCACACCGAGCTGGGCCGCATCGGCCAGTCGCTCGACACCATAGCCCTGCAGGCTTCGCCGCTGCGCGAAGAGATGGCGCGGCTCACGCGCAAGCTGGTGGTCATCGGCCTGTCGCTGTGCGTGCTGCTGGTGGTCCTGTTCTGGGCGCTGCGCGGCGACTGGCTGCAGGCCGTGCTGGCGGGCATCACGCTGGCCATGGGCGTGTTGCCGCAAGAGTTGCCGGTGATCATGATCATCTTCCTGGCCCTGGCCGCTCGGCGGCTGGCGGCGCAGCAGGTGCTCACGCGGCGGCTCAACGCCATCGAGACGCTGGGCCAGACCACGGTGCTGTGCGTGGACAAGACCGGCACCCTGACGCAAAACCGCATGGCCGTGGCGGCGCTGTGCATTGCGGGCCAGGAGCTGGATGTGCAGAACCTGCCCGCCGCAGCGGATGGCAGCGCGCTGCCCGATGCCTTCCACGAACTGCTCGAATACGCCGTGCTGGCCAGCGAGATCGAACCGCACGACCCCATGGAGCAGGCCTTTCACCGCATGGCGGCGGACCACCTGGTGGACACCGAGCACCTGCACCCCGCATGGTCGCTGGCACGCGAATACGAGCTGTCGCCCCAGCTGCTGGCCATGAGCCACCTGTGGCGCGACGGCACCTCGGCGCACGACACGGTAGCCACCAAGGGCGCGCCTGAAGCCGTGGCCGACCTCTGCCACCTGCCCGACGCCGAGCGCGCCGCCGTCAGTACCCAGGCCGCGCGCCTGGCCGACCGGGGCCTGCGGGTGCTGGGCGTGGCCAAGGCCCTTCACCGCACGCAAGACACCTGGCCCGACGCCCAGCACGACTTTGACTTTGAGTGGCTGGGCCTGGTGGCCCTGGCCGACCCGCTGCGCCCCGAGGCACCCCAGGACGTCGCGCAGTGCCGCCAGGCGGGCATCCGTGTGGTGATGATCACCGGCGACCACCCCCGCACCGCGC
>OGCL01001524.1_pt1 | contig 19342 bp, 13 predicted proteins | sample 1570041 | NCBI WGS metagenome assembly OGCL01 (sample SAMN06266162, study PRJEB24511) | hot springs metagenome | isolation source: Hot spring water | place: South Africa: Limpopo | collected 2015-06-22
TGTGAGGGTTTTGAGACTAGACGCTTTTGATAAGTTCATTTGCGCTAATTTTGGGTTAACTGGCTCGAATTGGCAGTTGTTTTCTAGGCCAGTTGAGTTGAACAGTGGCATTACTTATGACGAAAATGACGTTGCAAATATACAACATGCCCAATCCGCGGATGTAATTTATCTGGCTCACAGAAAGTATAGGCCGCTGAAAATCATGCGGCTCAGTTCGACTAGTTGGCGAGCGCAGCATGTTATCTTTAAGGATGGACCGTATCTTCCATTGAATTGCTTATCGCCCATGAGCAATGTCAATGATCCAGCCTGGGGCACGTATTATTACGATGTGAAGATGCATATTGTAGGCGGAGAATACGAGCATACTGCGGATGTTAGAGCAGATGTAATATTTAAAACTAATCCAACAGATGTTGATAAGTGGATAGAGTTTAAGGATGATAGAACGATGCAGTTTAGGCTTGGTAAAGTTACGTCAATAGATAGTGGGGGCAAGACTCTGGCCACTATTTCAATTCCAGATAACATAATCACTTACATTGATGATGTTGTCAAGTTGGATGTTACCTATAAAGAGCCTAAGATTGCTACTATTAGCGGGTTTTATCCAGGCGGAGATCGTGGGATTGATCCTGCGGTGCATGTGCATGGAGACGCTAGTGTTACACCTAGAGTGCTTACGAGTAATAATGCAAATACATTTGCCATAAGTGATGTTGGAAAGTATGTGCGTTTCTATAATACGGCAACAAGTTCAAAGGATTATGTATGGGCTTTGATAACTGGGATTGAGAGCGCAACCACTGTCGCTATAAGCACGCCTTTAACTTATGCTTCAAACAATCGGACAGATGGCGCTCCAACAAATTTTCAGATTTATGATGAGTCAATGACTGCGCCAATACAAGCTATTAGGCGTGGGGAGCGCATTTCAGGCTTTTGGACCGCAGAGAAATTTTTGAATAGACAAATTAGGCTTGGGTACGGTGGCAAATGGTGTTGGGGCACTATATATGAAATTGAGGATGGAGGAAATCGGGCGAAGGTGAGATTTGATGTTCCGCCGCCTCGCGATCCTCATAACGCTCAACGAATGGCGAATAGGGGCAGGACATACGACTGGAGATTAGGCGCTTGGCATGAGCCTGGTCCTGACACGCCGGGTTTTCCGTCAACAGTTGCGTTTCATGAGCAAAGGTTGTTGTGGGGCAGAACCGATGCTCAACCGCAAACGATATGGGGAAGTGTGATGGGAGACTTCGAGAACATGACTCCCACACAGCGCGATTCCTCTATATCTGATGATTTGGCGATTACTTACAGTTTGGTTTCTCAACGAATCAATCCCATTCACTGGATGAGCTCTGGGCCGACGCTGTTGTTAGGGGGGCTTAGCAGTGAATGGCAAATGCGGGCGAGCGGAACGATACAAGAACCGGTAACGCCCAAAAATGTTTCTATAGTTCCTCAAACTGATTATGGAGCGGACCTTCGCGGCGATGCGATAAGGCTTGGCTCAGCGACTTTGTTCATTCAGCGTGGCGGGCTTAAGCTGAGACAGTTGGAGTACAACTTTGAGATAGACGCTTTCCTTGGCAAGGACGTGTCAATGTTGTCTGAGCATTTGCTGCGGAAAAAGCTCGTCGAAATTGCGCTTCAGCGAGCGCCACAGACCTTGATTTGGGGCGCTCGCGCTGATGGCGCGTTTGTTTCTTGCACGTTGGATCAGGATCAGGACGTAATCGCCTGGACGCAACATCAATTGGCTGAAGGGTTGGTTGAGGACGTGTGCGTGATTCCTTCGGTTATTGGCAGTTGTGACAGTTTGTATCTGGCGATTCAAAGGAACAATTATCGGGCAATAGAGCGTCTTGGAGCGATAAAGTTGTCCAATTTGACTGTGGATGATTACTGGTCATTGACAGACGGGACGGTGATTGTCAGGAATCCAAGGTCTAATCTTGGGCATACGATGGTATATGGGCTGGACCATTTTGAGGCTGGCGACGTGGTAGCGGCTTATAGACTTGATACCGGACAGTATATTGGGGACGTTACTTTGACAACGTCTTCTGGGTTAGTGGTGGCAAACATGTCCGCATTGTCTAGCGCTCTTGGAACAGACGATTATTTGATGGCGATTGGCAAAAAGTATCCAAGTCAAATTGGCACTCTTCCACCTGAAGCTGGAGGCGTTATTGGAACTTCGCAGATTAAGACTAAGCGCGTTACTAAGGTAGGCTTGAGATTGAACGAAACAAGCCGATTAAAGATTGGCGAATCCCTTAATCAATTGGTTGAGCATACCTTTTTGCCAGAGCGGACAGGCGATGTCTTGTTATCCTTTAACGGGTCCTATTCATTTGAAGCGCCGATATATCTGGAGCAAGATGCGCCAGTTCAATTGGATGTATCCGCCGTAGTGCTAGAACTTCAAACCCAGGAATCATAATCGTTGTAGGTTTTTGTTAGATGGATTTTGCTTTTCCCATATTTGCTTTTCTTTTCCTTCCTGCTCTTGCTGTTGGCCTTACTGTTGCTGGAACAGCGGTAGGAGTGTGGTCGGCTATTGCAGCGGCAAATGCGGAGAAGCGGCGGCAAAAGCAGCTTGAGCAAATTGCAAGGTATAATGCCGCAGTTGCGAGAAGAAATGCGACGATAGAGGAAATGCGGGCCGGCGCTGAGGCCGAGAGAATCAGGAGAAAGAATCTGCTGATACTTGGCTCGCAACGCGCGGCTTTTCTTAAATCTGGCGTTGAATTAGCCGGAACGCCAGAGGATGTAATCTACGATTCTCAACTTGAGGGTGAACTAGATGCCTGGGCTGTGCTGTATTCTGGAGCAATGTCTTCTTACGCGATGAAGACTAGGGCTCAACAAAGTGAAATGGAAGCGAGAGCCCATGCGCAAGCTGCCGGCAGCGCAATGACCGCGGGATATTTGAGAGGAGGCGGAACCTTGTTGTCTGGCGCGGGAGAGGCGGTAGGTATCCTTGGAAAAATTAAGAAGTAAAAGGGGCGACTATGCGGATTCCAACGATTGAGTCTGAGGAGAATTTGCGTGGAGCGCCATTAATTCAGGAATTGCGTCCGCAGTTGCCGTATCCTGGCGCCGCTGAAGAAGCCGTTTCTTATGTTGGCGCTGGAATGCGTGAACTTGGACAAGGCTTAGGGTCATTGGCTGAGTCCCTGGCTCAACTTCAGAAACACAGAAAAGCGCAGAAAGAAGCTAAATGGATTAGCGACAATTTGTTCAGCGCTTTGTCAGACATGAGCAAGTGGATGGCTGATGAAAAGAACTATACGCGCGAAGATTTTGCTGATCAGTTCATGCAGTACTCTGATCAGGTGTCTCAAAATATATTAGCAGAGCCGCCATCGCCTGAAGCTGGCGATCAACTCCGGGAGATGTTGAATAGTCGCCGGCTCACAATGTTCAACGAAGCGTTAACTGTTGGCGAACAGAATCGGCTGGATAGAATGCGACAAGGCTTTGTCACAAATACTCAGCAGATTTTGGAAACTTATCGAAATAGCGGAGCGAATGCAGCGGCTGCGGATGTTGTAGATCAATATAGAAAGGATTTGCATGCGCTTGTAAAAGTTCAATTTGGTTTATTTCCGAAAAACGTGTCTGCGCTTGGCGCGTACATTGATGCTGAATTAGCCATTGGCATTGCTCGTGAGAATCCTGAGAAAGCCAAACAGATTATTGTAAATTCAACTTACATTGAATCCACAGATAAACCGACGTTGTTGGCCAAGATAGAGGCGTTGGGGGATATGGGCACAGCAATGGCGATTTATCAAATGGACGAGCGACGCAAGAACATTCTGACGGATGCGACTCGTGGTTTGAATGTAAGATTGCCGCCTTCTGAGGCGTACCAGGTCTATGGCGATAGGGCTAAGGTTGAGGAAAAGCAAGATGAAGCAGCTTTGAATGCAATATTAGGCGCTCAGGCAATTGTAAATAGATTAGCGCCTTATAGCGCAGAGGAACAAATTAAAGCGTTGGAGGAATTGGAAAGAAAGAGCGCTGAAGAAGTTCCAGATTCAGTTCTTAAGTTGGTAAGAGCCAAGCTAGAGGCGTTAGGTGATAGGGCTGCGCCAAAGGCAGTTTATGAAATGGACGTGCGACGCAGAAATATTTTAACAGATGCGACTCGCGGTCTAAATGTAAGTTTGCCTCCTCCCGCCGAATATCAAGTGTATGGTCGCAGGGCTGAAGTTGAGAGGGAAAGCGATGTTGCCCTTCTGAAGACAATAACTGACGCTAGGAAAATTGCAACTGACTTAGCGCCTTATAGCGCTGGGGAACAAGTTAAGGCGCTGGGTGAGTTACAACAAAAGCCTGCTAAAGAGGTTCCAGAGCCGGTTCTTGAACAGGTAAGACAACAGGTTAAAGCTAATGTTAATTTGGAACAAGACGATCCTGTCCAGTTCTTGATTAATAACAATCCTGTTGTCAAAAAGCAAATGGACTTGTTGCAAAAGGCCTCTGAAGCAACTCGTAGAGGCTTTTTGGAATTTAAGAATAGGTTGCTTAAGAAATATCAAGGCTATCCGCCAAGCGATGAAGATCCAGAACAGAAAAAATGGTATCTTCGTCGGCCTTCATTGGCTTGGCGAATGATGACTGAAGACGAGGCTAGGCGAAATGCAGACTTGGTTAACAAGAGTCCGGCATCAAGGGTGGCATATTTATTAACTACGATTCTTGACGAATATCCTGACCCTGAAGACAAGGCAATAGCTCTCAGAGATATGTTGTCGCTTCCTGAAGGGCACAGGCTAAAGAATACATATCTAGCGATATATGTTCATAGAGATGAATGGTGGATTGGGGATTTCATAAAGGCTCTGGAACAAGAAGAACATCTTGCTCAATTAACATCTGAAGGACGGGACAAAATTGCAAATGACATTGAGCGTAGGCCGTTGTGGAAGCGGTACCAGGCGGCTAGAATTGGACCTTTTGCTGAGAACGCTCAGGAAGTTGCTGGTTTGAAATCGGCGATTTCGATTTATGCCAACTATAAGATGGTTGTGAGAAAGCTTTCGCTTGAAGATGCGGTGGATGAAGCTTTGAAACAGCTTACGTCTTCTGTTGGGTTTTTAACTGTAAATGAGCAGGAAATCGCAATTCCAAGAAGACAGGCTAAAAAAGTTTTTGATGATGCCGATTTTGAAGACCTTGCAAGGCGATTGACTATATTGATCAGAAGGGATTTGCCTATAGACAAGCTTGACTTGTCAAATCTTAACCTTGAGTTAGGCCCATTAGCTGACAGCCCTGGCTTACCTGAGTATAAGCAAACAGTTAAAGATCTATTGGCAGAGCAAGCTTTCTTTATGCCGGATACAGATGGCTTGTCTTTAGTAGTTATGTTTCCTGGCAAACAGGGCATTCACTTGTTGTTAAGAGACAAGTTAACAAAACGGCCTTTGAGAATAGCAATAGAAGATGTGCCAGATTATTCGGAAGAAATAGAGTTGTACTTAACGCCACGTACGCCTCCGCTTATTGGTTTGCCTGTTTTGGGTCCTCACGTTAGTCCTACTCCTCCTAGTCCTTTTAGTCCTGTTGATGCACAAAAGGTAAAGATTACAGTTAAGGAAGAACCAAAAAAGAGTTATTCAATAAGCGATAAAGAAATTTCTAAATGGCTTAATCAGATTCGGTGGTCTTCTAGAACTAATTGGCCAGGAATTTTTGAACAAAGGTGATATTTTAAATGTTCATTGGCCCTAGAATAGAGCCGCCGGCTGAAGGAATTCCTGACATTAGGATTCCATTCAGGCGCCTGCTTAAAGCTTCCTGGGGCGAAGGGCGATTCAGTAGTATGCAAGAATCGCTTTCTAGGTGGCTTGTTGAAGATGACGTTGTTGCGACTGGCGAGATTTTGGATCCGCAAATCGCTAACGAGCGATATGCCATTGGAAAATTAAAGTTCACTAAACCAGTAGATGAAGGGATAGCTATAGCTAGGCATGAACGAGAGCGTAGGCGAATGCTTAGGGAATTCTATTTAAGGGAGGGTGTGCCAGGGGGCTTTTTTTCTGGCAGAGGGCTTGCAAGCTTTAGCACGTCAGTGATAGCGGGCATACTTAACCCCCTGGATTTTGCGGTGAACTTTGTTCCGTTGGTTGGGTGGGCAAGATATGCAGAGACCCTTCGGAAAGCTAAGGTAGCCGCGTGGCGGGTGCGGTTGGCTCGTGGCCTGTTGACCACTGAGGAAGCGTTAGCTGCGAGGATGCCCAAGTTTTTAGTTCCTGTCACTCGTGGCGTGCTTGAGGGCGGGTTAGGCGGGTTTATTGGCCAGGTTCCATTCGCTTTTGCTGAGTGGAAGGATGAACGGAAATATGGCCTAGCTGAATTTACTCAAGGCGCTTTGATTAGCGCGGCGTTTGGGGCTGCGGTAAACATTGGCGTTCATGGCGCAGCCAGAATTTGGAGAAAACTGCATCCTTCTACTAGAGCGGCAATGGCTAGGACTGCTATGGAGAAGTTTCTTAGAGATGAGCCTATTAGGGTTGATCATATTGCTAGGCTTGATCAAAAGCAGATAAGGGAGGAGTTGAGGATGAGACTTCGAGAGGAATGGATAAGGACGCATCCAGAGGAGGTGGATAAGGCTTTTAAAGCTGCTCAAAAGACTATACGAGACATGTATGCTAAGGAAATAGTGGCTGTGGCGTATAGGACTCTTAAGAAAGGAGAAGTTGTTTCTGGTGGGAAATTGCATGTGGATCTTTTGGGGAAAGAAGAGAAAGCTGATGTAACTGGAGGCAAAAGCGCAGTGACGGGTTTGCCCTTAACTGCTCCGGCTGATAAAGCTAAGAAGATAGCTCTTGATCCTAATGCTGCGCTTAATGATCCAGAATTGCGTCATCATGCTGCGGATATAGTGGAAACGGCTGAATATAAGGGTTTGATAAGCAAGGAGGATAAACTAGAATTTACAGATGTTCAACTGGTTAAGAGACTTTATGATGATGATTTGTTAATTGAGAGTGGGTTTTTGACAGACAAAAATGAGTTTGTTTCTAGGGAAGAAGTAAAGCTTTCAAAAGGGTACATAACGGCAGAAGAGCTTTTTGAGTCTTCAGAGGCTAAAGCTCTTAGAGATGTGGAATATCAAGCTTTGATAGAGAAAGGAGTGCCTCCTGAACAAGCTTTAGAATGGGTTAAAGCAAAGATAGAACAAAGAAGAACTGAAAAATTTTTTGAGGACCCCCGTATTCAAGAGGAAGTCTTTAGGGAACGAGTGGATAGAATAAACAGCGCATTTGCAGAGGAGCGTGCAAAGTCAATTGAGAAACTTAAAGAGCTTGAGAGAGAAAATGCGGAGTTGGAAAGAATGGCTCCTAAAAAAACTGAAACAGAGGTTTGGTCTGGAAAGCGTCTTGATGAATTAACCGAAGAAATTAAGCGGGATGTTGAGGCCTTAAGAAAGAAGTTGGAAGGCATGGGAGAGGAGGTAAAGCTTATGGAAGAGGAGGTAAAAGTTATGGAAGGGGCGCCAGAGGTGAAGAAGGAAGGTGCGCTAGAAGTGAAGGAGAAAGCTCCAGAGGCGAAAAAGAAAATAGCGCCAACTCCAAAAGAAGGTAAACTAACTGAAAGTTCAATCTATGAGGCTCTTAAAAAGGCTGCAAAGGTTAGTGAAGAAGGCAAGGCTCGCTTAGAGGCTTTAAGGGCTGCGGCTAGGTGCCTGGGCAGAAGGCTATGAGTGAGTGCGCAATAAAAGCTAGTCAGGCATCAGGGGGAACGGTGTCTGAGAAAGAGGCCGATGAGGGTCTCAAAAGGCTTATTAGAATGGCTCAGGCTATGTCTGAAATGACCGGGGATTCTCTTGATGTTGCCCTTGATGCTTTGAGTAAAAAGCTTGAAGAACATGCGGCTTTTGTAAAGGCTGGTAAAGAGCGCAATGTGCTTTTAGGCGCTTTGGCCAGGGAGCGAATGTTAAAGCGGATTAGGAGTTTCCCAACGACAATTGGAGAAGGGTTAAGGGCTGTGCTTGGCGGCAGTCAGTTGAGGGGATGGGCTAGTCGCAGGTCTGTAGATGCGGTGATTCGAGCTATTCATCGGGAATACGTTGGGTTATTGATTAATGGGTTAAAGACAAGAGATGTATTAGACGATTTTTTGCGCGCTGATGCGGAGCTTGAAAGGGCTATTTACAATGAAATGGAGTTTATTGGGACGAAAAAAGCTGGCTCCACAGAGAATGAGACTGCCAAAAAAATTGCTGAAGTTCTTAAAGACCTTTGGACTAGAATGTTGGCTAGGGAAAATAAGGCAGGCGCATTTAAGGCTGAAGCGCCGTTTTATGTTGATAGACAAACTCATGATGCTGACAGAATAAGGCGGTTAGGTGGAATAGGCGCAGGGCCGGAAGTCAAGAGGCGATCGTATCAAGCTTGGAAAGCGATTGTGGAAGGTAAACTGGACCCGGTATGGACTTTTCGTGGAGAAGACCCTGAGTTGTTTTTGCAACGAGTCCATGATGCGCTTTATTCTGGAATACATTTTTCCGCGCCAGAAGAAGGAGTAGAGATTCCTCCTGGAGTATTTGAAAGTCATGCAGCTAGGGTGTCTAGGGAACGTATTTTATGGTTCAAAACGGCTAATGACGCTTTTGAGTATAATCAACAGGTTGGAGTTAGAGACCTCAAAAGTCAGGTATTTGCTGACATACTCTTTCGAGCTAGGTCCATAGGCTTGATGGAGGAGCTTGGGCCAAATCCAGAAGCTACATTCAACACGCTCAAATTGCACGCTGGGGATATAGCTAGAAAAAGCGGCTCTTTGAAGGATATTAAGTCTCTTGAGGATTGGAGGATAGATGCTTTATGGAATTTGGTTACGGGAAAAGCTGATATTCCAAAGAGTTTTACGCTTGCCAAAGTGACGGCTGCGTTAGGCGCTTTAGCTGTTCTTCCTCGAATGGGTAAAGTGCTAATATCTTCGCTTCCTGATCAAATATTTATGGGTTCCGAAATGTTGCATCAGGGGTTTTCGATGTTGGACAAGCTTGTGGCGCATTGGAAATCTATATTTGGAACCAGTAAAGAGATGCGGGAAACTCTATATTTGATGGGCGTTGGTTTAGAGGGAATTATTGGGGACGTCGCCTCAAGATACACTGCAATGACCACAGTCACAGGGCGCTTGCATTGGGCGACGCAAAAGCTGTTTAAGTACAACGGCATGAATATGTGGACGGATTTTCACAAGTCCGCTATGGCAGAAATGATGAGCGCCCATTTAGGTTTGTATGCGGATTCGACTTGGAACAATGTCCCTGAAGATTTGCGGCATTTGCTCAATCAATACGCTATAGGCGAACCAGAATGGGAAATTATTCGAAAGACCGCCTGGACCCGCAAAGGCAGAAAATATATTAGTCCGGAAAAAGTTGAAGATCGAGAAATTCAAACGTCGCTTCGCGCATATTTCATAGATAGGGTGGACACAGCTATACCGACTCCTGACGCCGGTGTTAGGATTTATCAGACTGGAGGCGGATTGCAGGTGGGCACTCCGGCCGGGGATGCAGCCAGATTGATCATGCGGCTTAAAGCTTTCCCAATTACTGTGCTTACTCGGGTATTGGCCCGGGAAATCTATGGTAGAGGGAATAGGTCCTTTAGAGAGTTTCTATTGCACGATCATCGCGGCAAATGGCGAGTGGCGCAGCTTATTTTTCTTACGACGCTAGCTGGGTACTTAAGTGGAGCAATAAAAGACATCCTTTCGGGGCGAACTCCAAAGAAAATTGTTCAGGAAGACAGAGACGGCAACCTCAAGATCAATCATAAGGTCATATTGGCAGCAATGGCTCAGGGCGGCGGCGTGGGGATCATGGGGGATTATTTGTTTGCTGAGTATGACAGAGAATATCGAACAATCCTCAGCGCGGTCGCTGGTCCAACCTTTGCTCAATTGGACCCCTTAGCAGAAATTTATGGCCATTACCGCACTGGCATATTGGAAGCTGACGTTGAGAGGTTGAAGAAGGGCGGCGTGAGGACGGTGAAGTTTGCTCAGGATAATTTTCCGTTCATAAATATGTTTTACACAAAGCCGATTTTGGATTACTTTGTTCTGTGGAACTTGCAGGAATGGCTGTCGCCAGGTTCTATGGAACGCAGAATACGCGCCATAGAAAAAGAAGGTTATCAACGACAGTTCATTGAACCAATGACAGGTAGAGATTGATAGGTGAAAAAACGAAAGAAAGATTAACAACGAAAGGGAAATATGCCTAACGAAGAACTATTGCAACATACAGCGCAAAAATCTGAGGTTTTTGCAAAGGTAGTCAATCCAACGTCCTTGCCGGCCGATATGGCTGTTGATGGCGTTGGTCAATTGATCGCCAACAGGAAAGGCTGCTTGATGGTCCAACAGGCCGACCTTGAACGAACCTATGATACCGTGACCTTGTTCGATGCAATGTCTAATACGGTGTCAACTAGCGCTATAACAGGCCTGACAACTAGTTCGACTACGGTCTTGCCTGCGAATGAGGCTCGGATCAAGGCGTATATTCAAGTGGTTGGCGCCACGAATCATGTGGTGGTTAAGCTTGGCACAGGGGCTTCGACTACAAGCTATAACTATGCGCTTCGCCCGGCGTCTGGCGCGAATCAAGGCGATGGCGGAAGTGTTGAGATTAGGAATTGGCGAGGCGACATTTCAGCCTGCACCATAGCTGGCACCAACAACGTAGTTGTTTGGGAACTGACTGTGTAATGTATTGCAAGTCCCCAACATACGCTAACAGGACGAACTACACGTCCATACTAATTATTGGCGCGGAAAACGCCACGGGGGCGGGCGCGGAGCTTTTGCCTATTCTAGGCGAAAATCGAAATGTTACCAATTTGTACAGGAACAGAGAGATTCGGATAGCTAAAGAACCATTATGTCTTAATACAGATAACCTTTGGCCAGGCAATCATAATCAAGAAGTTACGGCTTCGACGCCTGACTTTTATACCGGGCATCAATTCCTAGGCATTAGATTGTCTAAGCTTAAGCGTTTGACTAGGGACAATCAACGAATCGAGGACAGGGTTTTGTTGATTAATGCGGCTAGGGGGGCGTCTACACTTCGATTTCCTAGTCAACCTCAGAATCAATGGATTAAAGTATCTGACGTCATAGACAGCAGCACGTTATGGGGCTGCATGTGTCAGATGGCAGCGTATTCAGATAATAAGGCGCCGGACTTGATCATATTGCAGGGGTTTGAAGTGTGTGTAAATCGTTGGTTGGGTCCTTATGGGGCCAGGGCTTTCTTTGAGCGAGACCTTGCAGAATTCATTGCTGATATACGAAAACATTTTGGAAAAAATGTTCCGGTATTGATGACTCAATTGGGCACTACAACTGAAGGAGTGATAGAAGATCCTATTTCAATAGCTTATAGCTTTTGGGAACTTGGCTATAAACAGTCTTTGTGTTGTGGCCTTGGTAGAGAGGTTTTGGTAAATTCTGAAATAACCCTTCCGCCAGTAATAAATAATTGTTACATTGTGCCTACCTTTGATTGTCCGCTTGGCAGTTCTATGTGGTTTAACAGGGCGGGCAGAGACATTATAATGAACAGATTGCTGCATGAGATAGATCGAGTAGGGTTGCTCTTGGATCAAGCCGCTGGGGGTTTAGGGTTTATGGCCCCTATTGGCGCTTACTCAGCGGGCGATACTGAAACTTGGGTACAGTTCCCAGCGGCAATAGCGCCTCCACATCCTGACCTAAAAACTAGCGGGTTTTTGAGAGTGATGGATGATACTCAGGAGGAATCCTTTGAGATCACAGAGCTTTATCGTGCTCAAGCGATTCTTCCTAATGATTCCTTGGTTATATTCCATGAATCTGTTGCGGCCCACAGGTATATCCATTATGGCCGTCAAAAGATGCCGAGTTTACATCTTCAGTACCCTTATATTCTTTTAGCCGATTCGCCTAATTATCTTCCAGTTTTGAAATTCAACGCGTATGTACAATATTCTTAGCCTATGTTCATCAGACCTGCTTTATATTCTGATCGGCCGTTAGATTCGGCTGTTGATTCTTGGCGCGCGCGTGGCGGGTCGGCTAACCCAGCGACCTTGCGCGCTATGTCGAACGCGATGCGTTATGCTCGGGAACAAGGGATATTCTCGAAAATTTCGCGGCTCAACTTCTTTTGTGGCAATAACCTGACTTCTTGCATGATACCGTTAATTGCCAACACAACTTACGGCGATGCAAGCGATACGAACGTGAACTTTGTCGCTGCGGACTTTATCAACAGCGGCAGGAACGGTGGGCTCAAGGGGAACGGCACAACGAAATATCTGCGCACTGGCGACACTTTGGCGAAGCATTTGGCTGTTGGCAATAATGTCATGGCGATAGGCGCCTATTTGTTGGCGGAAAATTCCATTGCTTCAGGCGAACATTATTTCATGGGGTCTTGGACCAATACTGAGACCTTAACAGTGCGTAGGTTGCGACAGTTTGTTGGCGCTACAAATGGGCAATTAGGCCAGTTAGCTTGTCAAGTGAGTTCGCCTGCTGATCCACCGTATAATGGCGCGAACAACCTGCGCGTTGGCATGTATCAGATGGCGCAACAGTCTGAGGGCACAGCTTCTCTTTGGAGGAATACGGACCAAATAGGTTCAGGAGTGCTCTCAGCTTCTATGGCTTCTAGCCCATTTGAAATATACGTGTTTGCGTATAATCAAAACGATTCCCCTCAGAATTATTCTCCGATGCGCTTGGGCGGTTATTACATTGGAATTGGCGCCTGGTCAGTTGCGCAGGTTCTTGCGATGAACACGCTTTGGCAAGTATTTCAACGAACATTAGGCAGAATTCCATGACAAACATTGTAACTCTGGTGGATCATTTGGCTGACAAGGATGATCGGTGGCTGTTGTTGGCCACTTGGGTTATTGGCCTGTGTTTTGCCGTTTACTTGTTCAAATGGCTAGTTGGAAAATACAGTTCAATTACCGAAAAACTCGCCTCTGTAATTGCGGCGTCAACGGCTGTTATTGAAAAGAACTGTTTGGCGCTAGACAGGAATTCTCAGGCGTTTGAAGAAGTGTCGCGAGCGATAGAGCATTGCAGGCGTGCGTCTAATCCACTTCGTCACGAATAAGTTCGCCAACGGCAACAGGATCAATTACCTGCCTGGCTAAGTCTCGCTTTTCCTTAAGCGCAGTTAGTATTTGTGAATCAATTGTGTTGGGGACAAGGAGGTCAATGTAACAGACGTTTTTGGTTTGGCCAATCCTATGCGCTCGGTCCTCGGATTGCAGGCGATGTTCAAGCCTGTAACTGTTTGAAAAGTAAATCACGTGCGCGGCGCTGATTAGCGTCAAGCCTTTGCCGCCGCTGCCAGGCGAACCAACGAACCATCTGCAATTTGGATCGTTAGTGAATTTGTCTAGGGCAAATATGCGCTCTATTTCTGGCGTTTTGCCATAATACGCGACCGCAAAAAACTTTGATTGGCCGTATTTCTCCTTAATTGCGGCCAGGATATTTTCTATGTCGCGCTGGTAATGCGCCCAGATTATGGCTTTCCCATCTATTTCATCCAACATATCCATCAGGCGCGGTATGCGATAGTTTGGGATATTAATTGTGGCGCCGTTATCCAATCGGACATGCCCACAACAAATCTGGTGAAGCTTTTCAATCGTGGTAAGAGCGCATGTTGAAGTCAATTGCCCCTGTCTAAGCAACAAGAGCGCTTCGTTTCTAAACTTTTTGTAAGCGTCGCGTTGATCAGGGGTCATTTCGACATGTTCAATTTGATAGATTTTATCGGGCAAATCAAGGCACTCAACTTTGCGCACTCTGGAAGCGAATTGCATGACTCTATTGGTCAATTCGGTTAGGTTTCTGTACCCGACAACCTTTTGGAAGGTTCGAGTGCCCATGATGACTTGTTTCCATATTCCATAGTAATTCTTGAATCCTGTCCAAGAACTATGGCCAAGCAACCCGCGACCCAGAAATTCGAACTGTGAATAAATGTCCAGCGGGCTTTGTGTTATGGGCGCGCCGCTCATTATTCGGCGGTACTTAGCCAATTGACCTAGCGCAATGGCTGCCTTGGTTCTAGCAGCTTTGATATTTTTGATGCTGGTGGATTCATCCACGACCATCATGGCGCGATGGTTTTCTAGGAATTCTTCGGCTGCTTTGGTAGCTCTCTCAGTGGATAATGCCTCAACGTTCATGCACAAAATATCCAGTTTCCTGGCCCTAGGAAGCATAATTTCATTTAGAGCTTTTCGCGCGTCTCGCCGCAGCACGCATGACCAATAAGCAAGCCTGTAAGGCACATTGTTTGGCATATGCTTGGGGACTTCGGAATAGACCCAATTAAGATATGCCCCTTTGTCAGTGGCGATTAGCAGGCCATTTATTTCCTGGATCAAATATAGATAGGCGGCAGTGTCAATGATGACTTTGCTTTTCCCAGTTCCCATTTCCCAGAAGATAGCGAATATCCTCGCGTTTTTTGTCCGGGCAAACAGTTCTTCCTGATGTTTGTAAGGTTTTGTTCCGAAAAAGAATGCGTTTGTGGAAGTCGTCATGGTCTTATGTCAGGTTAAACGTCATAAAACAATCCGTGAGGCGAATTGACAATGAACAATTGCTCGCGGGCGCGCGTTATTCCGACGTACCACACGCGATGTTCATCGTCTGGATTGTTTTGAAACTCTTGCCAGGTTCTCTGCGCCATGTCAGTTAGCACTACGACATTGTCTGCTTCACTGCCTTTAGCCGCGTGTATTGTGCTGATTCGTATCCGGGGCGTTGCCAGCAACTTTTCGCCATTTCTTCTGGCTGCCAGAAAGTATTCCCTTTCAATATCCGGCATTTTGTCCAGGGCCTCGTGCCAAACGGATTGAACAAGCAGCCCATATTTATCTTTGAGGTCTTGCAACGACAAAAGTTGATCGTCTGGCACAGCGTCGAGCAGTTTCTTTGCGCCATGAGCGCATCCAATTCGAGTTGTTAACAGGCTGTAAATGTTTTTGACTTCGCTAGCTAAAATAGATTTGCCCGCTCTAAGCGCTTCCCAAGAAACTGTTGCTTGCAAAGATTTGCTTCGTATTGGAGAACCGATTTGAGAATCAAATATCCAACCGTTTGTTATGCAATGCCTGTTGATATGCTCTAGCAAGTACAGGTTCCTAGCCAACACGAGCCATTTCCCTTTGCTCATGTCAATTTGATCAATGTTCGTGACGTAATGAACTTGGCCAATCAAGTTAGTTGGCAAGTAAGGCTTGTTGATTCTGTTTGTGATCCTTGACGCTATGGTGTTTGCTAACTTGTAAACTTCGCCAGGGCACCTGTAACTTTGCGACAGGACCTCTTTATGGCCGTTCAAGCCCATGAAAATCTCAACATTAGCTCCAGCCCACACGTATATGGCCTGGTCATCGTCGCCTGCTATGTATACTTCACTGGCTGTTGAAGCTAATGTTTCGATCATTTTCCATTGCAACGGAGAAAGGTCTTGCGCTTCGTCCACTATCAGAATTTTGGGCCTGGGCAATGAATCGTCTTCCAGGAAACGATAAATCATGTCAATGAAATCGAGTTTGCCTGTTGACTTTTTGTATAGCTCAATTGCCTTGGCCACTCTCTCAAGCTCATAATACTGCAAATCTTCGTCAGGTATCATTTCCCAGTATTCCTTGAGCGGCATCATTCTGGAACGCGCCATAGCTTCCCTGAAAAAGAGCCTGTCGCCATGCGATTGGCCAGGGATAAAACCGTCTTCGCCTTCGTGATTTAGCGTGATGTACAGGCCCAGGGCTTGAGCTAATTTCAAGTAATCATTTGTGCCCATCACCTGTTTGATGTTCAGACCAAGGTGAGTGAAAGCCAGGCTATGCAGCGTTCTGAACATGGGCAAGGTGTCTGGATCAAGCCCAAACGCCTCTGAAGCGCGGTCCTTAGCTTCATAGGCGGCGCGCCTAGTGAATGCCGCGTAGCATATTTCTTGAGGACAAACCCGCTGAGCGAGCTTCTCTTCGACAATGGACAATAGCCTTGTAGTTTTGCCTGTCCCAGGCGGCCCGTAAATGATCGTTGTTTTGTTCGGGTCCATGCCCTGTCATATCTTGTTTTCGGGAAAATCAGGCAAAGTAAACGGCGTTTCTTGTCGAGCAAATTCCGGGACCGAATAACAACTTACCCCGCGCCCTTTGACATTGAAGAAGTGCCTATTGGCGCCTAGATGATGTAAATACACCGCTATGCGGTTGGTTTTGATTTCCTCGAACTTCATCCTTTTGAGGAACGCCAAGAAATCGCGCAGCCTGAAATAGGTTCTGCGATTGTTTGTCCACGGCTTGCCTAACAAAAGTTCTTCAGCGCTTTTGCCGGAAACTCTAGACGTGCAAAAGTCTTCCAGGTACTGGCGCAGTTGCCCTTGGACAGTTGCTTCACTGGACACTTCGACAAAGGTTACGTCTTCGAGCAAGGTTTGAACGATTATTGACCATTGTTCGTGGCTAATCTTTATCGGAAGCACGTTAGCAACTTCCATGCATCGCGTTTGAAATTTCTTTAAGTACTGAAGTTCTTCTGTGGTAAGCTCTATTCTATGGCCTCCTTCCACGTCCACAAACCAAATTGGCGGGTTAGTAAGCACTTTGGTGAGCGTTCCGAAAATTGGCAGGCCCGCTCCGTTCATTCCGATTCCATATTTGCGCGTTCTACACAAACTAGAATTGCAAAACGCGCACAAAGGCTGTTGTTTGCAGGTGTAGAGATAGTTTTTGGGTTTCCTGAGCGACCGCTTAATTGTTTCAACCTCCCGATTGCTCAGCGGCGGTTGCATGTAGCTTCTGTTTGCCTCTTCCAATTTCGTTTCCCAAGTGTCTTGGAAAACTTTTTTTAGGTATATTCCGACGTTGAACAAGCCATTGTTTCGTGTGCCAAGCTCAAATCCTTTAGCCGCCAATACATTTAGACAAGGCGGCCCATCGAAAAAAGCCTGGCGTTCTGGCACGTTGAGTTCGAGCGTAGCCAGTTGCTCAACCTCAAGAGCCAGAGAATCAGCTTTCGTGACAAATTGAGCGGCAGATAAAACGGCGCCTTCTTCGTTTATTGCGTATCGCTCTCCGCCCTCAGCCGGGAAATACGGCATGTTGATCCATTGGCCAATATCTCCGCGGGACGCCAGGATAGTGTGCTGTTTCGGGAAAATTTCCGCGTTGCCGAATCCAAGCAGGACCGCCATGTCGCGCATCTTTTGCTGAACTAACCTAGCAGGAGCCCAATCTCGAAGAAACAGGTACAAGTGCGCGCCGCCAGATTTAGTGCGACAGAGCACCAGAGGGAAATTTTTTGATTTTATTGTTTTGGCCAATTCGGCCAAGTTCAGGTCATAAACATCGACGTCTATTGCAGCAAACTTGACGCAGCTTTCATCTGTTATTGGGATAATGCCTATTCCTTCAATGCCCAACAGATGTTTTGACCATAGGTCAGGCGTTACATGGCCTCTGAGAGAAAGCGCGCGCCCCTTCTTTTTTCCCGTTGGCTCAGTTTCACCTGTTAACTTGTAAACCCCATAATTTAGCCTATGGCCTTCGAAAATTCGATCAAAGTCATGCGCCAATGGGTGCATTACATCGGTTCGCTTCTAAAGCTTTATCTAAATAAAATTGGCGGGCTCTCCCGCCAGTCACGCCTGTTAGCCGGCGTTCGCTGTTATTCCAAACCTAGAAGGCGTCTTCTTGTGGCGCGGCCGATTGCTCAAGCATGAGCCGTTGTGGAACGCTTGCGACCTGTTTGGACACATCGTAACAGAGGTTAATCAGGTCCGGGCTTGTTACAGGGCCCGCCAGTTGAATTGTCCAACCAAACCAGTTGCCGTTAACATTTTGTTCTGGCACGGTTTGAATTGCGTATTTTGCGCTGAACATGGGCAGCAAAATAAACTCGCCACTAGGCAGCCTTTGTTTTCGCGACATTATCAAATTGAGCCAAGCTCTAGCCTTTTTCAATTGTGTCGAGGACATTGCAATGACCGACTTTTCCGGTTGGTCATCCACCAAAGCGAAACCGAAAAAGTAAGCGGTTGTAACGATCAAATTGCCATTGGGCAAAACGTCTTGATTTCGTTCGTTTCGCGTGCATTCGGTCAGGATAGCAGGGTTGGTATGTTGACGAACAAACCCGCCGCCGCTTGAGCGCGGTTTCCATTCGACATATAACCTTAGGTACGAGCAAGGCACGAAAAGCAAGGGGTCCTGATTATGCGTCCAAACGATCTTTCTACTGACGGTGTTAATGATGTCGCCTGGTTCCGCGCCTTCGATCCGTTTTATTTGCCAGGCAGGATGGGTTCGATCCACTTCAGGAGACCCTTTTTGGATGATCGTTAGGAAGGGCGTGCCTAAGTCCTCGGCTGTTACCGCTTCCGTGCCTGCGCCAGCGTATTGGGCCCAATTTATCTGTTGTGTGTTATCCACAGGCAAATTTTCCTGTGCCGTTTCTTCTATCTTAATCTTTTTCATGGTAGTTCTATTTTTGTTATGTTGCCAACGTATGCTCCGAACAAATCTAAGGGGACAGGTTTTCCGGTCTCAATCATTTCCCTCACAAACGCTTTCAATGTTGAATGATGTATGCCGCATTCTCTTGAATAAGCGTAACCTAACTTGTCAATCGCTGCGGTGAGCTTTTTCACTTCGTCATCTTTGCCGTCCCTAAACGAAACGGTTATATCCTCCCTAATAATATCTCCGTGATTATGCGTTCTCAGCCAGTTCAAGGCTTCGACTTTTCTGTTCTCAGGTATCTTTGCGTTGTAAAATTTGCTAAGCTGCACTTTGCTGCCGTTAGTCAACGAAAAACTTGTTAGGCCCAGGGCCAACATTGCTTCCGGCAGAATTCTCGTGGAAATTTCGCGATGTCTAGTTTTGAGCTCTTCGAGCTTTTTCTCTGTTTCAAGAATTTCAGTTCCGAGTTGAATCTGTCTCAAAGCTAAGGCAGAGACAGACGCTAGCTCTTCATTAGTTAACGGCAGGCCGGTCAATTCATTTTTCATATTGTTTGTTCGTAGCTATATCCAACAGTAGACCCCAAAAAAACTCGTGCTTCTTTAAGACCAATTCAGGCCTGGATTGAACAGAAAGATACAGGCCCCATCGTTTTAGTTTGAGCGGCGGCACAAATACATAAACAAACCCGGAATGCGCTTGCAATGAAACCACAAAGCATTTGCCGCCTGCCTGATGCCTGCGATGAATCCACGCTGCTTGATGAGGGCGCAACAAGGTTTTGCCAT
>OGCL01001526.1_pt1 | contig 19323 bp, 18 predicted proteins | sample 1570041 | NCBI WGS metagenome assembly OGCL01 (sample SAMN06266162, study PRJEB24511) | hot springs metagenome | isolation source: Hot spring water | place: South Africa: Limpopo | collected 2015-06-22
TCTCCCGCCAGCCCCTGCGCCTGGCGCTTGGGGATCAACAGACCATTTTCCAGCAAGGGCCGGCTGCGGGTCAGCCTGCGATAGAATGGCAGCCGATACAGCCGCGATTCGGAGAAGCGTGCCGGCGCCTTGTTGAGCGCCACGTATTCGGCAACCTCATCCACCCATCCGGGGCCGAGTCGGGCGCCCGGCTCGATCAGCAGCAGCCACTCACCGCGGGCCGTGGCGAGCAGATGCTTCATGTCCCATTGCTGATAAAAGCGGCAACCGGCCGCATCCGCCACAAAGGACGAACCATCGGTCGAACCGTGATCCAGCACGATGACATCGCTGACAAGGCCCTCCACAGCACCGGCAACTAGCACCGACAGGGTCTGTGCAAGCTCGGGTTCCTGGTCGTGGCATTCCATGATCACTGTCAGCATTGCCTATATCTATCGCATTGCACAAAGTTTTGCCACATACAGTTTGTTGAAGTTTGTTCTTGCATTGTTCTCTTTTTCCGGCTAGGAATAAAGTCATCAAGCGGGGCGGAAAACCTGCGAGGAGCACACATGAACGAGCTGTCTCTTGTGAGCCAGGCTGCCTTTCAGCCCGGCAATACGGCTGATATTGCCGACGCGCTGATGAGCGCTTCAGGCATGCGGATCGAGATCGACCGGCGGCGCGGACGTGCGGCCGGCATCAATCCTGCGGGCCGGTTCGAGACGCAGGAGCGGGTCGCTTTCGATGACGGCTGGCAGACGCTTGAGGACATGCCGCCCTTCCGCACCGAAGTGCAGGTGGAAAAGCCGCGCACGGTCATTACCCGCAACGACTCGCCCGACATTCCCTTCGACCGCTCGATCAATCCGTATCGCGGCTGCGAGCACGGCTGCATCTACTGCTTCGCTCGCCCGACCCACAGCTATATGGGGTTGTCGGCCGGACTGGACTTCGAGGCGAAGCTGTTTGCCAAGCCGGATGCGCCGCGCCTGCTGGAGCGGGAGCTTTCCAAGCCCGGCTACAAGGTGAAGCCGATCGCGATCGGCACCAATACCGATCCCTACCAGCCGATCGAGCGGGAATGGCGGATCATGCGTCAGGTGCTCGAAGTGCTCGACAAGGCGAACCACCCTGTGGTGATCGTGACGAAGTCGGCTCTTATCCTGCGGGATATCGACATCCTGAAATCCATGGCCGAGCGCGGTCTGGTGAAGGTCGGCATCTCGGTGACGACGCTCGACCGGAAGTTGGCGCGGACGATGGAGCCTCGGGCCTCGACGCCGGCGAAGCGGCTGGAGGCGATCAAGGCGCTGTCTGACGCCGGTATTCCCGTGGCCATCATGATGGCACCTGTCATTCCGGCGCTGAATGACCACGAGATCGAGCGTATCCTCGACAGCGGCAAAGCCGCCGGCGCGTCTGAGGCGAGCTATGTGCTCTTGCGCCTGCCGCTGGAGGTGAGCCCTCTGTTCCGCGACTGGCTGCTGCAGAACTATCCGGACCGCTATCGGCACGTGATGTCGCTGGTCCGCTCGATGCGCGACGGCAAGGATTACGATGCCGAATTCGGCAAGCGGATGAAGGGGGCGGGGCCCTATGCCTGGCAGATCAGCCGCCGCTTCGAGATGGCAACCAAGCGGCTCGGCCTGATGCGCCGCAGCCTGCATCTCAGGGAAGATCTGTTTCTCTCACCGAACAGTGACGGGGTTCAGCTCTCGCTGCTCTAACGGGCTTTGTATTTGTGATTCCGGTGCTGTTGTCCGCCGCCTCGCACCGGATGTTGTCCCTGGTAAGCCGCCCCTGTCGCCATGATCGGCGATTGGGACCGGGGACTTGCAGGAGGTCGGGTGCGCGTGCGATTTCTGCCGCATGAAAACGCGCACGCCACCCGATTCTCCTGGCCTTTTTCCCGACCTGCCGCTGGTGCCGGATTTCTCGCTGGAAAGCCGCGCAAAGCGCCGGGGCATCTGGCCGGTGGCCGGAACGGATGAAGCAGGCCGCGGGCCTTTGGCAGGCCCTGTGGTGGCGGCAGCCGTCATCCTGGATCCGAAGCGCATTCCCGAGGGTCTCAACGACTCCAAGAAACTGTCAGCCGCCCAGCGCGAGGCCCTCTACGAGCGCATCCTCGCCGAGGCCACGGTATCCATAGCCTCGTCGTCACCCCGCCGTATCGACCTGATCGACATCCGTAAGGCGAGCCTGGATGCCATGCGGCGTGCTGTGGCCGGCCTTGATCAAGACGCTCGCCATGTCCTTGCCGACGGGCGTGATGTGCCGATGGGGCTTCTCTGTTCCGGCGAGGCGGTCGTGAAAGGCGATGGGCGTTCCGTCTCGATAGCGGCCGCCTCCATCATCGCGAAAGTGATGCGCGACCGGATGATGGTCCGGGCCGGCCTCGTCTATCCGCACTATGGCTTCGAAGTTCATGCGGGCTACGGCACAGATCGCCACCGCAGTGCGATCGTGACCCACGGCCCCTGCCCCCTGCACCGGATGAGTTTCAGGCCCCTGAAGCAAGACCCAGAGGCCACCTTTCAACCTTGACCGTTGAACATGCGGCCCGACCTCAGCGACCGCAGTTCTCCAGGAACACGGCCCCTGCGTCCGCTGCACCGGCCAATGGCAATTCGGTGACGTCCTGCCCGACCGTTACGGACAGTGTCTCGCCTTCGCCCAGAAGACGCTGCAGGTCGGCCTTCCTTTGGACTTCCCCTTCGAGGATGAAGAGATCATCCATCTCTATCCGGACGCCTTTCGTCCTGATTGCCAGCCTGTGGTCCCCGGCGCGCAGTTCCAGGCTGTAGAACGCGCCGTCCTTTGCCCCCTTCGGCTCATGGGGATAGACCAGCGTGACAGGACCGGCCCGCTGCTGGCACGCAAGTGAGAAGATTACGTGATCGCTGTCGGCGATGCCATAGACGAGCGACGCGGCCGCTTCATCACTCCAGCCAATCCATTCAAGCTGCTCCTCGCTGCTCGCGGCGGCACGCGGCAACAGTGAGATGAGCGCTGCCGCGATCAAAGAGATCACCCTGGACTTTGCTGCCATGCCCGTCATTCCCAAAACAAACGCCCCGACCGGCGGACCGATCGGGGCGTCAGAAATCAGACTGCCACATTGGCGATCGCGTCGAACTCAGTTCAGCCGCGACTTTACCTCACCGACAGAAGACTTGAACAGCTGCTGCTGTACAGCTTCGTCCGCCTTCTTCGCCAGCACCTTCTCGGCAGCCGCAACAGCAAGGTCGACGGCAGCAGCGCGAACGGCGTTCACGGCTTCAGTTTCGGCCTGCTTGATCTTCTGCTCGGAAAGCGCGTTGCGGCGGGCAACGAATTCCTCGGTCTTCTGCTTGGCTTCAGCCGTCAGGGCCGCCGCTTCGCGCTCGGCAGCTGCCACGATGGCGGCCGCCTCGGCTTCGGCTTCCTTGCGCTTGCGCTGGTATTCGGCCAGCAGGTGCTGAGCCTCTTCGCGCAGGCGCTTGGCTTCGGCGAGTTCGTCACGAATCTTGTCCGCGCGCTCGTCGAGGGCCTTGGCCATCATGCCCGGAACCTTCAGGTAGGCGAGCAGGACGAAGAAGAGGACGAGGGCGACGAGTGCGAAAAATGAAGCGTCCATGATGCTTACGCTCCCTGCTTGGCGATGCCGGAGACGGCAGCCTTGATGTCGGCGGCGGTCGACTTCGTGCCGATGAGTTGCTCAACGATCGTGCCGACAGTGTCGATTGCGATCGTGTCGACCTCGGCAAAGGCGCGGGCCTTGATGTCGGCGATGCGGCTTTCAGCGGCAGCGATCTTGGCGGAAAGTTCCGTCTCGATGGCGGCGCGCTCGGCGTCGGCCTTGGCCTTGGCTTCGTCACGAGCAGCAGAAGCGATCTGGCCGGCTTTCGCCTTGGCCGCGGTCAGCTCGCGCTCATAGGTTTCGATGGCGGCATCGGCTTCGGACTTCAGACGAGCTGCCTCGTCGAGATCCTGCGCAATGCGGTCGTGGCGGTTCTCGAGAATGCCACCGACGCGCGGAACGATGACCTTCTGCATGAGCATGTAGAACACGCCGAACGTGATCACCAGCCACAGAAGCTGCGACGGATAGGTCGAGAAATCGAACGGCGGGAACACGCCGCCGCCATGTGCCTCGTCGTGGGCCACGCCGGTCTCGGTGTGAAGCTGGCCTTCTGCCGGGGTTTCCTGGGCAAAGGCGGGGGTCACAAACATGCTCACCTCCAGGTGTATGCTCAAATGCGCGAGATCACGGCTGCCTTATCGGCGCGCCGTGATCCCAAACTCCAGCCGCTATTAGACGGCGAACAGGAGAAGGAGAGCGATGAGCAGCGAGAAGATGCCCAGAGCTTCCGTAACGGCGAAGCCGAATACCAGACGGCCGAACTGGCTGTCGGCAGCCGACGGGTTGCGCAGTGCGCCCGTCAGGTAGTCACCGAAGATACGGCCGAGAGCGAGGGAGGTACCAGCCATGCCGAGGCATGCGAGACCCGCGCCGATGTACTTTGCTGCTTCCGCTTCCATATGGATACTCCTTCGAATGGGTTGTTGCGGCTGTTTTTGACACCCGGTTGACCGGGGCCAGCGACTTTATTCTCAGTGACCACCGTGCACGGCGTCATTCAGGTACATGCAAGTCAGTACCGCGAAGACGTAGGCCTGCAGGAAGGCAACGAGAAATTCGAGAGCGGTCATGGCGACCGTCATGATCAGGGGCAGGATGGAGCCTGCGACGCCAACGGCACCGGCCGCGCTCATCGACACGACGAAGCCCGCGAAGACCTTGAGCGTGATGTGGCCCGCCAGCATGTTGGCGAAAAGACGAACGGAAAGGCTGATCGGGCGCGAGAGGAAGGACACGACCTCAATCGCGGACACGAGCGGCAACAGGGCCACCGGCACGCCTGACGGCGCGAAGATCGAGAGGAAGTGCAGACCGTGCTTGTAGAAACCGTAGATCAGAACCGTCAGGATGACGAACAGCGCCAGCGCGAAGGTTACGATGATCTGGCTGGTGATCGTGAAGAAGTAGGGGAACATGCCGAGCAGGTTTGCCGTCAGCACGAACATGAACAGCGAGAAGACCATCGGGAAGAAATGCATGCCCTTGGCGCCAGCGCCTTCGCGCAGCATCGAGGCAATGAATTCGTAGGCCATCTCGGCGACCGACTGCATGCGGGTCGGGATCAGACCGCGATTGGCGGTCGAGAAATAGAGAAAGCCGGAAGCGGCAGCGACGGTCGCAACCATGAACAGCGAAGCATTGGTGAACGAGAAATCAATTCCGCCGATTTCGATCGGGACAATCTTCTGGACCAGGAACTGATGAGTAGGATCGTTTGCCACGTTCTGCTCTTTCGCTTTCGCCGCCGAGGCGGTCAATTCTCATTCAGGCTGGCGCGTCAGCGGCCGTCGCCCTTGTCTTTAAAGTCCATCCTGCGATCGGCCGGATGCGGCGAGGCCACGATCCCGACGACGCGCATGACATTCAACACGCCGGCACAGAAGCCAATCAGAAGCAGGACGATCATGCCCCACGGCCCCGTACCCACAAAGTAGTCGAAAAGATAGCCCAGAAGCGCACCTACGATGATCGCAGAGATGAATTCGCTCGAGATTTTCATCGCCAGACCATAACCCTTTCGGGTCTGCTCCGCGTTGTCCTCGGCGTGCTCCTCATCCCGGGCCTTGCCATCGCGCACTGCGAGTTCGGCGGCCAGTCGTCTACGGCGCTCTTCCAGATCTTCTTCCCGGTGGTCCGTCATGGCTCTCTCCGTCCGTCGCTTGTCTCAAGCGCCGTTCATGCGCCCGATTTGAATGCAGAAACGGCGAGATAGAAAGCCTTCTGGCCCGCTTTGAAGTCGGGCGCACCATAATTTTGAGGCCCTGCATAGTCAAGGCGTGACAGCACCAAGTTTCACCACAAATTAACCCCGAAAAATCATAGACTTAAGTCCAAGATGCTGAATCGTCGCAGATGACGTACGGCAAATCCGGTCAATTGGCCGCAAGGACGGACTAGAATCTGCCACATTGGGCGAGAACTGGTCCGCGGCATCAGGCGGGGGCTTCGGATCGGGGCGCACCGTTGCGCTTCGCACTCGGGCATGGGAGATTCAGAGATCGGTCAGGCCCAGGGATGATCATGACACGCTTCCTCGTCCGCATCGGAATCAGCATCGTTTTGGGCTGGATGATCGGCGTCCAAACGGCCTTCACCTTCGGGCCCCAAGGGAACCTGACGCCGATGCTCTACATCTTCGTTGCAGTTCCGCTGACCTATGCCTGCTCGTTCCTGATTGTGCCGCTGCTCTCGAACTGGCTCGATCGCTTGCGCTGAAGCGGCGGCTAGCTCCAGCCGCCACCATAGGTGCGGTAGAAGATGTGCTTGCCGATCTTTTCCACACGCTTCATCGTCGGGCCCCAGGCCGGGCGGACATAGGTGGCGTGGTAGTGAGTGGCGGAGCCGACGTCCTTGAACCAGATCTTGCCGGCGGTGACCGCCATGGCAATTTCCTTGGCGATCTTCCAGTGGCGCGGCGAGGCGATGATGTCAGGGATGCGGTCACAGGCAAAGGAGAACTGGCAACGGTTGCGCCAGCCTTCGTTCTGATAGACCACGCCGCAAATGGTGTCGGGATAGTGGGGATTGCGCACGCGGTTCAGGATCACCTGCGCCACGGCCGCCTGACCCTTCACCGATTCGCCACGGGCTTCGAAATAGATGCCCTCCGCCAGGCACTTCTGTTCCTTGTCGGAGAACACGGCGGCTGGCAGGGGCGTTGCCGCCCAGGCATGATCCTGCGGTCCGATATCCGGAATGAACCTGCCCTGCTCTTCCTGCTTGTCGGCCAGAATGCTGTCGAAGGGCGACACGGAGGCATAGTCCGGCGGTGGCGGCGCATAGGCGGTTGCCAGGACATCCGGCACGGAATTGGTCACGAGGTCTGCGATCATCGGCGGGAGTGACGGATCGGCAGCGGGTTTGTCGCGCTTGAAGTAGAAGCTTGCCAGTTCGACCGGCTTTGCCTTCTCCCCTTCTCGTGCAAAGACTGAGGGCACCTTCAGCTCCGGCTCCATGAGCGAACTGGTGCGCTGGAGGATCGAGCCGGCCGAGAAGGCGCGGGGCGGCAGCATGGGCTCGACGGCAACCACCCTGCCCTTTTTCTGATCGCGGGTGACACGCATTTCGTCCGGCATGGACTCCGGATCGGCCTTGCCGCCATCGAAGGCGATGCGCCGGCCATCGGGCAGGATCAGACCGGCGCCGCCCGAAAGCGCATCTGAAGCCTCGGTGTCGGAAAAGGCGAGATTGGCCTCATGGATCGAACCCGCAGGGGTTGACGTCATCACCATGCGCCAATTGCTGGCACCGCGATCCAAGCCGGTGAGAAGACCGGCCATGTCGGCCTGGGCAGCAACGGACGGGAAGATCAGCCAGGACGCGAGGCCGAAGACCAGGGGAGAGGTCCAGTTCTCCAGACGGGAGAGGACCTTCTTCGAAGGACGAAACTTGGGACGCAAGGCCACACTCCAACTCATACTGACGCAGGCTCCATGCTCCGGAACCCGACAGGATTACATTAGAGAAATATCTCTCGTTAACCTTGATGCTTGGTTAACGACGGATCACAGGTTTGGGAGCCCAGCCGACGAAACAAAAGGCCGCCGGTGTGCCGGCGGCCTCAGTTCACCGTTCAAGGAACGCTTCAGATGATGACGTGGGAGCCGAGCTCGATAACGCGGTTTGCCGGCAAGCGGAAATAATCGGATGGGTCAGCCGCCGCCTCGGCCAGGGCAATGTAGAGCTTGTCCTGCCAATGGGGCATGCCCATGCCGACACCGGCCACAAGCTTGCGCCGCCCGAGATAGAAGGAGGTCGACATGATGTCGAACTTCAACCCGCCACGGCGCAGACTTGCCAGCGTCTTCGACACGTTCTGCGTTTCCATGAAGCCGAAGCGGATCTCGACACGAGAGAAACGTTCAGACAGTTCTTCCACGGCGAAACGATCCTCTTCGCCAAGGCGAGGACGTCCCAGAGTGCGAATGGTCAGGATGATGTTGCGTTCGTGGAGAACGTGGTTGTGCTTCAGGTTGTGCATCAGCGCTGCGGGTGCACGGGTCGGATCGCTGGTCAGGAAGATCGCAGTACCGGCAACGGAGGCAGGGCCATGCTCGCCCTTCTTCTCGATCATGGCGATGAAGTCTTCAAGCGGGATGTCGTCACGGCGGGTCTTCTGAAAGAGGATGGCGGTGCCGCGACGCCAGGTCCACATCACGACGGTGAAGGCAGCGGCAAAGAGCACGGGAATGTAGCCACCGTCGTGGATCTTCAGGAGGTTTGCTCCGAGGAAGACCAGTTCCAGCAAGAACAGCGGGGTGAGTACGGCCACCGCAAGCGCCAGGCTCCAGTTCCATTTCTTGCGCACGAATTCGAAGGCCATAATCGTCGTCACCACCATCGCCCCGGTGACAGAAATGCCATAAGCGGTCGCCAGTGCTTCAGAACTCTGGAACAACAGGACCAGCGAGAGCACGCCTACCAGCAGCATGGCATTGACCGACGGCAGATAGATCTGGCCGGCCTGGGTTTCCGAGGTGATCAGGATCTGCATGCGCGGCAGGAAGCCGAGGTGGATCGCCTGGCGAACAAGCGAAAACGCGCCGGTAATAACGGCCTGACTGGCGATGATCGTCGCGAACGTCGCGAGAATGACGATCGGCAGCAGCGCCCAGGACGGAAACATCAAGAAGAACGGATCCGACGCAGCGGCGGGATCGTGCAGGACCAGGGCGCCCTGCCCGAGATAATTGAGCACCAGAGCCGGAAATACCAGCGCGAACCACGCGAGCTGGATTGGTTTGCGGCCGAAATGTCCGAGATCGGCATAGAGGGCTTCCGCTCCCGTTACCGTCAGGAAGACGGCGCCCAAGACAACGATGCCCAGGAATCCTTCGCGCAGCAGAAAGCTTGCCGCATACCAGGGATTAAAGGCTGCGAAGATACCGACGTCATCGAAGATATGCAGGATGCCGCCGGCTGCCATGACGATGAACCAGAGCGCCGTGATGGGCCCGAAGAAGCGGGCAACCGTGCCCGTGCCGCGAGACTGGACGGCAAAGAGGCCGATCAGAATGGCGAGCGAGATCGGCACGATGAAATCAGACAGATCGGGGGCCACCAGCTTGAGACCCTCAACGGCAGAGAGAACCGACAGCGCCGGCGTGATCATGGAATCGCCAAGGAAGAGAGCGGCCCCGATCAGGCCGAGCACCATCAGGATCGGCCCATGCCCGTTTGCCGTCTTCGACAGGAGCGCCAGCAGCGACAGCGTGCCGCCTTCGCCGTCATTGTCGGCGCGCAGCAGGAAGAGGACATATTTCAGCGTCACGATGATGGTCAGCGACCAGATCATCAGGGAGATGAGGCCGATGATCTCGACGCGGGTAATCCCGTCGATGCCGATCGGCTTCAAGGCCTCGCGAAAGGCGTAAAGAGGGCTCGTGCCGATGTCGCCGTAAACGACACCGACGGAACCGAGAGCAAGAAGAATGAGACTGCGTGCATCCTTCGGACCAGCCAGGGGCTGGTGATCGACTTGCTGCATGAGGTTACAGGCTCGTCAGAGCCAGCCTTTCCACCGGAAAAACAGGAAGGGAATCATTGCGGACAGGAGCATGGCGAAGAGCGCCAGCGGGTATCCGTAGGTCCATGCGAGTTCCGGCATGAATTCGAAATTCATGCCGTAGATCGAGGCGACCAGGGTCGGCGGGAGGAAGACCACCGAGGCGATCGAGAAGATCTTGATAATGGCATTCTGCTCGACATTGATGAGGCCAAGCGAGGCGTCGAGCATGAATGTGATGTTGTTGCCGACAAACGCTGCGTGTTCCCCAAGCGACTGGACGTCCCGGGCAACGATGCGACAGATTTCGGCGGCATCTTCCTCATGGCGCACGATGGGCTGCGACTGAAGGAATGTGACGAGGCGAGACAGCGACACCAGACTGTCCCGTACCTTGCTGACCAGCTGATGATGGCTGGCAATGTCCAGGAGTTTGTCCTCCAGGAACCGCGGCGGGCGGCGCTTGGCCGCCTTGCGATTGACAAAGATGGTGATCGAAAGCGCATCCAGACGGTTCGCCAGAGTTTCCAAAATCTCTGCCGTACGGTCGACGATGGTTTCCAGCAAATGGCCGAGAAGCTTTGCCCCGGTATCGCATTGGCCGTTCAGGCGCAGCAGGCTGGCACTGAAGAGCGAGAAGGATTTTGGCTCGGCGTAACGGATGGTGATCAGGCGGCCGCGATACAGGATAAACGCGACGTCGGTGAGGAGCGGCAGAGTGGAATCCGCCCGATAGATCAGCGATGCCGTCATATAGATCGCGTCGTGTTCGACATAGAGGCGGCTGGAGGGCTCGATATCCTTCAGTTCCTCGGGTGTCGGAAGCGGGATGCCGATCCGGCTCTCCACGAAGTGTTCCTCCTCGCGGCTCGGCTTGATCAGATCGATCCAGATGATGTCTTCGGGGAAATCGCCGGGCGCCGGCTCTACGCCGATCACCTCGGCACTTCCGTCTTTTCGATAGGCCCTGATCAAGGACTGGTCACCTTCATGGCACGCCGTGCACTCCAAGCTTTGGACACAATCACAGACCCTTAACAAAAGCCAAGGCAATTGTCGCAGGACAGCAATGCAACGGTTGCACGCCTTGCTCGGCCGTCCGCATCACGCGTCATTCTACTCGAAGACGATCGTTGGTGCGGCGCGGCCCGAGCGGGCCTTTACCTGATCCCAGACCTTGGTCGCGATGTCGCGATACACCTTCGCCTGCGGGCCATCCGGCTCACTGGCCACCACAGGCGTGCCGGCATCCGAGGTCTCGCGGATGGAAATCGTGAGCGGCACCTCGCCGAGGAAAGGCACGCCGATCTTCTCGGCTTCTGCCCTCGCGCCGCCATGGCCGAAGATGTCGTAGCGATTTCCGGTGTCGGGGGCGATGAAATAGCTCATGTTCTCGACGATGCCGAGCAAGGGCACTTCGACCTTGTTGAACATGTTCAGACCCTTGCGCGCATCGATCAGCGCAAGATCCTGGGGGGTCGAAACAATCACGGCACCCGACAGAGGCACCTGCTGGGCCATGGTCAGCTGGGCATCGCCGGTGCCGGGCGGCATGTCGACAACCAGCACGTCGAGATCACCCCAGGCAACCTCGCGCAGCATCTGCATGAGGGCCGACTGAACCATCGGGCCGCGCCAGATCATCGCCGTACCTTCGTCGACGAGGAAGCCCATCGACATGACCTTGATGCCGAAATTCTCCATCGGCACGATGATACGGTTCTCGATCTGCTGGGGACGGCCGGAGATCCCGAGAAGCCGCGGCATCGAGGGACCGTAGACGTCGGCATCGAGGATGCCGACGCGCAGTCCATTGGCCTTCAGCGCAAGAGCGAGATTTACCGATGTTGTCGACTTGCCGACGCCGCCCTTGCCGGAGGCGACCGCGATGATCGCCTCGATCCCCGGCACGCCGGCCTTGGTGCGCTGTGGACCGCTGGCAGCGGGGCCATGACTGTGGGCGTGGCCGTGGGCGTGGGCGGCTGCCGTCGGCTGCGGACGCGATGGCGGGGCGGAGCCTTGCTTGCGCTCGGCGGTCAGGCTGACGACGGCACCCTTTACGCCCGGAAGCGCCTTGACCGTGCGCTCGGCTGCCTGGCGCAGTGGCTCGAGTTCCTGAGCGCGCTCGGCCGGGACATTGATCGAGAAATAGACCTTTGCGTCAGAAATGAAGACATCGGAGACCATACCCAGGTCGACGATGTTGCCGTCGAGATCCGGTCCCCGGATTCCCTTCAGCGCCTCAATCACCCGATCACGCGACAGTTCGGTCATTTCGCTTTTCTTTCCGCTCGGACATTTATGTCTGCGAGATCAGATAATGGAGCGGGAGGCGTTCGCCAACTGGAAATGCTGAGAAGAGGGTGCGACCATTGTGGCAAAAACAGACAAGCCGCCTGCGGAGAGCACCCCCCGCGGCGGCTTGTCAGGCTGCACCCTTTCATGGGTGTCGTGCAACGTCCCCTCTGGACTGCAATAAGCAATGCAGGAAGCGTGCCAGATGCAGATTTGCGGGAATCGGGGTGATTTCTCAGCCGATAGACGCGTCGGCGCGCAAGAAATGCCAGGAAAACAGGCGGCGCAGCCAAATGGCGCACAAAAATGCACCAGCGTTTACACTTACTTGATCAAACCCAATCGCAAGGCCTTGGCGACCGCCTGCGTACGGTTCACCGCGTCCAGCTTCTTGGTGGCGCGGTTCAGGTAGTGGTTGATCGTGTGCTCGGAGAGCGTCAGGATTTCGGCGATCTCCACACTGGTCTTGCCGGCAGCCGTCCAGTTGAGACAGTCGAGTTCGCGTTCGGTCAGCATATCGCTGTTACGGCTGTCCATCTCCCGGATCTCAGCCAGACGATTGAAGACATGGGCCGCGATATAGGCGAGCTGCATCATCTCGCCGGTGTCAAAGGGGTCCCGGTCACCGGCAAAGGAGACGGCACCGCGAGCCCCGGTCGCGTCATGAACCGGAAAATAGGCACCGCGGGTCATCCTAAAACGGCGGAAGAGCGATTTTGAGATCTCCGCCGTCTCTGGATCGCGCTGCAGGGCCACGTCGTCGACGTTGAAATGCAGGGGGATCGAGGCACGGCGCAGATGGGCCAGCACCGGGCTGCCCGACAACAGAGAGACTTGATCGAATTCAGTGAGCAGGTCAGCGGGCCAGTTGGTAATGATGGAACTGCTGCCAAGATCCTGGGCGGTTGCGCCCGGCATGTTGAGCACCATGAAGGCGCGGGCACCAAACAGCTCCGTGACGCGTTTCATGAAACGAAAAACGTCGAACTGGGTCTTGAATCCCTTCACGTCGGTGATCAAGCCGTCCATGCGTGCAGCGGTTGCCATGTCCTGGTTCGTCATCACACACACGTCCATACCGGGTCACCGGCCATGATCATCGAAAGAAATTGTCCTAGACGTATACGTCAATTGCTATTCACCTGCCATTGGCCAAGGTTGGGATCAGGTGGCAAAAGCCCGAGCTTCAACCAGTCACTCCAAACCCACTAGGTATCTTGTATATCCGGGTCTTAAAAAGAATCGTGAGAAACACCAAAGACGATATCAAAACCGAATCTGTTCTCCTTGGGCTGCCGAAGCATAGACTTGTAAACCACCAAGGGTCCAGATACCCCGTAAATTTTACCGTAAACCCCTGTCAGCGACCCTCGTCGCCCGGCAAGGTCACACGCAATCGACCAGGAGGACAATCGTGATCGCGACAGAAGAATTCAACGGCAGACCGCTTGTCGAAGACAAGATGGAACTGGGTGAAGGCCCGGCCTATGATCCGCTCTCAGGTGCGCTTTTCTGGTTCGATATCCTTGGCAAGACTCTGTGCGAGCTCGATGTCGAAGGTGGACGCCTCAAGAAGCATGCCCTGCCCTTTCTTGGCAGCGTGATCGCGGTCGTCGACAAGACACGGCAGTTGATTGCCTCTGACCAGGGGTTATTCCTGCGCGACAGCGCAAGCGGCACGCTTTCTCCCTATGCCGCGATCGAAGACAAGCCGCAGAATCGATCGAATGACGGACGCGTCCATCCGAGCGGAGCCTTGTGGATCGGAACGATGAGCCGGACTGCGGAGACGGGTGCGGGCGCGATCTACCATGTGGCCGGCACGACCGTGACCAAGCTCTTCGACGCCGTCAGCATCCCGAACGGGATCTGCTTCTCGCCCGACGGGTCGGTGGGCTACTTCAACGACTCCAAGGTCAACCACATGATGCGGGTGGTGCTTGATCCGCAGACGGGGCTGCCAGTCGCCGCACCCAGCGTGTTGATCGACCAGTCCCAGCGTCAGGGCGTCATTGACGGATCCGTCGTCGATCTCGAGGGCACAATCTGGAACGCCAATTGGGACGGCGGAGCGGTCGATCGCTACGGTCCGGACGGTCGCCATATCGCCCGCTACGCAGCGCCGGTGCGACGTCCCACCTGCCCCGCCTTCTATGGCAAGAATCTTGATCGGCTGGCCGTCACTTCCTGCTGGGAGGGATTGAGCGACGCGGAAAGAGCCGAGGACACGCTGGCCGGCGTCACCTTCGATCTTGGCCTTAATGTCAAGGGAAAGCCGGAGCCGTTCTTCAAGCTCTAGGCAATTCGGGCTGCAGGTCATCCAGTGCAAGAGATGGGCGGGGTCAAGAGCGGCCCCGCAAACCATTTTGACGCGCTTTTGTTCCTGCAGGCGGACTAAAATAATCCCTTGCCACAAGGCGGAACGATACCGCCCGCCGGACATTTTCCTCTCGAACCGACGCCGCACAGCCGCTGAAACAGCGAGGCGGCGTCAGTCGCAGACCATCTCAGAGGAAAGGTAGGTCCACCATGAACAAGTCCTTCAAGACGCTCGCCGCTGCCGTACTGCTCGGCTCCACCGCAATCGCTCCTTTTGCCATCGCCCAGGACGCGGGCACCGGCGCCACCACGACGCCGCCAGCCGCAACGGGCGACGCTACCGGCACAGCACCGGCTGGCACCGTAAGCCCTGACGCCACCACGGGCGGCGCTGCAGGCACCACGGGCGGCGCCATGGGCACCACAGCCCAGGACACGACCGGCGCTGCCACCGGCAATGCCACGTATCTGACCGAACAGGCTGAAAACCATATCTCCGTGAACGACTTCATGGGCCAGCCCATCTACACCGCTGACAACGAGTCGATCGGTGACATCAACGACCTGCTGGTCGAAAAGGATGGCGGCGTTGTCGCAGCTGTCGTCGGCGTAGGCGGCTTCCTTGGCATCGGCCAGAAGAATGTCGCTATCCCGTTCGAAAACATCACGATCACTCGTGAAGTCGACAACGACACGACTGCCATGACCACCACGGATGGCACTGCAACGACGGGCACCGGTACGACCGCAACCGGCACCACGGCGACTGATACGACGGCCACTGGCACGACGGCGACTGGCACGACCAACCTTGAGCAGGTTGCCGATGCTGAAGTTCGTCTGACCACGACCGAAACCGCCGAAAGCCTGCGCAACGCGCCGGAATTCCGGACCCTTTCGGACCAGGCAGCTGATGCCGGCTCCACGGGCATGGTTCCGACCGACAACACCACAACCTCGTCGACGGATCAGTAATCCCGGAACGAGGGACGTGTTAAGGTCCTAACGGGCGGCGCTTCGGCGCCGCCTTTTCGTCTATGTTGATCTTGCTATGCAAGTTCAGGCCGATGCGCGATCGACCAACGCAAAATCGTGGTGGTGCTCGGCGAGGTAGCGAAGGGTCGCGGCGGCATCAGCCGGCTTTCCAAAGTAATAGCCCTGCCCCATTCCGCAGCCGAGTTCGCGCAGTTTTTGCGCTTCGCTTTCTGTCTCGATGCCCTCGGCGACCACCTCGAGCTCCAAACCTTCACACATGCTGATGATGGCCTTGATGATGTGCTCGGAAGTGCGATCGGTGCTGATCGCAGACACGAAGGCGCGATCGATCTTGACCTTGTCGAAGGTGAATTCCCGCAGGCGGCCCAGACTGGACTGGCCGGTTCCGAAGTCGTCCAGCGAGATGCGGATGCCGGCGTCCTTCAGTTCCTTGATGATCCGCCGCGCGGTATCTGCCGAGGACATGACCGCTGTCTCGGTAATCTCAAGCTCCAGCCTGCGCGGATCAAAACCGACGCTGTTCAGGATCGACAGCGTGTTGACGGAGGTTCTAAGGTCCATCAGCTGGACCGAGGAGAGGTTGAAGGACAGGAAGAGGTCGCGCGGCCAGGCAAGAGTGGCCTCGGCTGCCTTGCGAAGGAGCGTCTCTGAGAGCGTGTCGATGAAGCCGCGTTCTTCTGCCAGCGGAACAAAGACGGCCGGCGAGACAAAGCCAAGATCAGGATCGATCCAGCGGGCGAGTGCTTCGAATCCGACGATACGATTGTCGCGCAAACGCACGATCGGCTGGAAGTGCACATCGACCGTGTCATTGATGATCGCGTTGCGCAGCGCCTGTTCAAGCTGCGTCGCCTGCTTCATTTCCTGGGCGATCTCGCGGGAGTAGACGGTGATCTGGCCGCGACCGCGACGCTTCGAACGATAGAGAGCCGTTTCGGCACTCTTCATCAGTTCCTCGAAATCCTCCCCGGCGAAGGGATACACCGCAAATCCGAGAGAGGCTGAGAGGCGCACATTGCGGTCGCCCAAATCGTAAGGTGCCGAGAGAACGTCCTTGATCAACTGGCCGGCCCGCTCGGCACCCACGCGCTCGAAGACGAGGGGAAGCACGATGGCGAAGCCATCGCCGTGATGACGGGTAACGATGGCCCCATCCGGGACGCAGGCCTTGAGGCGGTGGGCGACCTGGCAGAGGATCTCGTCGCCGGAGGCCTGGCCGAAGAGGTCGTTGATCGGCTTGAAGCCATCAAGGTTGACGATGCCTACGGTAAAGGGTGCGGGGTCGGAAGCACGGTCTGCAGCCAGCTGGCGCACCTTGTCGCCCAGCCTGTGGCGGTTGCCGAGGCCGGTCAATCGATCGGTATAACCTGTCGTCTTCAGGTCGCCCTGGCCTTGCAGCTCAGACGCGATTCCGGCGGGACCCATTCATGCTTCCTGGTACGGTTCCTTCCACACGTGCCAGAATGGGGCTAAAACATTAAAATTATCATATCGATGGGCCGACTGGACGGCGAATGACCTCCCCAAAATCAGGGTAATCAGGCCGTGGACGAGAGCCGTGTTATGTCGGGCACCAGTCGGCGGATTGCCTGATCCACGATATCGGGGCTGAGCGGCTTGAGGATCACGTCGTTCATGCCGGAGGCAAAGCAGGCCTCCCGGTCCCGGTCAAAGGCCTGGGCGAGCACACCGATAATTGGCGTCGACAGGCGGCTTTCTTCCGGCATCTGGCGGATGCGGCGAGCGGCCTCGAAACCGTTGATGCCAGGCAGGGTGATATCCATGAGGATGATGGCAGGGTTCAATTCCGCCCGCAGGTTGACCACGGTCTCTCCGTCGGCACAGACCCTGTAAGCATAACCCAGACCTTCGAGAATCTGGGAAAAGACGATCTGATTGATCTCGTTGTCTTCTGCGACAAGAACCAGGGATGGCGACGATGGGACAGACGTGCCAACGGGGATCGAGGGTCGGGCCATCGGCACCGTCGTCTTCGCCGCCTCTGCAGGCGCGGGTGGCGATTCTTCCGTGGTGATCTCCCAGTCATCCGCCGGGACCGGTGGCGTCTGCAATGCCGTCAGTCGGTCGAGGACGCTGAAGGCAAGGTCGCTTGCTATGTCGAATACCGGCAGCGTGATGTAATCAACATCAACTCCCTGCAAAAGCTCAAGGCAACGCATGTCCAGCTCGACATCAACGATCGCAAGATCGATGATCACGCCGACCGACCGCGCCACGGTTAGGAAAGCCTCAAGTTCTGCCTCATCCCGGACGCAGCAGCTGTCGAGACCGAGGAGTTGCAGGATTTCAAGCGCCCTCGTCTCAAACTCACGATCAGCGGAGACCAGCAGCGCCTTTCGTCCCGTCAGACGTTTGTCGATCGGGCCATAACCAGCACCGGTCTCACGGGACGGCTCATCTGAGGCTTCCTGAGCGAACGCCACTGCAGCGGAGCCGCCAACCTCGCCAAGGCTCGCCACCACCAGATAGCGACCGGGCGTGCCGACGCGCTGGACGTGGACCAGGATCGGACGCGGCGGATCGCCATAGAGCCGCATCGGCAGGGTCAGCGAGGAGGTAACGCCAGTGTCCAGCACATGGCGTGAGACGGTAGCCAGTTGTTCGGCGACCTTTGCTTCGAAAAGGCTGGCGATCGTGCCGCCCAGGGCACTGTCGGCGCCGACTGAAATGGCAGAGCAGAAGACCTTGTTGACAGCCACCAGCTGGAGGTTCCGGTCCTGGACAAAAACCGGATGGGCCAAGTTATCGAGGATTTCCTCGGTCAGTTGCACGCGTTCGATATCGGCGCGCCATTGCTCCTCCCTGCGCTTCTGCTCGGTGATGTCGGTCATCACGCAAAAGCCGAAGCCGGAGGGAAGGCGGCGCTTGGAGAATCGGGTCCAGCGCTTGCCGTCGTCACAAGACTGGACCTCGTAGCGTTCCTTCCAGTGTGCGGCAATCTGGCGGTTCAGCCATTCCTCGCGGCTGAGCGTTTCGGACTGACCACTGGCGGCATGGCGCAAACCAAGATCATAGGCGGCACCGAGAATGTCCCTCAGACGCGATCCGGGCTCGAAAAAATGGGATGGCAGGGGCATGAATTGCCGCGCGCTGCGGCTGGCGAAGATAAGGTGATCGTTGCGGTCATAAACAATAAAGGCGGAAGAAAAGGCCTCCGACACAGCATCCAGCAAGGCGGAGTCAAGCGCGGCGTCGACCGACGAAATGTCGGGCCCCTGCCGTTTCTTGTCCTGGCCGGGGGCCGATGGAAACTCGCTCACACTGCTGCCTCTAGGAACCTCGCCATGCAATAACAGCGAGTATTTTGGGGGCTGATGCCATGACAAAGACATGCCGGACCGCTTATCAGGCAGGGACAGATGCGAGGGACATTCCAGCCCGTATCCCCCAGTCCACCGCCAGCAGACTTGCTGCAAAGACATTGCAAGTCATTGTTCAAACTAGAGACATTCCGTTAAGGCCCACTTAATGATGGGCATGGCCACGGCCACTCGCGATTTCACCTTTCGTCGCAGCCGCGAATCCGCGAAAATGAAACCATGATCATCAAGCAGCTCTCCGAAACCCTCATCAACCAGATCGCCGCCGGCGAGGTCATCGAACGACCGGCCAGTGCGGCGAAGGAACTGATCGAGAATGCCATCGACGCCGGCGCCACCCGGATCGAGGTTGCGACGGCGGGTGGGGGAAAGACGCTGCTGCGCGTCATCGACAATGGCTGCGGCATGGGCCCGGAAGATCTGGCGCTCGCCATTCGCCGGCATTGCACGTCGAAGCTCAGCGAGACGTTGTTCGACATCCGCTCTCTCGGCTTTCGCGGCGAGGCTTTGCCCTCGATCGGCTCGGTCGCCAAGCTGACGATCACGAGCCGTCCTTCCGGCGCCGACAGTGGTTCTGAGATCGCCGTGGTTGGCGGCAAGGTCGGGGATGTCAGGCCTGCTGCCGCCAATCCGGGCACCACGGTCGAGGTGCGCGACCTGTTCTTCGCCACGCCGGCCCGGTTGAAATTCATGAAGACGGAAAAGGCGGAAGCGGGCGCGATCACCGAAATCGTCAAGCGCATGGCGATCGCCTTTCCGGC
>OGCL01001527.1_pt1 | contig 19320 bp, 21 predicted proteins | sample 1570041 | NCBI WGS metagenome assembly OGCL01 (sample SAMN06266162, study PRJEB24511) | hot springs metagenome | isolation source: Hot spring water | place: South Africa: Limpopo | collected 2015-06-22
GATATTTTATATCATTCATAAAACAATAAACCAGAAGGAGTTTTCTTTTTCTTTAGGATTCTATCGCTATTTTAGGGAAATCCCTAAAAACAAAATAGAAAAGCACCAACCGTTAAATTCTCCTCACCTCGCGGGAGGGGGACCCAATATGGTTATTGTATCACCCACCCTAACCCTCCGCCATCAAGGGGGAAGGGGACTTTTGGGAGAGTTCTATCTCTATTTTTGGGAAACCCTAAAATCACTATATAAAACAAAAATTGTCTCTATAAAAAAATTATTTCAAATTTTTTATGCCAATAAGTTATCATTTTAGTTTAGTAATTGAAAATACCTGGAGGATTAAACCATGATAGGTTTTATCGGCGGCGGCAACATGGCAGAGGCATTGATAAAGGGGCTGAAAATTTCAAAACCAAAAGTCGCTATCGAGATGTTCGTCTCAGAGCCTCGACCTGAACGAAGGCAATATCTCGAACTCGCTTACGGCGTAAAAACAACCTCTGACAATAAAGAGCTTGCCTCATCTGCTGAAATTATAATACTTGCGGTAAAACCTCAAAATATGGAGGAGGTTTTATCTGAGATAAGCAGATTTATAACAGATGAGAAAACGGTTGTCTCGATAGCAGCAGGCATAACCCTTTCTTATTTGCAGTCAAAACTTAAAACATCTAAATTGATACGAGTCATGCCAAATACCCCTGCGCTGGTTATGGAGGGAATGTCTGTTATATCTCTATGTTCATGTTTGCCTATGTCAATAGTTGCCCCTGTTAGAGATATATTTATGTCAGTAGGAAAGGTCTTGACTCTGCCCGAAAAATACATGGACGCGGTCACTGCCTTGTCAGGAAGCGGCCCTGCATTCATAGCCTTTTTTGTGGAAAGCCTGATAGCTGCTGGCGAGAAAATTGGTCTTGGGAGCGATAACGCTTCAGAGCTTGCAATTCAAACTTTAATCGGGACATCCCGTCTTATTGAGTCAGGCGTGCCACCCAAAAGGCTCAGAGAAATGGTGACTTCACCGGGGGGGACAACCGCAGCTGGCTTAAAAACCTTTGAAGAAAAGGGATTTGAAAAAATTGTTTACGATGCCCTCCAATCAGCCCTCAGTAGGGCTGAAGAACTGGGAAGGAGGCTGTAAGATGTTTATTCTGGGTAATTTCCTGATAGCAATTGCAAATATACTTGATATCGCTCTTGGAATTTACAAGTGGATTATAATCATTGCTGCGGTGGTAAGCTGGGTTAATCCAAATCCTTATAATCCAATCGTTAGAATTTTATATAGGTTAACAGAACCAGTGCTACGGCCTGTCAGAAACCTAATTGGAGCCAGACTGGGTCCTATTGATTTTTCCCCCTTAATCGTTATCGTTGCTATTATTTTCGCACAGATGTTTATATTGAAATCCCTTTTAGAACTTGGATATAAACTTAAAGGAGGGGCTATGATATGAGGATTACGCCGCTTGACATTCAGAATAAGCATTTCCGTATAAAATTCAGAGGTTTTGATGTTGAGGAAGTTGGGACTTTTCTGGAATTAATAAGGGAAGAGTTGGAAGAATTATTAAGAGAAAATGCTACCCTCAAGGACCAGCTTAATAGAGCCGATGAACAGGTATTTCAATACCGAAAAATGGAATCCACCCTGCGGGAAACTCTAATGGTAGCCCAACAAATGGTTGAAGAATATAAAGCTAATGCCAAGATGGAGGCTGAACTTATCAAAAAGGAGGCAGAGCTTGAAGCCGAGAATATTATTAAGGAGGCTCAGGAAAAGGTCATAAAAATTCATGAAGATATCGTTGACCTCAAAGGCATAAGGCGTCATTTCAAGGAAGAGATTAAGAGGCTAATTGAAAATCATGTCAGGATGCTCGAATTTGACAAAGAAAGAGAGGGTGAAGATACTGGTGAAGCATAGCGCACCAAAAGGCACTCATGATATCCTGCCTCCCGATACCAGTCTATGGCAGATAACAGAATCGATGGCAAAAGAGATATTTGAGAAATATGGCTTTAATGAAATTAGAACTCCTTTAATCGAACACACAGAGGTATTTATAAGAAGCATCGGCGAAAATACCGATATTGTTGAGAAGGAAATGTACACCTTTTCAGACAAGGCGGGCAGAAATATTACATTAAGACCTGAGGGAACAGCTTCGGTGGTTAGATGTTATATCGAGCATAATCTTCATAATCTTCCTTCTCCACAAAAGTTTTTCTACACAGGACCAATGTTCAGGTATGAAAGACCCCAAAAAGGGAGATTCAGGCAGTTTCACCAAATAGGCGTAGAGGCGTTTGGGGAGGCACAGCCGTCTCTTGATGCCGAGATTATTGCAATGCTGTCTAATTTTTTAAAAAAAATAAACCTCGAGGGAATTAATTTTGAACTCAATTCAATAGGATGTGAAAACTGTAGGCCTGGCTATAAGACCGCTCTGACATCATTCTTTGAGCGGAAGCGCGAAGGGCTTTGTCCTGACTGCCAGAGAAGATATATCTCCAATCCGCTCAGGATACTCGACTGTAAAGTGAATAGATGCGTCGAACTAAGAGAAGGCTCGCCCATGATTCCTGACTATCTATGCAATGAATGCAAATATCATTTTAGTGAACTCAAAGAGAGACTTGAATCTCTTGGGATTGCCTTTATAGTCAATCCGGAACTTGTCAGGGGGCTTGATTATTACACAAAGACCACATTCGAGGCTACAAGCAGTCATCTCGGTTCGCAAAAAGCTGTTGCTGCAGGAGGAAGGTATGACAGATTGGTTCAGGAATTTGGAGGACCGCCAACCCCTGCCGTCGGTTTTGCTATAGGTATGGAAAGGTTAATAACATTACTAAAAGACAGACGTAAAATATCTATGCCAGTTCCTGATGTATATATGGCTACCATTGGAAGTGATGCTGAGATCGAAGGTATAAAAATTGCCGAGAATCTCCGAGAGAAAGGATACCGTATTGAGATGCATTATGGTGGTGCCTCGTTAAAGAGCCAATTAAGAAAAGCTGACAGGATTGGCGCTCCCTTAGCCCTTATAATCGGTGATGATGAATTAAAATCAGGTAGGATAAAATGGAAAGATTTGAACAAAAAAGAACAGGGAGAGGTGGAAATCCATAATGTCTCTGCACTATTGAAAACAGTAAGGGGCAACGATTCAAAATGATAGATACTCACTGTCATCTTGAAATGAAGCAGTTTGATAAAGACAGGGATGAGGTTATAAAGAGGGCAAAAGAGGCTGGAATAAATACCATCATTACCATTGGCTCGGATTCAGAGGGAAACGAAGGCGCCATTGAACTGGCTGAAAAGTATGACATGGTATTCGCTGCCGTAGGCATCCATCCACATGATGCAAAAGATTTCAACGATGATATATTTGAACAGATAAACAGATGGTCTCGAAAACAAAAAGTCGTTGCTATTGGCGAAATGGGTCTCGACTATCACTACAACCATTCCCCCAAAAACATCCAGAGAGACGTCTTCATCAAACAATTGGAGTATGCAAAAAATATTGATTTTCCAGTCATAATCCACAGCAGGGAAGCCAAAATGGATACTTTAAAGATACTGAAAGATTCTGGTATAAGAAAAGGAGTTATGCACTGTTTTTCGGGTGATATGGATATGGCAAAAAAGGTTATTGAGATGGGATTTATGATATCAATAGCAGGACCGGTAACTTATAAAAATGCAAGAAATTTACAGTTGGTGGCTAAATACATCCCTGACGAACATCTCCTCCTCGAAACTGACGCTCCATATCTATCCCCAGAACCTTTGAGAGGCAAAAGAAACGAACCTTCATTTATAATGCACACTGCCCATTTCGTTGCCAAATTAAGAGGTATTTCTGAGGAAGACATAATTAGGATAACTTCCCTTAACGCCAGAAGGCTTTTCAAATTTGGCGACCTGTCTAACGGTGTGATAGTTTACAAAATAAGGGACAATTTATATTTGAATATAACCAACAGGTGCACCAACGAATGCTGTTTTTGTGTTAAGTTTCATACCGATTACGTCAAGGGTCACAACCTTAGATTAAAAAAAGAGCCTTCAGAAACGGAACTAATAGAGGCGATAGGGGACCCTGTTAAATATAAAGAGATAGTTTTTTGCGGCTACGGAGAGCCTTTGCTAAGGTTTGATGTCATAAAATCTGTGTCTTCTTGGATAAAGCAGAATAAAGGATATGTAAGAATCAATACCAATGGACACGGCAATATCATTCACAAAAGAAACATACTCCCAGAACTCCACGGGCTGGTGGATTCTATATCTATAAGCCTTAATGCCCAAAATGAAGAACTTTATAACCGCTTATGCAAGCCTGCCTTTAAAAATGCTTATAAAGAGACTATTTACTTCATTAAAGAAGCCAAAAAGTATATCCCCAATGTTCAAGTAACAGTAGTGGAATTCGACGGCGTTGATATCGAAAAGTGCCGGCAAATTGCCCAAGAATTGGGGGTGCCGCTCCGTGTAAGAAACTTCAACAACGTAGGCTAAATAACAATATGGAGGTCTGGCGCCTTATTGAGGATGGGTTCTATGAAGCTGAGTTCAATATGGCGCTCGATGAAGCTATCGCAATAAATGTTAGATTGCGCCAATCAAAGCCTACCTTGAGACTCTATGGATGGAACAAACCTTCCGTCACAATCGGCGTCTTCCAAAAAACTGAAGAGGTTAATCTTGATTACTGCTATTGTGAAGACATTCCCGTTATAAGAAGACTTACAGGTGGAAGGGGAATCCTACATTATGATGAATTAACATATAGCTTTTCATCGGAAAACAAAGGATTATTTAAGGGGGGACTTTTTAAGTCTTATTATGAACTCAGCACAGCATTTAAAAATGCTTTTATACTAATGGGGATCTCTGCAGAGATGAGACTACCTAAGCGCTCAGGAACTATACCAAGAAATCCTCTTTGCTTCAAATCCTTATCATATGCTGAGTTATCTTTTAATGGTCAGAAAATAATGGGCTCAGCACAGAAAAGATGGAGAGACGGTTTTTTGCAGCAGGGCTCGATCCCCTATTCCATAGATAATAATAAGCTTAAAAAGATTTTTAAAATAGATAACCAAGATTCTGAAATCCATGTAACAGGCATCAGACACCTAATTCCAGAACTGAACCATTCTGTTTTGAAGGAAAATATACGCAGGTCCTTTGAGGAGACATTCAGGATTGTTTTTGCTGACTCTCGTCCGTCTTCTCAGGAACTTGAGCTGGCTCAGCGGCTGGCTGCTGAGAAGTACCGGCGCCTTCGCTGACCCCGCCTACCTCCGTCTGTCCATCACATGCAGCAACCGCAGGCTGTGTATAACCAGTTTTATAGTAGAAAATGAAGGCGGACGCAATCATAACAAGATTAATATATGCCTGTATAAGTGTAGAAACCAACTGATAAAGAGGAGAAAGAAGAGGTCCAAAAAAAGGAATCAAAACAATCGGCGAACCTAACAAAAAAACAATAAAGATTGTTAAAGTAGAAGCTAAAAGAAGAATACTATAAAAACCGATAGACGAAGGATTTCTATAAAGATATTTAATGGTTTGCTTGAATGCAGTTAATGGGCTGATTTTATTGAAAACAATATGGGCAACACCATAAATCGTAAGCGCAAGTATAACCACTATCAGAAAAATACCTGTTATAAAAGTGATAGCTGAAAAGAAGATTCCCAGAAAAAGGGCAAGCACAGCCTCCTGACTTTTAGCTATCTCAACTATTGAAGATATGCCCCCGCCAAGGATGCCGAGCAGAAAGGCAAAAACCATGAGAATTATACCCACAAGAGCCGAAAAGCCGAAAAGCGGGATGAATAACCTTTTACCTTCTCCGAAAAAAATCTTCGAGGTAAATTTCTCCGCCTCATGTGTTATAAGCTTTCCTAAGGTGCCTGCACTGCCTGCAATGGTAAAAAGCCATATAGTAAAAATAAGCGTAAAATAAAACAGCAGACTTGTAATTATAACAATTGCCATAGCAAAATATTTTTTAAGCAGTCCGAGAGAGCTTCTGAACACTTCCATCAAGTCCTTTAGTCTTAATATCTCAGTTAAATCGAGTCCGAACATTACAAATGCAATTGAAATAGGTATCCCCACTATAAGAAAGAAGCTGATAAAACTTAAAATAGCTGACAATATATGGACAATCACCAACTGCCATGAGTGATTAACAGTGGTTACTCCTTCTCTTATTACACCAATATAATTCATGCTTTAGCAAGTCCCATAACGGAAATTTTAGCTCTGTTTGCCACTTCCAGAAATTCTTTTCTATTGACTATTATGCTTTTATACGCTTCAAGGGCAAGGACCGTAGCCCTGACTTTTATCATTGCCTGGAGAGTGTCACTACCTACAACCGGCACATCAAGCCTCATATCCTGCTGAGGCTTGCTGACCTTTACGACCACAGCCCCCTCGCCTGCCCATTCTCCGCCTCTCAGGATAGCCTCATCTGTTCCCTCAATTGCCTCTACAGCCATAACTGCTCGAGACTTTATTACAACAGTCTGACCTATATCAAGTCTTCCGATCTCTTTAGCTATCTTCCAGCCGTATTGAATATCCTTTTCTTCATCTTCGGACGGAACTGTTTTTGTAAGCAAACCTTCAGGAGCTAACAAATGAGGACTGAAACTGGCTATATCAATAACCTTCATACCCTCTTTTTCTATCTCCCTCGTAATAGCCTTTAAAATAACATCGTCACTTTTACTTTTCAGCGAAAGTAAAACTTTTACAGCCCTCAGGTCTGGAGTAATCTTGGATTTCAATAAAAGAGACTTGGGCACTTTACCAACCATCAAAACAGAGTCAACTCTATTATCCTTGAATGTCTTTAACATGAGCCCAAGCTGCCCTGGATTCACCCATTTTATAATATCTGACAGCCTGTCCATCTCTATAGAAGCAAGTCCTTCAAGAGCTACCGTAACAATCCTGTAGCCGCGTTCCTTCGCATCTGCGGATATAATTACAGGCAGCCTGCCTGCGCCTGCGACAATACCTATCTGCATATGCCCCTTTCAGATTTCCCTATGAAATCGATAATATGCTGAATTTCAGGCATGTCAGGGAAGTCCTTTCGGAGTTTTTCGATGGCTTTATTCAGGGTGTTTTTTTGCCTGAAAAGGATTTTATACGCCTTCTTCAGGATATTTATTGTATCATCGGAAAACCCACGCCTTTTGAGTCCGATTGCATTAGGACCATATAATTTTGCCCTCTCACCAGAAGCTATCATATATGGGATAACATCTTGCGCAACTCCGCTAAAGCCGCCAATCATGCAATAGGCGCCAATTCGGGTAAACTGATGAACGGCAACGAGCCCTCCTATTACTGCAAAATCCTCTACCAAGACATGACCGCCAAGTGTGGAAGCATTAGCCATTATTATAGAATTGCCAATCTTGCAATCATGGGCAATATGGGTGTATGCCATCAAAAAGTTAGACTCTCCAATTTCGGTCAAGCCATCTCCCTTTACCGACCCTTTGTGTATTGTTACATTCTCCCGGATGATGTTGTTATTTCCTATCCTGACGCCTGTATTTTCATTTTTGTATTTTAAATCCTGCGGTGGAAGCCCTATTGATGTAAAAGGGAATATAATGCAATTTTCGCCAATAACGGTTTCACCTTCAACGACAACGTGGGAAAGCAATTTAGTTCCTTTCATGATGGTCACGCCTTCGCCTAACACGCAAAAAGGTCCTATGACAACATCATCATGAATTACTGCCTTTTTGCTTATAACAGCATTCGGATGAACTTCTACTGGCATTAAACCCTCTATGATTCCTTTCCTGTAACCATTGCAACGAACTCTGCCTCTGTTACCAACTTATCCCCAACAAAGGCATTGCCTGAAAATCTCCAGACATTTCCCCTAACATGCAAAACCCTAACATCAAGAATCAACTGATCGCCTGGCACAACAGGCTTTCTAAATTTAACCTTCTCAATGCTCAAGAAATAAACAGTATCGCCTTTCGCCCCAGATTTAGAGGCGAGTATCCCGCCAACCTGTGCAAGAGCTTCTACGATTAAGACACCAGGCATAATAGGATTGCCTGGAAAGTGTCCTAAAAAAAAGTTTTCATTCATCGTCACATTTTTAATGCCAACTGCCCTGACATTTAATTCAAGCTCTGTTATTCTGTCAACAAATAAAAAGGGATATCTATGCGGAAGTAAATCCATTATTTCCTTGATATCAATCATGTAACCCCCATTTTGACTTAAACATCTCCAGACAATTTATTCATCTGATTTATTTTCTCTTCAAGCTCTTCAACCCTTTTCTTTAATTCGGGGAGTTTATGAAAAATTGCCACAGCCTTAAACCAGTCCTTATGTGCAATGGCTGGAGCGCCAGAATATATTCCCTGCGACACCTTGCCCATCACACCTGCCTTGGCTGCTATCATAGTTCCTGACTCAATAGTTGCATGGTCAGCCACACCAACCTGCCCGCCTAACATCACTCCATCACCGATCTCAGAACTGCCGCCAATGCCTGTCTGAGAGACAAGTATCACATTCTTGCCAATCGTGACATTGTGCCCAATCTGAACGAGATTATCGATTTTTGTCCCTTTGCCTATTATTGTAGCGCCAGTTGTAGCACGGTCTATCGTGGTATTAGCGCCTATTTCCACATCATCTTCGATTACTACAGTTCCTATTTGGGGTATCTTATGAAATACCCCGCCTTCATGGGCGTATCCAAAGCCATCAGAACCTATTACAGCGCCTGAATGAATGATTACCCCGGTGCCGATTGTTACTCTATGGTGAATAACTGCGTTAGGATAGATAATACAATTGTCACCGATAAAGGTGTTTTCTCCAATAAAGACATTAGGATAGATAATACAGCCAGAACCAACCCTCACATCATCAGATATAAACGCGAGGGGATAAACTGTCACATCATCCCCCAACACCGCCTTATCAGATATAAATGCAGAATCGCTAATACCTTTAAAGAGATGGGATGGGGGATAATAGAGAGCTAAAAGTCTTGCAAAGCAATACAAAGGGTTTTTTACGATTACCTGAGGTTTGTTGAGGTCATCTATCTTTTTATTAAGAATTACAGCTGATGCCTTGCTCTCCTTTAATGCCTTGAGCCATTTTGCCTCTGACAGAAAGGTAATATCGCCTTCCTGCGCGTCTGAAATGCCTGAAACACCCTTTATTTCTAATTCAGACTCACCTGTGGCTTGGCCACCTAAAAGGGCTGCAATCTCTCCAAGTTTCATGTGCTAAGATATTATTATAAATATTTTCAGTTATTTTTTAGTTGGTTTTGCCTTTGTTTCTGCTTTCTTGCTGTATTTTTGGAGTTCATTCAGTCTCTTTATTAAGCTGTCAGTAATATCAAGATTGCTGCTATAATAAAGGACAAGTCCATCCGCTTTCTCAAGGACGAGGGAATAACCCTTTTCTTGTGCTATTTTGTTTATTAACTCTCTTGCATCTTTTAATATTTCCGATGTTAATTCGGCTTCTTTTTTCTTTACCTCAGTTTGTGCATCTGAGACAAGCCTTTGATAATCTCTTGCAAGCTTCTCCAATTCTTCTTCTTTGGCTTTTTTAGCTTCGGGTGACATGACAGCCGACTGCTTTTCTAAATCCGTTCTCAGTTTCTCGATATTTTTGCCCTTTTCATCCAGAAGAGACTGTTTAGCTTTAATAAGCGACTCAAGGTCTGTCTTTGCCTTCTTACCACCTTCTGACTCATTTAAAAGTTTGTATAAATCGACCACCGCTATCTTTATCTTTCCCTCATCTGCGGAAAAAATAGGGGAGACATATGATGATACTGCAAGAAAAAAACTCGCAACAAAAACTATAAATACTTTTTTCATTTAAATCCTCCGTTTTAGATAATGCTGCTAATAAAGACAGCGAATTTATTTATGCTTATACCCATAATGGGTCACCTTTTGGGATGTCTGTTATATCTCAAAAGCGAAATCACACCCAGGGAAAAATCTATGGATAGTTTTAAAAGAAAGTTCCAAATGTGAATTCTACTTTATTGGAAGGCTCTCCTGCACGTTTATCAAGATTAAATCCCCACTCAATTCTTATAGGTCCTATTGGTGAAATCCACCTAATCCCTGCTCCTGTAGTATATCTAAGATCACTCCCAAAAGTCTCTCCTTTCTCATACGCCCTGCCAGCATCAAAAAACACAACACCTTTGAGTTTGTATTCAGAGATAATCGGGAATATATATTCAGCATTCAGAATCAGCTCTTTTTCGCCGCCTAAGGGCTCGTTATTTATGTCTTTTGGTCCTGCATCGCCAAAATTAAGACCACGCACAGTGTATATGCCTCCGACATAATATCTTTCATAAAGGGGTAGATTCTTGCCAAACAATCCTGATGCATAACCGATCCTGCCCCTTAGATGGACAGCGGTAACATCAAATAACGGGAAATACCACCCTGTATCAATTAAAGCCTTTATAAAAGCGTTACTGCCTCCCAATCCTGCAAATGTCAACTGAAGGGAATTCCTCGAACCCCTCATGGGATCAATAAAACTATCTCTCGTATCTCTTACAATAGCAGGACTGATGCTGCTTGTCGTTCTTTTTCCTTCCTGCGATTTAACAAAAATAGATGCGTCATCCTTGACATTGAAAATAGTAGTTCTTTCAAAGTTATAAGCTATAGATTTATGCCAGTACTCCCAGAAACTTTTCCCAAGGGACAGTTCAAATCCAGAGGATTTCCTGTCAAAATTACCATATTCCCTTTCTGTTTTGTAAATGCTCGCCCCGAATGATATTGGTTTATCCAGAAACCATGGATCTTTAAACGAAAACTCATAAAAGGAACTTTTGCCCCCTATCTGTGCCCTTGCCTTTACATAATAACCTCTGCCGAATAAATTTCCCTGAGTCAGGTCAATGATCCCAATAAAGCCATCTACTGAACTATAACCGCCGCCAACGCTCAGAAAACCCGTAGGTTTTTCTTTTACCTTCACATCGAGATCAACTATTTTTTCCTCTACTTTTGGTTTTGGAGATATCTCAACAGTCTCAAAAAACTGCAAATTGTTAAGTCTTTCATAGCTTCTCTTAAGCGCAGATGCATTAAATACATCCCCTTCATCAAGCCTAATCTCCCTCCTTATTACCTTATCCACCGTCTTAGTGTTGCCAGAGATATCTATTCTTCCGATGGTGTATTTATCTCCTTCCGAGATCCGGTATATAACCTTTACCTCTTTTTTATCTTCGTCAGGAATAAGATCAGGCGAAATAACCACAAGGGCATAACCATTGTCGGCATAACGATCGTTTATAGCCGAGATATCTTTCCTTAACCTTTCCTTGCTGAATGGTTTTTTGAGTGGAAGCCTAACGAGTTTTGTCAGCTCATCAGTTGCAATTGCCTTGTTACCCGAAATTTCAACCGAAGAAACAAAAAACTGCTCACCCTCTGAGACAGTTATTATGATATTCATAGCATCTTTGCCAACAAACTCTATAACAGGTTCTGCAACAGTTATTTTAAGGTAGCCGTTATCGTAATACAGGTCTTTGATCCGCTCGATATCGGCTCTCATTTCGTCTTTCTTGTAATAGCCTCCCCCTGTAATCAAGGAATATATCTTTCTTTCCTCTGTCTTTATCGCCTTTTTAATCTTTTTTGAGGATATTGCTTTGTTTCCCTTTACTATTATCTCCTTGATTTTGACTTTACTGCCCTCGTCTATTTGGTATGTAAGAGAGACCTCTTCCTCGTTGACCTTTTTAACAACAGGGACGATAGTTGCGTGATAATAACCCTCTCCCTCATAAAAGGTCTTCATCTTAAGAGCGTTGTCATTTATAAGCGTAACATCCGCTAAGGCTCCTGGATTTATAGCTATAACTTCTCTTAGCTTTGCATCATCAAACTTTTTATTCCCCTGAAAATCAACCTTCACAATGGTTGGCTTTTCTTTAACAAAATATATAATCTTTAAACCACCTTCAAAAGGCTCAATCTCGACCTTCACATCATCAAAATAACCCATTTTAAAGATAGTTTTAATGTCTTCAGTGACTTTATCCTGAACAAGGGGCTCGCCTATTTTTTGAGACATCTTTGTCTTCAATGCACCTTCATCTATACGTTTCAAACCCTTTATCTCGATAAGATTAACCAAAGGCTCCTGTGAATTTGCTATGGCTGAAAAAACGAAGAACATCAGTAGAAACAAACTTATAAAAATGGCTTTTAGTTTCATCTTTTATTACTCCTGTAGCAATAAAATTTGAGTAGTATAACACATTATGCAAGAAATGAGATGCAACCTCTGCCACAAAAAATTCACGGGATAAAATTTGGTTTTGGTATACTGCTAAATACATAAAGAGGCTTTCTCCAGAATGAAAAATACTGTGGCAGAAGCCTCATTGTATCAACCCTTTTTAAATGATAATATATCCTTATTCTTGTTATCTTACATAGACATAACAAACTATTACAAAAAGCAAACACTTAGCAAGTTACCTAAAACTCGCTATAGAATCATAAAGTATTGATTTACAGATCATTACGAGAATCACTTATGGTTCGTGGCAATCTCGTCAGAAAAGGCGAGATTGCTTCGCTCTGGGTTGCCATGTCACTATCCATTGCTAAATTTGAGACTATTCAACCTTTGGACATTAAAGCCATTAAAAAGTTAAAATTAAAAATTAAATAAAATTTCTTGATGCCTCAAATGAAAATACTCATGCATATATGCTGCTCCAACTGTGCTATTTATCCTTTGTCCGTTATGACTGAAAGGGGGGTGGTTGTCAAATGCCTCTGGTTTAACCCTAACATCCACCCGAACATTGAATATAAAAACAGACTTGATGCATTGAAAAGGCTTCATATGCTCTGGAATCTTGATGTCCAGTATATAGATGATTACGGGCTCATAGAATACCTAAGAAATGTTGCTGGCAATGAACAAAACAGGTGTGAATATTGCTATGAAATAAGATTAGAAATGACAGCAAAGACGGCAGCCAACCAATCGTTTGACGCTTTTACCACTTCTCTGCTCATAAGTCCCTATCAAAAATTTGATATGATTATAGATATTGGAAGGGCGGCAGGCAAAAAATACTCTGTTGAGTTTTTCATGGAAGACTTCAGAAGCGGGTTCAGATCTTCCTGGGAGACAGGCAAAAAATTGAACTTGTACAGACAGAAATATTGCGGATGCATATATTCAGAGATGGAGAGATATCTAAAAACCTGATGAACGGCTTCGAGAACATTGGAAAAATCCTGATAATAACTGGATTTGTAATTATAGCAATTGGAGCTTTATTAATCCTTTCTGGTAAAATATCTTGGTTTGGCAGGTTGCCTGGTGATATTTTAATCCAGAGAAAGAATTTTACATTCTATTTCCCGATTGCAACAAGTATAATCCTAAGCATATTATTGACGTTTATTCTTTGGTTGTTTTTCAGGAGGTAATAATGTCCGTTTCACGGAAAATCTGTTATATTGCTTCAATAATTAGTTTTTTGCTGACATTAATTATTTTTTCTTCCTTCTCACATGCACAGGAAACTATAAGGGTGCTGATTGTTGACCCTAAAAACCCTGTCATCCCCCACAAAGATGAGAAAGTCGAGAAAATCGGCGTAAATAAAGGAGAAGTTACATTTCAGGGCAAGAAATACTCTGGCATATTAGAGGTCTGGAGAGGCAAAAACGGTCTGTATTTAATAAACGAACTTCCCATAGAAGATTATTTAAAGGGTGTCGTTGCTGCTGAGGTTGGCTCTAAATGGGAAGATGAGGCTCTCAAAGCCCAGGCTGTCGCTTCAAGAACTTACGCCCTGTACCAAAAGAAAAATAACACCCCAAACAAAATGTCATATCATCTAACATCATCAGTTTTACATCAGGTTTTCAGGGGGGATATAATATCAGAAAATATTAAAAAGGCTGTAAACGAAACAAAAGGTGAGATCCTAACATATGAAGGCTCTCCAATAATCGCCTTTTACCACTCAACAAGTGTTGGGCAGACAGAAGACTGTATGGAAGTTTTCGGCAAAAACCTGCCATATTTAAAGCCTGTTGAAACAAATCCTGACTTGTCTCCTTATTTTGTATGGGAAAAAAGAATACCGGTTTTAGATATTGAAAAAGCCGTTAACTTAAGTAAAATTAAAGATATAACACCTCATTCTCAAACTGTAACAAATCGCGTAAGAGATTTAAAAATATTAACAGACAACTCCGAAATCCTCTATCCTGCTAAAGATTTAAGAAAAAATCTCGGTTGGGATAAGCTGCCAAGCACCATGATAACTGATTTATCCAAAGACGGCGATTTTTTCATTATTCAGGGCAAGGGATACGGGCACGGGGTAGGCATGTGCCAGTGGAGCGCCCAGCAGATGGCAAAAGAAGGTAAAAATTACCGCGAAATCTTACTGAAGTTTTATCCTGGGGCTATAATTAAATCGAATGCTGATTAATGAGTTTGATTTCCCTCTGCCCAAAAAACTAATCGCCTCCAGACCAGCCGCTCAAAGAGACCATTCAAGGCTCTTGATTCTTCATCCTGATGGCAAAATTGAACACAGGCATTTTTACAATATACCAGAATACCTGAATACAGGCGACATGCTTCTGATGAATGATACTAAGGTGTTCCCTGCTCTCATTGCTGCAAGGAAGCCGTCTGGTGGAAAGATCGACATTCTTCTCGTAAGAGAGTGCCTTAAAGAAAATATGTGGGAGGTTATGTATAGGGGCAAATATGAGGGCATTATATCATTCGGGGACGATATAAAGGCGGAGGTCATGATTGAAACCAGCAGCGAAGAACCTTCCGTCAGAAAGAAATTGCTTAAGTTTTTAGATATCAAGCCAACTGAAATTTATGAGGTGCTCTGGAGTTATGGACATATGCCGTTACCAAAATACATAGGCCGCCATCCTGATAATGAGGACTTATCAAGATATCAAACTGTTTATGCAAAAAAAACTGGTTCTATAGCTGCACCAACGGCAGGTTTGCATTTTACTCCTGCTCTTGTTGAGGCAATAAAAGAAAAAGGCGTTCATATCAGAACATTAACGCTCCATGTGGGGGTGGGAACATTCAAACCCATCAGGTCTCAATATGTTGACAATCACAAAATGGAAGCCGAATTTTTCGAGATAGAAACTTCATTGGAAACTGAAATCAAGGATCTTAGAAAACGAGGTAAAAGGGTTTTCGCTGTCGGCACCACTTCAACAAGGGCAATAGAAGGCTTTATGGGTGGACAATACAAAAAATCTCCTTCTTCAGGCTGCAATGACGGCGTTATCATCGGCTATACTGATATCTTCATCCGCCCTGGTCATATTTTTAAGGGGGTTGATTGCCTTATCACCAATTTTCACCTTCCCCGCTCAACGCCTCTTTTGCTCGTTTCGGCTATTTCTGACAGGGAAAAGATATTCAAGGCATACAAAGAGGCTATTGCGCTGAATTATAGATTTTTCTCATATGGTGATGCTATGCTTATTTTATAAGGCGCAGCAATGGTGTCCAAAATAATATTCAAGCAGAGATATGAAACGATTTCTTTGCCAAGAGCTAACTTCGTGCATGTCAAGCCTTTGAGAGACTTCATACTTAGCTTTGAAGTATCGGCAGTCGAGGCTTCCGCTTCGTCTTCAGCCTCCGTGAGGTTATTCGTGGCTTTGGCTACAGAAATCGGATCATATCCCTCGGATTGCGAATTATATTAAGAATTTATTTTGGACGGATATGAAGGCGCAGCATAATTCTAATGTTTAATAAGCTTATAAACCTATTGATAATATCATGATATGAAAATCAATGTTAGAATTTCTGTGGATATTACTGAAACCAGAAATCTAATATCAACAGTTATAATATAAATAGAGCATAATAATACGGAGGTATTTACGGTAACTGTAGAACTCGAACTTGACGAAGTTAAAGAATACCCCTTTGTGCACGGCGGGGCAGATAAAACCTTCAAGATTATTGAAGAGTTAATGGAAGTCTCCGTAAGCGTAAGAGGAAACAAGCTTATCATAAGGGGTGAGGGAAATAATGTTGATAAGGCAGAACAGGTTATTCAGGAAATAAGGGCTGTAAATAGAGACGGCTACATACTTAAGCCAGAGGACATCGCATCAGCAGTTAAATCGCTCTCAGAAGGGCAGGATATATCTGTTAAAAACCTTTTTGCTGGCAGCATACCTGTTTCATCAAAGAAAAGGTTTATCATTCCAAAAACAGAGAATCAAAGATTATACATAGAGGCAATCCATAATTATGACATTGTTTTTGGGATAGGTCCGGCAGGAACAGGGAAGACCTATCTCGCCATGGCAATGGCGATAAACGCCTTTCTCTCAAAACAAATCTCAAGAATTGTGTTGGTAAGGCCAGCTGTTGAGGCAGGCGAGAAGCTGGGGTTCCTGCCAGGCGATATTGCAGAAAAGGTCAGCCCCTATCTGAGGCCCCTTTATGATGCGCTTTTTGACATGATGGAGATTGACAGGGCTACAAAGCTCATTGAGCGAGGCAATATAGAGATTGCCCCTCTCGCCTTCATGAGAGGCAGAACACTCAATGACTCGTTTATAATCCTCGATGAGGCGCAGAACACAACAACCGAGCAAATGAAGATGTATCTCACACGACTCGGGTTCAATTCTAAAACAATAATAACAGGAGATATTACACAGATAGACCTGCCTCCCGGCAAAAAGTCAGGTCTAATAGAAGCTGCCAGAATACTTAAGGATGTAAAAGATATCAAGATTGTCTATTTCTCGGAAATGGATGTAGTGAGACATAAACTCGTGCAGGAAATCGTCAAGGCTTATGAAAGATACGAAAAACGGACATCCGAAGAGTAATATCCTCAATAAAATAAGAAACATCCCTGAGTCCCTGAGACAATACAGACAAACCAACAAGGATGAGATAGGCATAATATCGGCTATGTTATGCTTTGGCATTCTTTTAGCAGTAATTATTCAAGAGAAAATATCAGTTGAGCGTTTTTTAGGTGGTTTTCTTCTGATTTCGATTATTCTTTTCCTTTTTTATAAAGACATAAAACGCTACAAACCAGTTTACCAGAAAAACCACAAAATGTTATTCCTTCTGGGAATACTTATAACAACAACTCTCCTATTCAGCCGCTTCTTTGCATATCTGAACGAAGCCCTCCAGAGAGGACTTAACCTTCCTGATGGCAGCAGCTACCTCTTCGGGATTCCAATTCCATTTGGCGCAATGCTTGTAACCCTTATATTTGATTTTCACACGGCTATTATCTTTTCCTTTGTGGTAAGCCTCATAATAGGAATCTGGGTAAACGAACCATTATATATGCTATACGGCTTAATCGGGAGCTTAACGGCAGCCTTTTGCGCCATAAATTGCAAAAAGCGTTCATCCCTTATTAAAGGCGGCTTTTATGTCAGCGCTGTCAATATTATCACCGTAGTGATTATTCATCTTATAAAAGAGGATTTTTTCTCGCCATCAGCTTTCCCTGCAATCTTTTTTGCGGCAAGTTCTGGAATAATTGCTGCTGCTATAGTTTTGATAATCTTGCCTCTTATAGAGTATATCTTTGGTGTTACGACAGATATCAGCCTTGTTGAACTCTTGGACCTTGAACATCCCCTTATGCACAATCTGATGATTAATGCGCCCGGGACATACCACCACAGCGTAATAGTCGCAAATTTGGCTGGCTCAGCAGCAGAAGCTGTAGGCGCAAATCCATTGCTTGCAAGGGTTAGCGCCCACTATCACGATATTGGCAAGATTAAAATGCCGGAATATTTTGTCGAGAATCAGACTGGCACTATAAGCAAACACGAAAAATTAACACCCCATATGAGCAGCATGATTATAACTTCTCATGTAAAAGAGGGGATTGAACTTGCGAAACAGCATAAACTCCCAAGTGTAGTAATAGACATTCTGCGCCAGCATCACGGCACAACCAGCATCGCCTATTTTTACCAGAAAGCTAAAGAGCAGGCTACTGATTTGCCGCCAATGCCTGAGGATTACCGTTACCATGGACCTAAACCACAGACAAGAGTCGCCGCCCTTGTGATGATGGCTGATGCCGTTGAAGCTGCATCACGTTCACTTATTGATCCGACTCCTGCAAGGATTTCTGCATTGGTAGAGAAGATAATAAACAATATTTTTTTGGATGGACAGATCGATGAATGTGAGCTGACACTAAAAGATTTATCAGAAATCAAAAAACGTTTCACGCACATACTGACCATAATATTCCATAAGAGAATTGCCTATCCAGAATCTACCGAAAAAGGATGGCATCAGAAACGACAAAAATTAACCTTTTCCTCCGAAAGCAAAACTTTTGCTGACCAAGACACCCAGATCTTAGCATCTGCAAAGGACGATGGAGATCCTGATAACAAACAACCAAAGATTGATAAAGATAAACCCTCAGAGGATAAAACGGCTTCTAAATAAGACTCTTGAACTGTTTATATCCGAAGGCTTATCGACCAAAGGTAGAAAAAAGCTTGCCCTCATTCTTGCCGCAGCAAATAATTGTATTGAACTGAGCATTTTATTCGTAAATGATAAAAAAATGAAAGAAATAAACCTCCACTACCGACAAAAGGATAAAATTACAGATGTAATATCATTCCCACAGTTTGAAAATTATGAATATCTCTCAGTTATAAAACAACAACATCCTATCTTTTTAGGTGATATTGTTGTGAATCTTAATGAGGTGAAAAGGCGGTCAATGTATAATAAAAGCAGATTTTACGATGAGGTTGCAAGACTTTTGCTTCATGGTTTTTTGCATTTATTAGGCTACGACCATGAAAAGAGTTCATATCAGGCAAAAAAAATGGCTCAGGCAGAATCACGGCTCTTGGCGCTCATTACAGAACGAAAGTAATAATCTTTAAACCCAGAATTGTCATTAGAGTTTTAATGGAAAATGTGCAGGCAAGGGAAAAAACTTCGCCTTTGCCCCATAATCCCTCAAACCATTGCCTTCTTCTCATAGCCATGCAAAGCTTCAAAATGCGTCTATTTCCATCTTTTATGATATACCCGCCAGCAGCAAAAATCTTGTATCTCATTGTTTTCATGGTCGGCTGAACCTTGCTGCATACTACCGCTTGTCTAAACAAACTCATCAGGTTATAGGCTATCATTATGAAATTCATCAC
>OGCL01001530.1_pt1 | contig 19259 bp, 19 predicted proteins | sample 1570041 | NCBI WGS metagenome assembly OGCL01 (sample SAMN06266162, study PRJEB24511) | hot springs metagenome | isolation source: Hot spring water | place: South Africa: Limpopo | collected 2015-06-22
GGGGAACTGGCGGTCATCACCACCGAGCAGGCGCGGGAGGCGGATTACAACCTGAGCCCGAGTCGGTGGGTGGGGCACGCGGAGACGTTGGGGTCGGTGTCAATCGGCGAGCTCATTGATCAGGCAAAGCTTCTTGCAAACGAGGCGCGGCAGATTGACGAGCGGCTTTTCGCCTTGCTCTCGAAACTTCGGAGCGCATGAACATGGGCTGGGTGTTCGAGACACGTTCTCTCGGTGCTTTGCTCGACTCCGGTGTCATCGAGGCAGTCAACGGTTTTCCGTACGGTGGACACAACGAGGATGGGGTCGGTATCCCACACATTAGGCCCTTTAACGTAGCCACAAACGGCGAAATCAGCCTTGAGCAGATCAAATGGATCCCACCGCATGCAGGAACGGACAAGCCACGCTTGCGGCGCGGCGATGTTGTCTTCAACAACACGAACACCAAGGAGTTAGTCGGGAAGTGTGCACTGTGGGATCTGGAGTCAGAACCTGCTTTCTCGAACCACATGACGCGTATCCGCGTCCTTGAACTCTCCTGCGATCCTGCCTACCTCAGCTTCGCGATTCTTCATCATTGGATGACTGGCAGATCAGAGATGCTTGCGAGGGCCCACGTAGCGCAGGCGAGCATCATGGGAGAGAGATTTCGCGAGATTGAAGTTCCGTGGCCTGACCCGGCGGAGCAGCACGCGATCGCGCGCGCGCTGGCGCTCCTTCGCAGCTCCGCGCAGGGCCACGAGCGTGCGGCCAAACAGGCCGAGGAGTTAAAGCGCGCCGCCATGCGCGAGCTGTTCACGCGCGGCCTGCGCGGCGAGCCGCAGAAGGACACCGAGATCGGGCTGGTGCCTGAAAGCTGGGCCGAGGTTTCCATCACGGACTTGGGTGAAATCGTTACCGGCACCACTCCGCCAACGAAGGAGCGCGCCTACTACGACAACGGGGATATTCCGTTTATTTCACCAGGCGACATTGAACACGGGATGCCTATTGTCTCGACGCAGAAGTACATCACGGATGCTGGGCTTGCCGTTTCGCGTTCGCTTCCCGCAGGCACGACTTGTGTGGTGTGCATTGGTTCGACCATCGGCAAGGTCGGGCGCACAACGGCGAAGGCCAGCGCCACCAACCAGCAAATCAACGCCATTGTTCCGAGCGTGGGCTATGACCCGAACTATCTCTCTCACCTGCTCACTTACCAGTCGGGCATTGTGCGCAACGCAGCCTCACCCAGTCCGGTTCCGATCCTGAGCAAGGGCGCGTTCGAGAAGCTCGTCTTGTTCGCCTCGATGAATCCCGATGAACAGACAGAGATTTCCTCCATCCTCGACACCCTCGACTGCAAGATCGACCTGCACCGCAAGAAGCGCGCGGTATTGGAAGAACTGTTCCAGGCCCTGCTGCACAAGCTGATGACCGGCGAGATTCGCGTTGCGGACCTCGATCTCTCGGCACTCGAACCCCCTCACACGTCCCACGTGGCGGCTTGATAGGAAAGGAGACTTGGGCTATGATCAGGCCGTCATCCGCCCCTGGCAGTAAGCCTTCCCTCACCGATTCAGGGATCGCCGAACCCCGGGGCAATTCTTTTTCCGGCGGCCGCGCCGTCGACCTGCTGCGCCACGTCACCCCCGTCGTCACGGCGGTGATGGTGGATGCCGGGTTCTTCCTCAAGCGCGCTCGCCACCTGTTCGACACGACGTCGCCCCGCGACGCGGCCGAAAAGCTCCACAAGCTGGCGCTGGACCACCTCAACGATGCCAAAGGCCGGCGCACGGCTCGCCTGTACCGCATCTTCGTCTACGACGCGCCGCCGGCGGCCTGGAAGGGACATACGCCGCTGGGCAAGAAGTCGCTGGACCTGGCCCAGTCGCCGACGGCGCAGTGGCGGCACGAGTTTCACGAGGTGCTGCGCGGCAAGCGCAAGGTGGCGCTGCGCATGGGCGAAATCCCGACCAGCCAGGTGCGCTGGCAGCTCAAGGCCGAGGTGTTGAAGGAGCTCACCAACGGCAGGCGGCGCTGGGAGGACCTCACCGACGACGATTTCCGGTTGGACCTGCGCCAGAAGGGCGTAGACATGCGCCTGGGCCTGGATATCGCTTCCCTGGCCTACAAGCAGCAGGTCAACCAGATCGTGCTGATCTCGGGCGATGCGGACTTCGTGCCGGCCGCCAAGCTTGCGCGCCGCGAGGGCATCGATTTCATCCTGGACCCGATGTGGGCCACGATCCGCCCCGACCTATACGAGCACATCGACGGCTTGCGCAGCGTCTGTCCTCGTCCTGGTCAGGCACGCAACGAAGCCGCTGAGACGAGCAAATGAAAACGGCCGCCCCCGGTTTCACCAGGCGACGACCGCCGAACGGGCATTCCCGTTCCCGGCGGGAGTGTAGCCCAACCCGTCTCCGGGCGGAGGCTTCCCGGAAGGAGAGCGCCACATGAGCACCCTCAAGATCAGCGAGGCCAGCACGGTGCAGTTCCCGATGGTCATGCACGCCGCCGAAATCGGCTGGGCGCCCCTGACGCCGGTGGAGGCGCTGTTCCGGCGCGGGGACGAGGCAACGGGCCTGTTCCGGGGTCTGCTGGAGCAAAAGCTGCTCGCCTTCAATCCGTGGCTTGCGCCCGATCAGGCGCGTTGCATCGTCGAGACCTTCGACGCGCTGCCCGCCACCATCGAGGGCAACCGCGAACTGCTGGCCTGGCTGCGCGGCGAGCGCCAGTGGTACGACGAAGCCGAGAAACGCCACCGGTCGGTGACGGTGATCGACTTCGAGCACGTGGCGGACAACGCGTTTCATGTGACGTGGGAGTGGAAGATCAAGCCCCCCGCGCGCAAGGGCAACCGGGCCGACGTGATGTTCGTCGTCAACGGCGTGCCGGCGGCGATCGTCGAGCACAAGAACCCGAAGGACGGCGACGCCATCGAGCGGGGAATCAAGCAACTGCGCCGCTACGAGCTGGAAACGCCGGAGCTCTTGACCTGCCCGCAACTCTTCAACGTCACCCACCTGCTCGACTACTGGTATGGCGTGACCTGGAACGCCAACCGGCGCGACATGGCGCGCTGGAAGCAGACGCCGGAGGAGACCTATCGCTTCGCGGTGCAGGCCTTTTTCGAGCCGACCGACTTCCTGCGCACCCTGCGGCACTGGATCCTGTTCTACGTGCAGGACGGCGAGACGCGCAAGTCGGTGCTGCGCCAGCACCAGCGGCGCGCCATCGACGCGATCCTCGCGCGCTGCGCCGACCCGGCGAAGACACGCGGCCTCATCTGGCACACCCAGGGCTCGGGCAAGACCTTCACGCTGCTGACCGCCGCTCGGCTGATCCTGGAGGACAAGGCGCGCTTCGCCAACGCGACGGCGATTCTGGTGGTGGACCGCACCGAGCTCGAAGGTCAGTTGAAAGGCTGGGTCGAGCGCCTGCTCGGCGAGATGCAGCAGCAGGACATCGCAGTCCGGCGGGCCAACGACAAGGCCGAACTCCAGGCGCTGCTGGATGCCGATTTCCGGGGCCTGATCATCTCGATGATCCACAAGTTCGAGGCCGTCCGCAAAGACAGCGTTCTTCGCGACAACGTCTACGTGTTCATCGACGAGGCGCACCGATCGGTGGCCAAGGACCTCGGCACCTATTTGATGGCGACCGTGCCGAAGGCCACCATCATCGGTTTCACCGGCACGCCGATTGCGCGCACGTCGCAGGGCGAAGGCACGTTCAAGATCTTCGGCCGGGAGGACGAACAGGGCTATCTCGACAAGTATTCGATCAAGGAGTCCATCGAGGACGGGACCACCCTGCCGATCAAACACGTGATGGCGCCCAGCGAGATGACAGTGCCTGCGGATCGCCTGGACGAGGAGTTTTTCGCCTTGGCCGAGAGCGAAGGCGTCACCGATGTCGAGGAACTGAACAAGGTGCTCGACCGCGCCGTCGGGCTACGCACCTTTTTGACGGCGGACGACCGCATCGAGAAGGTGTCTGCCTTCATTGCCGAGCACTTCAGGGAGAACGTGCTGCCCTTGGGCTACAAGGCCTTCGTGGTAGCCGTGAACCGCGAGGCCTGCGCCAAGTACAAGAAGGCCCTGGACAAGCTGCTGCCGCCTGAGTGGACGGCGCCGGTCTATACCCAGAATGCGGCGGACGTCATCGATCGGCCGCTGGTAGCCGAGTTGCAGCTTTCCGACGAGGCCGAGGAACAGGTGCGCCTGCTGTTCAAGAAGCCCGCCGAGAACCCGAAGATCCTCATCGTCACCGACAAGCTGCTCACCGGTTACGACGCACCGCCGCTGTACTGCCTGTACCTCGACAAGCCGATGCGCGACCACGTGCTGCTACAGTCGATTGCGCGCGTGAACCGGCCCTACGTGGACGCCAACGGCGTGCAGAAACGCGTCGGCCTGGTGGTCGACTTCGTGGGCGTGCTGCGCGAGCTGAAGAAGGCGCTGCAGTTCGACTCCGCGGATGTCAGCGGCGTGATCGATGACCTCGACGTGCTCATGCAGGACTTCCTGCAACGCATCGAGCAGGCCAAGAAGGACTATCTGGAGTCAGATGCAGGCGGTACGCCCGATGAACGGCTCGAACGCCTGGTGTTTGGTCGCTTCTTGACGCCCGAGGCGCGCAAGACCTTCTTCGAGCACTACAAGGAAACCGAGGCGCTGTGGGAGATCCTCTCTCCCGACCCTCGGCTCCGTGACCACATCGCCGCCTACAAGCAGCTTTCCCAGCTCTACGCAGCCGTGCGCAACGCCTACGCCGAGAAGGTCGGCCTCAACGCCGATCTGGCCTACAAGACGCGCCGGCTCATCGAGGAGAGTGCCGAGCAGCACGGCCTGGGTCGGCTCACCAAGAGCGTGACCTTCGACGTGGCCACACTCGACGCGCTGCGCGGCGAGAAAGGTTCCGATGAAGGCAAGGTGTTCAACCTCGTGCGCGGGTTGCAGCACGAGATCGACGAAGACCCCGCCGCGGCCCCGGTGCTGCAGCCGCTGAAAGACCGCGCCGAGCGCATCCTCAAGGACCTCGAAGACCGCAAGACGACCGGTCTAGCCGCGATGGACCAACTCGCAGCGCTGGCGACCGAGAAGGAAGCGGCGATGCAGGCGGCGCGCGAAAGCGGACTTTCCCCGCGCGCCTTCGCCGTCTACTGGCTGTTGCGCGACGACCCCGCCGTCAAGGCGGCATCGGTCGACGCCATGGCGCTCGCAAAGGATGCCGAAGCGCTCTTGGCGCGCTTCCCAAATGCGTCGACGAACCCCGACGAGCAACGCCGGTTGCGCGCAGCCACGTACAAACCCGTGTTGGCGCTCGGACAGGACGAGCGCGCCCGCGTGGTCGACCTGATCATCCGACTGCTGCTCGCGGAGGACGAGGCGTGAAGTCGTCCCTCTACCCCGTGCAGGAACTGCGACGACGGGCACTGGCCTGGGCGGTGAAGCTGCGTGTCAACCCGCGCGTCATTCGGGTCCAAGAGATGCGCAAGAAGTGGGGCTCGTGCTCGTCGGCGGGGACCGTCACCTTGGCCGCCGACTTGCTCGACCAGGAAGAGCGCTTTCAGGACTACGTCATCGTCCACGAACTGCTGCACCTGCGATACGCCAGCCATGGGCGCATGTTCAAGGCGCTGATGAGCGCGCATGTTCCCATCTGGCGTGAGATGGAAGATGCGAGGCGGCGCCGGCTTGTCGGCGAACGGAGATCGATGGAAAGCGCAGCGTGAATCGGGAGGGATCGATGGCAAAGACGACTGCGGGCTCTCCGTCGCTGAAAGCGGAGAACGGCAAGGCCGTTTGGCTGCTGGTAAGTGCCGACATCGTCGCAATCGTTTTGGTGTTGACGGGTTTCGCTTTCACCCGGGCGTCGCTCTCAGAGCTTGCGCAATCGACATTCGTTCGAGGGCTGCTCTTTGCCGCCGCCATATGCGGATGCTGGCCGAGACTGTCCTGCTGTGTGGTCGGGATCGCAGCCCTCCGCGCCAATGACCTGTTTTCAGTATAGCCTACCACTGCTGTCCAAAACAGCCGGAGCCTGGCGGACGGCCCCTTGATTTGATGCGGGTTTCGGACGGGTCATGACGGGATTTCAAGATCGAGCCTCCTTGTGCCGTCCAAGATCAGGCGAAGGCCAGCGCCGCCTGGGGCTGCGCCTGCGGATCGGGCGGCGCGGCGAACGGCTCGTTCGACCAGGCGCGCAGATCGCGATGCGTGAAGAGATTCATGCGCAGCAAGGCTACCAGATTGGACAGGCTCCAGCCGAAGCTGGAGGTCAGTTGCAGGTAACACAGCAGGAGCATGGCGATCAGCGCCGTCCAGATCTGGATTTTCACCGCGTTGCAAATTGGGTATCCGGATTTGGCTGCGTTTGAAGGCCCACAGCCGCCCCGATTCCAATAGCTCGAAGAGAAGCCTCCAGGTCGGAGATGCCGTATTTCTCCATCAGTGCTTTCGCCTACCGGAGGGCAGCAGCAGCCTCGTGGGGTTCACTGGAACCCGCCAAGGCGAGGCACTTTCGGATTCTTTCGATGGCTTTGGCCTTGTCGATCATTCCGTCACCTTGGTGGTAGCCGAGAGATAGTGGACTGACCCTTTGCGGGTTACGACGCGGATCGCACCACATCGGGCCAGCTCGTCCAGATCGTCATTGAGGCTTGTTACAGTGGTTTCGAACTGAAGCGCCTTGATGATCGCTCCCACGGAGGATGCACCGGCATGGATGGCAGCCAGACATTGATCAAGACGGTCGGGACGATCAGGCAACCGGCTCTCGTCGTCGGCGAGACGGTGAATGCGAGCGACGCCGGGCGGCGGCACAAAGACGGGATGACCGCACAGAAGGCCGGCCAGAGAAAGATCGGCGCGCCCCACAGGGCGCTTGGTGCGACCGGTGGGCTTTCGTATGGCGGCCCCTTGCGTTCGTGCGGCCAGCGTTGGATCACGCATCAGCGCCATCGTTCTCGTCTGCGGCCATAGCGGCTTTTCTCGCATCCTTGGCAAACCGGATGAGCTGTAGGGCCTTGTTGATGTGGCGCGCTTCGCGCCGGATCGCCGTCAGCTTGGTCTCGGTGTCCTCTACCAAGGGCTTCTCCCACTCTTTGCTAAGCCCTAGGAGCGTATTCAGGCTGTAGCCGTACTCCCCTGTCTTCCGGAGGTATTCCCTTTTCGCTTTTCGTGTTCCCTTTGCCTTCGACCCAACCCACCGAATCTTCACCCACTCGATCTTTATCGAGTTGCCCTCCCTCGTGCAACGCAACTGGAGCGCGCTCTTGTTCTCCCACCCCGGCATTTTCTGCTCGGTCGCTCTGACTACCGCCCAGTGCGCCTCCACGATCTTTTCTGCCTGTTCATGCAGATCGTCCAACCATGCGTGAAGCTGCTCTACCGCCAACTCCTGATAACTCGTCGTTCCCATACCTGATCGCTTCTCTTACTAAGTAGGAATCAGCAGGTATGAATCCTCCTGATGCCTCGTTTTGCCACTCTCCTAATAGGAGCTTTCATCTACCCTGATGACCCCTAATAGGAGTCCGATTTTTTCGGCGAGAAGCACGCGCGGAGGCGATCTCGCCGAGCCGTCCATTGCCGACCTCCTAATAGAAGCTTTCATCTACCCTGATGACCCCTAATAGGAGCTATGCCAAGTGATTATCACTGGTTTTCAACTATCTCTCCCTAATAGGAGCTTTCATCTACCCTGATGACCCCTAACAGGAGTCATTGATTGTAATCAGCTGCCTTTCTAAAACGAGGGCGAAATGCGTCAGTTCTGTGCGCTTTTCGCCCTCGTTTCTCTCGGGCGTCTTGTTAAGTTATCTGACGGTCCGCTAGCGGTACTGCCTTGCCATGAAAGGCGATTGACATCTCTGGTGATGCACAGACGGTGCACTGAGATGACTAGCCAATGGTGGACTACCTTCAACTCACAGGAGAACTACGTGAATATCCTTGGTATCGACATTGGCTACTCGAATCTGAAACTCGCCTTCGGCCCCCAAGGGGGGGGCGCAAAAACCCACCTACGCCCGGCTGGTGCCGCGCCCGCAGACCGCTTCGGTTCGCGCTTCGATGGCAAAGCCCAGGACGAATTCCTGCATGTGCTCGTCCGTGGGCAGGAGTTCGTGGCCGGCGTGTCTCCTGATCGAGCGGAGATGTGGACTCGTTCCCTCCATGCCGACTACACCGCCAGCGCGTCCTACGAGGCCTTGTTCCATGCAGGCCTGCTGCTTTCCGAAATGGATCGGATCGACGTGCTGGTCACCGGACTTCCTGTGTCTCAGTATCTCGACGAAGCGCGTAGGGCCGCGCTGACAGAGCAAATGCGTGGCACCCATCAGGTGACACCAAAGCGGGCAATCACCGTGGAGAAGGTCAAGGTCATCCCACAACCAATCGGGGGCCTCCTCGATTACATCGCTCAGGAGGATGCAGATATCGAAGATGCCCGCGTCCTCGTGATCGATCCAGGCTTCTTCTCGGTCGATTGGGTGGTCGTCGCCAACAAGGATTTGCACCGACAGTCCTCCGGCACAAGCCTCAATGCCTCGTCGGTAATTCTCGAAGAGGCTTCCAGACTCATTGCCAAGGATCACGGGGCCGCGGTCAATACCGAGACCCTGGAAAACGCTGTCCGTGCCGGCAAACCCACCGTTCTGGTTCTCGGCCAGCGCGTTGAGATCACGCCCTACATCGAGCAGGCCGCGAAGACCGTGGGGCCCGTCGTCGTCGAATCCATCCAGAAGTCTTTGCGCACCGAAAGCAAGATGCCCGACCTCGTGGTTCTCGTGGGCGGCGGCGCCCAGTTCTTCCGTGAAGCCTTACAAGCTGCCTTCCCGCGGCTCACCGTGGCGACTCCCAAGGATTCGGTGTTCTCGAACGCCCGCGGTTTCTGGCTCATGGGGAACACCTTGTGAGCAGCATTCGTGTCGTGCTGACTGTGACGCCGGCCAACCCGGAACTCTTCGCTGAGTTGGGGAAGGTTCCGGCCAGACTACGGGCCGAACGCGTCCGCACACTGGCAACCCTCGGTCTTGCGGCCATGTCCGGCGGCATCGCCATCACGAAGCTCCCGGTGCCCGACAGTCCGGCGACGGACCAGCAAGGAAAAGGGAAGCCAGCTCGGGCCCTGAACTTCGCGAAATCGTTGGGGGATGGCGTATGACGTGGAACATCGGACTTCCGCCCAAAGACACCGTGGTCGCGCTCGTGGTCAGAAAGTGGGTCGCCTGTAAAGATGGGTGGCGCACGAGCTTTCTGGCCCGCGATCCATACATGCATATGTCGGCGCTAGGTCGAGCCTTCGCCGATCAGCAGTTCGAGCCTGGACAGACAGTCTGCATGGGATCACTCGTCGAAAGAGATGGGAATCTGATCGTGCTGAACGAGGATGGTGAAGATGCCGGCTTCGAAGCAACCGCAATCCTGGCATGGAGCCTCGTTCCTTCCTTCGCGATGGATCAGGCTGCCGCAACGGAAACCGATCTGTTGCTCCGTCGCATTTCCAGTTCCGAGTAGGCCGCTGAGGACAAACGTCCATGCCGATTCGTCCAGAGAACAAAGATCGCTACCCGGCTGACTGGACACTTCGCAGCAGGTTCGTGCGTCTTGTCCGCGCGAGAAACCGCTGCGAATGGTGTGGAGCAGAAAACGGTAAGCCGCATCCTGTGACCGGCAGGCAGGTGTTTCTGACGACGGCCCACGTGTTTGACCACAGACCTGAAGCGGCCAGTTTGTTGAACCTGGCTGCGCTCTGCCAGCTTTGCCACAACCGCCACGACGCAAAAATGCGCAACGAAGGAAAAAAGCGTCGACGCGAAATGGAAAGCGGGCAGCTTGTATTGCCGTTCTGATAACCATGTCTCATAAACGCAAAATTGGCCGCCACCACCATGCCTTTTACCGCGGCTGGCTCCAAGGGCTCGACCTCAAGGATCTGGCCGATCGATATCTCGAGACCGGCCTTGATCTCAGACTCGCCAAATCCACCCTCGCGTGGTTGCGCGACACGCTAAGCCAAGCTGCCCTGCGCCATGGACGGCGAGGTGAAGCCCGCCTGCTGCGCCTCCACTTGGCCGTGGAACGCCCTCAGAAAGCCTCCACTGTTCCTTCCTTGGAGGATTTCCGCGTCGAACGCGATCCAGACGGGTTTTACCGTGAGGAAGAGTTGATCCAGCTCTATCTCGAAACGTTTCCCGAGGCCCGTGACAAGCGGGCGCGTCATCGCCAGCGTCTGATCGAACGCCAGCTCGCGGCCCTCGTTTGGATCGAGCAATTGCTTGTCACCGATCCCGTGCCAGCCGATCTGGTATCTGCCTGGTTCGACAGGCCGGTGGCGGATCGGCTCATACTCGCAGGCATCCCGACCATTGGGGCCTTGATGGAGCGAATCCGGGATCGCGGCTATCGCTGGTGGGTCACCGTGCCGAAGTTGGGCGAAAAAGGCGCTGCCCGGATCGTCGCCTGGCTGCGCGGCTACGAATCCTCCTTGGGTGCCCTACCCGGCCACGCGCTTGCACCGATCCGTACCCAGCCAGCGCCCAAGCTTATCCAGACGAGGTGCAGGGAGACGGGTATCGTGCCGATCGAGGCCTTCGTCGCACCAGAGGTGCTCGCCGGCAGGTCTGGATCGAACCGGCATCATCTTCAACCCCGAATCGAAGCCGCTGACGACCATCACGCGATCTTGTCCTGGCTCGCGACAAAATCCGGTAGCCCCAACACGGAGCGCGCCTACCGTAAGGAAGCTGAACGGCTCCTGCTCTGGGCCATCATAGAACGCGGGAAGGCACTCTCCGACCTCTCAGTGGAGGACTGCGCAGCCTACCGTGACTGGCTGTCCATGCTCGGTCGTGCGTCAGTCGAGCAGTGGACTTTCCGCCTTGCACCGGACGAATGGATCGGCAAACGCAACACTCCACGTTTCAACCCAAACTGGAGACCGTTCGACGGCCCGCTTTCTGCCACGAGTGTCCGCCAGGCGTTGACGATCCTGTCGAGCCTGTTCGAGTGGCTGGTACGCGTCCAATATTGCGCCTTCAACCCATGGGATGCGGTCGGCAAGAAGCTGGCACCCCGAGACGACATGCCGGAGGACATCGAGCTCACGAGGGTGTTTTCCAAGGCGCAATGGCAATACCTCAACGAATATTTGGCATGCCTACCAGACGATCCGAGCGCGCATCGGCTTCGTTTCGTCCTCCCTTTCGCTTATGCCACGGGCCTACGCCTGTCGGAACTGGTTGACGCGAAGATCGGCCGCCTCTACACCATGCCGCTCCGCGATTCCTTGGGGGTCCGGTGGATGCTGAAAGTGCGCGGCAAGGGCAGCAAGTGGCGGGCGGTTCCATTGGCCAGTCGTCTCGTGGAAAAGCTGCGGGACTATCTCAAACAACGCGGCCTTGATTCTGATCCTTTGGCTAATCCGCCAGATACGCCATTGATCTCGCGGCTTGGAAGCAATACCCCTGTCACTGGCAGCGCACTGCACAAGGCGCTACGGGCACTCTTTCATCAGGCGGCTGAAAGTCTGGCTTCCAGCGGCATGGATCAAGACGCGAAAGCATTGCGTCAAGCCACGACACATTGGTTGCGGCATACATGCGGGGCGCATCTTGCGTCCAGTGGTGTGCCAGTGAATCTTGTCCAGAAGTTGCTGGGGCATGTCAGCCTGACAACCACAAGCATCTACACGGAGACTGACGATGAGCGACTTTGGGCCGAGATTGAAGCATAAGCTTGAGTGTTATTTGTGCCAAGCGCTTGCCGCAAGCCGTTTTTTGCTTCTCGTCGGCGCTTCTCCGGCAGAGGCGTTTCTTGGCCCAGGATCGCTTCACTTCCATATTGATCGCGCCAGACAAACTGGACACATTCTTCTCGCAAGAGATGCTCATCCGGCGCTTTAGACAGCAATTCGCGCCTTACACGAGCGCACGCATGGAGTTTTTGCGGTCGCCATGCCGCACACGTCCGGGCTTGCGTGGAACAGAAAAGCTCAAGATGGTCGGCGATGGAGCGAAATCGGTAATGAGCAGGCCAGGATAGCTGCATCACTGCTAGGAGGATGACCAAGTGCACATCAAGTATGAGACAGACAAGCGCGGCTACATTCTGGCCATGGAGCAAGACCTGTTCGGCGCCTTCGTGCTCTTCCGCCGCTGGTATGGTCTCAGCAATCGCCGTGGTGGTGCCAAGCGCCAGATCTTCCTCAATGAGGATGCTGCGCTGAAAGAGGTGAAGCGGATAGAGAGGATTCGGTTCAGGCACGGCTATCAAAGGCTAGACTAGCCGACCTCCTAGGCCCATTAGAGACCATTCGCTGTTCGCGAATAGCGAATAGCGTTTCACGAATGCACCGTCAGTGCACTTGATCGGACCGGCTCTGCGGCCAAGTTATGCTACCCAGTCGCCTTTCAGAGCACCGCTAGTAACATCTAGACCAGATCAGGCCGTTGGTGCGCTATCCAGTGCACCAGTAGAGAACCATCAGTAGCCATACTGCGGATTCCGATGCCCCCCCTCTACTTACTTCGATGCAAACCATGCCACCTATTCTGATGGCTCCCGCCAGTGGCAACAGCGCAGGCGGCAGTCCGATGCATTGAACCTGTACAAGCCCTTGACGCGGCGTCATAGACGTAGGGGCCGGAGGCGCGACACCGTGGCGCTTCCAGCCCTGGATACCGCCTGACGCTCCGCATCGGAAACGGTGGACGACTTTCGACCGGAATGTGAGCGACTTTGGGTTGGATTTCAAAGCTGCGCAACCCGATGATATTTCGCACTTTCTAGTGCGACGTTTTCCGGATCCAATAGTTATCGCAAAAAAATGGGGTTCTTGATAATGGCAGTTATCATGAATTGCGTGTCCGTCAGAAGCGTTCGGTTGATCAATTTTGAAGCAAACCACCTCCAACCACTGCAAATACGACGATTGTGGCTTACCACTCACGTGGTTTTCCACAGTTTTTGTGGAAAACCAGCCTGGAATAACAAAAACCCCGGCCCTCTCAAGAGGAACCGGGGTCACGTCAACCGTCTCACGCCGCGCAGGAACTCATTCCTGAACGGCTCGGCTTCGGAGGTGCGGATGAACAACTAGCTTTCCCAAACGCTCTCGATGTGAAAGCGCTTAAAAAAGCCCCCGCGCCTCGCGGCGCGGGAAAATGCTGGTCAGGCGGCCTCGGAAGCTTCTGTTTCCTCGGCTGCTGCTGGATCGCCTTTTGTGAGATCAAGTGATGCATCGATCTCACGCTGGCGCTGCTGGAGCCAAGCCAGTCGCTCCGCCTTGTCGAATGGCCTTGCGACCTCAACCATGATGTCGGCCATACGCTTTTCCGTCCGGGCCAGGTGCTCGCGTTCCTTTTCGAGCACCAATTCCATCTGGTGCAGCGTGTTCTCCAACACCTTGACGAAGCCGATCGTGGTTTCCGCTCGGCCTGCCTCGTAGTCGATGCCACCGCGGATAAAGAGTCGCTTGCCGAATTCCAGGATTTCTGCCGCCTTAACGACAACCGGAAAACCAGCGAGCCGGCCAATGACCCGCTCATTGCCGTAACGAACCCCATGTACTGCATTAAGGATTGCATTCCCGGCTTCCGCCCGGTCCATGTAACGCTTGCCATCAATCTCGATGGCGAAACGATTGCCGGACACGTTCTGGCGGGCCGCGATATCGGCCTCGATTACTGCGATCCGTTGCCGGATCTTCTCGATGCGCTTGGGTAGCGCGGCCAACTCTTGCTTGTTTCGCCATTGCTGCTGATCCCACTGGGATTTGAGCAACGACAGCTTGGCAAGCTCGGTATCGACGCCGGCTTTCTCCAGCACAAGCGGATTGCCAGACGCCAAGGCTTTCACCTCGGCGTAAGACAGGGCCGCGAGCTCCGCGTCCTCGGCGCTGCGTATGCCGGTGTCCCCTTGCATGACCTGGGCGATGAAGCGCGCCTTGGTCTCCATGGTTTGCCAGATATACGCATCGAAGCTCCCTTCGGTGACGTAGCGATAGATTAGCACTTCCTCGTTCAGGTTGCCCTGCCGAATGATGCGGCCCTCCCGCTGCTCCACATCAGCCGGATGCCATGGGGCATCCAGGTGATGCAGCGCCACCAGGCGCGTCTGGACGTTTGTGCCGACCCCCATCTTGCTGGTGCTCCCCAGCAGAATGCGGATACGCCCATCACGCACTGCCTTGAAAAGCTCTTCCTTGGCAGAATCGATCTCGTAGTCGTGAATGAAGGCTATCTCCGAGCCGGGCACGCCCATCTCGACCAGCTTGTGACGAAGGTCTTGATAGACGCTGAAGCGGCCATCGGGGTGGGGCGTCGACAGATCGCAGAACACGATCTGCGTTCCCTTGAAGCCAGTCGTCTCGACCCATATCCCATGCACCTTGTTGGCACATAGGCCGACCTTGCTTCCTTCGTGGTCGCAGGCGAATGGATCAATCAACCGCATGTCCAACGCGGCCTTGCGACCATCGTTGGTCACAGCCAGCATATTGTCTTCGGATGGCTTGACTGCGCCATTCCTGATTTTTTCCGCCCGCTCCACGAGGGTTTGGACGTATTCTTTGAGTTCGGCTGTCGGCTTTGCCGTCACTGTCTCCTTGTTGGCTTTCGGCACCGGGAGATTGAGCATTTCCGCCGTGCGAATGTCCGCAACCTCGCCGAACATGGACATCAGTTCCGGGAGATTCACGAACCTCGCAAAGCGCGTCTGCATCCGATAGCCACTGCCGTCAGGAGCCAGTTCCAGCGCAGTTACCGATTCGCCGAAATTGCCCGCCCAAGTGTCAAACATTTCCACCTGATTGGACTCCAGTGTCTTCGGCTGCAAGTACCGTTGCATGACCCACATTTCAGCCATGCTGTTCGATACCGGCGTGCCGGTGGCGAAGACCACACCCGCTCTACCCTTATGCTTTTCCATGACGTGGCGCGTTTTTACGAACATATCGAATGCCCGTTCCGAATTGCTGTTGGGCAATCCAGCAATACGCGTCATCTTGGTATGCCTGAACAGGTTCTTGAACAAGTGCGCCTCGTCCACGAACAGCCAATCAACCCCAAGATCCTTGAAGTTCAGAAGGTCGTCCTTCTTGTCCCTCGCTGACAGCTTGGAGAGCTTGGCTTCCCAAGCCTTCTTGGCCCGGGCGAGTTCCTTGACGATTCGGTTGCTGCGATCCTGCTTTTCAGCGAGGATGGCATCCTCGATAGTCGCGATTTCGTCCTCGATGTACTGCCTCATGAACTCATCGCTCATCTTGATCCGCTCGAACGACGCATGCGTGATGAGCACTCCGTCCCAGTCGCCGGTGGCAATCCTGGACATGAGCGCTCTGCGCTTGTCGCCCTGGAGGTCGTCTTTGCTCGCCATCAGGATGTTGGCGCCCGGATAGGCTCGCAGAAACTCGGCGGCGAACTGCTCCAGCATGTGGTTGGGAACCACATACATAGGCTTGCTCACCATTCCGAGGCGGCGCATTTCCATACCGGCGCAAATCATGGTCAGGGTTTTTCCTGCCCCCACAACGTGCGCCAGCAAGGTATTTCTGCTGCTGGTAACGATGCGCCAGATGGCATTGCGCTGATGGTCGTGCAACCGATACACCCGGGAAAACCCTGGCAAAACCAGATGCTGACCATCGAACCGCCTCTGAACGACGCTGTTGAACTGGTCGTTATACAGCCTGACCTGCCTTTGCGTCCTCGCCTCGTCCGACCACAGCCACTCGACGAATTTCTCCTTGAGTAGCTGTTGCTTCTCGCGGGCCGCAATGGTCTCTTCTTGATTGACCACGCGCCTGTCATTGAGGCGATCCTCGTCATAGACCGTCGGCACCGTTTGGTTCAGCGCCTGCTCGAAGAGCGTGACGGCATTGACGCGGCTCGTGCCGTAGGTCTGCGTCGCCGGGACACACCACTTGGTGCGATGGTCCGGATCCACATTCCATCCGCCCGCCTTGGCGTTGAACGATACCCGGTTGTTGTCGACTTCCAGAATCTCGTTCAGGAACGCCTCGTAGTCGCTCGTCGGGATCCATGTAGACCCGATTCGCGCCCCGATCTCGCTGGGCGTCAGATCGGCCGGAATGACCGCCTCCAACGCTTTCACGTTACCGGAGAATCGCTCGCCTGCCATTTTTGCAACCGTCAGCTTGTGGCGGACGTTGCCGGACAGGTAAGCGTCGGCCGTCTCCCATTTCTCCATCTCCGGATCAAGAAAAACCGCGCCAGCAGCTTCGAGTTCCTTCATGGCTTCATCGCCCGGTTTCCCAAGCAGCTCACCAATCCGGCTCTCAATCACGCGGCCACCGTTTTCGGCGATACACGCGATCAGCGCTTCTTGCGGCGTTGCACACCGCTCGACGCGCTTGAACACCCCTACCGTACGACGGTGGAAGATGTCGGCCTTCTCTGCGGTCTCGCATTCTTCGTCCCACCGCTCCAGCGACAGCAAGAGCGGTAGGTCCGGGTCGCCCTTGAAGGCCTGCCGGTTTGCCCTAGCATGAATGAACCCATGCTTGGCAAGAAAGCGATCGTAGGCGACGTTGAGAGCGACTCTGTACCTTCCCAACAGAGACTCGTCCTCTGTATCGGCCTGGACCCTGATGAGTTTGCGTGCCGCGTCCCTAACTTCCACCAAGCCGGCGATACGATCCAAGGTCTTCTGCGGCGCCTTATATAGCACTGCTTCCGCACCGTTGATCTCGTACACCCTGCCATCGATCACCCGGAAACCCGGGCGATGCTGCTCGGTGAGCGACAGCTTCACGACGTGGCCGCGTTCGGCATTGTCCTTTCGCGAGGAGTAAATGCCTTCCGGCAGCCAGCCGACCCGCTCCTTGAGTGCATCAACGATGTCGCCATCAAAGACGCACCCCGTGGATTTGCCGTAGCCGTTGTCGCACAGTTTGAGCTTGCCGATCACCCATTGAGGGTTTTCTGCAAACCACTGGTTGCAACGGATGTGGTCGCGGCTGTAGTAGGACTTGTAGCCCCAAAAGATCGGGGACGCCTCGTCCAAGAATACCGACTCCAGCCATTTACCGCCCGAGGTTTTGCCGCTCAGTGGTTTTTGGAGAATGACGATGTCAGTCGTCACCTCCGTATTGGCGATGCGCTTGAAAGCCGTGTTCGGTAACCGGATGGCAGCCACCAGATCGGCTTGTGACGCCAGATAGGCCCGCACCCTCGTGTCGCCGGCGTCCAGCGTGAAGCTGGACGTGATGAACACCACCATGCCTCCTGGTCGAACCGCCTCCAGCGCTTTCGCGAAGAAGTAGTTGTGAATCGAGAAGGTCGCGTATGGCACGTTCCTATGCTCAGGAACTTGGTAGTTCCCGAACGGCACGTTGGAAATGGCCAGATCGAAGAACCCTGCCGGAACGTGCATCGCCTCGAAGCCCATGTTGTAGACATGAACTCCGAACGGCTCGTAGAGCGATTTGGCAATTCTGGCCGACAGGCTGTCGAGTTCCACAGCCGTCACCACGCTCTCGCGAGCGAGATGCTCAGGCATGGCCCCGATGAAGTAGCCCACCCCGGCGGCGGGCTCAAGAACCCGACCGCCTTTGAACCCCATGCGCTCTACCGTCGCCCACATCGCCTCAATGACTTCCAGCGAGGTGTAATGGGCGTTTGGCGTGCTTGCTTCGGCCGACTTGTGCTCGGCCGCGGTCAGTAGCCCTTTGAGGCGCTCGGCACGAGCACCCCAGGACCGATCCCTCTGGTCCAGGTTGAACGCTTGCGGTAGGCCGCCCCAGCCGGTATACCGGTTGAGAACAGCCCGTTCGTCGACGTTCGGTTGCCGATCCTCAGACTCCAGCTTGCGCAGGAGTTCGATGGCGGCAACATTGGCCTCAAACTTCGTCACGTCACCGGACAGGCCGGCGAGAACTGACGCATCAAGGCGCGGCCAGATGACCTTGACCGCAGCTTGCGCCTTGGCCTCGCTGACTTGCGGAAACGGAATGATTGCGCCCGCTTCCTTGCGCTCTCCGACAGCGCCGAGTGTAGCGATCGGATTTTCGTCGGGAGCGAAGCCGGGCAGCCATAGGCATGCCTCGGCGATTGCCTTGAGTCTCATGATGTCTCCGGAAACAAAAAAGCCCCCGGAGACACCTCGCCCCTTGCGGGACGAAAGCATCCCGCAGAGGCGGTTGATGAAAGTCACCGCGGCGTCCCGCGATGACCTGCTTGGTGCTGTTTATTTCAAGTCGCCAGCTACGACCTTTCGTCCTTTCGGTTACCCGATTGGAAGAATCTGGCTTTCCGCAGCCGACCACCGAAGACCGGCTCTGGAAAGCCCCGCGCCATAGCGCGGGGTGAATTGGTTTCCATGCGGGCACGGCATACCCACATGGGTTGAAGAATTGCCGCCTCAATACCTCAAGGCAGCGTCAAGCGCAGCAGCTTTCGCTGCTTTCGCGGTTGCGAAAGTCTCGGCTGGTGTGGCGCGCATCTGGAGTATCCAGGTGTCCCCGGCCTTCCAGATGTGCCCGGCAATCATGCCGGATTTCCCTCTCACCGAGAGACTTCCTTTGCCTCTGATGATGGCTATCTGTCCGTTTTCCTCGATCCACCTGCCGAGATGCTTCCAGGTGGCGTTGGATACAACACGGGCTTCAAAACCATCCATCGAGACGATGGCATGGGCGTAGGTAGCTCCTCCCCGGTAGAACGGCTGATCAATAGATCGAACCATCCAGCCGGAGAGAAGTTTTCCTATTGTCATCGAGCGTAATGGGGCGGGCGTCTAGCATAGTGTGCCCGGGCAGGCCTCGCCATGCTGACAGCTACCGCAGCAGCCATCCTTGCTGGATGAGACTGTGGTATCCAGCCATGCACTGAAATATTCCTCGAACAGCGCGTACTGCTCGTCGAAGTCTCCCCGGAGGGCGACTTTCGGGAAATTCCCGGTTCCCTCGCGCTACCTCCAGTAACGGAAGAAACGGGTCATTCCCACAACCTCATCGGCGAACTACCGATCGACAGTTGTCCGGGCAGACTCCCCGTTGCCGCCGTCATAAGGCGACGGCTCAAGCGCCACATTCTCCAGGAGGTAGTCGTTGCAGTTTTTGACGGAAACGATCCGTAGTGCGCATGCCGATGACCAGTCCTCGTCGAATACTACTTCCTCGAAGTCCGCGCTTTCAGTGAAAGCGCGGATTCTTCTGACGATCTCCTCTTCCGAGGAATCCTGTGGGACATCGATTTCGATCTCGGCATATGCCGAGAGGTCTTGCCCAAGAACTACATTTAG
>OGCL01001531.1_pt1 | contig 19254 bp, 16 predicted proteins | sample 1570041 | NCBI WGS metagenome assembly OGCL01 (sample SAMN06266162, study PRJEB24511) | hot springs metagenome | isolation source: Hot spring water | place: South Africa: Limpopo | collected 2015-06-22
TGAAGTGAAGCGGCCGGAGCCCACACCGCGCAACACAGCCGATGGCCCACCGCAGTCGTTTTTCAACAGCCTGTTAAAGCGCATAGCGGGCGGTGACCCGGTTGCCGCAGCCGGAATACACCAGCGACTCGCACACCGAGCGTAGCAGCAGGATGCCGCGCCCATGCGCCTTATCTACTTCCGGCTCAGCGTCTTCCCGGTGCTCGATCAGATAACGGCCGAAATCGAATCCGGCACCGCTGTCGATGAATGTGATGTCGAACACCGCCCGGTTTTCCGCCATGTGCAGGTGAAAATCCATGTCGATGCGGCCGCTGTTCATTCGCGCCAGCCGGCTGGCACGTTCGGCGAGATAGCGTTCGTAGCCGTTTTCCTGGTTCTTGATCGACGAGTCGAGGCCGAGCAGGCCGTGATCGAGTGCGTTGTTGTACAACTCGGAAAGCAGGATGAATAGGGCACCCTGGTGCCCGGCCAAGGCATGGACCTGGCCGATCATGCTCAGCAACACGGGCACAACGTCGAGGCTGCGCAGCTCCTGGATACCCCAGGACAGGCTCAGCTGCCATTCCGACACCACCTGCCCCGCAAGGTGCGGCACGCGGCTGAGCAGGCGCGGCTCCTGGCGGGATTCGCGGGGGATGTTGACGGCCAGGATGGATACGTCGTCATGCCCCTCGACGGCATCCATGTGGTTGACCACGCCGACATACAGATGCTCGAACCGCTCCCCCGCCGGCGCGTCGTCGAGCAGACGCAGCACGCCGCCGAGGCCGAGCCGCTCGCCGGCCGGGTCTTCCGCTTCCAGCACGCCATCTGAAAACAGGATCAGCTCGCATGGACCGCTAAAACGCATCAGCTCGGTGGCGTGCGAGAACAACTCAGGCGGCAGGATGCCCAGCGGCAGGTGTGTGGAGGCAAACTGGCGCAGGATGGTGCCCTCCTCGTCGATCAGGATGGCCTTCGGGTTGCCGCCGTTCCAGACCTCGATGGTCTGGGTACGGATATCGATGCTGGCCAGGGTGGCGGCCACAAAGCGGTCGGCCGGCAACAGCTGCTTCAGCTTGCGGTTGAGCTCGCTCACCATGGAGGGCAATGGAAAGCCCTTGGCGGTCATGCCGTAGAAGATCTGGGTCAGCGGCAGTGCGGTGAGCGCGGAGGCCAGGCCATGCCCGGTGGCGTCGGCGAGCATGACATAGAGCGCGTCGTCCGGTGTGCGTGCGGCACAAAGCAGGTCGCCGCTGAACGTCTGCGCCGGCAGGTTGACCCAGCGCAGCATGGGGTCGGACAGTCCGTTGGCATCGACCAGCCGCTCCATCACATGCCGGCCCAGCTCGCTCTGCGCCTCGGCCTCCGCCCGCCAGGCCGCCAGCTCCAGATTCTGCTCGTGCACTGCATCCTGCAGGGCCAGGATACGGGCGTATACCTGAAGCTTGGCGCGGATCAGCTGCAGGTTGGCCGGCTTGGTGAGGTAATCGTCCGCGCCCAGGGCAAGACCGTTGACGATGTCGTCGATGCCGTCGAGGGCGGAATAGAACAGGATCGGCACCCAGCGATCCACCGGCAGGGCGCGGATCTGGCGCACGGCCTCGAGGCCGTCCATGCGCGGCATCATGATGTCCATGACCACCAGATCGGGCGTTGAATCCTGATAGCGCTCGACCGCCTCGATGCCATCGGCGGCCAGGATCACCTCATGACCGAGCTTGCGGGCGACGATCTCGACCGGCTTGGCGTTGATGGGGGTGTCGTCGGCGATCAGGATCTTGAGCGGTCGGGACACATTGCCTCGATGAGCGTGAATGCGCGCGGCCCGGGCAAGCCGGGCCGCTGCCAGTCCAGTTCAGGCCGGATCAATCCTTGATGCTGAACAGCTTGCCGAAATTGGCGATCTCCAGCACCTGACGCACGGTGCCCTTGAGGCCGGACAGGGTCACCTTCTTGCCAGACGATTCAGCCTTCTCGCGCAGCAGGAGCAGCATGCCGAGCGCGGAGCTGTCGAGATAGTCGACGCTGGCGAAGTTGACCTCGATGTCAGGCACCGCCGCATCGGCCAGCAGCTTTTCATAGGCATTGCGGAAATCACGGTGGGAATGGAAGTCGAAGCGGCCATTGAGGGCGAGCCTGGCGCTGGCGCCGCTGGTGGTTTCGCTGATTTGCACGTTCGGTTCCTTTTCGATGGCTTGGGTGGATTCAGTTACGCTGGCTCAGTCGATCCACCACGCGGGCGGCGATCTCCTGGAGTGGACGCACCTCGATGGCCGCGCCCAGCTCGACGGCGGCGCGCGGCATGCCGTACACGACGCAGCTGGCCTCGTCCTGGGCGATAGTATAGGCACCGGCATTGCGCATTTCCAGCATTCCGGCGGCGCCGTCCTTGCCCATGCCGGTCAGGATGACCGCAATGGCGTTGGGGCCGGCCACCCGAGCGGCGCTGGAAAACAGCACATCGACCGAGGGGCGGTGGCGGTTGACCGGCGCATCCTGGGACAGCTCGGTGTAGTAATAGGCGCCGCTCTTCTTCACCCGCAGGTGCGAGTGGCCCGGGGCGAGATAGGCATGCCCGGGCAGGATGCGCTCGTTGTGCCCGGCTTCTTTCACCGTCATCGCCGACAGGTTGTTCAGGCGGGCGGCGAAGGAGGGGGTGAATGCCTCCGGCATGTGCTGGGTCATCAGGATGGCGGGGGCATCGGCCGGCATGCGCGTCAGCACTTCCTTGAGCGCCTCGGTGCCGCCAGTGGATGAACCGATGCACACCAGCTTCTCGGTGGTGGACAGGAAACGGCCCGCAACCGGCGCCGCCTGCGGCCGTGCATCGACCAGACCATGGCGGCGCACACGGGCGCGGGCTGCGGCGCGGATCTTCTCGCCCAGCTCGTCGGCCAGTTCGGCCATGCCCTCCTTCACGCCCAGGCGCGGCTTGGTGACGAAATCGACCGCGCCCAGCTCCAGGGCCTGCAGGGTGACCTCGGAGCCCTGTTCGGTGAGCGTGGAGACCATCACCACGGGCATGGGTCGCAGGCGCATCAGCTTTTCCAGGAATTCGAGGCCGTTCATGCGCGGCATCTCGACATCGAGTGTGATCACATCGGGATTGAGATCCTTGATCAGCTCGCGGGCGCGGATGGGATCAGGTGCCACGCCCACCACCTCCATGTCCGGCAGGCTGTTGATGACCTCCTGCATCACCCCCCGGATGAGGGCCGAATCATCGACGACGAGTACCCGTATCTTGCTGGACATCAGCCTTCCCCTTGTTCGAACAGTTCCACCTCGCCGGCCATGTCCGAGGCCTTGAGGCGGGTGCCGTATTCTTCCTCGCGCAGCACGATGGTGTTGTTGTGCACGCGCTTGAGTCGTTTCACCAATGCCCGGCCCGTGGCCGGAAAGTAATACACCTTGCGCGGATAGATGTCGCGCAGATCCTGCGCCACCACCCGGATGCCCTCGCGCTCCAGATATTCGAGCACGAACTCGCTGTTTCGCTCACCCACATTATGCACGGTGAAGTTGCGCATCACCGCCGCGCCACCGAACACCTTGGCCTCCAGCCGGACACGCGCCGCACCCATCTTGATGAGCTGGTTGACCAGCATCTCCATGGCATAGCCGCCGTAACGGGCGGATGCGGAGAGCAGGTTGGCCGGATCGCCGGCATCCGGCAGCATGAAATGATTCATGCCGCCAATGCCGGTCATCGGATCGCGGATGCAGGCCGCGACACAGGAGCCGAGCACGGTCACCAGAAGCATGTCGCGGCCGGTGACGTAATACTCGCCGGGCATGATCTTGGCCGCCTCGGTGGCAAAGCCCCGGTCATAATAATGGTTGGGGGCGAGCACCTCCTCGAAGGCTGGATGCGCGCTCACCCGCGGACTCTCCCCTGGCCGGACCCGGCATGCACGTACACCGTCTGGCCGCGCAAACGGAACAGGTCAGAGGCATGGTAGAGCGCCTCGGAATGGCCGAGGAAGAGCAGGCCGTCCGGCTTCAGGATCGGCTTCATCTTCTTCAGGATCTTGTACTGGGTCGGCTTGTCGAAATAGATCATCACGTTACGGCAGAATATGGCATCCACCGGGGTGTGGATCGGCCAGGACGTGGCGAGCAGATTGAGCTGGAAGTAGCGAATCATGGCCTGCAGCTCCGGCCGCACCCGCACCAGTCCCTCGCGGCTGCCGCTGCCCTTGAGGAAATAGCGCCGCACCATGGCTTCTGGCATCTTGCTCACTCGGTCGAGCGGATAAACCCCTTCCTGGGCCTTGCGCAGGACGTTGGTATCGAGGTCGGAGGCCAGCACCTGGACCGGCGTGGCGCGAAAGTCGCCGAACACCTCCACCGCGGTCATGGCGATGGAGTAGGGCTCCTCGCCGGTGCTGGAGGCAGAACACCAGATGGTGATAGGACGTTCCGGGCGGTCCTTGAGGAATTCCTTGAGGATGGTGAAGTGATGGTTCTCGCGGAAGAACGAGGTCAGGTTGGTGGTGAGTGCGTTGACGAAGGCCTCCCACTCCGCCGCGTCGCCTTGGCGCAGGCGGGCGAGATAGTCCTGAAAACTCGCCGTGCGGGTGGCGCGCAGGCGTCGGGCGAGGCGGCTGTAGACCATGTCCACCTTGGCGTCGGACAGGGTGATGCCGGCATGCTCGTAGATCAGCTTGCGCACTTCCTCGAAATCGCGGCGGGTGAAATCGAATTCACGCTCCTCGAGATTGCCTAGGCTTTCCTTCAATTCGATCACCATCCATCGGGGCGGGGACGGCGCGCCCGGAGGGCGCACGCTCCCCATGGGTCGGACCGGACAGCCGGGCCGGTCAGGTTTGACTCAGGCCGCCCGGATGTCTCCAGGGCGGCCTCGCTTGCGGGCCAAGAGGCGCCCAAGAAACACGCCGGGCCACCCCAAGTGTTTCTTTGCCCCTCAGGGGCGGCTTGGGCGCAGCCCAAGCCTGGAGGCGCTCTCAAAAAAACGAAGGGCCGTCCCGAGTTTTCTTGTCCCCCTCGGGGGGCGGGCTGGGCGTAGCCCGGCCCTGGGGGCGCTCAGAACTCTTCCCATTCGTCGTCATCGGCCTTGGCCTTCGGCTTGGACATCGGGCGCGTTGGCCGCGCCGGCGGCAAGGGCCGCGCCGGTACCGCCGCGTGGGGAGGCGCCGCGCGCCGCGTCGGTACCGCCACGCGCGCACCGCCCTCGGCCAGCTTGAACACCGACACCGCCTGCACCAGACCGTCGGCCTGCTCCTGCAGCGATTCCGCCGCCGCCGCCGCCTCTTCCACCAGCGCGGCATTCTGCTGCGTCATCTCGTCCATCTGGCTCACCGCCTGGTTCACCTGCTCGATCCCCTGGCTCTGCTCGGTCGAGGCCGCCGTGATCTCGCCCATGATGTCCGTCACGCGCTTCACCGCGTTCACCACCTCGGCCATCGTCTGGCCCGCCTGCTCCACCAGCTTGTAGCCGTTGTCCACCTTATCCACCGAGTCGGAAATCAGTTGCTTGATCTCCTTCGCCGCCGCCGCCGAGCGTTGCGCAAGGTTGCGCACCTCGCCCGCCACCACCGCGAAACCGCGGCCTTGCTCGCCGGCGCGCGCCGCTTCCACCGCCGCATTGAGCGCCAGGATGTTGGTCTGGAATGCAATGCCGTCGATCACGCTGATGATGTCGGCGATCTTCTTCGACGAGTCGGAAATGGCGCCCATGGTGTTCACCACTTCGCCCACCACTTCGCCGCCCTTCACCGCGACACTGGATGCGCCCTGGGCGAGCTGGTTGGCCTGGCGGGCGTTGTCGGCGTTCTGCTTCACCGTGCCGGTCAGCTCGTCCATCGAGCTCGCCGTCTCTTCCAGGCTGGAGGCCTGGCTCTCGGTCCGGCTGGAGAGGTCGGCGTTGCCGGAGGCGATCTCGCGCGCCGCCGTGTTGATCGCGTCGGTCGCCTCGCGGATCTGGGCGACGATCTCCTTCAGCCGGTCGGTGGTGGTGTTGGTGGCGTCCTTCAACTCGCCGAACAAGCCCTCGTAGTCGCCGTCGATGCGACGCGTGAGGTCGCCCTCGGAGAGCGCCTTCAGCACCCGGGCGACGTCGTTCATGCCCCGCTCGGACGTCTCCACCAGCTTGTTGATGCCTTCCGCCAGTTGCAGGAAGAAGCCTTCCTTGCCCTCCCGGCTCAGGCGTCGGCTGAAGTCGCCCGCCGCCGCCGCGTTCACCAGCGCCGCCACCTCGTTCTCCACCGCCACCTCGGCGGTGCGGTCGCTCCACTCGACCACCGCGCCGAGGCGCTGGCCCTTGTCGTCGATGACCGGATTGGCCACCACGGTCATGGTGCGGCCACCGATGTGCAGGGTGGAGCTGTAGGTCGAGGTAAAGCTGGAAAGCAGCTGCGCCTGGTGGGTCGGGTTCTTGTGGAACTGGTCGATGTTGCTGCCCAGCAGACGTGCGGCGGAGAAGTTGGGCAATTGCTTCTTTATGTCCGCCTCGACGGTATTGAACAGCTTATGCACCGCCTTGTTCATGTAGATGATGTTGCGGTTGGTGTCCGCCATCATCACATTCGAGGATACGTTATCCAGCGCGATCTTGACCCGCATCGCCTCCTGGGTCTGCTGGCGCGAGCGGGCAAGGTCGTCGCCAAGACCGATGTAGAGCGACTTGAATGCGTCGATCAGGGCGCCGAATTCATCATTGCGCGCCTTGTCGACCACGATGCTGAGGTTGCCCTGCGAGATTTCCCGCATCTGCGCTGCTGTGCCCAGGATGGGGCCGGTGATCTGGCGCAGGACCATGCGCGCGATCCAGGCCCCCAGCAGGGCGGCGAGGGTCACGAATGCCAGGAGGATGGCGCGGAACGACTCTTCACGCGCGTTGGCCTGTTCATATTCCTCCTTGGCCACACGCTGTTGCAGTTCGATCAATGCTTTGAGATCGGTATTGGCCTCACGATACAAGGGCAATGCGGTGGTGATCGTGTGCAGGGCCGAATCTGTGTAGCGACCTTCCTTGACCAAGGCGATGCTCGGCTCCAGCCCCTCCTCGACAAAGGCCTTGCGTTTGGCGATGAACGAATCGGCCAAGGCCTTTTCTTCTGGAGTAAGGTAGGTTTCCAGATAGCTCTTCCAGACCTCCTCAATGCGCGCAGCGTTTTTCGCGATCATCTCAAAGTGCATGCTCACATCGTGTGCATGCTTCGTACTGACCAGCAGCGACGGATCGTGCTGAAGTGCAAGCAAGGCGTGCTGGACGTTGTCCCGCATCAGGCTGTCGATCTCGTGCATCCAAGCAAGGGGCACCACGCGATCGGCATAAACGGTGCGCAAGGACTCGCTGCCGCGATGCATGCCGAGATAGCCCGCCAGGCCGATAAGGGCGAGCAGCGCCAGCATCATCGCCAGAAGTCCCCATATCCGGCTGGCAATGCTCAGATTGGTCAGCGTATGCCTGAGCTTGCCGAAACCTCCTGCGGGCACCACCTTGCCTTCCTGGATCTTCAGGCCCTTGGCCTGGCCGGCCTTGAACTGGGCGTAGACCTTGCTCACCGCCTCGACGGCGGCGCGGTCCGGCCTGGAGCGCATGGAAAGATAGCCGGTGATCTGGCCGTTCTCGAAGATGGGCGTGGCATTGGCCACCACCCAGTAATGGTCGCCGTTCTTGCAGCGGTTCTTGACGTAGCCGGTCCAGGACTTGCCGGCGGCGAGGGTGTCCCACAGGTCCTTGAAGGCCTCGGGCGGCATGTCCGGGTGACGCACGATGTTGTGCGGCGCGCCAATGATCTCGGCCTCGGTAAAGCCGCTGATCTCGTAGAAATACGGGTTGGCGTAAGTGATGATGCCGCGCGTGTCGGTGCGCGAGACGATGAATTCGCCATCGCGCATGATGCGCTCGACCCCGGTGACCGGCATGTTGACTCGCATGACTGCTCCTTGACTGTTTGGCGGCGGGACGGGCCGCCGTCTGCGTTGCTCAGGATTTCAGAATTCTTCCCACTCGTCCTCGTCGGCGGCCTTCGGCTTGGACATCGGGCGCGTTGGCCGCGCCGGCGGCAAGGGCCGCGCCGGTACCGCCGCGTGGGGAGGCGCCGCGCGCCGCGTCGGTACCGCCACGCGCGCACCGCCCTCGGCCAGCTTGAACACCGACACCGCCTGCACCAGACCGTCGGCCTGCTCCTGCAGCGATTCCGCCGCCGCCGCCGCCTCTTCCACCAGCGCGGCATTCTGCTGCGTCATCTCGTCCATCTGGCTCACCGCCTGGTTCACCTGCTCGATCCCCTGGCTCTGCTCGGTCGAGGCCGCCGTGATCTCGCCCATGATGTCCGTCACGCGCTTCACCGCGTTCACCACCTCGGCCATCGTCTGGCCCGCCTGCTCCACCAGCTTGTAGCCGTTGTCCACCTTATCCACCGAGTCGGAAATCAGTTGCTTGATCTCCTTCGCCGCCGCCGCCGAGCGTTGCGCAAGGTTGCGCACCTCGCCCGCCACCACCGCGAAACCGCGGCCTTGCTCGCCGGCGCGCGCCGCTTCCACCGCCGCATTGAGCGCCAGGATGTTGGTCTGGAATGCAATGCCGTCGATCACGCTGATGATGTCGGCGATCTTCTTCGACGAGTCGGAAATGGCGCCCATGGTGTTCACCACTTCGCCCACCACTTCGCCGCCCTTCACCGCGACACTGGATGCGCCCTGGGCGAGCTGGTTGGCCTGGCGGGCGTTGTCGGCGTTCTGCTTCACCGTGCCGGTCAGCTCGTCCATCGAGCTCGCCGTCTCTTCCAGGCTGGAGGCCTGGCTCTCGGTCCGGCTGGAGAGGTCGGCGTTGCCGGAGGCGATCTCGCGCGCCGCCGTGTTGATCGCGTCGGTCGCCTCGCGGATCTGGGCGACGATCTCCTTCAGCCGGTCGGTGGTGGTGTTGGTGGCGTCCTTCAACTCGCCGAACAAGCCCTCGTAGTCGCCGTCGATGCGACGCGTGAGGTCGCCCTCGGAGAGCGCCTTCAGCACCCGGGCGACGTCGTTCATGCCCCGCTCGGACGTCTCCACCAGCTTGTTGATGCCTTCCGCCAGTTGCAGGAAGAAGCCTTCCTTGCCCTCCCGGCTCAGGCGTCGGCTGAAGTCGCCCGCCGCCGCCGCGTTCACCAGCGCCGCCACCTCGTTCTCCACCGCCACCTCGGCGGTGCGGTCGCTCCACTCGACCACCGCGCCGAGGCGCTGGCCCTTGTCGTCGATGACCGGATTGGCCACCACGGTCATGGTGCGGCCACCGATGTGCAGGGTGGAGCTGTAGGTCGAGGTAAAGCTGGAAAGCAGCTGCGCCTGGTGGGTCGGGTTCTTATCGAAGACGTCGATGCTGGTGCCGATCAGGCGACTGGCGGAGAAGTTGGGCAGCTGTTTCCGGATGTCGGCTTCGGCGTCGCTGAGGATCTCCAGCACCGACTTGTTGACGTAGATGATGTTGCGCTGGGTATCGGCGATCATGACGCCGGTCGATACGTTGTCCAGCGCGATCCTGACGCGCAGGTTCTCGTCGGCGATGCGCTTGGCCTCGGCGACATCGAAGCCGAGCTTGGTCTGCATCGACTTCAATGCCTCCATCACCCGGCCGATCTCGTCGTTGTTTTCGATGTGGATGGTGTTGTTGTAGTTGCCCTGGGCGATCTGGTCGAAATGCTGGATGGCCTGTTCGAGCGGGCGCACGATAGCGCGTGCGAGACCCCTGCCGAACCAGAGCGCGAGGCCGATGCCGGCCAGGGTGAGGCTTGCCGCCAGGGCGAGAATCTTGCTGTAAAGCGCCTGGGCACGCTCGTATTCGGCGCGCGCCTCGTCGAACAGGCGCTGCTTGAGCGTCTCCACGCTCTCCGCCACCGGGGCGTAGAGGGCGACCACCACGGTATCGTTGATGTGCATGGCCTCCGGCACCGCGTCGACCTTCAGTGCCGCCAGCGTGGGGCGCAGGCCCTGTTCGACGAACTGGCGCCGCTCGTTGGCGAACGTATCGGCCAGCCGGCGCGCCTCGGGCGACAGCGCGGTGGCGCTAAATGCCTGCCAGATTCGGTCGATCTCGGCGATGTTCTTTTCCACCTCGGCGGTGGCGCGGGCGATGTTGTCGGGATCGGGATTGAGGATGGATTCCTGGATGGCCACCCGGTTGCGCAGGATCAGGCGGTTGATGTCCTGCACCCGGTTGCTTTGCGCCATGAGATCCTCGTACACGCCGCGCAGGCCGTCATTGGAGCTTTGCAGGCCAAGGAGCCCCATGCCGCCGATCACCAGCAGGAGCATGGACATCAGGCCGATGACCCCCTTGAGCCGGGACCGGATGGATAGATTGCTAAGCATCATTTTCAAGCTCCCGAGAGCGGAGGCGCGGATGACCCGGCCTTCGACGATTTGGATGGAGGTGTCACCCTGGTTGATGGCCTGGTAGATGGCCTGGGCGGCGGCGATCTCCTCGCGGCCGGGCTTGGTGCGCACCGAGAGGTAGCCGGTGACCTGCCCCCCCTGCTTGATCGGCGTGACGTTGGCCTTGACCCAGTAATGATCGCCATTCTTGCAGCGGTTGATGACCAGCCCGGTCCAGGGTTTGCCTTTCTGCAGGGTGGCCCACAGGTCGGCGAAACCGGCCGCCGGCATGTCCGGGTGGCGGATGATGTTGTGCGGCGCACCGATGAGTTCCTGCTCGGTAAAGCCGCTGATCTCGACGAAGGTGCGATTGACGTGGGTGATGATGCCGCGCAGGTCGGTGGTGGAGGTGATCTCCTCACCCTCCTTCATCACCCGTTCGACGCCGGTCACCGGCAGGTTGGTGCGCATGGCAGGGTCTCCTCAACCGGCGCTGGCTTCGACCAGGGCCATTTCCTGGCTGGTCATCAACTGCTCGATGTCGACCACGATGATCATACGGTCGTCCAGGGTGCCCAGGCCGAGGATGTAGCGGGTATCGAGGATGGAACTGAACTCGGGCGCCGGACGCAGGCTGTCCGAATTGAGCTGGATGACGTCGGACACGCCGTCCACCACCATGCCCACCACCCGTTTCGCGACGTTGAGGATGATGACCACGGTGAACTGGTCGTAGGTCGGCTCGCCGAGATTGAACTTGATGCGCATGTCGATGATCGGCACGATCACCCCACGCAGGTTGATCACGCCCTTGAGGAAGGGCGGCGCGTTGGCAATGGTGGTGGGCGACTCATAGCCGCGGATCTCCTGCACCTTGAGGATGTCGATGCCGTATTCCTCGCGGCCCAGGGTGAAGGTGAGGTATTCGCCCGAGCTGACTGCGGAGGGCTGGTCTGAGGGGTCCATGGTTCTCCTTTCAGGCCGCGAGGCCGAGTCCGGCCAGGCCGTAGGTGCGGCGGTTGAGCTGCAGGCCCATGCGGGTAACGGCGGCGATGTCGAGGATCAGGGCGACGCGGCCGTCACCCATGATGGTGGCGCCGGAAATGCCCGACACCTTGCGGTAGTTGCTCTCCAGGCTCTTGATCACCACCTGGTGCTGGCCGAGCAGTTCGTCGACGAACAGCGCGGCGCGGCCGCCCTCGGCCTCGATCACCATGAGGATGCCGCGCGAGGGATCGGCCTCGGCGCCTTCCAGGTTGAACACCTCGGCGAGCGGGATGAGGGGCAGGTATTCGCCGCGGATGTGCACCACCCGTCCCTCGCCAGCGATGGTGCGGATGTCTTCCGGGCGCGGTTGCAGCGATTCGACCACCAGGGTGAGCGGCACGATGTAGGTCTCGCCGCCGACCCGTACCGACATGCCGTCGAGAATGGCGAGGGTGAGCGGCAAGCTGATGATGGTGCGGGTGCCGAAGCCGGTTGCCGATTGCAGCTCGACCTTGCCGCCCAGCCCCTCGATGTTCTTCTTCACCACGTCCATGCCCACGCCGCGTCCGGATACGTCGGTGATCTGTTCGGCGGTGGAAAATCCGGGCGCGAAGATGAGCTGCCAGACCTCGGCGTCGCTCATGCCGTCGGACACCGGGATGCCGCGCTCGCGCGCCTTGGCGAGAATCTTGTCGCGGTTGAGGCCGGCGCCATCGTCGATCACCTCGATGACGATGTTGCCGCCTTGGTGGCTGGCCTTGAGGGTGATGGTGCCCTTGGCATCCTTGCCGGCGGCGATGCGCCTTTCGGGGGACTCGATGCCGTGGTCGAGGCTGTTGCGCACCAGGTGGGTGAGCGGATCGGTGATCTTCTCGATCAGGCTCTTGTCGAGCTCGGTGCTCTCGCCCACCGTCTTCAGCTCCACCTGCTTGTGGAGCTTGCCGGCCAGATCGCGCACCACACGCGGGAAACGGTTGAACACCATGCTCATGGGCAACATGCGGATCGACATCACCGATTCCTGCAGGTCGCGGGTATTGCGCGACAGCAGGTCGATTCCGGCGAGCAGTTTTTCCGCCTCGACCGGGTCGAGACACTGCGCCGACTGGGCCAGCATGGCCTGGGTGATGACCAGCTCGCCGACCAGGTTGATGAGCTGATCCACCTTTTCCACCGACACGCGGATGCTGGAAGCCTCGGCGGCGGCCTTGTCGGCGGTCGGCCGGGCAGCCTCGCGCCGGGGAGCCGGAGTGGCTGCGGGGGTCTGGGGGGCCGCCTCGGCCGGGGTGGAGGCAGGCATTGCATTCGTGGCCGCAGACGCCGGCTCGCTGCCCGGGGCGCCGACGAAGATGCCGTAGCCGACGCCTTCCACCGTCACACCCGGCGGCACCCCCGGGGCGCCCTCGATGAAACCGTAGGAGGAACGATCCGTGGTCGCAACTGCTTCAGACGCATGCCCGGCCGGGGCCATGGGCTGACCGGGGGCGTCCGCAAAGAAACCGAAGCCGTCGCCTTCCTCGGCCAACGCCGGGGCGGCCGGCGGCGCGCCCGGACCGTCGTCGAAGAAGCCGTAGGCATCGTCGCCGGCGACGGCGCCGCTCGCTGCCGGCCCGAGCAGATCGGTGAAAAAACCGTAGGCCTCGGTCGCCTCGGCGGCGGCCGAAATCGAGATCGCTTCCGGCGCGATATGAAAGGAAAAGACCTCGCGCAGTTCGTCGTCGCGGGCGGCGGACTCGATACGCACGCGAAGCCGCGGCGCATCGGCGGAAGGCCGCGCCTCCAGCGTACATGCGCCCATTTCAGCGAGCGCGGCGACCAGGTTGTCCACCTCGCCGACGTTCGCGGCCAGCTCGGCAGACAGGGTGCATTCGAGGATGCGCGCCGCCAATGCAGCGGGGGGGGGTGGGGCAAGCGTAGCCAGGGGCGGCGGAGCCGCGCCGCTGCTCGCCAGCGCCGCCAGACGCGTGCATACCGACTCGACCTCGTCGGCATCGGCCTCGGCGCCGCCCTGATGGTGTTCGAGCTGGACTTTGAGCACATCGCCGGCGGCGAGGAATGCATCGACCATTTCTGGCGTGAGCTTCAGCTCTTCCTTGCGCAGGCGGTCGAGCAGGGTCTCCAGAACATGCGTTACCTCGGTCATGTCGGCAAAGCCGAAGGTGCCGCTGCCGCCCTTGATGGAATGGGCGGCGCGGAAGATGGCGTTGAGGTCTTCGAGCGAGGGATTCTCGACATCGAGCGCCAGCAGCAGGCTTTCCATGTTGGCCAGGTGCTCCCCGGCCTCGTCGAAGAACACCTGGTAGAACTGGCTCATATCGATGGTCATGGCCGTCCTTTGCGCGCGGGTGGGATCAATCGGGAATGGATCGGGCGACGCGGTTCAGCCGATCACCTTCTTGACCACTTCGAGAAGCTTCTGCGGATCGAACGGCTTGACCAGCCAGCCGGTGGCGCCGGCCGCCTTGCCCTGCGCCTTCATGGCATCGGAGGACTCGGTGGTGAGCATCAGGATGGGGGTGGTGCGGTACTGCGGCATGGCGCGCAGGGTCTTGATCAGGGTGAGTCCGTCCATCTTGGGCATGTTCTGGTCGGTGAGGATGAGGTCGGCGCTCTTCATCTTCGCCTTGTTGACGCCATCCTCGCCATCCACCGCCTCGATCACCTCGTAGCCCGCGCTCTTCAGGGTAAAGGCCACCATCTGGCGGATGGAGGCGGAGTCGTCTACGGTCAACACTAGCTTGCCCATGGCATTCCTCGCTTGTTCAAAAGGGTTCAAAACAATTCGACATCGCCCGAATCCATCCTTTCCTGGCCGACCGGGTTGAGTTTTGCACGCGCCCGCTCGGCCGTCTCGCGCAGCTTGCGTCGCGCCCGTTCCAAATCCTCGCCCGCCGCGCTCCGGCCGGACGGCAGGCTGTCGCCCAGGCTGGCGAGCATGGCGGCGACGGCATCAATGCGGCGCCGGGCATGGTCGATGAGCTGTGAGGTCATGTCCTGGAACTGCAGCGAAGTGACCGCGTTGTTGACCTCGTTGCCGACATTGGCGGCGTGCTCGTCGATGGCCTGCGCCGCACCCGCGGTCTGCAGGTTGATCGCCTCCAGACGCGTCATGGTCTGATGGATGCGCTGCTTGGAGGTGAGGGCGAAGTTCATGTCCATCGCCGCCACGGCATGGATGTCATCGTGCGCCCGTTGCAGCGACACATGTACGCCATCCATGTTTTCGCGGATTTGCTGGCTGAACTGGTTGGTGCGCAGCGACAGGTTGCGCACCTCGTCGGCCACCACGGCGAAGCCCCGTCCAGCCTCGCCGGCGCGCGCCGCCTCGATCGCGGCATTGAGCGCCAGCAGGTTGGTCTGCTTGGAGATGGCCTCGATCTCGCCGAGGATGCTAAGTACCGTGGATACCTGGCCGTTGATGGTGTCCATGGTCTCGACCAGGCCCATGGCGGTCTTGCTGGTCTTCACCGTGCTGTCGACGAAGGCCGCCATGGTCCTGGAGGTGTCGAGCACGAATTCGGCGAAACGCACATCATCCCCACCGCCGGCGCCGCCACGCAGCGATTCGACGATGGCGATGGCGTGGTTGCGTTGCGCCTGCACATGCGCGTTCATGCTGCCGAAGCTGGCGAGCAGGTTGCCGATGGCCTCGGCGAGCAGGTCCTTGACCCGGTCGAGCTCGGAGCGCCCCTGCTGGCAGTGCGCGTCGGCCTCGCGGTTGAGCTCGGCCAGCAGCTCGGCAAACTCCGGGCCACATGCAGGCGCGGTTTCTACAGGCGCAAGGTCGCGGTCCGGGCGAGCACTGCGCAGCAAGGCAACCCCGGCAGCGGCGAACACGATCAATGCAATCAGACGCAGCGCCGGTTCGCCGAACCAGACCACCGGCGCCATGATCGCGAGTCCACTCAGCCACAGCCAGGCCCTGCCGCTCGAATTCAAATCAACCCCTTGGATTCCTATTGCAATGAACGCAGCCACTCGGACACAGGGGCGTGGACTCGGGCATGGGCTATCCCGGCGGATCCGCACACCCGAACCCCGCGTTCTCCTCCGAGTCTACCGGGCGATTGTAATCGCTAGTTCGATCCGCTGGAAACCGCCCCGGTCAGCATTTGTTTCAGCTCGCCGCTCTGGTACAGCTCACGCATGATGTCCGCGCCGCCGATGAACTGGCCGGCGACATACAGCTGCGGGAAGGTGGGCCAGCTTGCATAGTCCTTGGCGCCCTGCCGCATGTCCGGGTCTTCCAGCACGTTGACGCTGGTGATGCCCTCCACCCCGCAGGCGCGCAGGATCTGCACCGCGCTGGCGGAAAATCCGCATTGCGGAAACTGCGGCGTACCCTTCATGAACAACACCACCGGATGACCGGTGACCAATGCGTGGATGCGTTCCTGAACACTCATGGCTGGAGCCCCTGAATAACCAAGTAATAAAATCGGATAATACGGGGCTGCCCACGCCCGGGCAAGGGACTGGACCACCGACGACGCTCTCGAGAAACACATCGGGCCGCTCCAAGTGTCTTTCCACCTCGGGGGGCGGTTTGGGCGCAGCCCAAGTCTGGGAGCGCTCAGAGCCCACCCGCGAACCCCTGCTGCCGCCAGGCCTCGAACACCGCCACCGCCACCGCGTTGGACAGGTTGAGGCTGCGGCTGTGCGGGCGCATCGGCAGGCGCAGGCGGTCGGTGGGGGTGAACTCGGCCAGGATCGTTTCCGGCAGGCCGCGCGTTTCCGGCCCGAACAGCAGCACGTCGCCCGCTTTCCAGTCCACCTCGTGGTACATGCGCCGGCCCCGCGTGGTGAATGCGAACCAGCGTCCGAACAAGGCCCGTCGCGCCGCCGCCCAGTCCGCATGCACCCTGAGCTCGGTATACTCGTGATAATCCAGTCCGGCGCGCCTGAGCTGTCTGTCCTCCAGACTGAAGCCGAGCGGCTCGATCAGGTGCAGGCGGCAGCCGGTGTTTGCGCTCAGGCGGATGACATTGCCGGTGTTGGGCGGGATCTCGGGCTGATACAGGACGATGTCGAACATTTCGCTTGGCGCACGGAAACGAAGCCGCTAATTTACGCCGTAAACGATTCGCCCGCAGCTCGGGCACAGGCTATCGCGCCCCCCGAGGAGAACATGGTTCCGCATCTCACCACCGCGCTTTCCGGCCCTCTGCTCGATCTGGAACGCCACGTCATCGATGCACAACCGCGCATCGAACGCTGGTTCCGCAGCCAGTGGAGCGAGCATGCCGCGCCCTTCTACTCTTCCGTCGATCTACGCAACGCCGGCTTCAAGCTTGCGCCGGTGGACACCAACCTGTTCCCGGGCGGTTTCAACAACCTCAACCCCCTGTTCATGCCGCTGGCGGTGCAGGCGGCGCAGATGGCGGTGGAAAAGATGTGCGCCACCGCCGCACGCTTCCTGATCATCCCGGAAAACCACACCCGTAACCTGTATTACCTGCAGAACGTCGCCGCCTTGGTCGAGATCCTACGCAAGACCGGCCTGACCGTGCGCTTGGGCAGCCTGATCCAGGACCTGGCCGAACCGCTCCTGCTCGATCTGCCCGACGGCCAGGCACTAAAACTGGAGCCCGTGCGCCGCAAGGGCGACCGTCTGCTGCTGGATGACTTCGATCCCTGCGCCATCCTGCTCAACAACGACCTGTCCGCCGGCGTGCCGCAAATCCTGCATGGCCTGGATCCGGCGCAGACCCTGATGCCACCCTTGCATGCCGGCTGGGCCAGCCGCCGTAAATCCAACCATTTCCGCGCCTACAGCGAGCTGGCGCGCGCATTCGCCCAGCTCGTCGACATCGATCCCTGGCGCATCGACCCCTATTTTTCATGCTGCGGCGGCATCGACTTCCAGGAACGTCAGGGCGAGGAATGCCTCGCCAGCCATGTCGCCGAGGTGCTCGAACGGGTGCGGCGCAAATACGCCGAATACGGCATCGACAAAGAGCCCTATGTCATCGTCAAGGCCGACGCCGGCACCTACGGCATGGGCATCATGACGGTGAAATCGCCAGACGAGGTGCGCGGCCTCAGCCGACGCGCCCGCAACAAGATGGCGGTCGGCAAGGAAGGGCTTGCGTTCGACCAAGTGCTGATCCAGGAAGGGGTGTACACCTTCGAGAGCATCCACGAGGCGGTGGCCGAACCGGTGGTGTACATGATCGACCACTTCGTCATCGGCGGCTTCTACCGCGTCCACACCGACCGCGGCGCCGACGAGAACCTCAACGCCCCGGGCATGCACTTCGTCCCGCTCGCATTCGACGAGGTCGGCAGCTACGCCGACACCAGCGCCCGCCCCGACGCACCGGTCAACCGCTTCTACACCTACGGGGTGCTCGCGCGGCTCGCCGCCCTGGCCGCCGCCATCGAGCTGGAATGGACCGACCCGGAGTGCGGGACGATTGCGCGGCGCTAGCGGTTGGCGCCCTGAAATGAAGCGGTACGTCCGCCCCTGCTTTGTTGTAGAATGCCCGCTGCTCTCGCTCGGAGAGCGGCCTCCAAAGCGCCCGTAGCTCAGCTGGATAGAGTACTGCCCTCCGAAGGCAGGGGTCGTGCGTTCGAATCGCGCCGGGCGCGCCATAAAATTAAAGGCTTACGCTGACGCGTAGGCTTTTTTTTCGTGCGCCCGGCAGGGCGCACTTACTTGGAGGTGGAAGTCCTCTACTCGCCCGACAAGGGGAAGAGTTAGCCAAACGGCAAGGGTGTTCCGGGAGACTGGAAATCTGGAGGAAGCCGAAGGCAAAGTGCTGGCCTGACGAACAGGAAGCGGATACGAGGCGGCACGGCGGGGTGAGCAGGCGAATATCTGTAAAGCCCGAAACTTGTACGGATCCTAGAAGCGATCGACCTGGCGACCGTAGTGGGTCGTGAAGAGATCCAGGATCTGGTACGGGAAGTCCTGGATTTCGACGACGGCCTCATCGGGAAGCGATGGCGGATTGAGGGTCATATTCAGCCCATACAGGGCGAGGCGTTTCTGGTTTATGCGGGTTCCTGGTCAGGGGTGGCCGCCGTCGGCAAACGATCGGTGGGCAAATAAGCGGGGGGCAAGCCGGTCGCGGCGTAGTCGGCGAGCAGTTGTTTCAGCAGTGGCGCGAGCCAGCCGGCGGCGGGCGGCGAACGATCCGCGTGCGTTGGCCTGAGCGCCCGCCGCCGGCCGTCGGCGTTGGCGGATCTATCCAGCGGGTGGAGCGGACACAGCACGGCGCCGCTCCGGGCATCCACCAGATCGACCCGGCTCAAGTCCCAACGCGCATGACGCAGCCGCACCCGCCCCCGCCCCAAATGGCGATAGGTGGCGGGAATCTCGAAACGTTGGCCTTCCAGGCTGACGGTAGCGTCTGAGCGCCGCCGCGTGCGCGTCACCTCGAAGCTGCGGACCTCCAGGCGTTCGAGCCGGTCCCGCGCCAGCGGGGCGCCATCGCTGGACCGCTTCGGACGCGCCTGGCGGAACATACCCCGCGCCTTGAGATGGCGGCGCACGTTGGGATAGGACGGCAGGGGCGAGTCGCCGCCGGAGAGGGCCGCGCGCAGGTTGTCGAAAGGCAATTGCATGCTCCAGCCGGGATGCTCGCGGTACTGGGTTTCTGTCAGGTCCCGGGAGATTGCGGCTGACGTCGTGGCCATGACCAGGCGCTGGCCAATGGCTGTTTGGGATGCAATGGCCCATGTTCTGGACAAAGCGGGGTTACGCAGTCCTGATGCGGCCGAGTTGAGCGCTATCGTGGACAAGTTGGCATGGTCCCATGAGCAGGCGCCGTTTACGCTTGGTTATGCCTCTTCCGAACACTTCAGGGATACCGTATATCGAGAAGCCGCCCTTTACGGGGCGATGCGTGACGACATGAAGTCATCCTTTGAGCGGCAGCTTGATCTTGTCTCTGCGTCTTTCAGTGCCGGAATACTCAATCAGGGGCGGCAAGCGCGGGAAGCGGTCGCCATTGCCAT
>OGCL01001532.1_pt1 | contig 19242 bp, 21 predicted proteins | sample 1570041 | NCBI WGS metagenome assembly OGCL01 (sample SAMN06266162, study PRJEB24511) | hot springs metagenome | isolation source: Hot spring water | place: South Africa: Limpopo | collected 2015-06-22
CGCATGGTGGCCGGTCTCGAAGCCATCTCGCAGGGCACGATTTCGATCGGCGACCGCGTGGTCAACGAGGTCGAGCCGGCCGACCGCGACATCGCCATGGTCTTCCAGAACTATGCGCTCTATCCGCACATGACCGTCTACGACAATCTCGCCTACGGCCTGAAAAACCGCGGCACGCCGAAGGCCGAGATCTCCGCCCGCGTGGCGGAAGCCGCCAAGATGCTGGAGATCGAGAAATATCTCGACCGCAAGCCGCGTGCGCTTTCGGGTGGCCAACGCCAACGCGTCGCCATGGGCCGCGCCATCGTCCGTAAGCCGGCGGTCTTCCTGTTCGACGAGCCGTTGTCGAACCTCGACGCCAAGCTGCGCGTGACCATGCGCGGCGAAATCCGCAAGCTGCAGAAGCGCCTGAAGACCACGGCGATCTACGTGACCCACGACCAGCTGGAAGCCATGACGCTGGCCGATCGTCTGGTGGTACTGAACGGTGGCCGCATCGAGCAGATCGGCACGCCGCTCGAGGTCTACAACCGACCAGCCTCCACCTTCGTCGCGAGCTTCATCGGCTCGCCGGCGATGAATCTCGTCAACGGCCGCATCGAAGGGCAAGAGCTCTCCATCGGCGACGCCCGCATTCCCTTGGCCGATGCCTGGCCTCAGGGCGAGGTGCGCGTCGGGATCCGGGCAGAAGACTTGGTGTTGGCCGGTGAAGGGGAGGCGATGTTCGATCTCGCGATCGATTATGTCGAGGAACTCGGAGCCCAGCGCCTGGTGCATGGCCTGGTCGGCGATCAGCCGCTGACGGCCGTCCTTGGCTCGAATGTGCCGCTCGGCGACCGTCTGCCGCTGCGCATCGCGCCGGACCGCCTGCACTTCTTCTCAATCGACACGGGTCGGCGTCTCGAGCCTGCCGCGTGGCAGGGGACATCGCATGCCGCTGCCTCTGACCGCACTGCGGTCGTGGCCTGAAAAGATCGTTCGCATTTTAGCGATCGGGAACACATGAGTTTAGGAGCTTGCTGTTAGTGTCCCCGGCGGATTGAGAGAGGGGACACCCATGGCACTGAAGCTTCTATTGGCAGGAATGGCGAGCATGGCGCTGATGGCGCCGAGCCGCCGCTCGGATGGTCAAGCGCCGATGATCGCCGCCAATGGTGATCATTTGGCACTGAAGGCCGCGCCGATAAATCCGGAATGGATCATCCGGGGGACGCCGCTTGCCCGCATTGGCGAGCATTCCCAGGGCGCCGATGAGGCGAGCCTGACAGCTGTGTGGGATTGCACTGCCGGCGAATTCCGCTGGTACTTCGGCTGGGACGAAACCGTGGTGATCCAGGAAGGCGAGGTGCATGTCACGGCCGAAGACGGCAGTCAGCGCCTTCTGAAGGCAGGCGACATCGCCTATTTCCGCCAGGGCACCTGGTCGACCTGGCGTGTCGATGATTACGTCCGCAAGGTCGCCTTCCTACGCAAGCAGTTTCCGGAGCCGCTCGCCACGCTGTACCGTCTGCGCAACGCGCTGCGTCGGGGCAAATATTCCGCACTCTGATCTGAAGCGATCTTAAGCAAAATTGAGGCGGTGCGGCGTTGCTATCGCCCGTCGCACCGCCTAAATCTCCGTTACCTTTTTGAACGGGGACAGATGAGTATGGCGAAGATCACCAATGTCGCGGTCCAGATGGACCACGTATCCACGATCAACATCGCGGGCGACTCGACCTTCGCAATGAGCCTGGAGGCTCAGAACCGGGGCTACAAGCTCTTTCACTATACGCCCGACCGGCTGTCCATGCGCGACGGCAAGGTCTATGCAACCGTCGAGCCGATGGAGCTGCGGGACGTCAAGGGCGACCACTTCACGCTGGGTGCGCTGGAACGCATCGATCTCTCGACCATGGACGTCGTGCTGCTCCGCCAGGATCCGCCCTTCGACATGAGCTACATCACCTCCACGCACCTGCTCGAGCGCATCCACCCGAAAACGCTTGTCGTCAACGATCCGGCCTGGGTGCGCAACTCGCCGGAAAAGATCTTCGTCACCGAATTCGCCGATCTGATGCCGCCGACGCTGATCACCAAGGATCCGGCCGAGATCGCCCGCTTCCGCGAAGAGCAGGGCGATATCATCCTGAAGCCGCTCTACGGCAATGGTGGCGCTGGCGTCTTCCACTCCACCCGCGATGACCGCAACTTCACCTCGCTGATGGAAATGTTCGCGCAGATGTTCCGCGAACCCTTCATCGCGCAGGGCTACCTGCCGGCGGTGCGCAAGGGCGACAAGCGCATCATCCTGGTCGACGGCGAACCGGTCGGCGCGATCAACCGCGTGCCGGCCGAGCACGACAGCCGCTCGAACATGCATGTTGGCGGCCGCGCCGAGGCGACCGAACTGACCGCCCGCGAGCGCGAGATCTGCGCACGCATCGGTCCAGCGCTTCGCGAACGCGGCTTCCTGCTTGTCGGCATCGACGTGATCGGAGACTACATGACGGAGATCAATGTCACCTCGCCGACCGGGATCCGTGAGGTGAAAAAATTCGGCGGCGCGGATATTGCCGCGCTGCTCTGGGACGCGATCGAAAGCAAGCGCGCTTAACCGCCTGATTTCGATATCGAAGTTTGACCTGTGTTCCGGTTGCACAACCGGACGCAACCGCAGCCCTATCTGAAGATGCATATGTTCCGCAAATGTTCTTGCGGAAGGGCTCATCCTATGCGAGATTGTTCCCGTCGCCACACGCAATATGAAGTTGCAACGGTGACTATTGGTCGATCGGCGAGGGCGGGCGATGGTAGCGCGTATCAGTACGGTTGCATTTCAGGGCATTGAAGGCGTGCCCGTCGAGGTTCAGGTCATGGTCGCGCCCGGCAAGACGGGCATGCAGATCGTCGGCCTGCCCGACAAGGCGGTGGCGGAGAGCCGCGAACGCGTTCAGGCCGCGCTCCATGCCTCGGGGCTGGCGCTTCCGGCAAAACGGGTGACCGTCAATCTGGCGCCGGCCGATCTTCCCAAGGAGGGCTCGCATTTCGATCTCCCCATCGCCCTCGGGTTGATGGCCGCCCTTGGCGCAATCCCCGGGGATGCGCTATCCGGTTTCCTCGTCATCGGCGAACTCAATCTGGATGGCACCATCGCGCCGATCGCTGGCGCGCTGCCAGCGGCCATCAGCGCCAACGCCCTCGACAAGGGGCTGATCTGCCCGGCTGACAGCGGGGCGGAAGCTGCCTGGGCCGGCAGCGAGATCGATATCCTCGCGCCGCGTAGCTTGATTGCTCTCGCCAACCATTTTCGCGGTACGCAGGTGCTGTCGAGACCGGAACCCTCCATCCGCGCGCTTCCCGCCAATCTGCCGGACCTCGCCGACATCAAGGGACAGGAAAGCGCCAAGCGTGCGCTGGAGGTCGCAGCCGCTGGTGGGCACAATCTCCTGTTTGTTGGCCCGCCGGGGTCGGGCAAATCGATGCTGGCGGCACGCCTGCCTTCGATCCTGCCACCGCTATCGGCTTCCGAACTTCTCGAAGTCTCCATGATCCACTCTATTGCCGGCCAACTTTCCGGTGGCAAGCTGTCGGACCGGCGGCCCTTCCGCACACCGCATCATTCGGCCACCATGGCGGCCCTTGTCGGTGGTGGCCTGAGAGCGAAGCCCGGTGAGGCCTCGCTTGCTCACCACGGCATTCTGTTTCTCGACGAACTCCCCGAATTTGCACCGCCTGTGCTTGACGCCCTGCGCCAGCCGCTCGAAACCGGGGAGTGCATCATAGCCCGCGCCAATCACCGCGTTTCCTACCCCTCCGATTTCCAGCTGGTGGCGGCGATGAACCCCTGCCGCTGCGGAATGGCAGGAGAGCCAGGGCACGTCTGCGCCCGAGGTATCCGCTGCCAGACGGAGTATCAGGGGCGCATTTCCGGGCCACTGATGGACCGCATCGATATCCGCATCGACGTGCCGGCCGTTGCGGCGACCGACCTCATCCGGCCAAGGGCGTCCGAAAGCAGTGCAGACGTTGCCAAGCGCGTCGCCGCAGCCCGGGCTCGCCAACGGGACCGCTTCGAGCGGCTCGGCCTCGGCTTCAGCACCAATGCCCGCTGCTCGACAGCGCTGATCGAGACGCTGGCCGAGCCGGATGCATCCGGTCTGCAATTGTTGCGTGATGCCGCCGAGAAGTTTCGCTTCTCCGCCCGCGGCTATCACCGCGTCTTGAAGGTCGCACGCACCCTTGCCGACCTTGACGGCGTCGAGGTCCTAGGCCGCATTCATCTTGCGGAAGCCATCTCCTATCGCATCGCCTCCGAACGACTGGCGGCGGTGGCCTGATGGGAGGCTGGCTCGATGGGTGTGCGGTCGATCGTTACCGGTCTGTGTCTGGCTCGGCCGTCGGGCGCAGCATGTCGACAGGCAGTGTCAGCCGGATGACGGCGCCGGACTGCGGGTAATCGATCTCGGTCTGTCCGCGAACACCGGCGATCACGCGTTTCATGAGGGTGGATCCGAAGCCACCTGTCCCGGCAAGCGGCGGGGTCGTCGGCGGACCGCCGCTTTCGCGCCAGGTGATGACCAGATGCTCGCCCGTGTCAGCAGCGGTCTGGATGGACCAGGCCAGATCCACATGGCCGCTTGAGACACTGAGTGCACCGTATTTCGCTGCATTCGTCCCGAGTTCGTGCAGGATAAGGCTCAGCACCACCACGGTCTGGCCGCCGACGGGCACTCTCGGGCCGTTGGCGGTGAATCGCGGCGTACCGACGATCGCAAAGGGTTCAAGAGCTTGGAAGATGACGTTCTGTAGCGAAGCGTCCTCGCCTTCGCGCAAGCCCCGTAACAGCAGGTTGGATCGGCCAAGCGCGGCCAGTCGGTCGCGGAGCCGGGCAGCAAGCTCGTCGGCGCTGGAGGCATTCTTCAGCGACAGGCTGATGATGGCGTTGATTGTGGCGAAGATGTTCTTCAGGCGATGGTCGAGTTCCAGCGCCATGACTTCCTGCTGCTCCGCAAGTCGCTGGATTTCCTCCCGTGTCGTGATCTCCTGGCGATAGGCGCGTGTGACGAGGTAAATAAGTGTCAGTTCGGTCGCCACCACGAAAACGTAGAGAGCCATGGCCAGCAAGGTGCCGATCGTAAAATCGAACCGTCCCGGACTGATGAAGAAATACCAGGCGGAGAGACCGGACAGGGCAGCAACGAGCATTCCTTGCTTCAGCCCGAAGACGAAGCCGCAGATGATCACGGCAGGGAAGAATGTCAGGAACGGGAAACCGGCCGGCAGCACGGGATCGAACCAAGCACGCACCGCAAGCGCAACGGCAAAGACCATGAGGCTCGCCACATAGGTGGCAACAAGACCACCAGGGGACAGTCGCTCCTGGACAGAGGCGAAGGCAGGCAGTCGATGAAGAAGTGCGCGCATGAGCCCCCGGGGATGCACTGTACAGAATCTGGTCAATTTACCGTGAGGCAATCTAGCTGCGGAGGGGGGTGTCCGCAATGGAGGAAGCGCTGGCGCACCAGCGCTTCCTCGTGGGTTTATTCGCCCAGGCCGGCGAAGAGAGCGGTCGAAAGATAGCGTTCCGCGAAGGACGGGATGATCACGACGATCGTCTTGCCGGCGTTTTCCTCACGCTGGCCAAGCTTGATCGCAGCGGTCAGGGCTGCCCCTGAGGAAATCCCGACCGGCACACCTTCAAGCCGGGCCACAAGGCGGGCGTTCTCGAAGGCTTCATCATTGGTGACCGTGACCACTTCGTCATAAATGGCGGTATCGAGGATGGCAGGAGCAAAGCCTGCGCCGATGCCCTGGATCTTGTGCGGGCCCGGATTGCCGCCCGATAGGACGGGGCTGTCAGCCGGCTCGACGGCCACGACCTTGATTTCAGGCTTGCGGCTCTTCAGCACCTGACCGGTCCCGGTGATGGTCCCACCCGTGCCAATGCCGGATACGAAAATGTCGATCTGGCCTTCGGTGTCGTTCCAGATTTCCTCGGCCGTCGTCTTCCGGTGGATTTCCGGGTTGGCGGGGTTCTCGAACTGCTGCGGGATGACAGCATCCGGCGTCGTCTCTGCCAGTTCCTGGGCCTTGGCGATCGCGCCCTTCATGCCTTTGGCGCCTTCGGTCAGCACCAGCTCCGCGCCGAGCAGCGCCAGCATCTTGCGGCGCTCGATCGACATGGTCTCGGGCATGGTGAGGATCAGTCGATAGCCCTTGGCGGCGGCGGCAAAGGCAAGCGCAATGCCGGTATTGCCTGAGGTGGGCTCGATCAGCACGGTTTTGCCGGGCACGATCTTGCCCTGGGCTTCCAGGCTTTCGATCATCGCCACGCCGATACGGTCCTTGACCGAAGCGATCGGATTGAAGAATTCGAGCTTCGCCAGCAGGTGGGCCTTTACGCCCTTTTCCTTGGCGAGCTTGTCGAGGCGCACGATAGGCGTATCGCCGATGGTCTCGGTGATCGAGCCGTAAACACGTCCGCGACCGGGTTTCTTCTGCTCAGTCATGTGCTTCTCCCTGATGATTTGGTTGGCGTGAGCTTACGCCCGGCGCTCGGTCCATGCCAGCATAGCCATGCCGCAGCGAGCTCCATCCTTGGAAAAATCTGCTCCGCCGCCTGCATGTTTGTGCCCCGGAGAGGGGAAAAGCGCCCGGAGCCGGATTGTTGCATGCAGTCAGAGATCAGGCCGCGCGCGCAGCAATATAGGCCGCCGTCCCCGCGAGAATCCCTGCCGCGCTGCGGTTGAGGATCTTCAGCGCCTCGGGCCGCTTGAGCAGACCCCTCGCCTGGGCCGCAAGCAGGATATAGGGCAGAAGTACCGCCATCAGCACGAGGAATGTCAGCCCGACGAGGAGGATATAGTCGGCAAGCCCGATCGCCTCCAGCGGGATCAGCGTCGGAACCAGCGCCACGTAGAAAAGCATGGTCTTTGGATTGCCGAGGGTCACAAGCAGGCCGGAGAGAAAAGAGAGCCCCGGGCGCATCGCCGTCTGGGCTTTGATGTCCTGTGGCAGGAGCCCCGCGGTCCAGAGTTTCCAGGCCACATAGACAAGATAGGCTGCGCCGAGGAACTTCAGGATTAGGAAAGGCGTGACAAATGTCTTTGCCAGCACCGAAAGCCCAAGAATGACGGCCGTCAGATAGACGAGGTCGCCGAGGATAAGCCCAAGCCCCATGAAGAAGGTCGGTCGGAAACCGGACCCCAATGCGCGTGCCACGATCGCCGTCATGCCCGGCCCCGGAATGGCAGCCGCGATGAAGAGAGCGCCGCAATAGGCGATGATGGTCGTCAGTGTCATGGGGGGCCTCCTGCTGTATTCCTAGTCTCAGGCCGAAAGACTTGCAACGGTGACACGATCGCGATTGCAGACGGGGCCAGATGACCGCTAGGAGGCGTAAGTCCTCGTGGGGAACCCTGTTGTGCCCAGCCTGCCCGCCCTCCTTGCCTTCAGCCTGATCTGCCTTGGCATGGTTCTGACCCCGGGTCCGAACATGATTTATCTCGTCTCGCGCTCCATCTGTCAGGGACCGGTGGCGGGGTTGGTCTCGCTTGGCGGGGTGGCGCTCGGTTTCGTTGTCTATGTGTTGCTGACCGCCTTCGGCATCACGATCCTCCTCTTCGCCGTGCCCTTTGCCTATGACCTGCTCAGATTTGCCGGCGCCCTCTATCTCGCATGGCTCGCTTGGCAGGCACTGAAACCCGACGGGCGTTCTCCGTTTCAGGTCCGTGACCTACCTCAGGACAGCAATCGCAGGCTCTTCCTGATGGGCTTCGTCACCAGCCTTTTGAACCCGAAAATAGCGTTTCTGTATCTCTCGCTGCTGCCGCAGTTCATCGATCCTTCTGGTGGCAGCGTGTTCGTGCAGTCCCTGGTGCTGGGTTTCGCGCAGGTCGCAATCGCCGTCACGGGCAACGGCCTGATCGCCCTGTCCGCCGGCTCCATAGCCCTCTTCCTTGCCGGCCGACCACTCTGGATGGTCATCCAGCGCTGGCTGATGGGGACGGTACTCGCCGCTCTAGCACTCCGGATGGTGACGGAAGCGCAGCGCTGAAGATCCGGAGCAGGCCGCTCTTCAGAAATCCGCCAATGGCGAGAGCATGAACGGCTGAGCTAGGGACGTAGGCTCAAGGCCCTTTATCATGAGCACACAGTCGCCTTGATGCGGTGTTGCCACCCCGTCCCAACCGAGCCGATCTACGGGGAAGAATACCTCTGCCCGCTCAAAATGCGCCCCGAGGCTCGCCAGGATATGGTCGAGCGGCGGGATGTGGCGCGCGGCGATATCCAAGATTTGCAGTGAAGTATCACCTTTGGGCTTCCAGGCGATAATTGCAGCATCTTTTTCCAGCAGGCTCAACCTGATGTCCGGATCGAAGTGGGCATTGAGCAGGAACATCTCCTTTTGCCGCGCGACGGAAAAGATCTCCGAGACGGGTTGCCGAGTCTCAAGTGTCTTCTGAATGATGTGGAGATCCGCCTCTTGCTTCAGGTCGAGGTCTCGCGCCCTGGACCCAGGCAAGTCAGCTTGTGAAACGGCACCATGAAATCGGAACTGCGGCACGGTCCGGAAGCCGTAGGGTTCATAAAGCCCCGGCTTGTCCGTCAGCAGTATCCCAGCTTCGAACCCGTCGTGTTCCGCCCACTCAAAGGCCCGCTTCATCAGGGTACGGTATAGTCCATGTTCCCGATAGACCGGTCGCACGGCACCGGACTGGTAGCCCGCGGCCCGAACCGCGCGTCCATTGACGACGAGCGGCATGGAGAAGGCTGAGAAGTTAGCAACGCACCGTCCTGACGGATCGAAGAAGCTAAATGGCATCGATGTGGGATCAGGTCCACCCAGGGCCATCTGCAGGGAGATGTCGATGCCGAACACGTCCTGCAGCAGGTCCGCGAGCGCCCGAAACGCCGCGGGATCTCCGAAATAGCCTTCCCGCAGCGTTAGGGTGTCCTGCATTGGCTGCCTCACACACCCGTCGACCCAAATCCGCCGGCGCCGCGCGCCGTGTCGCTCGTCTCGGTCACCTCAGTGACCCGCACCTGTGTCACCGGCGCGATTACCATCTGGGCGATCCGCATGCCGCGCTCGATGACAAAATCTTCCTGGCCGAGATTGATCAGGAGCACCTTCACCTCGCCGCGATAGTCGCTGTCGATCGTGCCGGGTGTATTGAGGCAGGTGACCCCCTTCCTCAAGGCGAGACCCGAGCGTGGTCGGATCTGGGCTTCGAACCCTTGAGGGATTTCCATTATGAAGCCGGTCGGCACCAGTGTCCGCGTGCCGGGCGCGAGCGTCAGCGGCTCTCCCTCGGCCACGGCAGCGCGAAGATCCATCCCCGCCGCGCTGGCCGTTTCATAGGCCGGCATTTCCAGCCCCTCACCATGCGCCAGGCGCTTAAGTTTGAGGACGGGACCGATGACGTCGGAGCGGATGGCGGGCATGGGCAGGATTCCTTTGTTTGTCGCGCTCAATTGCATATTGGCCCTTGAAACGCTAGATAACCGCCCGACTAGAAGGAATTCCAGAGATATGGCTGAAACGCTCGCCGAGGCGGTCTCCCGCCGCCGCACCTTTGCTATTATCGCCCACCCGGACGCGGGTAAGACGACACTGACCGAAAAGTTGCTGCTGTTCGGCGGCGCCATCCAGCTCGCCGGTGAAGTCAAGGCGAAGAAGGATCGCATCCAGACCCGGTCGGACTGGATGAAGATCGAACGCGAGCGCGGCATCTCGGTCGTGACCTCCGTCATGACCTTCGAATACGACGGCAATGTCTTCAACATTCTCGACACGCCCGGTCACGAAGACTTCGCCGACGACACTTATCGCACGCTGACCGCCGTCGACGCTGCCGTCATGGTCATCGACGCGGCCAAGGGTATCGAGCCGCGCACGCTCAAGCTCTTCGAAGTCTGCCGCATGCGCGACATTCCGATCATCACCTTCGTCAACAAGATGGACCGGGAAAGCCGCGATCCCTTCGAGATTCTCGACGAGGTCGAAGAGAAGCTGGCGCTCGACACGGCCCCGATCACCTGGCCGGTCGGCCGCTCCAAGACCTTCTGTGGCTCCTATCATCTCGCCAACAACACCTATCGTGGCGGCGATGCTCAGGTCGAGCCGCTGAAGGTCAATGGCCCGCAGAGTGTGGCCGAAAACCTGCCCGAAAACGAACGCCAGGCCTTCATCGACGAACTGGAACTCGCCCGCGAGGCCTGCCGTCCCTTCGATCGCCAGAGCTTCCTTGAGGGCCATCTGACGCCGGTCTTCTTCGGCTCGGCATTGCGCAACTTTGGTGTGCGCGACCTGATCAATGCGCTTGGCGCCTATGCCCCGCCGCCGCGCGACCAGGTAGCTGACACCCGTACGGTGCATGCGGCGGAAGACAAGATGACGGCCTTTGTCTTCAAGATCCAGGCCAATATGGACCCGAACCACCGCGACCGCATCGCCTTTGCCCGCATCTGCTCCGGCAAGCTTGAGCGCGGCATGAAGGCAAGGCTTGCCCGCACCGGCAAGCAAATGGGCCTGACGGCGCCGCAATTCTTCTTCGCCTCGCAGCGTCAGCTGGCGGATACGGCCTATGCCGGTGACGTTGTCGGCATCCCGAACCATGGAACGCTGCGCATTGGCGACACGCTGACCGAAGGCGAAAATCTGGTCTTCCAGGGTGTGCCGAACTTCTCGCCGGAAATCCTCCGCCGCGTGCGTCTCGAAGATGCGATGAAGGCGAAGAAGCTGAAGGAAGCCCTGCAGCAGATGGCGGAAGAAGGCGTCGTGCAGCTCTTCTCGCCGGAAGACGGCTCGCCGGCCATCGTCGGTGTTGTCGGCGCGCTGCAGCTCGACGTGTTGAAGGAGCGCCTCCAGGGCGAATACGGCCTGCCGGTTTCCTTCGAAATGTCGCGCTTCTCCGTTTGCCGCTGGATCTCGGCCGAGAACAAGGACGATCTGGAAAAGTTCATGACCCAGCGCCGTGGCGATATCTGCCGCGATCTCGATGGCGACCCGGTCTTCATGGCGCAGGACCAGTTCTCGCTGCGCTACGAGTCCGAGCGCTACCCCGCGATCAAGATGGTCGCCATCAAGGAATATCACGTCGCCAAAGCGGCGTGACGTGATCACAGGCGGTGACGGCAGTGCCGTCGCCGCCGCGTCGGCTTATTGGGCCGGCTTGATCTGAAGGCCCTGGGTGGAATCGAACCTGACCCGCAGGCGCTCGTAGCTCGCAATCGTCGGATAATCGGTCTCCAGCGGATGCGCATGGGTCGCCGTAATGACGGCGACATCGGCGCCTGCCGCTTCTCCGGCTCGGACGCCGGCCAGCACGTCCTCAAACACCAGGCAACGGGACGGATCCACCCCGAGCCGCTCCGCGCCGAGCCGGTAGCCAGCTGGATCGGGCTTGCCGATCTTCACGTCTTCTGCCGTCACGATCTTCAGCGGCTGCGGCAACCCGGCTGCTCCGATACGGGCACGCGCGAGCGCGGAAGGCGCCGAAGTGACGATCGCCCAGCGCTCCGCCGGGAGGCTCTTCAGAAAATCGATGGCGCCGGGAATAGGCACGATCCCCTCAAGATCCTCGATCTCGCCGCGCTCGACCTCAATGGCCTCTTGCACCACGTCGATATCAGGCAGGTTCAGCGCGCTGATCGTGTCGATCCCGCGCTTGCCATGCATGGTGGGCAGGAAGGTTTCGAGATCCAGACCGTGCTTGAGGGCCCAGCGGCTCCAGACGCGCTCAGCGGCGGCGATGGAGTTGAGCAGGGTTCCGTCCATGTCGAACAGAAAGCCGTCGTAAAAGCGGTCGAAAAGGCGGTCGGGGGAATGATGCAAGGGGAGAGTCCTCTGGTCGATCGCGGGTCAGGCTCCCGTAGCGGCTCCCGCAGTGTGCTGCAAACACTTAATCGGGAAAGGTCGGGATGAGAGGTGACAGGGCGTCCTCTCTGCCCTAGTCTTGAACCCGAGAGACAGGGGCGTCTGGCGCAAGCCGGGCTGAGAAGTACCCTTTGAACCTGAACCAGATCATGCTGGCGGAGGGAGTCGCTCGGGTGTCGCGCCAGATAGATCCGCGCTGTGCCCGCTGCGTCTTCGCCGCCTCGGGAGACGCAGACATGACATCATCCACCATCCGCAACGTGCTGACCATCGCCGGCTCCGACCCTTCCGGTGGGGCGGGCATCCAGGCCGATCTCAAGGCCTTTTCGGCACGCGGTTGCTACGGCATGGCGGTCATCACGGCGCTGACGGCGCAGAACACGAAAGGCGTCTCTGCCGTGGTGCCGCTCGATCCCGGCTTCGTGGCCGAGCAGATCCGCATGGTTTTTGCGGATGTCCGGGTCGATGCGGTGAAGATCGGCATGATCGCCAATGCCGGCATCGCCTCGGCCGTCGCCGAAGCGCTTAAACCGCATCGTGGCATCCCGGTTGTTCTCGATCCCGTCATGATCGCCAAGGGTGGTGCGTCGCTGCTCGATCCGGAAGCGGTTGAAGTTCTGAAGAGCGAACTCCTGCCGCTTGCCACGATGGTCACCCCGAACCTGCCAGAGGCAGCAGCGCTGCTTGGCGACCCAGAGGCCTCGGATCGCCGCATCATGGAAGCGCAGGCTGTCAGACTGGTGGCGCAGGGGCCACGCGCCGTCCTGGTCAAGGGCGGTCATCTCGTCGGTCCGGAGAGCCCCGACGTGCTGGTAGCCGCGGGGCAGGTGACTTGGTTCGAGGCGGATCGGATTGCAACGCGCAACACCCATGGCACGGGCTGCTCGCTGTCGAGCGCACTCGCGGCTGAATTGGCGAAGGGGCATGAAGTATCGGAGGCCGTTCAGGTGGCAAAGGGGTGGCTCAGGGAAGCCGTGCGCGCATCGGGCAGTTTGTCAGTCGGTTCAGGACACGGGCCCGTGCATCATTTCCACGCGCTGTGGTGATGCTAGTCGTCTCGGTCTTGCGGCAGATTGTCGATTTCGAACGCCAAGGGCAGGGCCGATTTGCGAAAGGATTGGTGCGTCGGGCTAAAGGCGGCGCGCTGGTCGATGCAGCCGAGCCGCAAACCTATCTCCCCATCGGCGCTTACGCGCCAGAGGGGCGAGCCGCAGGTGCCGCAGAAGAACTGGTCGCTCGGCCGACCGCTGTCGCCCATCTTCCGGTAACGCCTGGCCTTGCCGGCCATAAGCTGAAACTGACCGGGGAGAGCGGCGACTGTGACCCTGTAAGCTGAGCCCGTCAGCCGCTGGCAATCCGTGCAATGGCAGATACCGACAGCCTGTGGATCGACCTCGGCTTCATAGCGAACTGCCCCGCAATGGCATGACCCGGTGACGCGCATGTCCCTCTCCGCAAAAGAAAACCCGGCGCTGGAGACGCCGGGTTGAAGTGAACTTGACTGCGTGGGGTTAATGATCGGCCTTGATAAAGGTTCCGTTCTGCAACTCTTTCATCGCCTGCATCAGTTCTTCGCGGGTGTTCATCACGATCGGACCATGCCAGGCAACTGGCTCCTTGATCGGCTTGCCGGTAACCAGCAGGAAGCGGATGCCCTGCTCGCCGGCCTGAACAGTGATCTCGTCGCCGGTGTCGAAAACGACAAGCGTCCGGTTGCCGGAGAGGTCGCGGATGTTGAGCTCTTCGCCCATATATTCCTTCTCGACCTTCACGCCGAAGGGCTTGGACGCATCCCGGAACGAGCCGGAGCCGGCGAAGATATAGGCAAAGGCCGAGCGATAGGTATCGACCGGGAATGTCTTGCGCTTGCCGGGCGGCACGGAGATATCGAGATAGACGGGCTCGGCGGCAATCCCGTCCACCGGACCGCTCTTGCCCCAGAAGTCGCCACAGATGACGCGCACCGAAGTGCCGTCATCATCCACGACCACGGGAATCTCACCCGACTTGATGTCCTGATAGCGCGGCTTGGTCATCTTCAGCGACGAGGGCAGGTTGGCCCAGAGCTGGAAGCCATGCATACGCCCGGCAAAATCACCCTTCGGCATTTCCTGGTGCAGAATACCGCTGCCGGCGGTCATCCATTGCAGGTCGCCCGCGCCCAGCATGCCCTGGTTGCCGAGGCTATCGCCATGCTCGACGGTGCCGGCCAGCACATAGGTGATGGTCTCGATGCCGCGATGCGGATGCCAGGGGAAGCCCCGGCGGAAATCCTCGGGGCGGTCGTTGCGGAAATCGTCGAACAGGAGGAACGGATCGAACTCGTCGGTCGCGCCGAAGCCCTGCGCGGGGCGGTCGAGCGTATCATCTCCGAGTCCAAAGATGGCAAGGTCAACTGGGACAAGATGAAGCGTGACTTGGAAGGCGGTTTCAACACCAAGCTGTCGGCGAAAGATGGCGAGCTCCAGGCTATGAGCAAGACACTGCAGAAGTACCTGGTGACCACTGCGGCTGTGCAGGCAATCGCTGCCCATAAGGGCGTGCCCGATTTGTTGCTGCCCCATATCCAAGCAAAGACCAAGGTCATCAAGGACGGCGAAGACTATGTGGTCCGCGTGGTCGACGAGTCTGGCGATCCCCGCGGCAATGCTTCCGGTGGCTTCATGACGGTCGAGGACCTGGTCAAGGAGCTGAAGGCCCATGCCACTTTCGGCCGCGCCTTCGAGAGCGAGGCCCCGAGTGGTTCCGGTGTTCGCCCCGGCAATCAAGGCAAGCCGAAGTCGACCAACCGCGAGCTGTCTCCTACCGAGAAGATTGCAGCTGGTTTGGCGAAGCGTCGCCACTAAGCCTAAAGGCTTAAATGAGAAAGGGAGCTGGGCTCCCTTTTTCTTTGCCCTCTTATAGGCTAGTGGATAACCTGCAGGTGTTCGCGCAGGTCAGTCAGCACCTGCCCAAGCCAATTACGGCCCTGCCACTGGTTACGGAAATGGACTCGAGGGTCATTCTCGTACAAGCCAATGCCCCATATCCGATCGGTAGGACTTGCCTCCACGAGGGTTGTGCCCTCAGTCATCAGCAGCTTGGCCCGCAGCTTCGGGCTGTCCGTGAACTTCGCCAAGTTGGCACGCATGACAATATCGCGGGCAACCGCTTCCCATACCTCGACTTGGAAGCCTTGGACCTTCTTGCCGAAAGCCTTCTGCGCGCTCGGGTCATTAGTGGCCATGATGCAGTCCAGCATAGTATGATCTCCGAACAATCGAGCCTTCTGAGCCATCATGTACTGCTCCGCGCAATTGTAGGTCTCCCCGTCAATGACGAGGTCGCAGGCATACCATTGGCTGAACACCCCACCATAGAATAGGGTAAACTTCTCTATTGGAGTCTTGGTCATAAGACCTCCTGTGAACATTGAAATGGGCCAAGACCGGCAAGCCAGTCTCGACCTTTATACACTACGCCTTACAGACGCGTGGAGATAACCGGCGTAGTGACCTGATGGACAGACACCGCCTTCAGCACGAAGAACTTCTGTCCCGGATGGGCCTTGGCAAGACGCTGCGCCTCCTTCTCGGCCACCAGTTGAGTGGGTTGAACAACCTTCGGCGCATACTTCAACGGCGGCTGGCCGTGTCCGTTGAGCCCTGCCCGCGAGACATCGCCATTGGCAACCATATAGAAGGCGCCGTCGGAAAGGACGTCGGTGCCGCGCTCGGTGAATTGGGTGGACGTCTGCGGGCCGAGGTCAGTCTTGTCAAGCAAGTGCTTAACCAACTTGTTACCCTCATCAGTGCACACGAAGTCGCCACCTTCCAGGCGGATGAGAGCATTGACCTGCAGATGGCAGAGGTCGACATGCACTGTCCCCGCTTTCAGGTCCGAAGCATAGGAGCCACGGTAGATGAAGAGAAGAAGCATAAGTTTGTTGGCAGTCAGTTTCACAGTAGATACCTCAGTGGTTACGGGTTTGATAGAAGAACGGCAATTCATGTGTTGCGGGGGAGCAGAAACCGGCTCGACGCTGGTTCTCTGCTCAATCAGGTGAAAGTCGAAGCGCACGTTGTCTTCAGACGATGCACGACGCCGGACATTCGGTGCCGGACGGCTTGCGGCGACATGGTACTCGACCAAACCCAGCTCGTCGAGACGGCAGAGTATGCCTTCACGGGTACGGCCAAACAATTCGCAGATGCGAGAGAGCGTTAGCCCATAGTTGAAGGCGATCGTCAAGTCAGACTCTTCGCTCGGTGTCCAGCGGGAGCAGTTACGCGGCGCTCCGGTCACGGGGCTGCATCCGGCCATGCTCCAGCCGCGGGATTCAGTTCTTTGCTTAAGGTTCATATATGGCCTCTTGGTTTAACAGTTGAAGGGGTAAGTGAATGGTACTCCCCCTCCTCTTATTGAAATGCCATTGATTAGAGGGACTCAATCATCTCCTTTGCTCGGTCCCATGCGGAGTTCCACAGGCCGCACACCTCTTGAGACATGCCACCCTCTTCGGTGTAGCCATATTCCAGCGGGCCGATACCGAAAGACTCAAAGGCCGCGGACATAGACATGTTGGCGTCACAGTAGTCGTGGTAGTAGCACATGCCCTCTATGGGTTCAGCCTTCTGCTTTTGAACCATCTCGGCAAACTCCTCAGCAGAGAGGTCTTCCCGCAATTGAGCGATGAAGGCGGCAGCGAGCTTTTCTTTTGTTGGAAGCATGGTCTTTCTCCTTATATGGCTCGGATATGGCGAACGGGCACCACCAGCGAGAAACCTCCTCGGTTTATCTCTCGGAGGACGTTTTCGGAGAACAGCGTGCGCTCCTTTCGGTACTCGGCTCGGTAGTCGTCTATATAGGTTATGACCACTTCGAATATTTGAACATCGACGAGGCCGTCGGATCGCAGGAGGCGGCTGCTGACTTCAATCTTACTTCCTAGTTGGTAGGCCATGATTTACTCCAAGTGATTAGGTATAGATGAATTATACAGTGGAAACGTTGGGAAGGGAACACTTTCCCTTCCTATTACGCTTCTTACAGATACGCCAAGTCAAGACCTTCGAAGAAAGAGGGGACTTCCCAATGGTCAGTCTTCTTGACTCGTCCGTCCGCAGTGATAGCTATGAGAGGGCTTTCGTCGCCACGGGTAGGAGACTCATACAGATCGACTCCATGGACGCGGCCGAGGAAAGTGGGGTTCTTGGCAAGAAAGGCTTTCGCTTTCTCAGTAGATGCTTGATTGATAGCCATGATTTGCTCCTTGTGGTTGGGTATGAGTGAATTATAGTGGGTAAACGCTGGGAAGGGAATACCTTTTCCCTTTATTTTCTTTTTATTTTATCTAACCCTTTATAGAGTAAATCTAAAGAGTAAAAAGTATCTAAGTCCTTGTTGTATAAAGCTTTCTAGGGCAACTAGGGCTTCTAGGGCTGATTCGTGAGCCGGTGGCCGAGGTAGCCGATTCGTCAGGTATCTTTTTCCTGGTGCAATACAGAGCTAAAGCCTCGTACAGCCTAAACAGGGCCTAAGTCCTTGATGCGTAAAGCTTTCTTCGTCTAGACTGGCTTTTTACTGGGCTCAGGAGGCCAAGATTCTGCGCGCTGGTATAGGTTAAAGGGGTTACGCGCTATCTGGAACACCGCATTATCTATCCCATAGTGTGCGGGCGCGGCTTCGGCCACCTCCACTTGCTGACCCCCTAACCGAGGCGTGACGCCTGGAGGGCGTCGAATCGTCGGGCGATCCGGCACCACCCAGACCTATCACACAACCCAATAGTTAGGAGTAGCTAATATGACTTCAGTAACCCTCACCGAGTCGGCAAAGCTGGCCCAGGATGAGCTCGTCGCTGGCGTGATTGAAAACGTCATCACCGTCAACGAGATGTTCGACCTACTGCCCTTCGACGGCATCGACGGCAACGCTCTTGCCTACAACCGCGAGAACGTCCTGGGCGACGTCCAAGTCGCGGGCGTTGGCACGACCATCACCGCGAAGAACCCGGCCACGTTTACCCATGTGACCTCCACCCTGACCACGATCATCGGCGACGCCGAGGTCAACGGCCTGATTCAAGCCACTCGCTCCGGTGATGGCAATGACCAGACCGCGGTGCAAGTTGCCTCCAAGGCAAAAAGCGCCGGTCGCAAATACCAGGACCAGCTCATCAACGGCGACGGCACTAGCAACACCTTCACCGGCCTGATTGGCTTGGTGGCGGCCGGCCAGACCATTGGGGCCAATGATGGTGCTGCGAACGGCGCGCCCCTGTCCTTCGAAGACCTGGATGCCCTGATTGACCTGGTGACCGACAAGGATGGCCAGGTGGACTATATCATGATGCACGGCCGCACCCGCCGCAAGTATCTGGCGCTGCTGCGTGCTCTCGGCGGCACCTCGCCCGGCGACATCTACACGATGCCTTCCGGTCGCCAGGTTCCGGCCTATCGTGGTATTCCGATCTTCCGCAATGACTGGATTCCGATCAACCAGACCCAAGGCTCCTCGATCAACGCCACCTCGGTGTTTGCAGGAACCCTCGATGACGGTAGCCGTACCCACGGCATCGCAGGTCTGACGGCATCCACCGAAGCCGGCATCAAGATCAAGTACGTGGGTGAGAAGGAAGATGCTGACGAAAGCATCACCCGTATCACCTGGTACTGCGGTCTGGCCCTCTTCAGCGAGAAGGGCTTGGCGATGCTGAAAGGCGTCACCGCGTAAGTTGGTCTGACCAGCACAGAAAGCCCTCTCCGAGCTATAAGCCCGTGGAGGGCTTTCTGGTATTTAGGTATTCAGCTTTTTATTGGAGAAATATTATGCCCGCATATATCGTTCACATGAACCCAGGCCACACAGGCCAGACTCTGGTCAACAACCGCAACACGGCGCCGGTCTTCGTGGATGACGAGGTTGAAAACCCGCAAGTAGCCGCTCGTGAGATGGTGAAGGCTTCCCATGGCGGTCCCGCAGGTGTCTGGGACGACGCACCCGTAACCGAATTGACAGAAGCCACTCTGGCATCTCCGATTTTCTTGACCAACTAACAACACCGACTCAACAGAAGGAGAGCACCATGACAACTATCATCCAACAGAAACAAGAAACAAAGGTCCAACGCTTTGTTCTTGTCGGCCCGCATCTGGGCAAAACCCTCAATGTGAACGGCCATCCGTTTGTTGATGGCGAGTACACTTTCCAGGGCCCTGCGCATCAAGTCGATTCACTGGCAAAGATTTTCAAGCGCTATGCCGCGCTGCCCGTCGAGGACGCCAAAGCCTACCAGCTGGAATACCTCAAGGCCAATGGCTCTAGCGAAGAGCAGGACGCCGTGGCGCAATATGAAGCCCAACAGCAGCAGCAGCAGCAGCAGCAGGACAGCCAGAAGG
>OGCL01001536.1_pt1 | contig 19206 bp, 17 predicted proteins | sample 1570041 | NCBI WGS metagenome assembly OGCL01 (sample SAMN06266162, study PRJEB24511) | hot springs metagenome | isolation source: Hot spring water | place: South Africa: Limpopo | collected 2015-06-22
TCTAAAAGACCCGCATTCTAAATCTTTGGAACCTGACTGCCTCTCCTCTTCTCCTGCAATTGTGACACAGTCTCTAAGTTAAGAGGAGGATAGGAGGAGTTATTGAGAACAAAGTCCTTCCACTTCAGCCAATACCTGATTCTGGGTGAAGTGGTTCTGTCTGGCTGCCTTGCTGGGGCAGATGGCCGTGCACGCGCCACAGCCCTTGCAGAGCGCTTCATTGACAGAAGAGATCCCTTTTGCCTCAAGAAATTCGATGGCCGAGTGAGGACAGATCTCGATGCATAACTTACAACCTGAACAAAGCTCCGGATCAATCGTTGAGACAATGGGTTCGACCTCAATCTCTCCTTTGGAAAGCAGGGATATCACCTCTGCGGCTGCAGCCGAGGCCTGAGCTACGGTATCGGGTATATCTTTTGGCCCCTGACAGCATCCGGCCAGAAAGATTCCATCCACCTGAGTGGCCACGGGTCTGAGCTTGGGGTGAGCCTCCATAAAGAATCCATCTGCACTGCGGCTGATCCCAAAGGTCTGTGAAACCCTGTCAGCATCGCGGCGTGGCGTTAAACCCGTTCCAAGAACGACCATATCCACAGCAATTTCGAGGGGTGTGCCGAGAAGCGTATCTTCAGCCGCAACGACAAGACGGCCATCTCTTTTAAAAATTTCCGAGCCCTTTCCCCGGATGAAGAAGACTCCTTCTTCCCGGACTCTCTTGTAAAATTCCTGATATCCTTTACCAAAGGCATTGATGTCAATATAGAACTCGTAGATCTCTGCGCCGGTCTTCTCTTTAGCCAGATGGGCCTGTTTCATTGAGGCCATACAGCAGATCCGGGAGCAGTGGGGATTGGCATTTTCATCCCGGCTTCCAATGCAGTGAAGAAAGGCAATAGCCTTTGGAACGGTTCCATCTTTGAGCAGGACCTCACCACGCGTCGGTCCGGAAGGGCTTGAAAGCCTCTCAAATTGGAGGTTTGTAAGGATATTGTCATAGACTTCGTATCCATACTGGGGAAGAAGGTGCGGATCGAACGGATCATATCCGGTGGCGATGACGATTGAACCAACCTCTTTTTCGATCACCTCTTCCTTCTGATCGAAATTGATTGCCTCTGCTTTGCAGGCTTCAACACACGGTTTTTTGCATTTCCCCTTGCTTAAGAGAAGGCAGGATTGGGGATCAACCACAGCCTTTAAGGGTACGGCCTGCGGAAAAGGAATGTAGATGGCCCTGCGCCTGGCCATGCCTTCTTCAAACTCCGAGGGGACTCCTTTCTTTAAGACACATGCTTCAACGCAATCGCCGCAACCCGTGCATCGGGCAAAATCAACGTAAGTAGGGTTTTTTCGAATCTTTACTTTAAAATTACCGACAAAACCTGTGACCTCTGTGACTTCGGAGTTGACCAGAAGCTCGATCTGCCTGCTTCGAGCCACTTCTACAGTTTTGGGGGTGAAGATGCAGGAGGAGCAGTCAAGGGTTGGAAAGGTCTTATCAAGCTGTGCCATGTGGCCACCGATAAAAGGCGCCTTTTCAACAAGGATGACTTTCATTCCTCCGCTGGCAATGTTGAGGGCCGTTTGAATTCCAGCAATGCCTGCGCCTACAACCATGGCAGAAGGTTGAATTCCAAATTTTCTTGTCTTGAGTGCCTCCTGTCCCAGAACTCGGGCGACTGCGGCACGAAGAATCTGCTGTGCCTTTTCTGTTGCCTTTTGACGATCATGGTGGACCCAGGAGCACTGTTCACGGATATTGGCGATATTGAGAAGGTAGGGATTGATCCCTGCCTCAGAGAGGAGGTTCCTGAAGGTGGTTTCATGCATCCGGGGCGAACACGCGGCAATAACCACCCGATCCAATGAGAGGTCCTGGATATCTTTCTTAATAAGGTCCTGCCCTGGGTCAGAGCAGAGGTAGCGATAATCCCGGGCGACCGTCACTCCAGGCAGGGTGCTTGCAAAACGAACCAACTCTTCGCAATCTACGGTAGCGGCGATGTTGGTACCGCAATGGCAGATATAAACACCGATGTTTTTATTCATTGAGTTAAATTCCAATAACCAAATTCCAAGCTCCAAATAATATCCAATCACCAAACTCCAATAACTAAGAGATACTTATATTTTTAGAATTTTGATCATTGGGTATTGGTTATTATTTGGTGCTTGGTGTCTGGTTATTCCTTTTAGGTAACTCCTAAAAGGTTACGACCGATCATCATCTTATCAATCTCCCGTGTCCCTTCATAAAGCTCGAGAATCTTGGCCGCACGGTAGAAGCGTTCAATGGGATAATCTTCAAGGTAGCCATAGCCGCCGTGCATTTGAAGCGCTTCATCCACCACCCTCACCGCCACATTACAGGCCCACCACTTTGCCATGGCTGCCAGCTGGGAATCCACGGTTCCCCGGTCGAGGTTCCAGCAAGTCTTGTGAACAAGGGCGCGTGCGGTTTCAATCAACGTGGCCATGTCTGCAATCTTAAACTGGGTCGCCTGAAAAGAGGCGATCGCCTTTCCAAACTGTTTTCTCTTCTTTACATAGTTGATCGCCTGTTCCATGGCGCCCTGGGCCAATCCAACGCCATGGGCCGCCACATAGGAGCGGGAGTGATCGAAGAATTTCATCAATTGACGAAATCCATTTCCCTCCACCCCTACCAGGTTTTTTTTCGGAACCCTCACATTGTTGTAATAGATATTAGCCGTATCTGAAGCCCGTATTCCCATCTTCCGATGAATCTGGTCTGCCTTGTATCCTGGGCGATCGGTTTCTACGAGGATGATGCTGTGCCGTTTCGATTTCGATGCCTCTTCGGGGTTGGTCAGGCAGTAGACGAGGATGAAATTAGCGATCGTTCCATTGGTGATCATCACCTTATTCCCATTGATCACATACTCCTCACCGTCCTTGACAGCGGAGGTCGTGGCTGAGGCGGTATCGCTTCCAGCTTCAGGTTCAGTAATCGAAAAGGCCATGATCTGTTCCCCTTTGACCAGAGGGGGAAGATGCTTTTTCTTCTGTTCTTCCGAACCGAAGAACTGTAATTCTTCGGCGCCAAAGGTGAGAGAAGAAAATACCTGTCCAAGGCCCGGATCCACTCGCCAGAATTCTTCAAGGATGGTCGCATGTTCGAGAAAACCCAACCCCAGTCCTCCATATTCTTTTTTGATAAAGACACCGACAAAGCCAAGTTGAGCCCCCTTTTTTATCAGATCCCTCGGAAATGTCTCTTTGATATCACACTCCTGACCGATGGGCCCGAGTTCTCCTTCGGCAAACTCCCTTGCCGCTAAACGAATCTGTTTCTGACGATTGGTGAGTTCAAAGTCCATAGTGGTTCTCCCTTATATTTTAAGAGTCAAGAGTAATAACTAACTCCACCTATCCCCCGTGGTTGGGTGTCATTACGGTTCCGACTCTAATCCACTTATTTTAAGGGAAGGACCATCCTCCGGTTAAAATAAGAGTGGATATTTTATCGATTGGAAAGTTTAAGTTCATTACAAACGATGCTTATTCTATGATGAGACCGTTCATCACATGTCTTTTTAAGATGAAACTTTTCGGGTTACAATTTTCCAAGGAGTTGACTTGCTATGGTATTGCGCTGAATCTGTCCTGTTCCCTCGAGTAGCCAGCTGGCGAGTGCATCTCCAAGATAACCCACAATAAACTGTTCCTCAAAAAGGCCATATCCTGCAAAGATCTGCATGGCCTTGAGGCTCACATCAATAGCGGTTAGGGTACATTTGACCTTTGCCTGTAATGAAGTGGCCAGATCCATCTTTTTCTGGTCAATCAACCAGACCGCTTTATAGGCTAACAGAGCCGAAGATTCAATCTCCTCGGACATCTCTACGATCATGTGAGAGATGTTCTGAAATTTCCCGATTTTCTGTCCGAACTGTTCCCGGGTTTTGGTATGGGCAAGCGCCCGGTCGTACACACCCCTGGCAAGACCAACGGCCTCATTGGCAATCTCAGCCCTCCCCTCGTTCAGAGCCTCCATGATATAAGTGAAGCCATGGTTTTCCTTTCCCAAGAGGTTACTCTTGTGCACTTTCACGTCACGAAATTCGATGCTGCAGGAGGTGGTGGTTTTTAATCCAATCTTTTCTCCAAGATCAAGAGGGGTTACACCTTCCTGTTGCCTCTCCACAACGAAGCCGCTAATTCCCCGGTAAGGAGGAGCGTCCGGGTTGGTCTGGGCAAAGACGGTGTAGAAATCCGAAATGTCTGCATTGGTGATAAAGATCTTACTTCCGTTGATGATATATTCGTCCCCCTTTTTCTCGGCCCGGGTATCGAGATAACTGATGTCACTACCGTGATTGGGTTCGGTCACCGCAATGGAGGCAACCGCTTCTCCTTTGGTTAGTCTTGGAAGATACTTCTTCTTCTGCTCTTCGTTTCCAAACCTCAGAAGGGTTTTCGCCGGAATAGAGCCGAGACTGAGTGCCATTCCCACCCGGTTATCGTAGCGGATCATCTCTTCCATGATGAGGCAATAGTCGAGCAAGGGCAATCCCTGGCCTCCAAGTTCCTTGGGATAGTAAGAAGCAAGATAACCGTTTTGACCGGCCTTTTTGTAAATCTCCCAGGGAAACTGCTTCTTCTTTGCCAGTTCGAGCGTGGCTGCAGGGTCACATTCACCTTTCATGAATTCACGAACGGCATCTTTTAAAATTCGCTGTCGAGATGTAAGACTGAAATCCATAGCTCTTCCCCCCATTTAGTCTAAGCATTACGAAACCCATCTGGCCTTAAAAAGTTAAGTCTGTCGTGGTGGAAGCCCGTATTGATGCTCGAGTGTCTTATTTAAAGCTTGCCTACGAGCCACTTCACCGAGAGGCGAGTTTCAATGTTGCTCTAACCAGCCTTCTTAGGCCCTTGCTCAACCTATCAGTTCTTTCAAAAGCTGTCTGGCGATGACCAGACGTTGAATCTGGTTGGTCCCTTCAAAAATCTGGGTTAGTTTGGCATCACGAAACATCCGTTCCGCATCTAATTTTTTCGACGAATCATATCCCTCCAATATTTGTAAGGCGTCAATCATATCCGTAGTAATCTTCATGGCGGCATCTGCTGAAAAGCATTTTGCCATGGATGCCAGTTTGGTGTTGTTCTTTCCTTCGTCGCAAAGGAGGGCAGCTCGATAGACCAGCCCCCGCGAGGCCTCGATCAATGTAGCGGAATCGGCAAGGAGGGTTTGAAGTACAGGTAAATCCTTTATCGGTTTCTGAATGGTTTGCCTCTCCTTCACGGATTGAAGAACAATTTGAAAAGCTCCTTCGGCAATCCCTAAGGCCTGGGCGCCAATGGCAGGCCTCGACATATCAAAGTCCTTCATGGCGATTAAGAATCCTTCTCCCTCGTTGCCCAATAGGTTTTCAGCGGGAATTTTCACATTGTCCAAAAAGACCTCTGTGGTATTGGAGCCTCTCTGTCCCATTTTCCGTTCTGTTCGACCTATCGAAAGTCCAGGGGACTCTCTTTCAACAAGGAAGAAAGAACTCTTTCCCTTTTCCTCAGAGGTTTTCGCCAACACAGAGTAGAGTCCCGCGACACCACCACTGGTGGAAAAACATTTGGAGCCATTGAGAACATAATGGTCTCCGATTCGCTTTGCCGAGGTCCGGATGCCTGCGACATCAGAGCCAGCCCAGGGTTCTGTCACCAGATAGGCAACCAGTTTTCGACCTTTACTCATCTGAGGCAAATATTTCCGCCTCAATTCATCGGAACCACCGTGGATAATGGGAAAACTTCCAACGGCCTGAATGATGAGCAGGAGTGCAGAAGAAGCACAATACTTTGCAATTTCTTCTACAGCCATGGAAAGGGCTACGGCCTTGTTTTTCCCGATCCCTCCATATTCCTCTGGAAACGTCAGGGTCAATAGCCCATGCTCCCATAAAAGGGATTCCACCTCCTTATTGAAAAACTCCTCCTCATCCACCAGAGGAGCCTGAGGAGCAATCTTGTCCCTTGCTAATTGATGAACCTTCTCCCGAAAGTGTTTTAGTTCTTCAGTCGGTGTGAATGTCGCCTGGTCAAACATGATATCCTATTCCTTTAAAAGGATGCCATCCCCCCTTTTTGTTGTTTGTATCCTGTCAGACCCACGCAGAGAATGTCACCAATGATCTCTGAAAGGTTATCCGGAGTAATGGAGCCTTTTGGGTTATACCAGTAGTAAATTCCATTGCAGGTCCCAAACAGGATGAAGGCCACCGCCTTTAAGCGATCCCTTTCTATTGTTCCCCCAAAAAAATCAAAGAGGATTTCACTGACAATGTGATGGTACTGCCTTTCCTTTTCGGCTATGACTTTGAAATAGTCCCGAGGAAGCAAGTGAGCCTCGTGGATAACGGTTTTGGCTTCGGAAAGATGCTGGGAATAGAATCGGATATGGCGAGAGATGAAATATTTTATTTTTGAAAAGCAGTCTTCAATATGTTTAAGTTCTTCTTCCAGTCCCCTGAGAAGAAGGTCCATAAAATTGGATGAGATGAAAAAGAGGATTTCATCTTTACTTGAAAAATAGTGGTAGATTCCTCCTTTGCTTAAGTGGGCTGCGTTTGAGATGTCATCCATGCTTGTCTCAAGATAGCCCTTTTCATTAAAGAGCCTGGCAGCTGCCTTGGCAATCTTTTGCATTTTGTCGAGTTCTTTATTGCTCAATTCTGTCTTGTTCTTTTCCATAATGAATTCAATGATTTAAAGACAAATAAAAAACCGACTATTTGGTTTAATTCCGAGCAGTCGGTCGGATATTAACTCAATAAAAAGCGAATGTCAAGAAAAAAATTGTGTGATCATAACCCTTCAGTTGCCGGATGAATAATGTTACTAAAATGGGTAACTCAGGGCTTTAGTCATAGGGTTTTTAGTCCCGAAAGGATGATTCATATGATTATGATATGGTAACATCAATCGAGTCAGATCGGAGGGATCATTGATGGACCTGCTTCTGATACATTTCGAGATGGCCATTGTAACCACCCAGGTCCACCTTCCTCCGATACTTCAATTTGAGTGAAAGGTCTGATGGTTCGATACGCAAAGGATTCACAAAGATGAGACGTCCTCCGGGTTTGAGCACTGTAGCAGCGACAGCGAACAGATCCCTGAACAGTCCGCGTATATTCGGGACTCTAATGCGCCTCCCCATGGGAGGGTTGGTGATGATGAGAGTCACGCTTTCAGGTCCCAAACCTTTAACTTTAACATAGTCGCGAAAATCACAGCAGGCGAGTGTCAATGGCACAGATGCAAGTTTAGCCGCGGCAAAATTGGCACGGCAAAAGTCAATGGCTTCCGGGTTGAGGTCCGTTCCGTAAATGGAACGCACGCCTCCCAAACGCGCCCTTTCAATCAGCTCCAGACCCGACCCACAGAAAGGGTCCCACAGGATCTCCTGCTGGCCTGGTCCGCTCAGACGGGCCATGGAGGCAGCCAGCGGAGGATGGGAAGCCGCACGCATATCCTCTTCACGGTAGGTGAAACGGGGATCAGGTGTCAACTTCGGCCGTAATTCAACAGAGATTCCTTCTCCTGTAGGAAGAAGATCCATTGACCAGGGAGCGCTTCGCGGATCATTGAGAATGTCCGGGCACAGAGCATAGGCCCGGTTCGACAGGAGACGCACAGTGCCTCTCTGGTGTCCCCTTGAAACAAATTCGAGACGGTAACGGAGGGCTCCTTCTGTAAAGGTCTTCAGGATAGACCGGGATAAAGAGGAGGTCATGATTGATGCGAGAGTATCGACCGACTCTGCGGGGTTTGAGCTTTGAACCTTGCCAAGCGGAAAGCCAACCGTGGCAAAACATCGGAGCGTGTAGATGTCATCTAATGAAAAAGAAGCTCTGGGTGTGATGGCGACCAGGCCACTTTGAACCTCAGCGATGCGGAATTTTTTATTCTTTGGGATCTGCTCTTTTACTTCATCCTCGAGGATCTCTTCCAACCCCCTGCGGCAATGCAAATGGATACGCAGGCCGGGTAATTCAGAGAGATAAGAGTCCATTCGAATGGTACTGGGTCTTTCTTGACGGGCCAAGCTGGCCCTTACCTTCTGCTCTATTTGAGGAAGGGCATAGATTTCGGTCACGGCATTCAGCGTCGCCATCCCGCCGATTTTTTCTAGAGCCTGTCCCAGGAATTTTTTCTCACGATCCATTGAGGTCGTACGCAATAAGTTGAGTAAGGCTTCTTCCTCAGCAGGTCCGGCACCGAGTTTGGGAAGAGCCCTGATGGCATAGCGTCGAACCTTTTCACTCGGATCCTTCAAAAGATGAATCAGCCATGACCTGACCTCTGCCTTCTGTTTGGCGCTTCCTGATTCAGAAAATACCGTACCTACTGCGCGAAGGAGGGCTACCCGTTTGATCCGTTCTTCTTGCGGGGCTCGATCAAAACGTCGAACTTCTTCCCAAAGGGCTTCCCGCGATAACCTGCGCCACTGACGGTAAAGGTCTTTGTCGGTTTTCATTTGCGAATCACAGCAGATAATGAGGGCCCTATGGGCTATCCGAAGCGGTACTGGACTCCGAATTCACTGCGGGGATATTTCCATTGGACAGAGCCATAGATGCAAGCGATCATGCAGGTGCCGCATTCGAGGCAACCAGCAAATTCCACAACCATCTCTTCCTTTTCGTTCAAAGAATAAAGGTTTGCCGGACAGGCATAGATGCAGAACCGCTCTTTACAGGTGTGACAGACCTTTTGATCAAGGAGGATATGAGTTTCTTTGTCGTTTTTAAAGGCATCTATAGCTAACTTTTCGGTGATCTTCATTTTTCCTTCTCCAGGCAAGAAGAACCAAAGTGTTCTAATCATCTAAGCTGCAACCAAGACGGCTTGCAGCTTCTCTTCCAATGATTTAATCATGTCTTGAATTGCTCCTACTTCTCTTTCTTCAAAATACCTTTCGCCACATTGAGAACAGACATAAGCAGGAATCTTCTCAATAAAGAGGTGATAGCCCTTTCTATCAACCGTATAATTAACCATTGCCTTTTCCATTTCTCCCTTACACAATAAACATTTCATTTTTTTCTCCTCGTCTTGAAATCAGATTCCCATTTTTCTAATGAGGGGATATAGGCTGTTATCAGTGCAAGATAGTCCTCTTTAGGTGCGCATAAAATGTGAATTGGCCTTTTGTCATTCGGCTTCGAAAACATCAGAAAACTGTGACCCCTTTTGTCCTCCGGATAATCTTCGATGATTTCTCCATTGAATATCACATCTCTTACCTCCGCCGCAGTAATCATTTCATCCTCAGCGTTCATTTCATCCAGAGCATGATTGGTATAAATAATCTTCTTTTCAACAACCAATCTTATCCAATTTATGAAATTCATCTTCCTGAAAAAATCCTTAAATTTTTCTAAACTGCAGCCAGTCTTTCAGTGTTTCCAAATTAAAAAATGCCTTCTTCAATTCCGCCCTCTTGGTCTTATAGATCCCTTCTTTTGGATTCTCATCCACCCACATCATCTTTTCAAAGAGGTTAGAGATGACCTGAGGATACTTCGTAAAGAGTCTCTCATTCTCAAGGACGGCAAGTGTGTTTTTGAACGTATGCATCTCCTTCAAGATGAAACTCTCGTTGAGAAGTTTCTCATATTTGGCAAGGGAGGAGGCAGAAAAATCGTTTTTGGCTTTGGCCTCTTTGATGGTTCGTGCTGCTAAGATGCCTGACACCATGGCATATTCCATCCCCCTTACCGTAAAGAGCATGTTGAGGCCCAGACCAGCGGCATCACCCACCACAAGCATCCCATCCGTATAGAGCGTGGGCATATTATGAATGCCACCCTCGGTGATGAGATGGGCAGAATATTCGACTACCTCTCCTCCCTTTACCAGATTTTTAATCTCAGGCCTCTCTTTGAATTGATCCAGGAGTTTATAGACTTCCTCACGGGGAGTCTTCCGGTTGAGAGAATGGAGACCAACGACCAAGCCTAAAGAGAGGCTATCCTTATTCGTATAGAGAAAGCCTCCGCCCATCATTCCCTGGGTGAGAGCTCCAAAGAAGAGTTGGGCAGCCCCTTCGTTCTCTCCTAATCGGAAACGGTCTTCGATTGTTTTTGGATCGAGCCGGATCACTTCCTTAAACCCCAGAGCAAAGTGTTTGGGTTGAAAAGGTTTTCGAAGCCCTGCCTTCTCAGAGAGAAAAGAGAGAATTCCATCTGCGGCCACGACACAGTCTGCGCCGATCTCCTCGTCACCCGATTTTACGCCGATCACTCTTCCATTCTCTTTGATGAGATCATCCACTCTCTTCTGGGGAATGACAAAGCCTCCCTTTTCGGAAACGAGGTCAGCAAACCAGCGATCGAATTTAGCTCTGAGAATCGTATAACTCGGGTAGGGTTCTTCCTTAAACCGGTCGCTGTAAAATTCAAATGTGGTCGAGTTATGCTCTCCCATGGCCGTGAAGATCTCTTTGACCACATGCCTTTCCAGAGGTGAATCCTTCCAGATGTCGGGAAGATAAGGAAGAATGGGACGGAGATAAATTCTTCCTCCGGTTACATTCTTGCTTCCCGAGAAATCACCCCGTTCCAGCACAAGAACGGTCATTCCCGAATCTGCCAATTCATAGGCGCAGGAGAGACCAGCGAGCCCTCCCCCCACAATGATGACATCCACTTTTTCCATGACACATTCACCACCGTTTTAATCTTTCCGTAGGATATTACTACCTTATTTATACTGATTTATCAAATGAGATTCTAACTTCTCTTTTCAGATTTAAGGCTTTGAAAGGGGTTAGGTTCATCCTCTCTTTGGCTGTCAAAGTGAACCTGCTCTGGATTGAATCGATCAGGATCGCAGGGATAATAGTCTTTGCAACTCTTTTTAAGCAGGCCACCATTTCATCCGATTCATTGAGCTTTGGGTTTTTAATGATGTCCAAGAGGTCATCTTGACAATCCTTCAAAAAATCCTGTATCCAGTAAGCGAACTCCATGCTGCACCCGCAAAATGATTACCCTAAGACCAACGGTTTGAAAGAGGGTCCGATAATTCCTGCACAACATATGGTGGCAGGCGACGCCGAATAATCCGTTTTCCGGTAATAGCGATCAATGTTCAGGAAGCCGTCTTAGTGTGTTGATCTGCTCTCCCCATTCCATGGTGAAGACGGTTGTGGCTTCGCGTTTGTCCTGAGCCATGTACTCCCAAATTTCAGTTACATCCTTTCCAGTGATCTTTGTAATCTCACCCTTTAATTTTCTTAAGACGATAGAACTCTTTCAGGAACTTGTGGGAGGGAGGGGTCCGTCGCTTTTCCACCTCCTGCTCAACGGGGGTAAGAGGTCATGCAGATTCCCTCTCTGCCATGGCTTTTCATAGACGCGCAGATCCGGTGGAACAGAGTCGGTCCTTGCGTTAACCGTTAAAAGGACTGGCCGCCTGCCGGTGTGCAGAGGGTCAAATCGTTTGCATGGGTTACACTTCAAATCCGTCAGAAAACGAATCTCTTCCGTAGGACGGGTGCGCAACCTACTCTGCTACCTATCACCTGTTATTTAGTATCAAATAGGGCGTTATATTAGATGGTTTTTAATGGCCCTTTGTCGATCTGGAGTTACTGTTTCCAACCCTGCCAGTATCTGCTCTGCCTCTCATCCCCGTCGGTTCAAGCCCGGCAATGAATGGTGCCCAAAGCGAAATGGAGTAATCCAGCAAAGCCGGATAGGCCAGGAAAGACCTTGGTCTTCCCCCGAGAAAAAATATTCCAGGAGAGATTTTTTTGTTGACAAAAAGAATGGATTATGTTTAGTAACATACCGACTGGTAGGAATTTTAATGACGGGTGAGAATGAAGGGGTGCCCAAGAGGGATATACGATTCGATTCGGCCGACTCAAAACATAGACAGAGGATCCTGAAGATTTCCGAGGTTGCCGCTGAGCTCTTCGGTACCAAGGGCTATCTTGAAACGAGTATAGATGATATTGCTGATGCCGCCAGGGTGACCAAAGGCGGTGTATACTACTATTTCAGAAGCAAAGCCGAAATTCTCTATTTTATCTGCTCAACCTATGTTGACTCGGATCTGGAGAACCTTGAGCAATCGTTGAAGAGAATTGATGAAAGCACGGAAAAAATTAGATTTATCATTTTTCGTCATATCGAGCATTATTCAATGTATGAATATTCAGCCAAAACCCTGCTCAATGAATCCTATTGTCTTCCCACCAGGTATTTCAAGCAGGTCAAGTCAAGGGAAAGAGAATATCTTCAAATCGTGAAGAGCGTTTTATCTGAATATCTCGGTCCGGGGATAAAAAAAAGTGTTATCACCGCACTTTCCTTTAGCCTCTTCGGGTTGTTGAACTGGATTTATTCCTGGTATGATCCTAAAAAATCATTGAAGCCAAAGGAGTTATCGAACATCATTTTCCATCTTTTTATCAATGGAATAAAAGCCGGGTTTCGTTCCTGATGATCTGCTTGCCGGAACATCCCTGCTTACACATGAAGATGGCCGGCTGCCCCTATCCATACGGAACAAGGAGGACTGGATTCGTGGAGGATGAACATGACGATTGCTGATCTGGTGGTGCGGAATGCGAGGCAGTGTCCTGACCAAATCGCATTCGTTGAAGTGAGGCCCTTGAGCAAGGAGCGGAAAGAGACGAGCTGGAGGCTGTTCGATGAAAGAACGAATCGTTTGGCAAACGCCCTGCTTGAAAGGGGAGCGGTCAAAGGTCAAAAGGTAGCTTTGCTTGGCAGGAATTCCATCCATTGGTTGGAAGCATTTTTCGCGATTCTGAAAACAGGCGCCTGCGCCGTGCCCCTCAATTTCAGATTCACCGACCAGGATATCCAATACTGTGCCGACATTGCAGAACCAATCCTCTTCATCGCCGACCAGGAATATATCGAACGCATTCATACATTACGTCCGATGCTTAAGACCGTGAAGGAGGTTGTGGGAATTGGTCACGGTTTCCCTGCTGGCATACAGGAGATGGAGACCTTGATCGGTCGAGCCTCCCAGGTGCTTCCATCCATTGAGATTGGCGATGAAGAGGATTGCGCCCTTTACTTCACGTCAGGAACGACCGGAGCTCCCAAAGCAGTGTTGCATGCCCACCGGAGTCTCGTGGTTACCGCGATATTGGAGTGCACCAGTCATCAGTGGAGAACGCAAGATATCCATTTGATGATGGCCCCCCTGTATCATTTGGCCATTGGGCATCTTTTGGGTGGCGTCCTGGTTGGGGCAAGAAATGTCTTGCTCACCGAGCAGATCCATCCCAAGATCATTATGGAGACGGTCTCAAAGGAAAGGGTGACAATGGTTTTTCTCCTTGTGCCCTGGGCTCTCGATCTCCTTGAAGCGCTGGATAGAGCGGAGATCCATTTAAAGGACTATGATGTTTCGAACTGGAAACTCATGCACATGGGCGCCCAGCCCATTCCTCCGAGTCTTGTTAAGAGATGGAAAGATTATTTTCCAACGATGCAATATGATACGACCTATGGGTTGAGTGAGGGGGGCGGTCCTGGGGTCACCCATCTTGGTATGGAGAACCAGCATAAGTTGGGAGCCATAGGTAAACCTGGGCTCCTTTGGGATGTCCGCATTGTTGATCAACATGGCAGGGACGTAGCGATTGGAGAGGTAGGAGAGATGGTCGTCAAAGGAAGCGGCGTCATGAAAGAATATTATAAGAATCCCGACGCAACCGCCCAGACGATCAAAAACGGTTGGCTTCACACTGGAGATCTGGCCAAGGCTGACGAGGACGGGTTTATCTATATTGTGGACCGCAAGAAAGACCTGATCATCTCTGGCGGGGAGAATATCTATCCAATTGAAATAGAAAACATGATCCGACGCCACCCGAAAGTGCACGATGTTGCAGTCATAGGGGTTCCGGACCCGAGGCTGGGAGAGACGGTCTGTGCAGTCATTGAAAAAGTTCCCGGAGAGGAACTTACCCTCAGTCAGATGGTCGCCTTTTATGAGGAAAATTTGCCGCGCTATAAGCGTCCCCGCCATACGGTATTTGGTCATGTACCCAGAAGCGCCACAGGCAAGATTGAAAAACCAAAACTTCGGGAGGCTTATGCGAAAGGGGGCCTGAGACCATGATCTTCATGACCATCACGAGTTGCTGCCATCCAGGGGGGCGCAAGCAGAACGGAGTGATCGTGAAACATCCTGCACCCACGATGGAAGGGTAAAGCAGGACAAGGAAAAGGAGGTGATAGGGTTACGGAGAGAAGGCTGTGTATCAATGAATCAAAAAACATACTCAATAAGGAGGAAACTCAATGAAAAAGAAGGCGTTTTTTGCTCTGTTCATGGCTCTGTCTATTGCAATCTGTTCTGGCGTTTGGATTTATCCAGAAGCGATCGCCCAAACCAAACCGGAAAAGATCTCCTTGGGGTTCGTCACCCCATGGCCGTCAACCCATTTCACACAGGTGGACCAAGCCACCCGATACTTCAAAATGGTTGAGAAGGCAGCCGGTGGGAAATATATTTTGGATATTAAATACTTTCCGGTGTCAACTTTACTGGGGGGAGCTGAGATCTATGACGGCGTCGTAAAGGGCATTGCGGATGCCGGCACGACATCACTTGGTTGGACCCCGGGAAAATTTCCTGTCATGTTGACACTGAACCAGCCTGGTGTTGCCCCGCCGGAAAGTTGTGATGCGGCTGCCCATACCATCTGGGAATTCTACAAAAAGTTTAAGCCAAAGGAGTTTGAGGATACAAAGGTTCTCTATTGTTATGCGACCGGACCAGGGTGGCTCCATACAAAGAAGCCAATCCGCACCGTAGCGGACATGAAGGGTCTGAAAATCAGGGTCACCGGGCCCGGCGTTGGGGCGGTTAAGGCATTAGGAGGAGACCCGATTGCAATGGTGATGGGCGAGGTTTATATTGCAGCGCAAAAAGGAATCATCGATGCGCTTGTTTCACCGGCTGAAACATTAGAAGGCTGGAAACATCACGAGGTTTTTGATTATTCCACTTTTGTTCCCCACCTGTATTCCGAATATTTTTGGACTGGAATGAACCTAACTAAATGGAAGGCTTTACCGAAAGACCTTCAAAATGCCTTTGAGGCTGTTTCCGAGGAAGCTGTGAAGGAAGCAGGTCAAATCTGGCAATTTATGCAGAAACGAGGAATGGATTTTGCTAAGAAACAAACCGGTGGGCATGAGTTCCTCTATTTATCTGAAGCAGAAGGGGCAAAGTTGAAAAAGATCCTGGAGCCATTAGGGAGCGAGTATGCGGCCACATTGAAGGCGAGAGGGTTTCCTGGAGAAGAGATTGTTAAAGAGGCTGGTAGGATTGTGGAAAAATATAACAAACTCAAGTACGAGCCCTGGAACCCCTGATGAAACGAATGGATTTGAAAATGATGAGATAAAAATCTGTGAATGGGTGCCTCATGGCGATGAATGCGCAAAAGGGGCACCCTCACTCTTTCTGTTTTAGGAGGGTTAGATGAGATGGCTTTTTTAAACCGCACAGTGGAGGTAGTAAGCAAGTTCTGTGATTGGGTTGCTCAGGTTGCTGTCATGGCCATGTTGCTTCTCGTCGTTGGCAATATCATACTGCGAAAGGTCTGGAAACCCATTCATGGCACTTACGATTATGTCAGCTTTTTAGGAGCGATCATGGTTTCTCTGGCCCTTTCCTATTGTGCTGTTCGAAAAGGCCATATTGAGGTAGAGCTGTTTATGGCCAGACTTTCGGAGCGTGTCCAGGGAATGGTTGGCATCTTTACCCATATTCTTAGCCTTGCCATTTTCTCCTTAATTACCTGGCAGTGCATGGTTCTGGCCAATGAAATGCGGCGAGCCGGTGAGTTGTCCATGACAGCACTCATTCCTTTCTATCCCTATGTTTATGTTGTCTCCTTTGGCTGTATGTTGCTCTGCATGGCGATTCTGGTTGACCTCATCAAATCATTCGTAAAGGCGGTGAAGAAATGAACCCGGGAACAATAGCGATCATCAGCATCATCGTGCTTCTTTTCCTCTTCCTTTTACGGATGCCGGTCGCCTATGTGATGGCTCTGGTCGGTTTTCTCGGCTTCTCCTATACCGTTTCATTAGGGGGTGGGCTTAGCCTTCTGGCTAAAGATTTTTGGGTGATGTTCTCATCCCATTCCTTAACAGTCGTTCCCATGTTTGTATTTATGGGCACCCTTGCCTTCCATTCAGGGATGGGGGGACGGCTTTACGATGCGGCGCATAGGTTTTTTGCACAACTGCGGGGTGGATTGGCTTTGTCTACGGTCATTGCCTGTGCTGGTTTTGGTGCGATGTGTGGCTCAACGATTGCCGGAGCAGCTGCCATGGGCAAGGTTACTTTGCCTGAAATGAGAAGGTATCATTATGATCCCGCTCTGGCGACTGGCTGCGTTGCTGCGGCCGGGAGTTTGGCCATACTGATCCCGCCAAGCACGGTTTTGATCATCTATGGGATCATGACAGAGCAATCCATAGGAAAACTCTTTGCTGCCGGAATTCTTCCAGGGTTGCTACTCACAGTCTTGTTTGGACTGGCGGTCTTCCTTCTCTGCCACGTCAGACCAGCTCTGGCTCCTGCAGGAGAGAAGTCAAGCTGGAAAGAAAGGATTGCTTCTCTCTCGGGTATCATAGAAATGTTGATCCTGTTTGCCCTGGTCATGGGCGGTCTTTTTGTAGGCTGGTTTACTCCTACAGAGGCAGGGGCTGCGGGAGCTGCAGGAACGCTGGTTCTGGCTTTGGCAAGGCGAAAACTGACCTGGAGAGGTTTGCTTAACTCCCTCTCTGAAACGACACGGATATCAGCAATGGTCTTTCTCATTATCACTGGGGCTACGCTTTTTGGCCGTTTCATGGCCGTGACCAGAGTTCCTTTTGAGCTCTCAGAATGGGTAGGGGGGCTCGGGATGTCTCCCTATGTGATTATGGGTTTTATCATATTTGGGTACTTAATCGGGGGATGTTTTATGGATTCATTAGCCCTGATTACTCTTACCGTGCCTATTCTTTATCCGGTCATCCTCAAATTAGGGTTTGATCCCATATGGTTTGGGATCATCATTGTGTTAGTCGGCGAGATGGGTGTGATTACGCCGCCCGTGGGGATAAATGTCTATGTGATCAAGGGGGTGGCCGTAGATGTACCTCTTGAGACCATATTCAAGGGAATCTTTCCTTTTCTTGGGGCAATCATCGTTTGTACGATCCTTCTGATCCTTTTTCCCTCAATTGCTCTGTTTCTCCCAGACTTTGTAACCAAATGACCTCGATAGAAGATAACATGAAGACCTTCTTTTACAAACGGAGTTTTTGAAAGAAAGAAAACCGATGAATTCAAAGGAACGAGTTCTGACCACCATTAACCATAAAACACCGGATCGGGTCCCCCTTTTTTTCAATACTCTTGAGGCGAAATTTGTTCGTGCCCTTGGAGATCATGATATGGCGAAGACATGGAAGCGGCTCGGAGTGGATGTCTTTGTCATTGGGAGGAAAGCCTGGTGTGAAGGTAAACCCTCGGGCTTAGGTTTTTCCTCTTCTCCACCTCCTCAAGAAGAATCCCTCGGAGGTTCTGGCTCAGCTGGGTGGAACGGTGTTGATGAGTTTGGCAGACGATGGATGCATGGTCGGTATGTGGGAGGGGCTGTTGCGACCTTGGAAGATCTAATGAAATACTCACCTGAGTTGAAGTTAGAAGAACGATTCAATCAGCCTCTCATCGAAGATTGGAAGAGGAACTATGCTGATCATGCCTATGCCCTTTTCTCCCATTCGGGGCCACTCGGGTTGACCATCGAATGTTTTGGTCTTGTAGAGTTCAGCTATGCGCTATTCGATAAAAGGGCATTGATCCAGAAGAGTGTAGAGTTAAAGACAGAATGGTTCATTCAAACCTCAAAGTTCGCCGTGACCTTAGGAATAGATTTTGTGGTCATGGGAGATGATTTAGGGTTTAAGGGGCATGGCTATATTTCTCCCAAGGATTTCAAAGAATTAGCTTTTCCTTACTATCGGCGCATCGCCGATGCAATCCCTGTTCCGGTGTTCTGGCACTCGGAAGGTTACATCCGGGATTATATTCCCATGGCCATTGAAGCAGGGATCAAGGGCCTTCATGGTATTGAGCCCGGAGCCGGTATGAACATGGGGGAAATCAAAAGGGAATTCGGTAAAGATTTGGTGTTGATGGGGAATGTGGATGGAAACGAGATTATGTGCCAGAGGGATTTGTCGTTGGTTCGAAAAGAAATAGACCGCTGTCTCAGCGAAGGAATGGAAGGAGGTGGGTTCATCCTCTCCATTGCTGGTTCAGCCCATGAAGGCGTTGAGATAGAAGCCCTCATGGAAATGTGTCAATATGCCCAAGTTGCCGGAGTTTATCCTTAAGTCCTTAATCTATCGGTCCGCTGCGAGAATTTTTTTAAGCTCCTCCGTCAACGCGGGCACGATCTGGAAGAGATCGCCAACAATGCCGTAGTCGGCATAATTGAAAATGAGGGCATTAGGATCAGTATCCACGGCAACCACTGTTTTACAGGTACCAATGCCCAGAACATGGTGAATGGCGCCTGAGATTCCGAACGCCATATAAAGTTTTGCCGAGATATTCTTTCCGCTCTTTCCAATCTGGTCTTTCAAATCTCTCCAGCCTTCGTCCACAGTGGCACGGGTTGTTCCGACAGAGGCATTGAGTGCATCCGCGAGGTCCTCTATGATCTTAAAGTTCTCAGGGGCTTTGATCCCCCTTCCTCCTGCCACGACAATATCCGCTTCTGTGATATCGAGCTTGGCTCCAGCCGCCTTCTCAAATCCAGTTACCTTCTTCTTGATTATGGACGGAGCGATTTGAGCAGAGACGGAAATGACTTTTGCTGTTCGGTCAGGTTTATCATTAACAAGAAAGGTGTTATTCCTTACGGTTGCCATCTGAGGTCTGGCTTCAGAAAAAGCCATTTCAACAAAGACTTTTCCACCGAAGAGAGGTCGTTTCGCCAAGAGCTTTCCATCCTCTCCTATGGACAGACCCGTGCAATCCGGCACATAGCCAGTTTGAAGATGCATGGCCAGCCTTGGGAAAAGATCTTTTCCAGTGGAAGTAGCACCTCCTAAGAGGATGGAGGGTTGATGTTCTTTTATGAGAGAGGCGATGCTTGGTAAATAGGCA
>OGCL01001537.1_pt1 | contig 19200 bp, 15 predicted proteins | sample 1570041 | NCBI WGS metagenome assembly OGCL01 (sample SAMN06266162, study PRJEB24511) | hot springs metagenome | isolation source: Hot spring water | place: South Africa: Limpopo | collected 2015-06-22
GATGGCGCGACGAAGCTGGTGCCGTGCGAGACGTGGGCGCGCCAGCCGGGCGCCAGGCGCAGCCCGTAGGCGGCGTATCCGGTGCTGGCCGACCCGAACTGCGAATTGCGGTCGCGCCGCAGGTTGAACTGCCAGCCGTGCGGGCCGGCCTGCCCGTGCAGACCGGCGAACAGCCCGTCGATGGTGCGCGCGCTGACGTCGTAACGGGTGGAGGAATCGACCTGCTGTCGGCGCTGCTCGAACCCGGCGGTCAGCAGCCCGATCGGTGTGCCGATCTCGTTCTGCCAGGTCCACTGACGCTGGGTGGTGCGAAAGCGCCCGGGAAAGGCCGCCTCGATGCTGTTGTTGGTGTCGGCGCCGTGCGCCAGCCGCAACTGCGTGCGCCAGCCGGCCAGCGGCTCGCCGGCCAGACCGATCTGCGCCACTTCGCTGCGCAGGCGGGCCCGCGCATCGCGCCCCGGCCCGTCGTCGAACTGCGTCTGGCCCTCGCTGTGCAGCACCGCGGCGTCGGCACGCCAGCCGCCGCCCAGCGACAGCGCCACCGATGCATTGAGCCCCTGCTGGCGAAACCCGTCGCGGTCCGGGTTGAAGCTGCCGAAAGGCACGGCGCTGTTGGTGGCCGAGAAACCCTGTTCGCGCAGCGCCTGCGCGCCGACGGACCAGGACAGATCGCGGTCGGCGGCGCCGATGTGCGCACCCGTCTGGACGCGTCCGTGACTGCCCGCGCCGGCGGACAACATGCCGGCCAGCCGGCCCTGCCCTCGCCGCGTGAAGATCTGCACCACGCCGCCGACGCCGTCGCTGCCGTAGAGGGCGGAAGCCGGACCCTTGAGCACCTCGATGCGCTCGATCAGCTCCAGCGGCAGGTTGTCCCAGGCCGGCGTGCCGGTGGTGGCCGACCCGTAGCGCACGCCGTCGATCAGCAGGATGACATGACGCGACTCGGTGCCGCGGACGAACACGCCGGAGGTCTTGCCCAGACCGCCGTTGGCGGTGAACTGCACACCGGCAGCGCGCGCCAGCAGTTCGGGCAGCGTGCGTGCGCCGGCGGCTTCGATCTGGTCGACGGTGATGACCACCACCTCGCTGAGCAGTTCGTCGATCGGGGTGGGGCTGCGGGTGGCGGTGACCACCATTTCGCGCAGCGACTCGCTGGCATGGACGGAACAGGACAGGGCGGCGGCCAGGGCCAGCGGGGCCAGGCGCGCGCGCGGGACGCGATGCAACATGATGGAGACTCGAGAGACGATGCCCGCGCCGGCTTCCCCGCCGACGCCGTGGGCGTGCCGGCGGCGCGCCCACGGCGCGCCGCCACCTTGCTGGCCGGTATCCGGGCTGGCGGAATCAACCTTCTTCGCCTTCCCGGCCGGGCGAGCCGACCAGTGGCGGAGGAAGAAAGCGGAGCGCAAGCGCTCGTCCGCTGACCGTTGCGGGGGCAGCGCAGGCCACCTGGGCATTCGGCCGGAATGCCGGGGCTCCTGACTTCCCGTTTAACTGCGGCGTGCGAACCACACCGCGAGCACCAACCCCTTGATTCTACAAAGGGTTTTCGCGCCGCCGCGCCTACAATGGGGCGGCATGTCCAAGCAGCAGCAGATCGAACAGCTCGCCGAACGCGTCGAGCGCCTGTTGCTGCGCCACGAGGAACTGCAGCGCACCAATGCGCTGCTGGCCGAACAGGTCGAGCAGCTGACGCAGGAGCGCGATTCGCTGAAGTCCCGGCTCGCGGCGGCCCGGGCACGGGTCGAAGCGCTGCTGGAGCGTTGCGCGAACGCGCTCGACGCGGCGGGACAACTCGTCGCGCTCGACGCGGAAAAAATTCTTCGCGACGTGGATGCGATGGCGTTGCGCGGCCTGCGTGTCTTGGCGTTCGCGCGCCGAGAGTTCGCTGGCGGAAATCGTCACCGGCCCGCCGATCACGCCGATGCTGCGCCGGGGACTGGCCGCCAGCGCCGAGATCGCGCCGGCATCGATGACGTCGAGCACCGGCACCGGCGACAGGTCGCGCACCCCCCCTGCTGCCACCGCCGCCATGGTGTTGCAAGCGACGATGAGCAGCTTGACCCGCTTTTCGAGAAGGAACTGGGCGATCTGGGTAGTGTAATGGGCGATGGTCTCCACCGATTTGACGCCATAGGGCACCCGCGCCGTGTCGCCAAAGTAATGGATGGACTCGAATGGCAGCCGTTCCATGAGCGCGCGCACGACGGTGAGGCCGCCGACGCCGGAGTCGAACACACCGATGGGGTTGCCGGGGTCGAGATGCATGTCGAATAGACGGGTGACAGACGATGGGTGACGAGTGACAAGTTACCAGTCAGTTCGTCAATCGTCATCCGTCATTTGCTCGATGCCCCAGCGCCCAGGCAACGTGTTCGCATACCAATTCGGACGGGTGGTCGGCGCGAGCACGCAGGGCGGCCTCGATCGCGGGCGTCCGGGGTGCGTTGCCGAGTGCCACGGCGAGGTTGCGCAACCAGCGTTCCCAGCCGATGCGGCGGATGGGTGAGCCGGCCATACGCGCCTCGAATTCGGCCTCGCTCCAGGCGAACAAGTCGATGAGCGCGGCCCCGTGGAGCCCGGGGCGGGGGTTGAAGTCGGCAACCCTGGCGGGTTGGGCGAAGCGGTTCCAGGGACAGGCGATCTGGCAGTCGTCGCAGCCGTAGACGCGGTGGCCCAGCAAGGGGCGCAGTTCGATGGGGATCGGGCCGGTATGCTCGATGGTGAGATAGGCGATGCAGCGGCGCGCGTCCAGCACATAGGGCGCGACGATGGCACCGGTCGGACAGGCGTCGATGCAGGCCGTGCAGCGGCCGCAATGCCCCTCGACCGGGGGGTCTGCGGGCAAATCAAGATCGACGAGGAGTTCACCGAGAAAGAACCAGGAACCCGTCCGATCGAGCAACAGAGTGTGTTTGCCGCGCCAGCCCAGACCGCCCTGGCAGGCGATCTCCACCTCCATCAGCGGGGCGCTGTCGGTGCATGCACGCTGCTGCAAGGGGCCAAACTCGGCGGCGATGCGTTCGGCCAGACGCAGCAGGCGTTGGCGCAGGGTCTTGTGGTAATCGCGGCCCAGGGCGTAACGGGCGATCCAGGCGCGATCCGGCAGCGGCGGCGCCCGAACGCCGGCGGGCAGATAGTCCATGCGCGCCACCAGCACGGTACGCGCGCCGGGCAAGAGCGCGGCGGGATCGGCGCGCAACCCGGCGTGGCGGGCCATGTAGGCCATCTCGCCGTGATACCCTTGCGCCAGCCAATCCGCCAGTCTCGCCGCCGCCACATCCAGCCGCGGTCGCACGAAACGCAGGTCGCTGAACCCCAGTTCGGCCGCCCAGGCGCGAATGGTGTTCTTGATCGATTCAGTCTGTTCTGGAGAGCGCGCGGCATGCATGCGGCGGATCATACCCTCACGATTCCCCTCGCGGACAGCGCCGCCACGGAAGCGCTCGGCACCGCTCTGGCGCATGCATTGCGCCCGGGACTGGTGATCTGGCTGTCGGGCGATCTCGGCGCCGGCAAGACCACCCTGGCGCGCGGCCTGTTGCGTGGACTGAATTTCAATGGGCGCGTCAAGAGTCCGACGTTTTCTTTGCTTGAAATTTATGTGTTTTCGAGCTTTAATTTGTATCACTTTGATTTGTATCGCTTCACCGACCCGGAAGAATGGCTGGACGCGGGCTTCCGCGACTACTTCAACCCGTACTCCGTGTGCCTGGTGGAATGGCCGGAACGCGGCGAGGGCGTGCTCCCCGCCCCCGATGTCCTGATCCGGTTGGGTTTCTCGGGCCCGGACTGTGCGGCCCGAAAGGCGGACCTCGGCGCTTTGACGGAGGCTGGACGACAATGCATGGATCGACTCGGAGAACCGCAATCGCCAGGCTGAAGGCCTTCTGGGCGCGGGCCTTGCCGGCGCTGTTGCCGTGGGTGTTGCTGGCCCAGGCCGCATTTGCCGACACGGTCATCGCCACCCGGGTATGGCCCGCGCCCGACGCGACCCGGATCACCCTGGAGAGCCGCGAGGCGCTCCGCTTCAATCAGTTCAGTCTCGACAATCCGGCCCGTCTGGTGATCGACCTCGAAGGTGTCGAGCTCAACGCCGCCTTGCAATCGGTGATCGGCCAAGTGCAGGCCCAGGACCGTTTCATCGCCGGCATCCGCCTTGGTCGGCCCAAGGCCGGCGTCACCCGCGTGGTGATCGATCTCAAGCAGACGGCGCGTGCCAATGTGTTCACCCTGCGGCCGATGGAGGAGTATGGTCACCGCTTGGTGATCGATCTGCTGCCTTCGGGCACGGTGGTTGCCGCGGCCGGCGAAACCTCGACCGCCGCGCCGCCCGCGCCGGTCGAGGCCGCGCCCATCCCACCGGCCTCGACCGCAGCGGCGCCGCACGCGGGGGCCCGCCTGGCCAGCCTCGATCCGGCCCCGGCCCGCGGCCAGGTTCCCCGGGCGCCAGCCGCGCCTGGCTTCAACCGTCTCGTCACCATCGCCATCGATGCTGGCCACGGCGGGGTCGATCCGGGCGCGATCGGTGCCAGCGGCACCTACGAGAAGCATGTCACCCTGGCCATCGCCCGTCGCCTCAAGACCCATATCGACCGCCAGGAAAACATGCGCGCGGTGCTGATCCGCGACGGCGACTATTTCATTCCCCTGCATGAGCGCGTACACAAGGCCCGCCGCGTGCAGGCCGACCTGTTCGTGTCGATCCATGCCGATGCGTTCATGAAGCCGTCGGCGCGCGGTTCGTCGGTATTCGCGCTGTCGGAAAGCGGCGCCACCTCGGCGGCGGCGCGTTGGCTGGCCAAGCGCGAGAATGACGCCGACCTGATCGGCGGCGTCAATCTCAACGTCAAGGACGCCTATCTGCGCCAGACCCTGCTCGACCTGTCGCAGACCGCCACCATCAACGACAGCCTGCGCATGGGGCGCGAGGTGCTGCGCGAGATCGGCGCCATCAACGACCTGCACAAGCCCCGCGTCGAGCAGGCCGGCTTTGCCGTGCTGCGGGCGCCGGACATCCCGTCCATCCTGGTGGAAACCGCGTTCATCTCCAATCCCGACGAGGAAAAGCGGCTCAACGACGAGGAATACCAGGAACGCATGGCCGCCGCCATCGCCGCCGGCCTGAGTCGCTATCTGGAGCAGAATCCGCCGCTCGCCCGCAAGCGGCTCGCCAGCACGCTCTGAAAGGCCGGTCCAGGTTGCGGCTTCGGACGCGGGAATGCGGGCGAGGCCAGCGCGGAGCCCGTCCAGAGCGCGCGCATTGCCATACCCGATGGCGCTCCGATACCATCCGGACTCCCGCCAACCGATCGTATCCCACGTGCTCGAGCAGGAAATTCCAGTCGCCGCCATCGGCAAGATGCGGCGACATCCACCGCCCCAACCCGACACCCTGCCAGTGGCCGAGGTGCTGGCCGAGATCGCCAGCAGCCTGAGCGCGGACGTCAACGAGGAACAGATGCTCACCCGCTTCCTCGAAATCATGATGCGGCTGTCACGGGCGCGCGCCGGGGTGGTTCGGGTATTGACCTCGGATGGTGGCCACCTGCGTCTGGTCGGCGCCATCGGTCTCTCCCCGGCCCTGCTGGAGAAGGAGCGTTACGTGCCCCTGGAGTGCGGCATATGCGGCCAGGCCACGCTGCTGCATGGCCCCCAGTCGGGCGAGGTGCTCAAGGTGTGCCAGAAGCAGGTGCGTCACATCTATCACGCCCAGTCCTGCCGTACCGTGTATGCCGTGCCGTTGCGCCACAAGGGCAAGGTGCTGGGCGTGTACAACCTGTTCATGGAGGACGATACCCCCCTGCCCGAGGATGTGTCCTATCTGTTCAACTCGATCAGCGAACACCTCGGCATGGCCCTGGAAAACGCCCGCCTCACCCGCGAGAACATGCGCATCTCGCTGATGAACGAGCGCACCATGCTGGCCAACCAGATCCACGATTCCCTGGCCCAGACCCTGGCCTACGCCAAAATGCGCCTGTCGGTGCTGGGCGAATCGATGCGTGACGGCGACGAGGCGCGCGCCCGCCGCTATCTCGGCGATGTCGAGGAGGCGGTGGACATGGCCTATTCCGAGCTGCGCGACCTCATCACCCAGTTCCGCGACCGCATCGATCCGCGCGGACTGCTGCATGCCTTAGGCGAGATGGCCGAGAGCTTTCGCAAGAAGGCCAATGCCGACGTCGACTTCCTCAACATCGCCCAAGACGTGGTGCTCACCCCCGAGGAGGAGGTGCAGGTGTTCCACATCATCCAGGAGTCGCTATACAACATCTGCAAGCACGCCCGCGCCCGTCACGTCATCATCACCCTCGACCTGCACGAAGGGCAGTACATCGTCAACGTCGCCGACGACGGCGTCGGCCTGCACAGCAGCGCTTCGGCGCACGTGGGCAAGAGTTTCGGCCTCACCATCATGCGCGAGCGGGCCGCCAAGCTGAACGGCCAGCTCAAGATCGAGAGCCGGCCGGCCGGCGGCACCATCGTCCGGCTCAGCTTCCCGGCCCGCCAGGGCTCGCCGCTGCCCGCCACCGGGGCGCACGCATGAGCCAGCCACGCATCGTCCTGGTCGACGACCACACCCTGTTCCGCAAGGGCCTGGCCGAGCTGCTCGAACGCGACGGCATGGTGAGGGTGGTGGCCATGACCGGCCATCCGGACGAGGTGCAGGGCCTGTTGCGCGAGCATCAACCGGACGCGCTCATCCTCGACCTCAACCTGCCCGGCACCGACGGCATCCACATCATGCAGCGGCTTCGGGCCGAGGGCTTCGCCCTGCCCATCCTCATCCTCACCGTGAGCGAGGCCGACGAGGACCTGGCCCGCGCCCTGCGCGCCGGCGCCAACGGCTACCTGCTCAAGAACATGGAACCGGACGAGGTGGTCGATGCCGTGCAGCGGGCGGTGAAGGGCGACACCGTGGTGGCGCCGGCGATGACCGCCAAGCTGGTCAAGCTGCTCGAACACAAGGACGCGAGCCGCAGCCTGCTCGACAGCCTCACCCAGCGCGAACGCGAGATCCTCACCCACCTGGCGCGCGGCGAAAGCAACAAGGCCATCGCCCGCGATCTGGACATCAGCTACGACACCGTCAAGCTGCACGTGCGCCACATCCTCGCCAAGCTGAATCTGTCCTCGCGCGTCGAGGCGGCGGTGTTCGCGGTCGAACACAAGCTCACCGGCGACCTGGATACCGGCAGCCGCAAGGGCTGAGCCGTCAGGACTAGGCTTTTCTCGCCGCGATCCCATGGAATGTGGCCCGCGAGATATTTTTCGTTGCGGTGGGCATGGGGCGAACTGCGCAAGGGCATTCCATGGGCAAAATCGAAGCCCGTATGATCCTAAAAAATCAGTTGAGCCACAGAGTTTTGTGGCTCTGTGGTAAGGAATTCAGGATGAACCGTCCATCGCCCGGGTCCAGGCCGACCGGCATGCCTCCGCGTCTCTCTGCCGGCGTGGTGGTGGTGCGGCATACGCGCGAAGGCTGGCGAGTTCTGCTGTTGCGTTGCTATGACCACTGGGACTTCCCCAAGGGAGGTGTCAAACCCGGCGAAACCCCGCTCGCGGCGGCACGGCGCGAGACCCGGGAGGAATCCGGGATGGATGCGCTGCACTTCCGCTGGGGCGAGGTGTGGTGCGAGACCGCGCCTTACCAGCGGCCACCGAAAGTGGCGCGCTATTATCTGGCCGAGACCCGTAAAACCGAGATTCACCGGTCTGTATCGAAGCGACTGGGACGCCCCGAACACGATGAGGGGCGCTGGGTCGATTTCGACGCCGCCCACTGTCTGTTGCAGCCCCGCCTGCATCCCATCCTGGCCTGGGCGCGCGCATTGGTGGAGGGAGCGCCCGATCACACCGAGGCGTGATGGCAAACCAACGTCGGGCGGGATCGCTCTGCGCGTGAGGGGCGGATTGCGTTCCATTCGCCGGACGCGACGTTTATCCTTGCCGTCCTCACACTGAAAACAAGCACGCCGCTCATGAACCGCAACGATTCCCTCCGCCTGCTTCGGCCCATGCGTGTCGGCAAGCCCACCCCCGAACTGTACGAGATGCCGCCGCTGGGCATGGACGCCGAGGCCCTGACGCATGACGTGCGCCGCTATTACGGCCATTTTCTTGGCCGGGACCGTCATTGCCGCTCCTCACACTACCCCTACCGCGCCCTGGTGCTGGCCATCCGCGACCGGCTCATGGAACGCTGGAAGCGGACCCGCTACGCCTACGAGGAAGCGGACGCCAAGCATGCCTACTACATGTCGCTCGAATTCCTGATGGGGCGCACGCTCGGCAATGCCCTGCTCAACTTGGGCCTGTCGGAAGTGATCGACCCGGCCCTGCACCGGCTCGGTCTCGACCTCGAGGAGCTGATCGACGTCGAGAACGATGCCGGCCTCGGCAACGGTGGTCTCGGCCGGCTTGCGGCCTGCTTCCTGGATAGTTGCGCCAGCCTGCAACTGCCGGTGATGGGCTACGGCATCCGTTACGAGTACGGCATGTTCCGCCAGAACATCGAGAACGGCCATCAGGTGGAGGAACCCGACCACTGGCTGCGCGACGGCAATCCCTGGGAACTGGAGCGGCCCGAGCATACCCGCCGCATCCAGTATTACGGCCGCACCAAGATCGAGCATGACTCCAGTGGTCGTCCCCATGCGCGCTGGATCGATACCCACGACGTGCTGGCGGTGCCCTACGACGTGCCGGTACCCGGCTACCGCAACGACACGGTCAATGTGCTGCGCTTGTGGAAGGCGGCGGCCACTGACGAGTTCGATCTCGGCGAGTTCAACGCCGGCTCCTATCCCGAGTCGGTGGCGAAGAAGAATGCCGCCGAGAACATCACCATGGTGCTGTATCCCAACGATGCCTCCGAAAACGGCAAGGAGCTGCGCCTGCGGCAACAGTATTTCCTCGCCTCGGCCAGCCTGCAGGATGTGCTGGCGCGCTGGGAGCTGTACCACGGCCGCGATTTTTCCAATTTCGCCGAGAAAAACTGTTTTCAGCTCAACGACACCCATCCCAGCTGCGCGGTGCCGGAGCTGATGCGCTTGCTGATGGACGAATACGGGCTGGAGTGGGACGAGGCCTGGAGCATCACCACCCGCACCATGGCCTACACCAATCACACCCTGCTGCCCGAGGCGCTGGAAAAATGGCCGGTGCGCATGTTCGGCCACCTGTTGCCGCGCCTGCTGGAGATCATCTACGAGATCAACGCCCGCTTTCTGATCGAGGTGGCGCGATGCTGGCCGGGCGACAAGGAGCGTCTGGCGCGCATGTCGCTGATCGAGGAGGGCCATGAGCCGCAGGTGCGCATGGCCTATCTCGCCATCGTCGGCAGCTTCTCGGTCAATGGCGTCGCCGAGCTGCATTCCAACCTGCTTCGCCAGGGCCTGTTCCGCGATTTCCATGAGCTCTGGCCGGAAAAGTTCAACAACAAGACCAACGGCGTCACCCAGCGGCGCTGGCTGGCCGCCGCCAATCCGGGGCTAGCGCGCCTGATCGACGCCAGCATCGGTCCGGCCTGGGTCACCCGCCTGGACGAGCTGCGCCGGCTCGCGCCGCTGGCCGACGATGCCGAGTTCCGCGCCCGCTGGCGCGCGGTCAAGCGCCAGAACAAAGAGCGCCTGGCGGCCATGGTGCGGCGCGACTGCAAGGTGGAGTTCAACCCCGATTCGATGTTCGACGTGCAGGTCAAGCGCATCCATGAATACAAGCGCCAGCTGCTCAACATCCTGCACGTCATCCACCTCTACGCCCGCCTCAAGAACGGCGAGGATGTCGGCTGGACCAACCGCTGCGTGCTGATCGGCGGCAAGGCCGCGCCCGGCTATTTCATGGCCAAGCGCATCATCACCCTGATCTGCAAGGTCGCGGACATGGTCAACGGCGACCCGGCCATCGGCGACCGCCTCAAGGTGGTGTTCCTGCCCAACTACCGGGTCTCGGCGATGGAGGTGATCGCCCCCGGCGCCGACCTTTCCGAACAGATCTCCACCGCCGGCAAAGAGGCCTCCGGCACCGGCAACATGAAATTCATGATGAACGGCGCCATCACCATCGGCACCCTGGACGGCGCCAACATCGAGATCCGCGAGGAGGTGGGCGACGACAATTTCTTCCTGTTCGGGCTCACCGCCGCCGAGGTCGAAGCGACCCGCGCCGGTTACGACCCCAACGCAATCATCGCCGCCGACCCGGACTTCGCCCGGGTGATGCAGCTGATCGAGGCCGGTCATTTCAACCCGTTCGAGCCGGGCCTGTTCGACCCCATCGTCCATGCCATCCGCAGCCCGCACGACCCCTGGCTTGTGGCGGCAGACTTCCGCGCCTACGTCGACGCCCAGGCACGCGCCGCCGCGGCCTACCGCGATGTCGAGCGCTGGACCCGGATGAGCATCCTCAACACCGCGATGAGTGGCAAGTTCTCGACCGACCGGACCATGCTCGAATACAACGCCGGGATCTGGAAACTGACCCCGACGCCCGCGGCCTGATGGAGGCCCCCTCCCACCCCGTCCCCATACCCGGGGATGGGGCGGGGCAAGGGCGGCTTGCGCGACCCGCACGGCAAACCGCCATCTTCTCATGCCAGACTCTTGGCCTGTCGCCTGAATCGTTGAGGGAATCCCATGTCCAATCCCGCCCACCTGCCCAACCGCTGGTTCGTCGTACTCGGCGCCATCCTCATCCAGCTCTGCCTGGGGGCGATCTATGCCTGGTCGGTGTTCACCCCGGCCCTGATCGCCGCCGGCTGGAGCAAGCTCGACACCCAGATCGTGTTCTCGGTGGGGCTGGCGGTATTCGCCCTGGTGATGGTGCTGTCCGGCGCCGGCCTGCGCCGCTTCGGACCACGCGCCCTGGCAGTGGCCGGCGGTATCACACTGGGGGCGGGATACATGCTCGCCGGGCTGGGGGGCGGCACTTCGTTCTGGGCGGTGCTGATCGGAGTCGGCCTGATCGGAGGCGCCGGCATCGGGCTGGCCTATGTGGTGCCCATTGCTGTTGGCATGCGCTGGTTTCCCGACCACAAGGGGCTGATCACCGGGCTTGCGGTAGCCGGCTTCGGCTTCGGCGCCATGGGCTGGGTGAAATTCGCCGGAGAATGGGGCCACCTCATCGAGCAGCATGGTCTGGGCGCCACATTCACCGTCTACGGCCTCGCATTCACCACCCTGGTCCTGCTGGGCAGTGTATGGATGCGCATGCCCCCCAAGGACTGGTCACCGGCGGGCTTCATCGCCCCGCCCAATGCAGCCGGGGTTGGCGGCGAGGAATTCAGCCGCGCCGAGATGCTGCGCACGCCGCAGTTTTATCTCATCTTTTTCACTTTCGCCGTCAGCGCCGGCGCCGGACTGATGTCGATCGGCCTGATGAAGCTCTATCCCATGGAGGCACTCCAGGCCAATGGCTACAGCCTCGTCGAGGCGAGCACCATCGCCGGCACCGCCATGGCGGTGTTCTTCAGCCTCGCCAATGGTATCGGTCGCATCGTATGGGGAACCCTCAGCGACCGTCTAGGACGCAAGCGCTCGGTCATCCTCATGGCCGCCAGCCAGGGCGCGGTGTTGCTGCTCTTCACCCAGCTCGCCGGCAACGAATACCTGCTCTATCTCGGCGCCACCCTGATCGGTTTCAACTTCGGCGGCAATTTCGCCCTGTTCCCCGCCCTGACCGCCGACGAGTTCGGCAACAAGTCGGTGGGCCAGAATTACCCTTACATTTTTCTGTCCTATGGTGTCGGCGGCATCGTGTTCCCGCTGCTTGGCGGCCTGCTCGGCGATCTGGGCAACTTCCCGCTCGCATTCACCCTGTGCGGCGTGGCCTGCCTGATGGGCGCCCTGGCCAGCTCGATCCTGTTCCCGCCGCATCGCGAGGAAACCCACCACCCCTTCAGCGTGCATGGTTTCCTGCACCAAGCGCATGTGTTCGACCACGACACGCCCGCCCGCCGGGCCTGACAGCGTACGGCCGGACATGCAACCAAGGTCGCCCCCAGGGCCGTGCCTACGGGCAAGGCGCGCGGAGCGCAGCGACCAAGACCCGCGCCAGCGCAGAACGCCACACCGTGGCGGTCCCGAGCGAGGCGATGGATGCCGCGCAGCGGCACACATCTCCAATCGATCGGCGAGGGAGCGCACATGAAGTTTTAGCTTGCGCTGAAACTTCGTTTTAGCGAAGGCTGATATCGGCGTAGCTGATCGAGCTGCGCGGCCGAAACCAACACCGCGCAACACAGCCGATGGCCCACCGCAGTCGTTTTTCAACAAGGATGCGGGAGGACGCGAGGCCGAGGGTCGAGGCGGATTGCGCGAGACGGTCGCAGGCGAGATTGAACACCTCGCCAAGAACTCGAGCGCGAGAGGACCGACGAGCGGCGAGGGAAGCCCGCCACGGCCCGATCCCTCTGGGATGAGGAGTCCTCAGGCGCGTGCCGGTTCGAAGATGGCGTCGAGATTCAGGCTGTCGCAATAGTCGAAGAAGTCGCCGCGCAGGGTGGGAATGTGCACCCCGCCCGGGATGCCGACGATCATGTCGACCTTGAACATCGGCGTGCCGGTGTGCGGCGCCGGGTAGGTGTCGGTGTCGAGTTCCTCGATATTGATGCCCTGACGCGAGAAGAAATCGGCCAGGCTGTGGACGATGCCGGGATGGTCCATGGCCACCACCTCGATGTGGTAGGGCACCAGGGCTTCCTTGCGTTCCGCTTCGCGGGTGCGCTTGTGGATCAAGGCGAGCCCAAGCTCGTCGCCGAGCTGGTCGAGCCGGGCTTCCAGCTTGGTCAGTGCGTCCCAGCGCCCGGATACCATCATGATCAGGGCGAACTGGCCGCCCAGGAGCGCCATGCGCGAATCCTCGATGTTGCAGCCGGCTTCCGCGATACGGCTGGTGAAACGCTGCACCAGACCGATCCGGTCCTCGCCGGTGGCGGTGATGACCAGATAGTCGCGGGGGGGGATGGGTGTGCTCATGAGGATTCCGAATCGAATGGCTGCGAAACCGGTGATTTTACGCGCGGAGCGTGAAGTCGGTGAACGCGATCATCGCCGCGCCGGAAACAGCTCCTTCAGGAAGGTCGCGGTCTGTGCCCAGGAGTCGCGGTCGGCGGCGGCGTCGTAGGCGAGCGGCATGTTGAAGCGGCGGCCGTAGTCGTCGGCGTCGGGGTTGGTGAAGCTATGCTTGACCCCGGCGTATACGGTGACCGAGTGCGTCACACCGGCGCGGCGCATCTCGGCGTTGAATGCGTCGATCTGCTCGCCGGGGATCATCGGGTCGTCGGCGCCGGTGAACACCGCCACCCGGGCGTGGATCCGGCCGGGTTCGGCCTGAATCGGGCTGGCCAGGCTGCCGTGGTAGCTGAGCACGCCCTTGAGCGGCAGGCCGAGGCGAGCCATGTTGAGCACCACGGCACCGCCGAAGCAGTAGCCGATGGCGGCGATCCGGTCCGGGTTCACGGTGCGATGCGCCTGCAACAGATTCATCGCCGCCTCGAAGCGGGCCCGCGCCACCGGCATCTGGCTGGCCACGGCCTGCATGAATTTCTTCGCGTCCTCGGGGTGGTCGGCCTGTTTGCCGTCGCCGTACATGTCCACCGCCAGCGCGGTATAGCCCATGGCGGCGAGCATCTCGGCGCGCTTGCGGGCATAGGCGTTGTGGCCCCACCATTCATGCACCACCAGCACGCCCGGGCGCTTGCCCTTGATACGGCTGTCGTAGGCGAGATAGCCGTGCAGGCTGACCCCGTCGGCCTCATAGCGGACGGGCTCGGTCTTCAGTGCCGCCTGGGCGGCGGAAACGAAACACAGGCTCAACAGGATGACGAGCAAAGAACGCATGGACCCCTCCTTGTCTGAAAAGCGCAGCCATTGTAGAGCAAATCACTCGGTCTTTTGATGACAGCCCCCCTTACGATCCGGGCCCGGAAACACCGCCCATCCTGCATCATGGCGCCGGGCTGGTGACGGTGCACAAGCCGGCCACCCTCCTGGTGGCCGAAGCGGGGCCGTCCGGCCTTCGCCGCAAGGCACCCCCGTTCTTCACTGCGTGAAACAGGGAACTTGTGGCTTCGGCCATCCGGCCTTCGCCGCAAGGCACCCCCGTTCTTCACTGCGTGAAGAACTCCTTCACCTTGTCCATGAAGCTTTTGGCGCGGGGGTTGTGTTTGTGTTCGTGGTCGCAGCAGATGGCGTCGAATTCGCGCAGCAGTTCCTTCTGCCGCTCGGTGAGGTTGACCGGGGTTTCGATCACGACATGGCACAGCAGGTCGCCCGGGGCTTCGCTGCGCACGCTCTTGATGCCTTTGCCGCGCAGGCGAAACACCTTCCCGGTCTGGGTTTCGGCGGGAATTTTGATGCTGGCCTGACCGTCCAGGGTGGGGATGTGAATCTCGCCGCCCAGGGCCGCCCGGGCGAACGAGATCGGCATCTCGCAATGCAGGTCGTTGTGGTCTCGGGTGAACACCGGATGGGGCTTGAGGTGGATCTGCACGTACAGGTCGCCGGGGGGGCCGCCGTTGATGCCGGCCTCGCCTTCGCCAGCCAGGCGGATGCGGTCGCCTTCGTCGACCCCGGCGGGGATGCGTACCGACAGGGTCTTGTGCTTCTTTACCCGTCCTTCGCCGTGGCAGTGGGTACAGGGGTCGGCCACCACCCGGCCGCTGCCGTGGCAGCGCGGACAGGTCTGCTGGATGGAGAAGAACCCCTGCTGCATGCGCACCTGACCGTGGCCGCCGCAGGTGGGACAGGTGACCGGTTCGGTGCCGGGCTTGGCGCCGCTGCCGTGGCAATGCTCGCATTGAGACAGTACCGGGATGCGGATCTTGGTTTCGGTGCCGCGCGCCGCCTCTTCGAGCGAAAGTTCCAGGTTGTAGCGCAAGTCGGCGCCGCGGTAGACCTGGCTGCGCCGGCCGCCACCGCCGAAGATGTCGCCAAAGATGTCGGAAAACGCGTCGGCGAAGTTGCCGAAGCCAGCACCCTGGCCGCCGCCTGCGCCACTGGCCATGGACGGGTCGACGCCGGCGTGTCCGAAGCGGTCGTAGGCCGCCCGCTTCTGCGCGTCGGAAAGGACCTCGTAGGCCTCCTTGGCTTCCTTGAATTTTTCCTCGGCGCCCTTGTCACCCTGGTTGCGGTCAGGGTGATGCTTCATGGCCAAGCGCTTGAAGGCCTTCTTGATTTCGTCTTCTGAAGCGCCTCTGGCAACACCCAGAACTTCGTAATAGTCGCGTTTTGACATGTGCAGTAAGGAGTGAGGTGTTGGGGGTGAGGAGTACAGACGAGGGAGGCGTGCTTATCCCTCACACCGGCCCCGCATGCCTCACTTGTCTTTCACCTCTTCAAACTCGGCATCGACCACGTCGTCGTCCTTGCGGCCGCCCCCGGCCTGACCGTCCGGCTGGGCTCCAGGCTGTCCGCCGGACTGGCCGTACATCTGTTCCGCCAGCTTGTGGCTGGCCTCGGCCAGGGCCTGGGTCTTGGCCTCGATGACGTCCTTGTCGGCGCCGCGGATGGCGTCCTCGCATTCCTTGATCGCGTTCTCGATGCGGGCCTTCTCGTCCTCGCCGACCTTGTCGCCGTAATCCTTGATGGCCTTTTTCACCGAGTGGATCATGCTGTCGGCCTGGTTGCGGGCGCTGGCCAGCTCGAAGGCCTTGTGATCCTCGGCGGCGTTGGCCTCGGCGTCCTTGATCATCTTCTGGATCTCTTCCTCGGAGAGGCCCGAGTTGGCCTTGATGGTGATCTTGGCTTCCTTGCCGGTGGCCTTGTCCTTGGCCCCCACATGCAGGATGCCATTGGCGTCGATGTCGAACGAGACCTCGATCTGCGGCATGCCGCGCGGCGCCGGCGGGATGTCGCTGAGATTGAACTGGCCCAGGCTCTTGTTGCCGGCGGCCATCTCGCGCTCGCCCTGGAGGACGTGGATGGTGACCGCGGTCTGGTTGTCATCGGCGGTGGAGAACACTTGGCTGGCCCGGGTGGGGATGGTGGTGTTCTTGGGGATGAGTTTGGTCATCACCCCGCCCAGGGTCTCGATCCCCAGGGACAGGGGGGTGACGTCGAGCAGCAGCACGTCCTTGACGTCGCCCTGCAGCACCCCACCCTGGATGGCTGCGCCGACGGCCACGGCCTCGTCGGGGTTGACATCCTTGCGCGGCTCCTTGCCGAAGAAGTCCTTCACCACCTCCTGCACCTTGGGCATGCGGGTCATGCCGCCGACCAGGATGACGTCGGTGATGTCGGAGGCCTTGATGCCGGCGTCCTTGATCGCCACCTTGCACGGTTCGATGGTGCGCTGGATGAGATCCTCGACCAAGGCCTCGAACTTGGCGCGGGTGATCTTCATCACCAGATGCTTCGGCCCGGAGGCGTCGGCGGTGATGTAGGGCAGGTTGATCTCGGTCTGGGCGCTGGAGGACAGCTCGATCTTGGCCTTTTCGGCGGCCTCCTTGAGGCGTTGCAGGGCAAGCACGTCCTTGGACAGGTCCGCGCCCTGTTCCTTCTTGAACTCCTCGATGATGTAGTCGATCAGGCGCTGGTCAAAGTCCTCGCCGCCCAAGAAAGTGTCGCCGTTGGTGGACAGCACCTCGAACTGGTGCTCACCCTCGATCTCGGCGATCTCGATGATGGAAATGTCGAAGGTGCCCCCCCCTAGGTCATACACCGCGATCTTGCGATCACCTTCCTTCTTGTCCATGCCGAAGGCCAGGGCCGCGGCGGTGGGCTCGTTGATGATGCGCTTGACTTCCAGGCCGGCGATGCGGCCGGCGTCCTTGGTAGCCTGACGCTGGGCGTCGTTGAAGTAGGCGGGCACCGTGATGACGGCCTCGGTGACTTCTTCACCCAGGTAGTCTTCGGCGGTTTTCTTCATCTTGCGCAGCACTTCGGCCGACACCTGTGGGGGTGCCAGCTTCTTGCCGCGCACTTCCACCCAGGCGTCGCCGTTGTCGGCGGCCGTGATGGTGTAGGGCATCAGGTCGATGTCCTTCTGGACTTCCTTTTCGGTGAACTTGCGGCCGATCAGGCGCTTCACCGCGTACAGCGTGTTCTTGGGGTTGGTGACCGCCTGGCGCTTGGCCGACGCGCCCACCAGGATCTCGCCGTCTTCCTGATACGCGATGATCGACGGCGTGGTGCGCGCGCCCTCGCTGTTCTCGATGACCTTGGTGGTGTTGCCTTCCATGATGGCCACGCACGAGTTCGTGGTGCCCAGGTCGATGCCGATGATCTTGCCCATGTTGGTGTGCTCCTAGGGAATCTGAATCTGTGTATCTGGAAGCGCTTGCGGCTTCCGCTTGTTGTCGATATGTGTCTGCCGGCAGGATTTTCAAGCCCCTGCTGGCGTCATGTGATCAATCAGGCGCTCATTTCGGCGCGGCCACCGTCACCAGCGCAGGGCGCAGCACGCGTTCGGCAATCAGGTAGCCCTTCTGCAGCACCCCCACGACGGTGTTGGCCTCCTGGTCGGCCGGCACCATGCTGATGGCCTGGTGGACGTTGGGATCGAACTTCTCGCCGGCGGCCGGGTTGATCTCCAGCACCTTGTTGCGCTCGAGCGCCGAAATCAGCTGGCGCAGCGTGGCGTGCACACCTTCGAGCACCGTCTCGGCCGAAGCGTCGGGCTGGGCAGCGTGGGTGGCGATGGCGGCCTCCAGGCTGTCGCGCACGGGCAGCAGGCTTTCGGCAAACGACTCCACCGCGAACTTGCGCGCCTTGCTGATCTCTTCCTCGGCCCGGCGGCGGATGTTCTCGGCCTCCGCCTTGGCCCGCAGGTAGGCGTCCGACACTTCCGTGTGCTTGGCCTGAAGTTCGGCCAGCTGCTGCTCGACCGACGCGGCTGGTGCGGTAGCGGCTTCCGGCGCGCCGGCGCCCTGTTGCTCTGGGGTGGGAGAGGTGTCGCTCATCGTTGGTGTTCTGGGATGGTTTGCGAAAACCCTGGGCATGTCAGGGCGCCCGGAAGGATTTCAAGCCCCCGGTCCACGAAAAAAACAGGAGATTTGTAACAGATGCCTCAATCGAGGCTGGCTGACCAGCGCTGCCAGTCGCCAAGGGTGCGGCGGTCTCGCTTGGTGGGGCGCCCGTGGGCAATGGATTCGGCCGGTTCGGCGGCCAGCTTGCGGGCCTCCTGGTGGGCGTCGCGTCGCGCCACGCTGTCAGCGGTTTCTTCATACAGCCGCTGGGCCTGCGGCGCGGGGCCCCGCACGGTGCTCAATGCCTGCACGATCACCGTTCGCACCAGCGCACCTTGGCGGATGTCCACCCGGTCGCCCGCCTTCAACTCGCGCGAGGCCTTGGCCACTTGCTCGTTCACCTGGATGCGGCCCTTGTCGATCTCGTCGGCCGCCAGGCCGCGCGTCTTGTAGAAGCGGGCCGCCCAAAGCCATTTGTCCAGGCGCAGGCGCTCCGTCTGGCCGGGGAGCGGGGGCAGGGTGTCGTCGGGCATGGCAGGGTCGGTCGCGGATTTTGTTGTCGCTCAGGAAACGGCGGGCGGTGCGGCTGCCCGTATTGTGCGGCGGCGCATCAGCCCTGTTGGCGGTGCTGCCTTGCCAGAAAGCGCGCCGGATCGAGCGCATCACGCAAACTGGCCTCGACCGGACATGCGCTGCCGGTGACCCAGTGGGCCAGCAGCTCGCCCGCCAGGGTCGACCAGGTGATGCCGCGTGAGCCCAGCCCCGACAACACGTACAGCCCGCCTCGGGCGTCCCGCTCGCGCGGGATGAGGCGAACCTGATCGCGGCGGGCTCGACTCGCAAGCCGGCTCAGCCGGTTGTCCGACCAGGGCAGGGCACCCACCAGGGGCAAGCGGTCTGGCGTCGTGGCGCGCCAGCCCACCCGACCGTGCAGGCCATGGGGCAGCAGATCATGCGCCAGGGGATCGCCCGCCCCATCTGATGACACGGCGCCCAGCCGCACTGCTTGCTGCAGGTTGTGGCGATGGTCCGCCTCGCGCACAGCCGGGTCGGCGTCATGGTGTTGGGTGGTGGCCCCGAACAGCAGGGTGTGCGCGTCCAAGCCGAGCGCGTAGCCGCTGCCGGCCACCGGCACGGCAGGCTGGCGCTGCCCGGGCAGCTGGCTGCCCCAACTCACCTGACCGCGCACGGGCAACACGGGGGGGGCCGCGCAGGCGTGCGCTTCGGGCAGACCGACGATCAGGCCTGGCAGGGTGTGGGCGCAGGCCAGCACCACCGTGGGCGCCTGC